>ERZ813253.576-NODE-576-length-12644-cov-9.384357_pt1 | contig 12644 bp, 11 predicted proteins | sample MGYA00520893_ERZ813253 | MGnify/ENA primary metagenome ERZ813253 (study PRJEB31669, sample SAMD00080414) | marine metagenome | biome: oceanic hadal pelagic zone biome; feature: marine hadalpelagic zone; material: sea water | place: Pacific Ocean:Izu-Bonin Trench...
CGCGGAATAGGGGCATCATCGACAACGACATCGGCAGAAAGCGCAAGTTCGCCATCGATGACGCCAGCATGATGGCCAACACCGGCGCGCCGACAGCGAACATCTCGGCGAACGCCACCTGTCCCGGCAGACCCCAGACGGCGATCGTCGAAATAACGGATAGGCCCCAACTGAAGCCACTGTCCCGCGCCAACGAACCGAACCCCACCATGGACGACCCGATCACCAGGATCGGCATGCCGAGGCAGTCCCTTGCGCCGATGATGAAAGCCGCTCGGCGGTCGGCGGGGGTTGGGCCGCCGGTCGCCCCTTCAGGTGACGGCTTCGACACGATTTCTCAGAGTGCCGATGCCCGACCACTCGATTTCGAGTTTCATCTCCGCCTCCGCGTTGCCTTCGATACTACTAGCATATTGAGGGGTCAGGCGCGTTGAGCACCCGTATTGCCTTCCCGTTCCGCCAGGCGGCGATGTCCGCGACGGCTTCGCCGTACACCTTGGCGTAGAACTCTTTGACGACGTACCCCGTGTGACCGGTCAGCAAGGCGTTGTCCAGGCCTCTCAGCGGGTGATCGGCGGATAGTGGCTCGACATCGAAGACGTCGAGTCCGGCGCCGGCGATCGTCCGGTCCGTGAGAGCCTTGACCAGCGCCTGCTCGTCGATGATGGGGCCGCGCGAGGTGTTAACCAGATAGGCCGTGTGCTTCATCAGCGCGAGGTCACGCGCGCCCACCAGCTTATGCGTCCGCTCGCTGAGCACTAGATGAATGCTAACAACATCCGCCGTCCGCAACAGGGTGTCCTTGTCGACGCGTTGCACGCCAACCTCGGCGCAGCGATCCTCCGTCAGGTTCTGACTCCAGGCGACGACGTCCATCTCGAGCGCCTGACCGAACCGGGCGACGCGGCTTCCGAGCCGTCCCAACCCCAAAATTCCCAGCCTTTTCCCGTTGAGACTCTCGGCCAACTCGCCCTGCCATCCGCCTTCGCGCATGAGACGGCTTTCGCTCGATATATTCTTGAACAGGTCCATAATCAGCGCCATGGCATGTTCGGCCGCGGGGTACCCCAGCATGTTGGTTCCGCAGACGACGACACCGTTCTCGCGAGCCGCATCCATATCGATGGCCAGATTGCGCATGCCCGTGGTCACCAGGAGTTCGAGGCCCGGCAGCCGATCGAGGAGGCTACGGGGAAATCTGGTTCGCTCGCGCATGGCAACGAGGATATTGAACGGCGCGAGCGCCGCCGCGATACGGTCCTCGTCGAATCCTAAATGAGTGTCGAAGACGGTCGGCTCGACATCGGATCCAAGAGAGGTCCAATCCGACGAGCCCAGCGCGGCATTCTGATAGTCATCCAGGATAGCTAGCTTCATCTTTGTGACTCCTTTGTCAAATCGTTGCGGCGATGCTGCTTCATGTTAGCATCGCGGCAAAGCCAGCGGCCACACGGGGAACGGACTGATGAAAAGAGCGGTGCTGGTGGTCTGTGACGGCCTTCGCGCCGATATGATCACGCCGGAGCTTACGCCGAATCTGGTGCGGCTTGCCGGCGAGGCGCGGATATTCGCTAATCATCGCGGCGTGTTCCCGTCGACGACGCGGGTGACCTCGGCGTCGATCGCGACCGGATGCCTGCCCGCCAGTCACGGGCTCGAAGGCAATGTCGTGGCGCTTGACGAAGGCGACGGCTTGATCGCTGTCTCGGCCGGGCCGCCGGACTTCCGCGATCGCCTTCAGCGGGTGACGGGCCGGACATTGATGGTTCCGACATTGGCCCAGCGTCTCGAAAAGCACGGCGGTTCGATCGTCTATTCCAACGTATCCGCCGGCGCTGCCCAGTTCCAGGATCCTGATGGCTATGGCTATGTCTATCACCGGCAAGGCTCCTACGGCCCCGGGCGTCGGCCGCTGACCGGGAAGGACCACTTCGATGTCACCCATGATTCGGCCGGCGACGCCGCCATGACGGAACGCTTCGTAGACGAGATTCTTGACGCCCGACGCCCAGCGCTGGCGGTGCTTTGGCAGTGCGAACCCGACCACAGCCAGCATGCATTCCCACTCGGATCGCCCGACCACCGCGCGGCCATCGCCGGGGCCGATGCCTGCGCCGCGCGCGTCGCCACGGCCGTCGAAGCGCTCGAAGCGGCTGGCGACGATATCCTGCTCATCATCTGCTCTGATCACGGGCACGAGACGGTGGACGAGGTGATTCCGCTCGAGACCCTGCTCATCGACGCCGGACTCAAGGCGGCGGCCGGTTCAACCGACGTGGTCGTCGCCCCGAATGGGACGAGCGCGGCGATCTACATGTCCGACGCACAGCGGCATCGCGCGGGCGAGATCGTCGAGTTCCTTCGCGGGCAGGATTGGGTCGGCGAAATTTTCGCCGGGCCGGACCTTGCCACCGTCGGTCATCGCACCGAGACGGCGCTTGCCATCGCGGTGACGACGCGCAATCGGGACACAACAAATCCATATGGTGTCGCCGGCATGAGCCACGTCATCGCCAACCCGCTGTCCGGCGATGACAACGTCGGATGCGGCCAGCATGGCGGTCTCGGGCGCCACGAACAGCAGCCGTTCATGATGGTGTGCGGTGGCGATTTCGGTCGTGCAACGCGGGTCGACGCGCCGAGTTCCCCGATTGATATAGCGCCCACCATTCTACGCCATCTCGGTCTGCCCCACGACGGTATGGACGGTGCGCCGTTGAGCCGGGAATGACCCCATCATCGGAACGTTGAGGCGGGCGAGTCGCCGTTCAGAATGCCGGCGTAGACGGGGATTGACCGGCGGGGAGCGCTGCCTACAATAGTGCGGCGTGACCGTGAATGGCATGGATGAGGCGAACTGGAAATGGCCGGCGAAGCGAAAATCACCGTGAACGGACGCAGCTATGCATGGCCGCAAGCGCCCTTGGTGGTGGTCTGCGTCGACGGGTCCGAGCCCGACTACATGGACGCCGCGGTCGCCGCCGGGGCGATGCCCTGGCTCGCTGGGGCGCGCGCCCGTGGCATCGACCGGATCGCCGACTGCGTCGTGCCGAGCTTCACCAATCCGAACAACCTGTCAATCGTCACTGGGGTGCCACCCGCTGTTCACGGTATCGCCGGAAACTATTTCTACGATCGGGAAGCCGACGCCGAGGTGATGATGAACGATCCGGCGATGCTGCGCTGCGGCACCATTCTCGCCGCCTTCGCCAAGGCCGGCGCCGGGGTCACCGTGGTCACCGCCAAGGACAAGCTGCGCCGGTTGCTCGGCCACGAGTTGCAGGGGATCTGCTTTTCGGCGGAAAAGGCGGATCAGGCGACCCTGGATGACAATGGCGTCGAGGACGTGCTCGGGATGGTCGGCCTGCCGTTGCCCTCGGTCTACAGCGCCGATCTCAGCGAGTTCATATTCGCCGCCGGTGTTGCCCTGATGAAGCGTCTGCGCCCGGACATCACCTATCTCTCGACAACCGACTATGTTCAGCACAAGCACGCACCCGGCACCGAGGATGCGAACGCCTTCTACGCCATGATGGACGGCTACTGGGCCCAGCTCGATGCACTCGGCTGCACCGTCGCGCTGACCGCCGATCACGGCATGAACGCGAAACATGACGAGGCCGGCCGGCCGCGGGTCATTTACCTGCAAGAGCTGTTGGATGACTGGCTTGGCCCGGCGCGGGCCCGGGTGATCCTGCCGATCACCGACCCCTATGTGGTTCATCACGGGGCGCTCGGCTCGTTCGCCACCATCTACCTGCCGGAGGATGTGGACGCCGACGACCTGTCCGGGCGGCTCGGTGCTGTATCGGGGATCCATTACGCCGCACCCGGCGCTGCCGCCTGCGCCCGGTTCGAACTGCCCGAGGACCGCATGGGCGACATCATCGCCATCTCCGACCAGCATGTCACCCTCGGCACCAGCCAAGACCGGCACGACCTGTCGGGGCTTGATGTTCCCTTGAGGAGCCATGGCGGGGTCACCGAGCAGAAGGTGCCGCTGATCGTGAACCGGGCGCCGGCGTCACTGGACGCTGCCCGGTCACTGAGGAATTTCGACATCTTCGACGTTGCGCTCAACCACACCCGAATCGGCGACGGCGATGGGTGAAGCGGGGCGTCATGACCGGCTCCATGACATGACCGAGACTTCCTTCACCGCAATATGGCCTGCCGCCACAATCGCGTAACTGGAGCCAAGATAACATCATGACAACCACGACCAATCACGACATGCCTTCGCTCGCCCAACGACTACGCGACGATGAATTCGTCACAGCACCGGGTGTCTACGATTTGGTCTCGGCCCGGGTGGCCGACAGATTCGGCTTCAAGGCGCTGTATATGAGCGGCTACGGCGTCGCCGCCTCGCATCTCGGCATGCCGGACGCCGGCTATGCCACTTACCGCGACATGGTCGACCGGGTGCGCCAGATCGTTGAGCGCACATCGGCCCCGCTGATCGCCGATGCCGATACCGGTTTCGGCGGCGCGCTCAACGTGCAGCATACCGTGCGCGGCTACGAGGCCGCCGGCGCCCAGGCGATCCAGCTCGAGGACCAGGAATTCCCGAAGCGCTGCGGCCACACGAAGGACCGACGGGTCATCCCCTTGGAGGACGCGGTGCTCAAGATCCGGGTCGCGCATGACGCGCGGTCGAGCGCCGACTTCCTTATCATTGCCCGGACCGACGCGCGCACAGCCCACGGGCTCGATGAGGCGTTGCGACGGGCAGAGGCGTTCGCCGAGGCCGGTGCCGACATCTTGTTCGTCGAATCGCCGGAGAGCGAGAAGGAAATGGAGCGGATTTGCCGCAGTTTCGATACGCCGCTGCTGGCCAACATGGTGGAGGGCGGCCGCACGCCGGTGCTGACCGCCGAGCGGCTCGAGGAGCTCGGCTATAGCATCGCCATTTTTCCCGCCGCCGGATTGGCCGCCACAATTCAGGCGCTCAACGGGGTGTACGGCTATTTGGACTGCCACGGCTCCAGCGTCGACATGGATCAGCCGATTTGTGATTTCGCCGAAATGAACGAACTGATGGGCTTCGGGGACGTATGGGCGTTCGACCGCAAGTACGGTCTCTGACGCCATGCCGCACTCGCAACGTCGGCTTTCGACTCGCGGCGCGGGTGATGATTGTTTCCGCCAGCGAGTGTGGCATCCGCTTTACAGGCATAGCTTCGGTCGCCATCGATGGACACTAAAACATCACACTTTAATACTGTTTTCAACTTCGTTAGCATGACAACGAAGGAAATTGACCGGATAGGCCCATGACAGCGCTGCTCGAAATCGAAAACCTACGAACGCAATTCTTCACCTCCGCCGGCACGGTGCGGGCCGTCGACGGTATTTCCTACAGTGTCGAGGCGGGTGAGGTCGTCGCGCTGGTGGGCGAGTCCGGCTGCGGCAAGTCGGTGAGTGCGCTTTCGATCCTCAGGCTCATACCGAATCCCCCCGGACGCATCGTCGGCGGCAGCATCCGCTTTAAGGGCACGGACCTGCTTCAATTGAGCGACGCCGAGATTCGCGCTGTGCGGGGCCGGCGGATCGCGATGGTGTTCCAGGAGCCCATGACCTCACTCAACCCTGTGCTCACCATCGGGCTTCAGCTGACCGAGACTCTGACCCACCACCTGGGCATGAAAACGGACGCGGCGCGGGCGCGCGCCATAGAATTGTTGAATTTGGTGGGAATCTCGGACCCCGACCAGCGGCTGGGCCAATACCCCCATCACTTCAGCGGGGGTATGCGCCAGCGCGTGATGATCGCCATGGCGCTGTGCTGCGAGCCCGAGCTGATCATCGCCGACGAGCCCACCACCGCGCTCGACGTCACGATCCAGGCTCAGATTCTCGAGCTGATGAAGGGCCTTACGAAGCAGTTGGGCGTCGCGCTCATCATCATCACCCATAACCTCGGCGTGGTCGCCCGATACGCCGACCGGGTGAACGTGATGTACGCGGGAAAGATCATCGAGCGCGGCAACGCCCAGCAGATCTACCACGAAACAAGTCACCCCTACACATTGGGCCTGCTCCGCTCGGTGCCCCGGCTCGATCAGCCGCGCAAGGCAAAGCTCGATCCGATCGAGGGCCAGCCGCCCGACCTCGCGCGGCTCGATGACGGGTGTGCCTTTCGACCCCGTTGCCGCTATGCCGTCGAGCGGTGCGCGACCGAAATCCCGCCGCTGGAAGGCGTGCGCGACGGGCACGTCTCGGCCTGCTGGCAAAGGGACAGTTTGGGTCAATCGGCGAGGGACGTCTCATGAGCACTGAAAGCGCGGCGCCGGAAGCGGGCCACGGTGCGACCGCGAGTATTGCGAAGGGCGAAACTCTCGTCGAGGTGATCGGTCTCAAAAAGTATTTCCCGGTCACCGAGGGCATCGTGATTCAGAGAAAGGTCGCCGAGGTCAAGGCGGTGGATGGGGTGAGCTTTCACATCCGCAAGGGCGAAACGCTGGGCCTGGTCGGCGAATCGGGTTGCGGCAAGACGACGACCGGGCGATGCATTCTCCAGCTCGACCGCCCCACCGAGGGGGCGATCATCTTCGAAGGGGTGAACCTCGTCGAACTCGACCATCGCGCGCTGAGTCCTTATCGTCAAAAGATTCAGGTCATTTTCCAGGACCCATACAGTTCGTTGAACCCTCGGATGAAGATCGGTGACATCATCGGCGAGCCGATAAAGGTCCACGGCATCGTGCCCGATGCGGGAAAGCGGCGCAGGCGGGTGAGCGAGTTGCTCTCGTTGTGCGGCCTCGACCCCAGGTTCGCCGACCGCTACCCGCATGAGATGAGCGGTGGCCAGCGCCAGCGGGTGGGGATCGCGCGGGCGCTCTCTTTGAATCCCCAGTTCATCATTTGCGACGAGGCGGTTTCGGCCCTTGATGTCTCGATCCAGGCGCAGGTCATCAACCTGTTGGAGGACCTTCGCGACGAGTTCAATTTGACGTACCTGTTCATCGCCCACGATCTCAGCGTGGTGCGCCATCTGTGCCACCGGGTTGCTGTGATGTACCTGGGTAAGATCGTCGAGCTCGCCGATTGCGACGAGCTTTATGACAACCCCCTGCACCCGTACACCCAGGCGCTTCTCGCGGCTGTCCCGGTTCCCGATCCGGAGGTCGAGAGCAAGCGCGAGTACCGGGTCGTCAAGGGCGAGGTGCCGAGCCCCATGAACCCGCCGAGCGGTTGCGTTTTTCATCCCAGATGTCCACTCGCCGTCGATCGTTGCAGCAGCGCATTGCCCGAGCTGCGCGAGATCAGGCCGGGCCACTGGGTGGCCTGCACCGAGGTATAGTTCGCGAACGACAAACTTTGTGCTATTAAAGGCCTCGGCTTCCCGCCCTCTCTCGCGAGGAGGTGGGTTAGACCGAGGGAAAACAAACAGCGACGGCGAGACGCGCCGGAGCATATCCCAGGGAGGAAATATCAACATGAAAAATTTCGTAGCGAAATCCGCCGTTGCGCTCGTCGTGGGACTGAGCCTCGCCCTATGGGCGGGCGGCCCCGCGGCGGCCCAGACGGAAACACCGCAGACAGGCGGTATCTTGAACTTCGTGGTGGGCAGCAAGATCCCGTCGTATGACGCCCACATGGAATCGACATTCGGGATGATCCACCCGATCCGGCCGTTTTACAGCCTGCTGATCCGGGTCAACCCGGACAACCCGCAGTCGCCGACGGACTTCGTCTGCGACCTCTGTGACGGTGATGTCCCCACGGCGACGAACAACGGACTGACGTACGCCTTCAAGATCAGGCAGGACGTCAAGTTCCATAACGGAGAACCGTTGACGGCGGCCGACATCAAGGCCACGTTCGACAAAATCGTCTTTCCGCCGGAAGGCGTTCCGAGCACCCGCAAGGCGTTCTTTTCCCAAGTCGATTCGATCACCGTGCCCGATACATACACAGTGGTATTCAATCTGAAGTATGCCTCGGGCGCTTTCATTCCGGCCTTAGCCGCGCCGTACAACTTCGTCTATTCGAAGAAGGACCTCGATACGAACGGCTATGCGTGGCACCAGACAAACATCAACGGCACGGGCGCCTTCACCTTCGTTGAGCACAAGCCGGGGGCATATGTCGAAGGCAAGAAGTACGCGAATTTCCACGTCAAGGGCCGGCCCTACCTTGACGGCTTCAAGGCAATTTCAGCGCCCAAGATGGCGGTCCGCTTGCAGGCCATCCGCGGCGGCCGGGCCGGGATCGAGTTCCGTGGTTTCCCGCCGAAGGCGCGCGACGACTTGGTGGCGGCCCTTGGCGACAAAATCGTCGTTCAGGAAAGCGATTGGAACTGCGCGCTCCAATTCCTGCCAAATCTCAGGCGGAAGCCGTTCGACGACGTTCGCGTGCGCCGTGCGCTCACGCTGGCGGTCGACCGCAGGGAGGGCTCGAAATACCTCTCGCAGATCGCCATCGTCAAGACCGTGGGCGGCATCGTCTTCCCGGGCCATCCGCTGGCGGCAACCGAGGAAGAACTCGAGCAGATCGCCGGCTATTGGCCGTCCATCGAGAAGTCCCGCACCGAGGCGAGAAGGCTGCTGAAGGAAGCGGGCGCGGAAGGTCTCGAGTTCGTTCTCACCAACCGCGGCGTCGACCAACCGTACAGGGTGGTGGGCACGTGGCTCATCGATCAGTGGAAGAAGGTCGGCCTGAAAGTGACTCAGAACGTCTTGCCCAGCCCTGCGTTTTACGACGCGGTGCGCAAGAAGCATGACTTCGACGTGACGGTCTACTTCAACTGCCAGTCGATCGTGAACCCGCTCGCCGACGTTTCCGGGTACCAGTCCGACGATATCGCGGGCAACAACTACGCGGGTTACCAGGACCGCGAAATGGACAAGATGTTCGATGCGATGAACCGGTCCAACGACCCGGCGGAACAACGCCGGATCATGCGGGCCTACGAGAAGCGGGCTCTCGACGAGCAGGCCTACCAGCTCATCACGCTGTGGTGGTATAAGATCAATCCGCATCGCTCGTACGTGAAGGGGTGGAAGATCGCCCCCAGCCACTACTTGAACCAGGCGCTCGATAATATCTGGCTCGACAAAAGCCTGATGTAGTAACGGCCGAACAGTAAATTGGGTTCCCCGCCCGCCGCGGGCGTCGTGGCGGGCGGGGCGTCCAGTCGAATTGTAGAATGTTTCGATACATCATTAAACGCCTGTTGCTGATGATCCCGACCCTGTTCGGGGCGGCTGTTCTTGTCTTCGTTTTGATGCGTATGGTTCCCGGAGACGTCTGCGAGGTACGTATGGCGGGTTTCGGCGCCTTCGCCGATCAGGAAGCCATCGATATTTGCCGCGAGAACCTGGGGCTGAACAATCCATTGCTTTGGGCTTGGCCATGGTGGGACAGTCAGTTTGGTCAAGTGATGTGGGGATATTTAACGCTCGACTTGGGCGAGTCGATGTGGACCGGGAAACCGATCACTCATGAGATCGGCCTTCGGTTCCAACTCTCGCTCCAGGTCGCCTTTATGGCCACTGCTGTGGCCATTCTGATCGCCATTCCCCTGGGCACTATCTCGGCGGTCAAGCAAGACACCTGGATTGACTATTGTGTACGGACCTTCAGCATTGCCGGGATCGCCATGCCCTCGTTCTGGCTAGGCATCATGATTATCCTGGGGTTGCTCATCACCACCCAGGCCTGGTCCGGTACGCCGTGGATGCCGCCGATCGTCTACGTGTCTCCCTTCGAGGATTTGGCCGGCAACCTTAGCCAGTTGATTTGGCCTGCGGTGGCAACGGGCTATCGCTACTCGGCCGTCGCCACCCGCATGACGCGCTCGGCGCTCCTCGAGGTGCTGGGGGAGGACTACGTCCGCACGGCGCGCGCCAAGGGGCTCTTGGAGAGGGTCATCATCAGCCGTCACGCGCTCAAGAACGCGATGCTCCCCGTCATCACGATCTTCGGTATCGAGTTCGCCTTCCTCATCGGCGGCCTCGTGGTCACCGAACAGGTCTTCAATCTGAACGGACTGGGAAAATTATTCGTGGAGTCGGTGCTCACCAATGACTTCACGCTGACCCAGCAATTGGTCATGCTGGTCGTGGTCATCTTCGTATTCATGAATTTCGTGGTCGACATCTTTTATGCCTGGCTCGACCCCCGCATCCGTTATGCCTGATCGGAGTCACCGATGAGCATGTCGGAGATACAGCGCGACCTGAGCGCCGAGAAAATCGCCAAACGTCCCTCGCGGATTGCCGTGGTTCTTGACTATGTCCGGCGCTACCCGCTTGGCGCGGCCGGGGCCATGGTCGTTTTGGCGATGCTTTTCATGGCGGTGTTTGCCGATGTCATCGCGCCGTACGACCCCGAGGAAAACTCTTTCGAGCACATGTTTTCTCCGCCCAGCCTAAAGTTCCTGTTGGGCACCGACGACTTCGGCCGGGACATCTTTTCGCGCATCATTTTCGGCTCCAGGACCGCCCTTTTCGTCGGCTTCGTCGCCGCCTCCGTCGGCGCCACGGCAGGTCTTGTCTTGGGCGTGGCAAGCGCCTATTTCGGCGGCTGGTTCGACCTCGTCCTGCAACGTGTGATGGATGTCTTCATGGCGTTCCCTTTGATCATCATGGCGCTTGCCGTGGTCGCGGTCTTGGGAACGGGAATCGACAAGGTCATCATCGCCATTACCATTCCCTTCATCCCCATGTGCGCGCGTGTCGTGCGCTCGAGCGCGCTTGCGATACGCGAGATCCCCTATGTCGATGCCGCCCGGGCCTGCGGGTTCAGCCACGCGCGCATCATCCTGCGCCATATGGTGCCCAACGTCATGGCCCCTTATCTGATCATGATCACGGCTTTCGTCGGCCAGGCGATCCTGCTCGAGGCGGTGCTTTCGTATCTCGGCCTCGGGGTTCAGGAGCCAACCGCGGCTTGGGGTCTCATGCTCAAGAGCGGCGCCGAGGAATACGCCGAGAGCGCGCCCTGGATCGCCATTTTCCCGGGCGTCGCCATCAGCCTCGCGGTGTTCGGCTTCAATCTCTTTGGCGACGCGCTTCGCGACGCCCTCGACCCAAAGCTGCGCATGCAGTAGATCTCCGGGTGGCGCCGTCGCGAAGATCGGCGTCGTCACCCACGCATAGAGGAGAGCGGCGACGGTCATGGACTCCGGCATGCTGGCCCCCAAGAAATTCCCCATACAAACCGACGGGGCATGGATCGAGCCCGCCTCGGGCGACGATTGCGAGGAGTTCAAAAGGGGACCCGAAACAATTGTATGGAGAAGGTCCTATGTTAGAAGAACGAGCATTAAGGAGAACCCAGGGGTACATTGACGGAGGAAGATGGACAGGATTTGGAAAGGTTGATCGAGGATGGTGTTCCAAGAAGAGCAGCAGATTGAGAAGATTCAATCCGACGGCTGATGTCGGCCGTTCTTCACCCGTGCCGAACTTCCCTCCGACTCTCTTCGTCGTCCATCCCAAGGAACGGCGAAAGAAATGCACCGTCGAGCCGCTGCGCGGCCGCGAGGGGTTTTCGTTCCACAAGTTTTCGGACGGCCGAGTCGATTTACTCGCAGGCTACGTGCGGATTGGTTTTGGCGGACTGCTGTTGAGCAGCGCCGACGTTGCCAGCGGCCTGCTGTTTCTCGAGGGGACGTGGCGGTGGTCCGAGCAGATGGGAAGCGACTCCGGCGATCTGCCCGTGCGGAGCCTGCCCGATTGGACCACCGCCTATCCGCGCGTCTCCAAGACGTTCGAGAATCCCCACGCGGGCCTTGCGACAATCGAAGCGGTGTACGTCGCCTATTCAATCCTCGGCCGCGATACCGCCGGCTTGCTCGACCACTACCATTGGGCCGAGGAGTTTCTGACGATCAACCGCGCGGCAAACTCAGCTTGATAAGTATCACGCCCCCAAAGCCCACGGGCTGCGCCCCGTGGGATCTGAGTCAACGCGCGATTACTTGCGTTTGTCGAGCGGGATTTCCAGCTGGGACGGCGGAGCCTTCAGTTCCGCTTGATGGCGCCCGACCTCGCGGCGAATGTCGGCAATCACATCGGGATGGTCGTCGGCGACATTAAATCTCTCCGACGGATCGTGATTGAGCTGATACAGCTCGGGGGTCTCGTGTGTCTTCGGCCCGCCTCCGCCGTAGGCCGACTGCGTGATGAAGTGTGCTTTGAAGGCACCTTTGCGAACGGCCATCAGCCGCGTGCCACGGTAGTAGAACATTGTCTTGCGCGGACTGGGACCGGTGCCGAACAATACGGGGCTGAGATCCAGTCCATCGACAATGCGGTCGGTGGGAAGCTTGGCGCCGGCGAGTTTGATGCTGGTGGTGTAGATGTCCATGGTGCTGCCCAGGTCCATCACGACTCGTCCCGCGGGAACTTTTCCGGGCCACCACGCGATTGTCGGTTCGCGCATGCCCCCTTCCCAGGTGCTCCCTTTTCCGTCGCGCAACAAGCCGGCCGTCCCGCCGTGCGAATCGAAAATCAGCCACGGGCCGTTGTCACTGGAAAACCAGACGATTGTATTGTCGGCCAACTTCAACTTGCGGAGCGTTTCCAATATCTGCCCGACACTCCAATCGATTTCTTCGATCACATCGCCGTACAAGCCGCGGCGGCTGCGCTCGCCAAATGCGGGTGAACGAAACAGCGGGATATGCGGCC
>ERZ813253.577-NODE-577-length-12644-cov-4.675961_pt1 | contig 12644 bp, 6 predicted proteins | sample MGYA00520893_ERZ813253 | MGnify/ENA primary metagenome ERZ813253 (study PRJEB31669, sample SAMD00080414) | marine metagenome | biome: oceanic hadal pelagic zone biome; feature: marine hadalpelagic zone; material: sea water | place: Pacific Ocean:Izu-Bonin Trench...
CATCGAGATCCGCCGCGTGCAGGGGAGGAAGGACGAGCTCATCCTCACCGCCCAAGACAACGGACCAGGCATCCCGTACGCATCGATCGACAAGGCGTTCGGCCGACTGTTGTTCGGCTCACGCTTCCACACCATCAGCCAGACCAGAGGGCAGCAGGGAATCGGCATAACGGGCGTCGTGCTCTATTCGCAGCTCACGACCGGGAAACACACGCACATCATCTCCAAGGTGGCCGAAGAGGGGATGGCCGTGTACGTGGACATCGGAATCGACACGAAGCGCAATCGAGCGTTGAAGAGCAATCACAGACGGGACCTCTGGCTCGATGGGAATGGCGAGGAGATTCCCCACGGCGTGAAGATCGAAGCGCGCATGAAGGCGCGTTACCAGAAGGGGGGCAAATCCGTCCACCAGTACCTGCGCATGACCTCGATCGTGAACCCGCACGCGGCGATCTCGTTCCGCATGCTCGACGAGGATGGAATGGTCATCGAACAGGCTTCCTGGCCAGCGGTCACCGAGAAGCTGCCCGCTCCGGTGAAAGAGATCCTTCCGCACCCGCACGGCGTGGAGATCGGCACCTTGCAGAGGATGCTCAGGGACAGCGAGGAGCGCAGACTCTCCTCCTTCCTGCAGAAGAACTTCAGTCGCGTACCCTCCGCACGCGCCCAGCAGATCTGCGAGATCGCAGAGATTTCAGACAAGGCCTCACCCAAGCGGTTGAAGGGAGAACAGGTGCGGGCGTTGCAGGCTGCGTTCAAGCAGGTCAAACTGATGGCCCCACCGACCGACTGTCTCTCACCGATCGAGGACCTGCTCATCAAGAAGGGGCTGGCCAAGGCGATCGACTCCAAGTTCGTCACCACCATCACCCGCGATCCATGCGTCGCCGACGGAAACCCGTTCCAGGTCGAGGTGGGTCTCCTGTTCGGCACCGACATGCCCTCTGATTCACCCATCGAGGTGCTCAGGTTCGCCAACCGCGTGCCGCTGATGTACCAGCAGGGTGGCTGCCTGCTCACCAAGGTGATCGAGAGCGTCGACTGGCGGCGCTACGGGCTGGAGCATCCCGGCGGCCGGGGCATCCCCAAGGGACCGGTGGCCATCCTCATCCATCTGGCGAGCACGCATGTGCAGTTCACCAGCGAGGCGAAGGAGGCGGTCTCCGAGAACGAGGTGGTGTTCGATGAGCTCCGCAGGGCGCTGCTCGAGGTCGGAAGGAGCCTGAAGAGCCACAAGCGCAAGAGCACACAGCGCGCCAAGGCGCGTGAGAAGTTCGAACTGATCAACGACATCCTACCGGAGATCGCCGCCAAGGCGAGCCAGATCCTCGGACGGGAGGTGCCTGAACTCACACCGGTGATCACGAAGATCATGAAGGCGGTGTTCATCGAAGATGAGTTCACCTGGGATGCTGACGAGAAGCGCACCCAAGTGAATCTCGTGCTGTTCAACTACACCGCCCGCCAGCGCTCCTACACCCTGCTCGCCAAATGGCCCGAGCGCGACGGCGTCGAGATCGTCGACGACTCGCACGAGGGACGGCGCGAGGTGCACGGCCTGCGCAAATGGAAGCTCGACACGCTCGAATCAGGCGAATCGGTCACTCTGAGCTTCGCCATCACGGGGCTCGAGAAAGACGAATGGACGGAGACCGAGATGTTCTTCCGCGGTGCCGGCGACATCATCGGTGCCACACGCCTCGACGAGAAGATGCTCGACCAGATGCGCCGCGAGGAGGAAGCGGGGCTCCTGCAGATCACCGAACCGGAGTTCGAGGAGGCGATCGAGGCGTTCACCGGAGTCGCCGAGCGAGCGCAGGAAGCGGACGAGGTCGGAGCGCCAGAGGAACTCGATGTGGAAGACGAGGATGACGAAGAAGCGGTGCGCCAAACAACCCTCGAGGACGTATGGGGTGGTGGTGAATGACCGAGCGCAGGGAGCACAGCCGCGAGGCGGTCATCGAGGCACTGCACGGTGTGGCGGCAGAGATGCACGACCGCATGAGCAAGGGCGAATCCCCGACGATGAGCCTGCCGGTTCGCACCAAGAAGAACATCCAGTTCGACAAGCGGCTCGGGGTCTACAAGTACGGACGTAAGCGCACCGTGCGCGATGCCAGCAGCCTCGGGAGCGCTCGCCAACTGCTGCGCGCGCTGCACATCATCGAGTTCATCGAAGAGATGATCGAGAGTGGGAAATCTTCCACCCTGCGTGAGATGTACTACATCTCCGAGGGGTGGGGCAACGGCAAGTTCGGCTCGCAGAACGAGAGCAACAACCTAGCCGAGGACCTGGAGATCGTCACCCGCTGCCTGCGCGAGGACTTCCGGCTGCGACCAGAGGAGGACGGCTCGCGCATCATCGGGAACATGACCTTCAACGAACTGAATCGACGCGGAGAGTGGATGCGCATCAACGCCCGCGATGACGTGGGAGATTCCGGCTACGGCGTGCCGTACAACGTCGAGGCGGAGAAGATCGAGCTGGTCGAGCACGATGTGGACTTCATCATGGCCATCGAGACCGGCGGCATGTTCGACCGGTTGGTCGAGAACGGATTCGACGAGGATTTCAGGGCCGGCCTCATCCATCTCAAGGGACAGCCCGCCCGCTCTACCAGACGGATCATCAAGCGAATGAACGAGGAGTGGAACCTGCCTGTCGTGGTGTTCCTCGACGGTGACCCGTGGTCGTTCCGTATCTACGCAAGCATCGCCTACGGGGCTATCAAGACGGCGCACATCTCCGAGTATCTCGCAACTCCGTCCGCTGATTACCTCGGCATCACGGCAGACGACATCGGCGCCTACGACCTCCCCTCGGACGACCTGTCACCCAAGGACATCGAGGCGCTCAAGGCCGAACTCACGGACCCCAGGTTCTCCGACGGGCGCTGGCAGCAGTGGATCAAGGACATGCTCAAGATGGGCAAGAAGGCCGAGCAGCAGTCACTCGCCAAGTACGGGCTGGACTACGTCACCGACGAGTATCTACCTGAGAAGCTCAAACAACTCGGGCTCGCCTGATCGCATGGGTACCCCTTGCAATCAGTCATCGGTGCCGAGGGCGGCCCACCAGGGAAGCGGGTCTCCTGGGCGCACGGCGATCACATGGTCACCGAGTTCGGACAACTCGAACAGCATCCGTTCGCGCACCTCGGTGAGCAGCGTCTGCGCCTGGCCGTCTCCCAGCGACAACTCTCTGCACCACGCATCGAGGTCGAGTGGCCGATTCGGTTCTTCGAGGATCGTGTGCACCAGTTTGCGCTGCTCGTAGACCTCGAACTGGTCCTCGACGCTCCGCGACACCTTGCGCATCACCTGCTGGTGCAGGGCGATGAGCGCGTCCCGCTCCGAGTCGAGTCGCTCGATCTCCTCGTTCAACTGCGCCACCAGCTCCAAGCCCTCGGCGACCGGGATCTTCCGGCGGCTCCCCAGACGCTCGGCGATCGGCCGCGCGCTGCTGGGCAGTTTGGCTGACAGCCTGATCGGACCCCCGGCCGGGAGGCGACGGTGCTCTGTGCGGAACAGGTCAGGGCCGAGGTCGAGGCGCAGGCTGAACGACTCCTGCACGGAGTAGATCCTCTTCGGAGGGCCGCCCTTCTCGCTGGCGACCTTCTGTGATTGGACGAAGCCGGCATCTTGGAGCACTTTCAGGTGTTTCATCACCGCCTGCTGGCTCACATCGAGGTGCTTCGACAGTTGCAACGGGTAGTGCGGTTCGCGCACGAGCATCTCGAGGATCTTCCGGCGTATGCGGTTCTCGAGGACATGAAGAGCCTCATCGAAATCGACCATGACTTCCCAACCTCAGGTTGTCTAGTCATCAAACCGATAAAAACCCGGCGCCATCTGTTCAGCCACGTGCATCGATATCGATGACCGTGCCGGAACGCAGCGCAGCGTCGGCGGCATAGGCGATCGCGTGCCCGTTCAGGGAATCAGCGAGGTGGGTCGTCGACAGTGACGGTTGCTCGCCGCGGACCACCGCCAGGAAGTCGGCCACCAGCCGTAGATCTCCTCCGCCGTGCATGTCTCCCTTGACCTCCACCTCGACCACCTCTTCGGTCCACTCCTCTCCTTCCGTGGCCGCCGGGACTCGGATGGTGAAGCGCCCATCCTCAAGGTCGCCATCGATCTCGCCCGCGCTGCCCACCAGATGCAGCCTGCGGGTCGCTCGCGCGGCGTTGGACACCATGTCGTGCGTCGCCACGCAGCCGTCCGCGAACTCGACGATCACCGATTGCCGGTCGACGACATCGTTGTCCGTCCCCCAGACGCAACGGGAGTAGGCAGACTGGGCCAGCCAGTCCAACTTCACCTGGTCACCCAGCTCCTGCGCATCTTCGTCGTCACGCCCCTCCCAACCCGGCTCCCCAGCGAAGGCGTAGAACGTCCACCAGTCGTTGTCCACGTGATGTCGCCGGGCCGAATACTGGCACTCCCGCTCGATGTCACAGTCGGTGACGCAGTTCGTGCCAGCACCCTCGGGGGCGTTCTCGGGCGTGAAGAAGTGGCGGCCTCCGAACGAGGCGACCTTGGTCGGGGGTGTGCCGGACTTGAACCAGCAGAGCAGGTCGAGGTCGTGGCAGCACTTGGCGAGCAGCATCGGATTCACCTCGCGGCGATTCCACTTGCCGCGCACGAACGCGACGGCCATGTGATGGTAGGAGATGTTCTCAGTCGTGTGCATATGCATGATGTCGCCGATGTCTCCCGCCGCCAGCCGCTCCTTGATCGCCGCATAGAAGGGGGCGTAGCGCAGCACATGGCAGATGACGACCTTCGCCGACGAATTCTCCACCGCCGCGGCCAATCGCTCCAATTCGGCCGCGGACGGCGCGATCGGCTTCTCCAGCAGCACGTCGTATCCCGCCTCGACCAGCGGGATCGTCGTCGCCACATGCTCGCCATCCATCGTCCCGTTGATCGCCACATCGGCGAACTTCGGCGCAGCAGCCAGTTCCTCGCCGCTGGCGAAGCACGCCTCTGGCGGGACATGCCACTTGTCGGCGAAACGGTCGAGTCGTTGCCCATCAGGGTCTGCCAGCCCGACCACCGTGAGTTCGTCCGGGTTTTGGCGGGCGTAGGCGGCGTAGCAGGCGGTGCGGTGACCCAGCCCGACGAGCACGGCACGTAGCGCGGTCATCCACTTCCCCGGGTTACGGAGGTGTGCGACCACTCTTGAGACCCGCGCATGGAGTAGAGCCGGAAATCCCTCGCAGGTGCGTCGCGGGCGCGCAAGCGTGAAAGAGGGCAGGTGAGAGCCGAGGGCGGTGAACCCATGGCGACAGGGCGAAAGTGGCTGATGCGGCAGTACTGGAGACTGCAGCAGAGCCAGACGCTCATCTCGATGTGTTTCTGGTGTACCACGCTCACACTGCTCATCTGGCCGTACGTGAGTTGGAGGTTCAATTCAGAGGACCTCAAGATGGGCCTGCCGATGACCTACTGGGGCCTGCTCAGCATCGCCTTCGGAGTGCTCGCCGTGGTGCTCTCGATCGGCTACATCTACGACCAGTACCTTTCGCTGTGGAAGGAGCAGCGAACCGTGGACACAGAACGAAATCCGTTCGGCACCTACGCCCTCATCCCCGCCAACGTCATCATCCTCGGCCAGCTCAACGAACTGCTCAGGCGGACCGCCGCCGATGACGAGGAAGTGCAGACGACCTGTAGTTGGATCGACGAATGTCTCGCTTGGTGTTCCAGCCAGGAGATCTGGGCGCACAGCCAGCGATTCTGGGATGAGGAGTTGTCCGGTCCCGTACCCCCCCTGAGCTTCCTTCCGAAGGGTACCATCGAGGCCGCCCGCGGTACGGCCGCCGAACTGGACGACTGAGACGGCTCCGTCACCAACCCTGTCGATCAAGCAGAACAGGGGGTGGTTTCATCCCTTGTCCCATTGCTTCCAAGCATCGGTTCCAGCAGCATCGACATCGGGCTCGCTCTGCACTTCTGGGGGTGAATCCTCCTCAACAGCCGGAAGATGCAGCACAGATGATGATCGGATCCCATCCGGCCTGTCAGCGAACGGGGGTGCGACCGCCTGTTCATCGGATCCTGTCTGAAGCGGTGCGAACTGCACCTCCATGGTCGTATCCGGGCCGAGTCGCTCACGGATGCGGGCGAGTTGGTAGATCTGGTCGGTGGTCAGCACGGCGTGCCCGGGTTGGATTCCGGTGGATGCCGGGTCGATTCCCAGCGGCACCTCACGGCCGTCGGGGGTCTGTAGCAGCAGCGGCTGGGCGGAATTCGCGGCTGACCTGCGGCTGGACCGTCGGATGAGCAGGGACAGCGGCAGCAGGCCGGTTCCAAGCACCCAGGTGAAACAGGCGCCGGCGAACCCTGGGTCACTGAGTGCCGCGGCGCTGGCGGCGTTCTGGTCGATCACCCAGGTCGTCTGGTTCGAGTTCGATTCGAACGTGAAATTTCCATCTGAGTCCACCTTCCACCAGGCGAGTGGTTCGAACACGGAGCCGTCATCGGATTCAATACGCCCCACACCCTTCCACAACGACGGCTGCTCCGCGCTGACGTTCTCACCATCTGGTCCGACCAACAGGACCTCTCCATCGAGATCGGATGTCGAATTCACCTTCTGGTAGGCTGCGTAGATGTGGTCCGCCACCAAGTCAGCAGAGGCTGATTCGCCTGGACCCAGAACGACCAGGTTGTTGTTCTCGGGATGCATCTGCTCGGACAGGTCTGGCATCACGCTGAACATCCATATCGTGCCCAGAACCAACGATGCCGCCCCTATGACGAGCAGCCTCCTAGGCCAAGGGTTGCGGACATCCACCTCATCCTCCGGCGAAGAACGCACATCGGGCGTGGTAGATGACGCTGACACCACCACCTTCCAGACGGTCCACCCTCATCAGGCGAGCGGTTCTCGCTGCTCGCAGCGCAGGGCGCCCGGGCGGGGGCGGGGCCGGACTAGAACAGGTCGTCAGCCGCCACCAGGCTGCTCTGCTCCGCAACCCGGGACAGCGCCTCGCGCCGGCGGCTCCACATCACGAAGCCGGCCACGCCCAGCAGGCTCAGAGTCAGCAGGATGATGATCGCCGGAACGCTCCACGCGCCCAGCGTCTCCGCCGCCACGTCCACCCAGCCGTTGCTCGAGCTCAGGTCGTCGCTCACCGACCAGATGTTGTCGCGCTCGTTCGACTCGACGATGTTGTTGTCCGGGTCGAGCACCACGACCACCTCGTGGGAGCCGGCCCGCACCGGGTAGAGCAGCACGATCTCGACCGAGTCGGTGCGGTCGGCGGCGTCCGGGGGCATCATCGCCCCGATCACCTGCCGGTAGACGACGTTCTCCTCGTCGCAGCCGTTGCGGCGCACGTCGTCCTTGTCCTGGTCCTCGCAGATGATCACGTGCACGTCCGTGGCGTGCACGTTGCCGTCGTTCACGATCAGCACCGTGATCGGGATCATCTCACCGACCTTCGCCGACCGCTGGTCGACCATGACCTCCTCGAAGCGCAGGTTCGGGGCGCGCAGCCGGATGATGACGACCAGCTCGTTGCTGTCCCGCTCCTCGCCCTCCCACGACTCGCTGTCGTCGAAGTCCCCGCCGTCGAGCGCGTTGCCGAACAGCGAGCGGACCTTGAAGCCGATCTCCTGGTTGCCCAGCGCCGCCTCGGGGCTGATCTCGACGATGGCCACCAGCGGCAGCGTCTCGTAGGCCGCCATCTCGGGCAGGATCCAGGTGCCGTCGGCGTGCCGCACGCACTCGTCGGCGGGCGCAGCCTCGCCGACGTCGAGCGCCCTGCAGGCGACCTCGAACTCGCCGTCCATCGTCGCCCAGCGGATGCTCCACTCCTCGAGGTGGCCCATGCCCGGACGCTCGTTCCACAGGCCGGTGCCCAGGTCGAGGGTGTGGTTGTGCAGCGTCGCCCGGTCGGCCACGTTGCCGTTGTTGGTGACGTTCAGGTTGAAGCGCACTATCCGCCCGGGGGCCGTGGTCTTGACGTCCGACTCGACGAACGGGTCGAGCCACAGCCGCATGTCGTGGAACTCGTTGACGCTGATCGAGAGCGTGATCGTGTCGCGCAGACGGGTCGAACGCCCGCTGGCGTCGGGGTACGCCTCCTCGCTGAACACGTCGATGACCACCTCGTAGTCGCCCGCGGCCACCTGCTCGGGCACGTTGACCCGGACCTCGATGACCTCGGAGTCGTCGCGCTGCAGCTCGGAGAGCAGCGAGCGCGGCACGTCGACGTCCCACAGCACCTCCCCGCCCGAGGCGAGCGAGGTCACGCGAGAGACGCGCATGTCGTAGCGGTCGGGGCCGTTCCCGTCGTTGAGCGTCGTGAACGGCACGACCAGCGTGGCGCCCGGGTCGACGGCGAACACCGTCTCCTCGACGGACGTGTCCAGGGAGTAGACGTGGACGACGTTCGTGGACAGCACGACCGAGTCGGAGACCCGGCTCGAGCCCTGCAGGTGCGCCTTGACGCTGAACGCCGGGCCGAGCCCCGCGCTGGCGTTGTCCGGCGCGCAGACGCTCACGACCACCGTGTACGGGTAGTCGATGGTCGCCCAGTGCCGCGGCTCGCTCATGGAGAGGTCGTTGGTCCCGGGCGCGTTGGAGAAGTCGAGCGACATCGTCCAGTGCTCCTCGCGCCAGACGTGCTCCGCCTCGTTCTCCGGCATCGCCTCGGGAGAGCTGGGCGTGGTGAAAATCAGGTATCCGGGCGCGAAGTGCTTGATGACGTCGATGTCGTACTGCGCGCACTCGCCGGGAAGAACGTACTCCGAGGTGTCGTAGATCTCGAACACGATGTTGCCCGTAGAGCGGATGGAGACGTTGATCCACAGCTCGAGCACGTCCATCGTGCCCGCCTCGATGCTCTTGCGCGGCTCGCCCACCGACCAGCCCTTGACGTAGATCACGAAGGTGCCCGGCTCCTGCGTGGTGGGTATGCTCACCTCGAGGTTCTTGGTGACCGACTGCCCGGGGTCCAGCGAGACGACCAGCGGGAAGCGGATCTGCCAGCCGAACGGCAGCAGCCACTCCTGCTGGCCCTCGATGGTGCTCGGGTCGTAGAAGGCGAACGAGTCGAACACGTTACCGATGTTCGTGATGGTGATCGAGAAGATGGCCGTCTGGCCCTGCTCCACGTCGGCCTGCAGGTGCGTCGTGTCCAGCTGGATGCCGTGGCGCACGTCCATCATCGTGAGCGTCAGCCTGTCCGAGCGGATGGCCGGGTCCTTGTGCGACACCGCCGAGACGGTGATGTAGGCGTTCTCGTCGTGGTTCGCCTGGTAGACCGACGGCGCGCGGACGCGCAGGTAGATGCGCGCCGCCTCGCCGCCCGAGAGGTAGATCGACGTGTCGGGGAAGATGGCGGTGTGGTTGCTGGAGAAGAACAGCGTCGCCGTCCAGTTGGCGCCGTTGCACTCCTGCGAGATGCCGTGCGCGTCGGCGATCACCCAGGGCACGACGCACATGACGGTCAGGTTCAGCGAGAAGGTGTCCGCCACCAGGTCGACGGGTCCGGGCGTGGTGTTGTTGATGGTCATGTTGAACATCGTCTCCTCGCCGGGCTCGATGACGTGCAGCCAGTCGGCGTCCCCGTCCTCGAGGAACACGTCCACCTGTCCGGTGAGGACGTGCGTGTAGCAGATGGTGTACATGTTGTTGTTCGACTGGTCGTTGCACTTGTTGGTGTCCGACCAGGCGAGGTGCGCCCCGCTGCCGAGGTCGTTGACGAGGGCGGGGGGCTGGCCCAGCTCCGGGGCCCAGCCCGAGTTCGGGCCCAGCTTGTCGGACTGCCAGGTCGTCACCGGCACGACCTCCCACTCGTCGATGACGTGGGTCGCCAGCGAGTTGAGCGGGATGCCGTTCGGCCAGTCGTCGTTGGTGTGGTTGAGGCGGGTGTAGACCACCTCCTCGATGGCGCTGGCGTTGCTGTTCTCCAGCCAGGAGATGTGCACGTTGTCCTGGTTGTCGGTGATGATCGAGGGCATGATCGAGCTGGGCGCGTAGGGCCGGTTCGGCGGGATGTTGTTCTTGCCCTCGACGTGTGATATCGGGTAGTCGAAGATCTGCTTGATGCCGTAGGTCGGCAGGCCTCCCGGCACGCCGTTCCACTCGCCCGCGCCGCGCAGGCGCATGCGGGTGTACCACACCTCGTAGTTGTCGTTCTTGTCGAAGCCGTAGCCGCGGCCGTCCATCCAGACGAGGTGGGTGTTGCCGTCGGTGTCGATGGCGATGGACGGGTGCAGGCTGAAGGAGTCGTCGATGGTGATGCGCGTGTCGTTGACGACGACGAGGTGGCCGTATCCCTGGCTGTCGAGCGACGGGCCGAGGTCCTCGACGTAGGAGTTGCCCTGGATGCTGTGCCCGGTGTCCCCGTAGAGCCAGCCGTTCGAGGGGTTGTCGAGCATGGCGTGCGGGTCGAGCACGGTCATGTAGATCTCGCGCGAGTTGTTGGTGGCGAGGTAGACCATCGCCTCGACGAGGATCTGCATCTGGTTGCCTCCCGAGGCAGGGAACTGGTAGGTATGACCGCCGGCGTCGGTGTTGCGAATGGTCGAGCCGGGACAGATGCGGGTTCCGGTGGAGATCTGGCCGTTGGGGCACTGTGCGAGGTCCTTCATGTGCGACTGGATGTTGATGCCGCCACCCCATGAGGAACCATACATCGGCACCGGGATGATACCGGCGCGCACGCACGCATCGTGTGCGTAGTTGATGCTGTCAATGTCATTGGCCTGCTGCGCCGGGTCGCCGCCGTAGGGTCCCTCGTCGGAGATGGGCATGATGATCTTGGTGGCGTTCGGGTTCCACTTGTGATCGCGCAGGGTCGGAGGATTACCGGGGACGTTGCCGCTGGCGTCCATCCATGACAGGCACGCCCAAGTGGAGCCAGGACCCCAGAACTCAGAGTAGTACCCACCGTCCTGAGGGAGGTTGACAGCTGAGCCACCGAACACGACCTCAGTCAACTTTCGGATTCCACCAGAGTCGTCACCCTGCACAAGACCGAGTGCCGTGGACCGCACATTGCCGCCGCTGCCGCCGGTTGCGTATGGGATTGCACAGGAGCCTTGCGTCGCGGCGCCCGGCGTGTTTCCACTTAGAAGATAGAGAGTTTCGTAGACGGTCATGTTGGCCTGCTCGAGCATCGGCTTGATTCCTTGAAAGTAGCCACCGCTGGACCAGGTACCACCGTAGAGCACGGTGCACATGTCCGCCCACTCGGAATACATCGAGCCTGAGGTGTCGATGGGGGCGACTATCTCCACCTTTCCGCCGCGGGTGTCGTCCCAGACGATCTGCACGAAGTCATCGGCGTCCACGGCGATGTCGGGGTGGCCCTTGTGCCCGATGATCGGGGTGAGCAGGGTGTCGTCGATGGCAGTCAGCGCTTGCCGGCTGATCTCGTCGATCTGGAGCATGGAGTAGTAGATCTGTGGCTGGTTGAAGAACTTCCCGAGTTGTTCGTATGAGTCCTCCCACACGATGTGCACGCCGTCGCCCGAGTCGAGCGCTATCGCAGGCCAGTCCCTGTTCTGGGAGCGTTGGCTCACGATGGTGTCGTCAATCACGCTGAGAGCGAAATCGTCACCCGACGAGCCGTCCTGATCGTCATATGTCGGATCGAGCAGGGTATACTTGATCGAGTGCGAACCGGATTTGTCGGTCCACACCACATGCACCCTGTCCTCAGAGTCGATGGCGATATCGGGATGCCAGGCGCGGTGCGATCCTGAATTGGATATCTGGGTTGCATCGATGAGCGTGTCAGCGCGGGGGTCGAGCATCGTGTAGTAGAGATGCTGCGTGTTGCGACTCCAGACGATGTGGATGTTGCCTTGACTGTCGGCGCCCATCGCCACCATGCGGTCGTTCACTCCGCCTCCGTCGACCACCTGCACCGCTTCGGTGATGACCACCTGGGCGGCTTCGGCTTGGGGTGCGTAGGCGATTCCGGCGGCGCTGCTGAACAGCATCAGCAGCGCCATCATCAAACTCTGGTTCATTCTGTTCATCCACATCGGCTCCTCAGTACATCGGACTGACACTCTCGTCTTGCTCAGTCCATACTTAATCCCGCTCCCCAACGGTCACGGGATGAAGAAACGCCTCAGACCCATTCCGAAGGGTCGAATCCCTCTCCGAACGAGTGTGATTCATCGGTCGATACCATCTGGTCCGAAGGAGGTGGCTGCTGCTTCTCCGCCTGCGCCCAGTCGTCCACCGGTCCAGGTTGGCCGATACCCGGACCATAACTGAACTTGATCTCGTGGATGAGGGCGAGTTTGGTCAGCCAGATGTGCCTGAGCGTCTGCATCAGGCGGTTCTGCGTCAGCCCGTCGTTCCACACCGGCTGCGAGAGGTTGAACGCCTGCAGCGGACCGGAGGGGGTCTGGTTCGAGTTGCGCACGTGCAGTACCCAGTCGACGTCGCTGCGCGTCAGGTGCAGACGGGTCTCGTGCAGCCAGCGCTCCCACCCCTCGCCGTCCTCAGTGGAGTTGCGCTCCATCTCCTCCTGCTGGCCGGCGTCGACCTGCGTCACAGAGGAGATGACCAGCAGGCTGCGCTGCTTCGGCGAGACGACGTTGAACACGTGGCCGTGCGGTGTGGGTGGATAGCGCACCAGCAGGTGAAAGCGGGCGCGCGGGTC
>ERZ813253.578-NODE-578-length-12633-cov-4.334320_pt1 | contig 12633 bp, 5 predicted proteins | sample MGYA00520893_ERZ813253 | MGnify/ENA primary metagenome ERZ813253 (study PRJEB31669, sample SAMD00080414) | marine metagenome | biome: oceanic hadal pelagic zone biome; feature: marine hadalpelagic zone; material: sea water | place: Pacific Ocean:Izu-Bonin Trench...
CTCCACGCGCTCATTCAATCCATAATGGATTTGTGCTTGGAGAATTTTTGGGCAAAAGACGACTACATTTTTTATTTATAAATAATAATATTTCCTTGATCTTTGTTATTTTTTATTAAAAAATAAGTCCTTTGCTACAATGCATTGATATGAAACAGAACATAATCATCTCTATCGGGCTTCTTACTGGAGCATGCACCCTCTCACAATCAAAACCTTAATATAGAAAGAACATAACATGAAAAGAATACTAACTGCTGTATTAGGAACTGCATTTCTTTTGGGAGGTTCAACTTTAGCCCAAGAGCAAAACAAACAAACCGCCGATGACTCGTTTGTGCAGCGCATGAAGCTGGCCCAGAGCCCTTACTCGTTTCTCGCCGTTGACTACATGGATGTAGCTGATGGCAAAGAGAAGCTTTATCTAGAAGTAGAGGCAGCTTGGCAAAAAATCCATGAAAGAATGGCTTCCGATGGAAAGATTCTTTCCTGGGGACTCGCGAAGGCGCGCAAGAACAAGTTTAATTACGAATATGTTACCTGGAAGCTCCTGCGTTCACGTGGGGCTTTGGATAGTCTTTACGATATGGACGCCATTAAGCAACGGATGGGAGAGGATGAATTTGATGAGCTAATGGCAAAAACCATGGAATCCCGGAAGATTGTTGGCAGTGAATTAATGGAACTAGAAGATTACACCTTGGTGCCTCTTTCCGGATCTGACCAAAAAGTAGATCCGAAGAACTTGTTGTTTCACATGGACTATATGACCCCGGCAGAGGGTCAAGAGCAGGAATATGCGGAGATGGAGAAAAATATTTTCCAACCCAGGCACCAGAAGGGCGCAGAGCTAAACCCAAGGTTCCAATTCTGGCGTCTGTTACGAAAAGTTTCTCATTCAGGCAACGCTAACGAAGCTTCTTATCGGACCGTGAACGTATTTCGTAAAGATGTGGAGCCGCTTTCAGATAAGGAGGCTGAAAAAGTGAACTCTCAAATTCCAGCGCTTCCTGATGGTTTGACATTTGATGAAGTCATGAAGATGCGCAAGATGGAGCGTGTGACTTTTGATGTTATTTTTATGCTGGACCCCAGTGCATCTGCTGAGACAAAAACTTGGAAAGAGCTGTCCGGTACGTGGACTGCGACGAATAAGAACGGGAGTTATCGCACAAAAATCATTAGCCCTTATGTCGAGGAAATAAAGTATTTCGATACTTCAGGTAAACTGAATGGACATGAAAAAAAACCGATGTCGATTGAATTTAAAAATGGTTTAAAATTCTTTTCTGCTTATATGCCTGGGGGAACTTACACCAGCATTTTTGAGATTCATGATGGAAAATGGTATGAACAACGGCGCACCATTCTTGATGCCCATGCAGGGGCACCCGATGGTTTCTTTATATACGAAAGATCTGATAAGCCAGCTAAGATAGATCGCTCCTCCTTCACCAAAGCGGGAGAAGACGTCGAGTTAGTTAAGTCAATCATCGAAAACTACGCTTCTGGAAAAATTGATGAATATCTGGCCCTGTTCACCGAAGACGCAAAGGTCACGCACAATAACAATGAGCCTATTACCATCTCTGAATTAGCAAAAATTCACAGAGCTCACCACGAGCAAATTGCCGGTCCAGTAAAGATTCTGAGCTCCAATTACGAGGTCGTCGCAACGGCTAACGGAAACAAGTATGGACATGCCTGGATTAAATTAGAGAACACTTATAAGAATGGCGTGAAGGCAGTTACTCCCGTTTTTGTTTCCTTTGGAATTAATAATAAAGGAAAGATCTACTTTGAACACGCCTTATACGATACAGCCACGGTTCCAGACGATTCCGTTTATAACAAAAATTAATCAACTCAAAATAGTGCAAAGAACAACTAAAAACTAAAAAAGTAAACAATATCAAATAGATCATCATGAAAACTAAGCTAATAGTCATACTTGCAGCATTAATTAATCCACTGTTCTTGCAGGCTGATCATCATGAGAAAGGCGATACGAGACCTGCAACCCGGGAGGATTTTATCAGATACACTAAAGCCGTTCAGGGCATGTGGAAAGGTGAAGTCCTATCTGTGATTGGGGATTCCAGCCTTGGCAGAACTGGAGATTCTTATACCGCTTATTGGAATTCTTTTAAAAAAAGCCCCAGCTATTCAACTTCTAGCTTTAATGGAGGTAAGAAGTCTCACGATGGTCTCACCTTCTACGATGCAAATCTTAAAAAAATTGTGTCTATTAGTTCGAGCAATGACGGAACGGTAACTCGATCTTACTATGTTCCCAAGGGAGATAGCTGGTATCGAGAGACAGTTCACACTAAAGCGGATGGCCAGATTAGCGAGCTAAAGTCAGACATTACAATCGACGTCAAAAAGGGTGTAATGACCATTCTGATAAGTGGGAAAGTGGGGGGCAGTTCTCTTGAAAATCAGAAAAACGTTTGGTATCGGCAGCACAAGTAAATTTGAAATCCAATCCATCATAAGCCGGTATGAGGCTGAACACTCGCTGTAGCAATTTCGTTTTTTAAGCCGGATTAACTGTTGTCGCTGGAGGGGCCAACCATAAGGCTCCTTCCAAAGCGAATCGCCTTGCGGGTGGCGTGTCTGCAGCGTTTTTCTAGCGAGACCGATGGCTTACCCGGACTCGATTGTGGGATTACGGGGTTGTGTGTGGTGCCCCCAACTGCCCGGGGGAGCAGAGCGCAGACCCACCCCCGCCTAACCGCCTCGTGGGCGGGGTCAGCGATTTGGATGACGGTTATTGGGTGGTTTACAACCTTGGGCTCTTTACTTCCGCGTGCCAAGTGACGAGAGCTCGCGCAAGAATCTGCAGAATGTTGTGACGATTAGCAGGGTCATTTTGCCAACCAAAGTGTGTGCGCAAAAATCGCTGGACTAGCACAGCTTAGGCGATCGAGTGGTGATTGCACCACGATATCACTTCGCCTTCTGGACTTCGACACCGCGGTTGTCGCCGCGGCGCTTTACGTCCCAGGCTTTGAAGTTGCCTTCTTGGACCGCTTTGTTTTGCACATCGATGTTCCTCAGGTAGTCGGATGGTTGGAGTTGTTTCTTGCCGCTGGACGGTTTTTCTTCCATTTGCTGTTTAGCCGCGGCGTTCGGTTTCGGTGGTGTACCGTGGGTTTTCTGTCCGCGATAGAATGCGTATTTTCCACCCTCGGCCCTCGCAAGAACGGTAACCGTGCCGTTGACGCCCTCGGCTTGGAAGACGCCTCGCAGGTCGGTGTGTCCGGAGAGGACGAGGTCGTTGTTGGTGCCGACGACTTTGACGAGGACCTCGGGGATGTAGCTGCCGCCGGCGGTGAGATCGCGGACGTTGACGCGCACGCTGCCCTCGCTGGGGGTCTCTTGGATTTCCAATTTGAGTGGCGTGATCAGGATGAGTCCGCTGGTGTAGAGGTTATCGCCGCGGCAGATGACGAGGTAGGCGCCCTCTTCTTTGATCGGAAGTTTCGCCTTCTTCGTTTTGTCGGCGAAATCTTTGCCGTCGCCAAGCGGGATGCTGAGCGAACTCTCGGGATCGATGCCGGCGAGGTCGACGGCAGTGATGTTGCTGAGGTTCTTCTCGCGGAGATAGAGTTTCATCAGATCGACTTTGTAGATCTCCAGGGCGGCCTCTTTAATGTTGCGGTAGTCGAGCTTGATCTCGACGGCCTCGCCGGGTTGGAGAGTGGTGACTTCGCCCATGCTAATCTTTTTCTCTTTGAAGTAGTCGATGGCGTCAGCGGCGTCGGGGTAGAGCTGACGGACTTTTTCATACCAGGTTATGGCGTCGGCGGGTTTACCAGTGGCGTGGTAGATCTGGGCGGTAATGTAGCGGGCGTAGTCACAGTCTTTGCTGTCGCCATTGGCCACGCTGGTGGCGCTGGCGAGAGCCTCTTTGTAGTGGCGCTGCCAGAAGTGGCCGAGGGCGGCCATGTATTCGAAGCTGGTCTTGAGCTCGCTGTCGGCGTGGCGCTCGGCGCCGCGAGCGGCGTGCTCCACGACGTTCGCGTAGTCTTTGAGGGCGAAGTAGACGTTGGCCTCGGAGAAGGCAGCGTCGTCGGCGAGCGGGCTCTTTGAATAGAGGGTGAGGAAGCGGTGCAGCAGGTCGCGGCTGTGCTCGAGCATGGCGATCTTCTCCGGCTCGTCGCGGTCGCCCGGCTTCTCGTGGATCTCGGCATCGGCCTCGTCTGGTGTCGGCTGGCGCAGGCGCAGGCGCTTTTCGCGCGCGGCGATGGCCTTGGCCTCAGGTGCCTTCTGGAATAGAGATTGGCTGAGGGCGAAAAACGCGGTGGTGACGTCGGCGCTATCGGGGTATTCGAACCAGAGCTGTTCCTGGTAGCGGACCGATCCGAGGTATTGGCCCTGGTCTTCAAGGACGGCGCTAAGTTTGGAGTCGTTGAGGAAGCTGCTCTCGATAGCGGCCTGGAAGACGAGCCAGGCGCGCTCAAACTCGTCGATCCCGCGGTAGGCGTGGCCGACGGTGAGGGTCTTGTCAAAGGGGATGACGAGTTTCGGGTGGCGCTCGCGCAGGATCTCGAACATCTGCACGATCCGCGGGGCGTCGAGTTCTTCGCGGCCGGTGTGGATCCACAAGAGCATGCGGGCGATGTCACGCTCGTATTTCTTGCGGTCGTCTTTGTTGACGAAAAGGGCGTCGAGGTTTTTCTGTGCCTCATCCATCTTGCCGTCGTCGAAACGTTTGGTGGCGAGTTCGAAGTGCTCAGCGCCGTTCATCTCGTAAGGATCTTTGCTCTTCTCGCCGGGGCGCAGGATCTCGATTTTGCTTTCTTTGCCGACGCGCATCCGGCCGCTATTGAAGGTGTCACGGAGAATTCCGGGAAGGATGCGGTAGGTTCCTGGGATATGTGCAACTAGTTCGTAGCCGATGTTGCCGATGTGGCCCGGTGCGAAGTAGAGACGGATGGTAGAGCCATCGATCTCGGAGCGTTTGAAATTGCCGACGAGGGAGCCTTCGACGAGTAACGTGCCGCTTGGCAAGTGCCCTTCGTAAACGAGGTAGTCGTTCTGGAAGTAGGCGTGTGTACCTTGGATATTGGCAGTTGTGCGGAAGCGTTGTCCGATCTCGAGCGAGACGACGGGGGATGAGCTGTTCGCTTTTAGCGGCACGTCGCGATAGCTGAGTTTGTCGTGGTAGTACCCGCGCCCCTGGACTCGTGGGTAGTCGAAGCTGGCGGGATCTTTGAGGTCTGGGGAGAATCCAGAGAGCGTGGCTGCGAAGCGGACTTCGCCACCGCCGTCGATCTTGATGCGGACCTTGTTTGCGCCGGCATTGATCTGGCCGGCCGGGATGGCGAAGGTCTGCGTGTTCTTGAGTTCGGCGGACTTGATTTTCAGAACCGGCTTGTCGTTGACGAAGAGGTTGATGTTGAAGTCATCGCCGGGGCGTTCACCGCGGTTGAAATATTCTGCCAAGGCAGCGACCGTCGGGCCGAGCGAACTTTCGGATCGGAGTCGTGCCGTCTGGCCGAGCAGGTAGTTGGCGACCTTGGCGGTGGTAGCGGAATCGCGACGAAGTTTGGCATACGACCAGAGAGCGAGCGCGGTGGTGCTCGTATCGTCCTTGAGAATTGCATGGCGGGAATTCGATTTCCAGCGGGAGTTCTCGACGAGTTTGGTGTCGAGGATCTTGAGCAGGTCTTCGGCGAACGTCGGGCGATCCATGCGGATGAAGGCGGCCGCCATGTAGGCGAGCGCGGTCTCGCTGAGGTTCTGGCGATCGCGATAGAGGCGGTTGGCAGCCGAGAAGTCGGCGCGGCCGGTGACCGATAGCGCGTGGATGAAGATCGCTTTGCTGTCGGAGTCGTTGGTCTCGATTTTCGGGAAGGCAGCAGCGAAGAATTTCTCTGCGTTTTCGAAGGTGGCGTGGTGTACGGGGATGCCGGCTTTCTTGGCGAGCGCGAGTCCCCAGTAGATCGTGGCGGAACTGGTGTAGGTGCTGTGGTTTGCGAGCTTGTTCCACGACCACGAGCCGTCTTTAAGCTGGGTAACGACGACGCCGGAGACGAGCGAGCGGACGCGCTCCGTGAGCTGGTGGATCTCTTCGGGAGAAGCTCGGCGGTCGCGCGCGTAATCAAGGGCGCTAACCGCGGCCAGGAGCGTGCTTCCAGGTGTTTGCGGGTCTGGTGAGTAAATGCAACTCGAACCGAACATCGGGCTGCCACGCTCGAGGGCGAGGTCGATGAGTGCTTGCTCGATGGACGGGCTGATGGTGACGTGGAGCTTCCGGCCAGAGTATTTTTGTTCTTTCGGCAAGGTGAGTGTTGCGCCGGCCTCGGTACTGGTGACGCCGCCGGTGTGGGCGGCGTATTCGAGTCCCCACGGTCGGACGCGCAGGTTCGTGTCCGAGCTGTCGCTGTGTTCGCCAGCCTTTGCCGCGACTTCAAGCTTGAGCGACTCGGTGAACGGAATCGTGTAGCCGTCGAAGACGAGTTCATTGCTGCTCTGCTTCTTGATCCGGATCGTCTCTTTGGTACTGAACGGCTGGGCCGCGCCGGAAATTTTCAGCGTGACGGTGGCGTCGCCCTCAAAGTCGGTGAGGTTGTGGATGGTGGCGAGCAACTCCATGGTGTCGCCTTCCTGCAGCACATCGGGCGTCCGCAGTTCGACGAGGAAATCTTTGCGGGTGATGACTTTGGTGCTGGCCTGGCCGACAAGAGTGTCGGTCGTGCAGCCTTTGGCGGCGAGGTTCCATTGGCCGGCAGAATTGGGGAGTTGGACTTTGGCTTGCACTTTGCCGTCGTCGCCGGTGGTGATCGGTGAGAGCCAGACGGTCGCGGCACCAGCGATGCCAGTGTGACTGACATCACGTTTCAATTCCAGGCCGAGCCGGAAACCGCCGGAGACCGTCGTTGTGGTTTGCCCGTTGAACAGGCGGCCCATAACTATACCTTCGCCTCGGAGACGGCTGTTGTTGTTGCCATCGGTTAGGACAATGACTCCCGTTTCTGATCCGTCGATCTGGAAGGAGTCGTGGAGGTTGCCGAAGTTGAAAAAGGTTTGGCCAGCCTGTCCGGTTAGCCTCTGCTGGTGTTGCGGTAGGGCGAGTTGCTGGAAGCGGCCGTTGTTGAAAATGCTCTCGTGGACGCTGGCGCAATTGAAGCTCAGGATGGAGTTGCCTGGGTTGAGGTTCAGCTCGATCTGGTTGATTGAGAGGATCTGTTCAAAGTCGTTGGCGACGATCGTGGCCACGTTGCCGCCGGCGCGGGTGCGTTTCGAGAACGCGGTGTAACTCCAGTCGCAGGTCGAGATGAGGCTGAACTCGGTGAATCGACTTGCGCCTTCTTGGAAGAATGTCAGGATATCCGTGGTGCTGTCGGGAAAGCGGTCGAGCAGCGCCTGGTTGACGAGCGCCAGTGCAAGCTCGGCTTTCACGGGCTTGCCGAGCTGGTCGGTGACGGCGATATCGACGGTGGCGTTTTCGCCAGGGGCGTAGGTTTCTTTGCTCGGCGTGATGGTGACCTTCAGTTCGCGCCGGATGTTGAAGCGTTTGGATGCACCGCGCAGAACGCGGCCGTCGATCAGTGCGACGCTGACCCTGAAGTTGGGGAAGTGCGCGTGCTCGACCGGGATCTCGAGCTGGTTTTCGCCTTTTTTAATCGAGATGATCTCATGGTGAATGACTTCCTCGCCCTCGTAGGTGAGCAGGGCGAGACCTTTGGCCACGCGCGAGTGCAGGCGCAGCGGGATTTTCGCACCGACCTCGTACGTGCTCTTCTCGGCGAAGAATCGCAATTTCTGCAGGTCCTCGTCATCGGAGACAGCGACCGTTGTCTGGCCGGTGACGGTCTGGTCGAATCGGTCTTGGCCGCTGGCGCGCAGCGTGTGGACGCCGCCTTTCTTGAGGTTCAAGATGGCCGTGCCCTTGCCGGTTTTCGGATCGGTGGTGACTTTGATTTCCTCGACCGTGACCTGCGCGGTCGGCTGCGGGTTGTAGGCGATCCACGGCACGGCTTCGAGCACGGGGTTCTGTTTTTGCACCTCGCTGCGCAAGACGGTGATGGTGAGATCCTTGCCGACGGGCTCGCCATCGGCGCCGATCGTAGCGACTTGGACTTCGAAAGCCTCGTTGGCGAGCGCCAGAGGCTGGTCGGGTTTGAGGGCGATATGGTAACCGAGCTTGGCAAGGTAGACGGCGTTGTTGGCGGAGATGTTAAGCGATGGGATGCTGGCGCCGAACCGCAGCGGCGTGCCGGGAACGAAGCCCGCCGTGTCGAGGCTGATCTCGATCTTGCCTTCGGCGTCCGTCTTCTGGCTGAGCTTGCGGCCGTCGGGCAGGCTGATCTCAACGAGCTTGTTGGCGGCAGGCGATCCCCAGTAATAGATGGCGCTGAGTGTGGCCTCGATTTTTTCGCCGCGGAAGTAAACCTGCTGCGGGAAATCGAAGGCGAGACGGACGCGGTCGAGCTTGAACTGTTGGACCGAGAAGTTCCCCTGGTGCGTGATCTCCTTTTTGTCTTTGGGGTGGGCGATGATGCTGTAGTTGCCGAATGCGGCGGAGCTTGGAAGTTGGATCGCGGTGTCGAAGGTGCCGAATTCTGACAGTGTCAGATCGGACTCGCCCAACAGGCGGCCGGCGGGGTCGGTGATCCGCACGGTGTATTCGCGTTTTGCCGGGACGATGTAGCTGCCGTCTTTAACGTCGCGGATGATGCCACGAACGGCGACTACCTCACCCTGTTGGTAGGCGGATTTGTCGGTATAGATGTAACCGCGACGCGACAGGCCAGTGCTGAAACGCAGGTTGCCGATGTTGAGCAGGTTGGTGGCGCTGCCGCCAGGACCGGTGGCGAGCACGCGTAGGTCCTTGATGGTGGTCAACTCCGGAAATCTTCCGCGAAACACGCCGTCGGCACCGGTTTTGCCGGTGGCGATGATGCTGGTGCCGTCGCTGAACAGGAGCTGGATGTCCGCGGCCGGTTTATTCTTGAGCTGGTCCTCGACGTAGACGAGGGCTTCCTTGCGGCTGCTCTTGAGGATCAAGTCGATGTCGGAGCGGATGACGAGCGTGCTGGCGGACCAGTCGCCACCCTCGATTTTGACGACGGCGATGCCGGGCTGCTTGCCTGGCAACGGGATCTCGATGTCGCGGATCAGTTGAGTGTATTTCTTGTAGCCATCGAGTTTCACTTCCCAGGTTTTCTCCGGTTCGATGAGGTCGATGTCGAGGTGGTCGATGCGTGCGAGCTTGTGGGTCTTGCGGAAGTAGGATTCGAGGTTGAGCGGGTAGACGCTGACTTTGAGTTTCTCGATATTGCGCACGGTGACGGCGATCTTGGCGACCTCGTCGGTGCGGAAAGTGCGCTCGGTGGCGACGCCGAGGGATTTTTGCGAGAGCATGACGACGCGGGCCTTGGCCGGCTGCGCCCATGAACCCCAGGTGAGGCGGCGGAAGGTGGCGAGGGCGTCCTCGAGCTGGCCGAGCTGCTCGGATTGGAAGACGCCGGTGCGGTAAAGCGCGAGCGATGACTCCTCGGTGTTGGGGTACTTGCTGATCAGGCGCGACCACTCTTTGATCGCCTTTTTGTATTCCATCTTCGCCACGTGCATCTGCCCGAGGGTGAACATGATCTGCCGCGCGCGATGGTCGAGCGGGTATTTGTTGAGGAACTGAGCGAAATGTTGGCGGGCCTTGGCGTCCTCGCCGCCGGCGACTGCATCGAGGCCAATCTGGAACTCGGCATTGATGATCCCGGACTGGGACGCGGCCCACTGGGCGCCGTCTGGGTAACGGTTGACGTAGGCTTGCCACTGCTTGATGGCGTCATCATATTTCTTCTGGTTGAAAAGCAATTGCGCGATTTGGAAGAAGGACTCGCGCTGGAGTTTTTCGAGGTTCTCGGCAGGGGAGACGCCAGTCTTGGGATCGGGCGTCGTTGCTTTCTCGTTGGCGATGAATTTGAAGTTTTTACCGTCAACAAAGTCGCGGTGGGCGGCGATGGCCTCGTCGGTGCGACCGAGCCCGACGAGCGTATTGGGCAAGCTGCGGGCGAGTTCGATGGCTAGCTCGTAAGCCGGGTAGGCGGCGAGGAATTTTCTGGTCTCCGCGATGGAGTTGGGGAGATCTTGGGAATAGGTGAGAACTCGTTGATGGGCGACGTCGGACTTGTCACGCTTGACGGTGCCACCGCGGCCGTCGTCGAACTCCATGACGACGTCCTGGAGGATCGGAAGAAAGGCGTCGATATTCTGGCGGGCGGCGTCATTGTCGCCGTTGATGACCTGGGAGTTGATGAGGGCGAACCTCGCCTTGAGGCAGTGCTTACCGGGTGCGACTGGATTCTGTTTGAGCTGGCCGCGCTGACGTGTCGCGCTGCCGACCGGACCAGTCCAGGTCGGGTCGAAGTCGTCGAGGTACTGGCGCAGGGCAGCGATCGCCTGCGGATGTTGTTTAAGGCGTTGAAACGTAAGGGCGGCTTTGAACTGAATGTCGTCACTCAGCTCGCGCTTGATCTCGAGTGCGAGCACTTGTTGGTAGAGCGCGAGCGCCTTGGCGTCATCGGCCGGGAGCGCGTCGAGCTCGTTCGGGTCGGGGCGGCGGGCAAGCTTGTCGGCGAAATCGACCAGGACGTTCGCGATCGACTGTTTGCGGTCAGGCGAGAAGATGCGGCCTGCCTCTGCCGCAAGGATGGACTCGGCGGCCTTGTGATCTTTCTGTGCGATGAGTGCGCGGGCCATGAGGAAGCGCGCCTTGTGTTGCCATTGGGAGTCTGGGTATTGTTTTAAGAGTCCCTCACAGGTAACGGCGGCGGCAGAATATTTCCCAGACTGGTAGAGGGCGACGGCCTTGAGGTAGCTGGGGTAGTCGCCGGTCTTGGATTTTTCCAGGTGGGTGATGGCGGTCTCAAACTGGCGGGCTTGCATGGCCTGTTCGGCGTCGTCGATCGGTGCGGCCTGGGCAGTAGAGATGAGAAGTATTGCGCAGATGGCTGCGAGTCGGGTGGTGTTTTTCATGCTGGCCCAGTCTAACCATTCCTCCTGCGCTAGGCAACTCCCGAAGAGAGGGTTCTCACTGGTCATTAGCGGGGAGAGTTGGTAGAGCTTGGATATGTTCGCTGGCATTGTGCTTATTGCTGCATTTGTTTTTTGCTGTTTTCCGAGTGACTCCGTTCTCGCCGGCGAAAAACCACCTTTCACCGACTACTGCCAGCGACTGGAACAGGAGGTACAGGGAAGGAAGCACGGCTTCGAAGCATTTGGTGAAGAGACTCAGTCCAAAGGGATTTTGATTGAGACAACAGTGTCAAACACAGGAGCGCAAAAGCTTTACGAATGCAACGGCTATCAAAAAGTGACGGAGCGGTTTTTCTATGAGCGGAAGAATAAACCCAAAAAGAACAAGACTGATTGATAAGCCAACCCACTCCATCATCCGAACGCTAAATGAAACACCTCCTACTCACAACAATCGCAGCCGTGGTGCTGATCTTGAAGGTTAATCTTGCGGCACAGGTTGAGAATTTGCCAAGGAGCACCCCTGAAGCACAGGGGGTTTTTTCATCGGAGATTCTTGAGTTTATCGAAACTGCTGATCAAAAAGTTAATTCAATGCACAGTTTCATGCTGTTACGGCACGGACATGTTGTTGCCGAAGCATGGTGGAAACCTGAGTCTAATAGTAAACAGCATGTTTTATGGTCGCTCAGCAAAAGCTTCACGTCGACGGCGGTTGGGCTGGCAGTGGCAGAAGAAAAGCTAAGTATCGATGACTACGTTTTGCAGTTCTTCCCCGATGATCTTCCTTCTGAACCTTCTGCCAATCTTAAGAAGATGAGAGTTCGTGATTTATTGACAATGACCAGCGGGCATCAGGATGAGGTAAAGTTGAATGCTGAGAGTAACTGGGTAAAGGCTTTCCTCTCTCACCCCGTGCCTCACGAGCCGGGAACCCATTTCCGTTACAACACGCCCGGAACCTATATGCTATCGGCGATCGTTCAAAAAGTGACAGGAAAAACGGTTTTAGATTATTTGAAGCCCTCATTGTTTGAACCTCTCGAAATTCGCAACCCTAAATGGGACGCAAGTCCACAGGGTATTTCCATTGGAGGTTACGGATTATTTCTTCGTACTGAGGATATTGCAAAGTTTGGTCAGCTCTATTTACAGGGAGGCAAGTGGAAGGGAAAGGAATTGATCCATTCGTCATGGGTTAAGCAAGCTACTTCGAAGCTGGTCTCAAATGGGAGAAATTCACTCAATGATTGGCAACAGGGCTACGGTTTTCAATTCTGGCGCTGCCGACACGGAGCTTTTCGCGGAGACGGGAAAGACGGCCAATTCTGCATTGTGCTTCCGGAACATGATGCAGTAATTGCGATTACCGCAAACGCAAGGGATATGCGGGGCGAACTGAATCTTGTTTGGGACAAGTTGCTTCCTGCGTTTACCGACAAGCCAATCAAAGAAAACCCTGACGCTCATGCAAGACTCAAGGCAACCATAAGTAAACTCAAAGCTTCCAGATGATAAAAACTATCTCCTTTTTACTGGCAGTTAATGAAGGGGCTGGCATAGCTAAGGGCTAGGAAAGACAATGTCAGAGGCATGTATGAAAGGAAGAGTCGACTAAGCGGAAAGCAGAGAGGAAAGATG
>ERZ813253.580-NODE-580-length-12619-cov-4.255363_pt1 | contig 12619 bp, 8 predicted proteins | sample MGYA00520893_ERZ813253 | MGnify/ENA primary metagenome ERZ813253 (study PRJEB31669, sample SAMD00080414) | marine metagenome | biome: oceanic hadal pelagic zone biome; feature: marine hadalpelagic zone; material: sea water | place: Pacific Ocean:Izu-Bonin Trench...
GGGGATCAGGGAGGCTGGTATATTGATGACATCATGGTTTTACCTGAATAACAGTCTATAACATTTAAGTCTTCATCAAGATCCACTTTGCGCTCACTTGGGTTTACCCTTATTGAGCTGCTGGTGGTGATTGCCATCATCGCCATCCTGGCCGCGCTGTTGCTGCCGGCCTTGGCCAAGGCCAAGTCGCAGGCCGTTTCCACACAGTGCAAAAACAACCTCAAGCAGATGGGCTTGGCCACTGCGCTGTATGTCATGGACAATGACGACAAGCTCCCGTTCGCCTGGGCGATCCGGCATGACGCGAACATCAACAATTTCCAGAACCTGCTGGTGTCGTACGTCCTGCGGAACAAGTTCAAGGCCGGGTGGAAAACCGAAGACAGCGACTTTGCCAAGAACGTCTACCGCTGCCCGACACGCATCAAGGAGCGGCGCACCGGAGGGAACCCGTGGAAGATCAGTTACGGGATGAACCAGTACAACAATCTGGGTTTTCCCAATAATCCCAGATACCCGACGCCTCCCGGCCAACCGCCGCATCCCGAGACCGCAAAGCTCACCTCCGTGCGTGAGCCGTCCGCCACGTTTTTGATCTCCGACATCTCGTATGAGTTGAATCATCCCGCCGTGACCTACTTGACCAAGAACAGCAGCGGCCGTTATCATGTCGGCTACAAGCACAACATGGATCACCCTGCTGGAGCCGCCAATATCGTCTTCATGGATTCACATGTGGAATCGAGAAAGAAGGACAACATCGACGACATCATTATGGACTTTAAGAAAAAAAGCCGCCGCTGATAGACAAATCTCATGAAGACCGTTTTTTACAACGGCTTCAAATTGAGTGTTAAACCACAGAAACTCAAAATCGAAAAATGAAAATACATAAAACCATCCTCGTTGCTGCAGGCATGGTCTTGGCCGCCGTCGCGACGAGCGCTCAGGAAGCTGAGCCCATCCCCGGCGTGGTGGGCACCGGCTTGGACGACAACGGCGAGTTGCTCGCAGCCGAGACGATTGACCCGCACTGGAAACTGGTCTCCAGCCCGGACGACGATTTCCCCGGGCCGGATGTGCTCACGCTCAAGCCCGGTTTCCCGGTTGGCCCGTGGGTGGCCGAGGGGCCGGACTCAAAGTGGGTCGCCCCGCAATCCGACCAGGGCAAGGGCAACGCGCCGGGTGTTTACGTTTACCGGCTGGAGTTTGACCTGAGCGGGTTCGATCCCGAGACCGCGAAGCTCGTTGGCCAATGGACGGCGGACGACACCGGGCCGGAGATCGTGCTCAACGGCGAGAGCACCGGCCTGAAAACATCCACCGGCTTCAACGCGCTGGGTGGCGATTTTGAGATCACCTCCGGCTTTGTCGCCGGCGTCAACACGATCGACTTCAAGGCCGAGAACGGCGGTGATGCCGCCAACCCGACCGGCATCCGTATCACGCTTAGCGGCACGGCCACTCCGCTGCCTGTTCAAAAAGTCAAATCCATTCCCGGCCTGTTCAATACTGGCGTGGACGACGATGGCAATCTGCTGGAAGCCGAGACGCTCGATCCCCATTGGATATTGGAGTACAGCGATGACTTCGATTATGAGGGGCCGGACACTTTCACCATCAAGCCCGGTTTCCCGGTTGGCCCGTGGGTGGAGGAAGGGCCTGATTCCCGGTGGATCGCACCCCACCCCGACCAGGGCACTGGAAACGCGCCGGGTGATTATCTGTATCGGATCACGTTCGACTTGTCCGAATTCGATCACGAGACGGCAACCATCACCGGCAAGTGGTCCTCGGATAACGGTGGCCCAGACGTCCTGCTCAACGACGAAAGTACCGGCATCAAAACCACCAGCGGCTTCGGTGGATTCACCGAGTTCGAAATCACTTCCGGGTTTGTCGAGGGCATCAATACCGTCGACTTCAAGGTCAACAATGCGCCTCCGGGTATCAACCCGACCGGTGTCCGTGTCGAGTTGAACGGCACCGCCAAGGAACTGCCGCCCAAGGGCACGCCGCCGAGCATCACCACCCAGCCGATCGCCACCACTGCGCCGGAAGGCGACTCGGTTTCCTTCCGGGCTGCAGCCGACGGCAGCCGTCCGCTTGCCTACCAGTGGCAGTTGAACGGGCAGGATATTGCCGATGCCACCGGCTCCACACTGAAACTCGAGTCCATCGAGTCCAGCGACGCCGGTCAATACACCCTCACCGTCACCAACGCCGCCGGGGAAGCGACCAGCCAGGCCGCCACGCTGTCCGTGCTTGACCGAGTGCCGGGTGTTTTCTCCACCGGCTTGGACGACGATGGGGTGACGCTATTTGACGACGACCTCGATTTGCACTACAGGATCATCGTCAACGCGGACGGCGACTCCGACGAGGCCATCGTGCAGGATTCGTTCGGGTTCCCCATCATTTCGGGCCCGTGGATTGCCAACAGCGAGACCTCGCTCTGGATCGGGCCGCGCTTCGTGACGGACCAGGCCTCCGGGGGCGACTACACCTACCGGCTGGAGTTTGACCTGAGCAACTTCGATCCGAGCCAGACCGTGCTGCTGGGCCAGTGGACCAGCGACAACGCGGGTCTGGACATCGTGCTCAACGGCAACAGCACCGGGAACACCACCACCGGCAATTTCGGCCAGTTGTTTGACTTCAAGCTCGCTGGCGGATTCGTCTCCGGCGTCAACACGCTCGACTTCGTGCTGAACAACGCCGATCCCAACGGCGGCTACACCGGTCTGCGGGTGGACAACCTCCGCGCCGGTTCCGTGGCCGTGCCGGACGGGACCGCGCCGACCATCGCGGAGCTAACGACCTTGCCACCGACACATGAGGGAGGCTCGGCCACGATCACCGTGCTGGTGGTGGGCAGTCCCACGTTGAAATACCAGTGGCTGCTCAACGGCAACGCGATCGCGGGCGCCACCGGGCCGAAACTTGCGTTGAGCGACATCCGTGAAAGTGCCGACGGCGACTATCAGGTCGTTGTCAGCAATGACGCTGGCTCCGTGAAGAGCGACGTCTCCACGCTGGAGGTGTTGGCGGGTAGCGCGGATTTGGCCATCGAGCTGTTCAACGGCCTGGTCGTTGGCGGTATCGTGGGCAAGTCGTATCACGTCGAATACTCCGACGGAGACGGCTGGCAGACCCTCTTCGAGGGGCCGCTCCCCAGCGATCCCTTTTTCTTGGCCGACCCCGAGTCGGCGGACAAACCCGACCGCGAGTACCGCGTTACCCCAGCGGAATGAGCCCAAACCTGAACCTTTAAAACAACAGAACAATGAAAAAACTGATTCAACTCACAAACAAAACAATCCGTTCCGGTTTTGCCCTGGCCTGCGTGGCGCTTGGCTGCGCCGCTTGGCCAAGCGCGCTGAATGCAGATCCCATCCCCACGCTGTACAACACCGGCGTGAACGATGACTACGAGCTGCTAGACGACCTCGCGCCCGACCCGCACTACAAGCTGGTGGTCAATCCGGACTCGGATGTCATTCATCCGTTTGTGGTCAAGAGCGACGAGTTCCCCATCCCACCCTGGCTGGCCAATGGTCCTGACTCCAAGTGGCTCGCGGTCCGCGAGGGCGAGAACGCCAACGGCATAAATGGTAATTACACCTACCGAACTTCGTTCGACCTGACCGGGTTTGACCTGGAGACCCTCTACATCGACATGGGCTGGTCGGTGGACAACACCGGCGTCAACGTGCTGCTCAACGGCGAGCCGTTGCGGGACATCGATGACAACCCGATGACCATCGGCGCCGCCGGGTTCGGCGGCTGGGCCTACCACACGATCGAGAGTGACCAGCGCTTCATCCCCGGCATCAACACGCTCGACTTCCTCGTGTTCAACGCCGGAACCCAAGTCAATCCCATCGGTCTGCGCGTCGAGTTCGACGCCGACGCCGATCCGCTGGACGCCGACGAGAAGCCGATGGTTCGCACCCTGTTCGCTGTCCAGGGCGATAACTTCGTGGACACCATCCCGGATCTCTGGCAGGTGATTCAGGATGAACCTTCCGTGTACCCTGAGACTGTCACCGTGCGCGCCGGGCAGCAGGTGTCGTTCATGGTTACCGCCTCGGCGGGGGATGCCTCCTACGAATGGCAGCGCGATGGCAACGCCATTGCCGGGGCCAACGGCCCGATGCTGACCCTGAGCGAGGTCGAGACCGACCAGTCCGGCGGCTACACTGTCAAGGTGAGCAACGGTGGCGGATCAGCCACCAGCGGGGCGGTCACACTGACCGTGTTGCCGATCGTCGAGCTGGATGTGGGCCGCTATGTCCGCATCCACGTCAACGGCATCGCAGGACGCACCTATCGGCTGGAGAGCGCCCTGTCTGCCGGCCAGGCGTTCAGTGCCGGTCAGGAGATCACCCTATCCGCCGAGGGCGCAGGCTCACTGGTCGAGCCCTTGGCCAAGCCCTCGGAGTTGTTCCGGGTCAAACTGCTTCCATAAAGAGAGAGAGCAGCTTAATGGGTAACACACCAACAACCCGAAGCCCGAGCCCGGCGCCCATGGCGTCGGGTTTTCGGGTATCGCTTGGCTTCACACTGATCGAGTTGCTGGTGGTGATCGCGATCATCGCCATCCTGGCTGGGCTGCTGCTGCCGGCCCTGGCCAAGGCCAAGGCCAAGGCGCATGCGATTAGCTGCGTCAGCAACCAGAAACAGCTCCAGGTTTGCTGGCAGATGTACACGCTGGATTTCGACGACAAGCTGGTGCTGAACGCCTCCGGGATGAACCGCTCGAGCTGGGTCGCCGGTTGGCTGCAAAACGCCCAGGACGCCACCAACGTCAACCTCATCAAGGCCCCCATCGGCAAGCTGTGGAACTACAACCAGTCGCTTGGCATTTACAAGTGCCCCGCCGACCCGAGCACCGTGCGGATCATGGGCAAAATCTACCCGCGCACGCGCAGCATTTCGATGAACGGCAACATGAACGGCGATGTCAACTGGTCTTCCGGCCCCAACATGCGCGCCCAGTTTTGGTGGTACAAAAAACTTGGGGAGATCACCAACCCCTCCGGCCAGTTCGTCTTCATCGACGAGCGAAAGGAGACCATTGACGACGGCTACCTGTTGGTTTATTTGGGGAGGACGCTCGGCAACCAACCGACCCAGTGGGGCAACCTGCCAGCCATCTACCACAACGAGGCCGCCGGTCTCTCCTTCGCCGACGGCCATGCGGAGATTCGAAAGTGGCTGGATGCGGCCACCAAGAAACCGGGAGGCTGGTCAGTCCGGCTTGCGCCCCGGGACGTGCCGTGGATCCAGGAGCGTGCCTCAAAATCAAAACGCCGCAGCAGATAAATCATCCGACATTTCAGCATCGACTACTCTACGACGTCGAGCAGATAATCAACCCGTCCAGACTAACGAAAGCTTTGGCCCAGTTTGGTTAACTCGATCACCACCAAAAGCACCGCTGCGATTGTTATTAGTAGGAGGTGTTTCATTTGCCTTCAGCTTTCAAGTCTCTCGCCCGTCTTGCCGCCGTGTTTTCGAAGGAGGTCGGCGATTTCTCCATCGGCATGATCTAGCGGCGTTGAGTCAAGAAAATGGGCGGTCATAGCCTTCTTAGAAATCAGAATCTGCCTTGGGTGGTTTGCGCGTCCACTCGCTGTTCAGCAGCAGCAGCGACTGTGTCGCGGTGGTGGTCACCCCTGCTCCTTAATTTTTTCACGGGCAATTTTTCTGGCCAAGCAGCGACCCCCTTGGCCATTTTTTATTGGAGTGTTGCTCCGAACAAATTTTGGGTGATCTGCTGTACGCGCCTGTCCGGGCCGTGAGGGCGGGAGTAATGGCTCCACGGGAGGATGTGGCCGGGCGGACTGGCCAAGCCCTGCGGCCACCAGATGGTGGCAGCGTTAAAGATGATGTTCTTTTTTGGCCCCGGGAAAAGCGTGGCGGTCCAGTGGGCGGGAGTGGTTCCGCCGCGCCAGACGGTGCCCTCAGCCACCACCTCGAGGCCGGACTTGTCCGCAGGCGCACCGTGATGCTCCCAGCCCACAAGGCCGGGGATGGCATCTCCCTTCTTCATGCCGGTACCCTCGAAAATCCAATGCCCGGGTTTTGTGCAAGTCCAGTCGCCACCGCCGTTGAAAGGCACGATACTCCGGGCTCCGATGATGTCACTCTCGTCCGGGCCACGCCGCCGCCAGTCTTTGGTGAAGACATCAATGGACTCGATGATCTCATCATCAGTCAGGCCGCTGTAAATGCCGTCGCGTGTGATGACGCGCCTGGCTTCGCTGAAGGGGCTGACAGCAAAGACTGAGTTGCCACAAAGCCACATCGCATTCGTGCCGGCGCCGATGGCTTTCTTCACAGCGTGATACTGGAGCACATCCCAGTACTCGTCGTGGCCAACGCTGATGAAAGTATTGCAGCGCGTGATTTGTCCGGCGTCGAGGCAGTCGCTGTTGGAGCAGTACGTGACATCGTAGCCATGCTTTTCCATCCAGTAAGCCAGCGGATATTCCCACAGCAAAAACTCGCCTGATCCGGTTGAGAGCGGTCGCTCAAATATCTGTGAGTACTTCGCATAGGGCCGGTCAAAACTCACGGCCACATCCAACGCGTGCGAACCACGTGGGTCCGTGTAAAGGCTGAAATTGTCAGGCCATCTGTTGTAAGCCTGCCACGTGTTGTCGCTGCACTGGAACAGAAAATCCGCCGGACGGTCATCACGCACGATGAAAATCACGTAGCTCTGCCAGTACGGTGTGTTTGCCTTGTCCGGCAAGGTGGTCAACCGGCCAAGGTACACACCGCTGGGCCAGTCGTGGGGGATCGTCAGCGACACCGCCGGATCCCATCGGCAACGGCGCAGGCGTTTCTCTCCAACGGGCGGCTTGGGTTGCTTTTTGCCCTTGAACGGGCCGAGTGTTTTCATGGAGCGCGCACCGCGTCCTCCATAGTAGCCCATTCGGAAAATCTCGATCGTGAACTGCGCTGCCGGCGCTGTGCTCACCGCCACGTCGATGCTCTCCCCGGCCTTAACCGACTGGCGCGAGCAGTAACCCTCGATGTTCGGATTGTTGTAACCCTCGGGCCGCACCCGGGTGAGTTGCCAGTCACTGGCCCCCTCGCGTTCATTTTCCCTCTTAATCCAATCTTCATTGAGTTGCCGCCTTGGCTCGGCTTGGGCAACACGACCGGCGGCAAGGGCGACGGCGGAGGCCTTGAGGAAATCACGTCGAGAGGAACTCATGGCGACGAAGGTATGAGATTGGCCTTGGCTCACAAGCGCAATCTGCAATGCTGCTGCCGCATGAATGCAGCGCTCTCCAGCAGCACAACATCCTTGGCGCGTCTGCTCTCAACATTGGCCCTGGCTGCGGTTGCCGTGGCGGGCGACTGTGCCGCTTGGCCAAGCTACCGCGCCGGGATGGGCCGCGCCGGTAGTGGTGGGGTCTTTTGATGTGCAGGCGCCGAACACGCCGCCGTGCTCGGGCTCATCCGAGCAGTCGTTGTAGAGGGAGGGAAACAATCTGATGGCTAGGCTAGAATCTGCTTGATCGCATGCGCCTCCTCGACACCGGTGAGCCGGGTGTTGAGGCCTTGAAATTTGAAAGTGAAACGCTCGTGGTCGATCCCCATACAGTGCAGGATGGTGGCGTTCATGTCGTTGATATGCACCGGGTCTTTGACGATGTTGTAGCAGTACTCATCGGTTGCGCCGTGGACGCCGCCGCGTTTGATGCCGCCGCCAGCCATCCAGATCGAGAAACAGCGGCCGTGGTGGTCGCGGCCGTTGCCCAGCCCCCCCTGGCTGTAGCTGGTGCGCCCGAACTCGCCGCCCCAGATCACTAGCGTGTCTTCGAGCAGGCCGCGCTGTTCGAGGTCGGTGACGAGCGCCGCAGAGGCTTGGTCGGTGTCTTTGCACTGCGCGGTCAAGTGTGGAACGAGGCTGCCGTGTTGGTCCCAGCCGCGGTGGAAGAGTTGCACGAAGCGCACGTCGCGCTCGGCCAGGCGTCTGGCGAGCAGGCAGTTGTAGGCGTAGGTGCCGGGCCTGCGCGCGTCCTCGCCATAGAGCTTGAAGGTGCTCTCGGGCTCGTCCGACAGGTCGACGATCTCTGGCGCCGCGGTCTGCATGCGGAAGGCCATCTCGTATTGGGCAATGCGTGTCTGGATCTCGGGGTCGCCGAAGCGCGCGAACGAGCCCTCGTTGAGCGCGGCGAGATCATCGAGCATCTCGCGCCGGGTCGGGCGATTGAGCCCACTTGGATCTTTGAGGTAGAGGAGCGGATTCTTACCGCTACGCATCAATACCCCCTGATGGTTCGAGGGTAGGATTCCGCTTCCCCAGAGCCTCGAGAAGATCGGTTGGCCAGGGTTCTTGCCGTTGCCCTGCGAGAGCAACACGATGTAGGCGGGCATGTCCGCATTCACGCTCCCCAGGCCGTAGCTCGCCCACGCGCCGAGGCTCGGGCGCCCCGGGATCTGCGAGCCGGTGTTGATCAAAGTGATGCCCGGGTCGTGGTTGATCGCCTCCGTGTGCATCGAGTTGATCACCGTGATCTTGTCGGCAATATCAGCAGTGTGCGGGACGAGGTCGCTCATCCACGTCCCGAATTGGCCACGCTGCTTCATCGGCGATACCGGACCACACACCAGGAATTTCTTCTGGCCAGCAGTCATCCCGGTCACGCGCTGGCCACCGCGGACACTGTCCGGCAACTCGCTGCCGTGCAGTCTCTCGAACGCGGGGGAATGATCGAGCAGGTCGATGTGCGACGGACCACCGGATTGGAATAGGTAGATGACGCGTTTCGCCTTCGCGGGGAAATGCGGCAACTCGCGGTTTCCTGATTGCCCGGCGGAGGCTTCGTTGAGCAATGACGTCGCCGCCAGAGCTCCGAGCCCAATGCCGGACTGCCCGAGGAAGGCGCGGCGCGATAGTAGAGTTTTGGTGTCGTCGTTGATCATTGTCTTGTCATGGCCTCGTCCATGTTTAGCAAAGTGCTGGCGACCAGCGTCCACGCGACTTGCACGGGATCGCCACTGCCCGGTGCCCCAGCAGAGGCTAGCAATTGGCGCGCCTTCTCCGCCTGCGATTGGTAAGCCTGCCGGTAGCGAACCAGCGCGGCCGAGAGAACGTCCCGTTCCTTCGTCGTCGGCGCTCTGCCGAGAACCCGTTTGGCTCCGAGATCGATCCCGTCTTGCGGCGAGCCCGCTGCCGCCATGAGGTCTCCGAGGGCGCGCGCCGCCTCGAGGAATTGCGGGTCGTTCTGCAGCACCAGCGCCTGCAGTGGCGTGTTGGTATTGAGGCGTCGGACGCTACAGGTCTCGCGGCTCGGGGCGTCGAAGATCGCCATGCTCGGTGGCGGCGAGGTTCGCTTCCACGCGGTGTAGAGGCTGCGCCGGTAGAGTGCGCGACCGCTGCCGGGCAGGAACTTCTGCGAGCTGAACGGCTTCGGGTAGCCGTAGTGGCTCACCTCTTCCCACAGGCCGTCGGGCTGGTAGGGGTGCACGCTCGGGCCGCCGAGATCGTCGTTCAGCAGGCCGCTCGCCGCGAGCGCGCCGTCGCGCACGAACTCCGCCGCCAACCGGAACCGCGGCGCACGCGCCAACAGGCGGTTGTAGGGATCCTTCTCCAGCAGTTCCGGTGTCGCCGCGGACTGTTGACGGTAGGTCTCCGACATCACCATCTGGTGCAGCAGGCGACGCAGATCCCAGCCACTGGCGACGAAATCTGCCGCCAGCCGGTCGAGTAGTTCGGGATGCGAGGGGAACTCGCCCTGCGCGCCGAAGTCTTCGGCGGTTTTCACCAGACCGGTCCCGAACAGCATCTGCCAGTAGCGGTTGACGATGACGCGCGAGGTGAGCGGGTGATCTGGATTCACCAGCCAATGGGCGAGATCTAGACGCGTCCGTTTGCCGTTCGGGGTCCCCCCTGCGCCCAGGGGAGGGAGAGTCGAAGGCGTCCCTGCGCTCACCTCGGCCCCGGGTTGGTCGTAGGCACCGCGGGTCAGGATGTGCGTCTTGCGCGGCTTGTAGTCCATCACCATCACGGTCGTTCGCCCCGTGTCGGCGGCCTTGCGCAAGATTTTCTCCTCGAGGTCCAGCTGATTCGTCAAGGTCTTGAAGGCCGGCTGCATCTCCGCGAACGCGGTGTTGATCGTTGCCCAATGTTCGGTCGTGCGATCCGGCTTGGCCATGCCCAGCGCCTGGTGGAGCGCATCGGGTCCAGCGTCCGATGGCTCCTTGCCATACAGCGTTCCCCATGCGCCGCCGCCATGTTTGGCGAGTTCTGCGGCTGGCTCCCAATTTGTCCCCTCCGCCCCCGCAACCGGCAACCTCGCCTGCCATTTCTTGTCGGTGACGACGTGCCACTCCTCGCCATTCGCCGCTCGCATCGCCAAGCTCAACAACAGCCCCGCTGGGCTAGCGCCAATGTTCGTCGCGCGCACGGCGATGGTGTTGTCGCCGACTTTCAGTCCGCGGGCTTCGAAAACCTTCGGTCTGGTCCAATCATCGGATGAACCGATCGACCGGCCATTGATTTCCACCTCGCAAGCATTGTCACAGGTGACCCATAGTCGCGCCTCGGCCGGAATGGCTTCCAAGTTGAACCGGCGTTCGAACTCGACCGACTCGGCAGTTTTGTCCGCGGCAGACCAAATCCACGACGGTTGATCTTGCGGGAACAGAACCAACTTCTTCGCGACTGCTCCGCCACTTTTGAGCAGCCCGAGGCTCGCCAGCTGCTCCGTTTCCCACCGGTCACGCTGCGCCGCGATGCGCGCCGGGGGCACAGCGCGGAGGCGCTTCAATTCGGCAATACGCACGGCGGCGTCCCGCTTCACCCGCTCGGGTGGACAGATCGCTGAACCCGCCTCGATCAGCGGCCCCGTGTTGGCGTTGGTCGCACCGTTGCCCGGTTCGCTAGATTGGTTGAAGAACGCGTAAAACTGGTAGAACTCCTTCTGCGAGATCGGGTCGTATTTGTGATCGTGACACTGCGCACATTTCATGGTTAGCCCCATGAACACCGTGGCGACCGTATCGACCTTATCGACGTTGTAGGTCACCCGGTATTCCTCGGGGATCGTTCCGCCCTCGTGCGTGTTCATGCTGTTGCGCAAGAACCCGGTGGCGACGCGTTGCTGCTCGGTGGCGCCCGGCAACAGATCTCCAGCGATCTGCTCGACCGTGAACTCGTCGAAGCGCTTGTTGGTGAGGAAGGCATTGAGCACCCAATCGCGCCAGATCCACATGTCGCGGTGGTCATCGATCGAGTAGCCGTTTGTGTCCGCATAACGCGCCCCGTCTAGCCAGTCGACAGCGAGGCGTTCGGCGGCGGCTGGTGACCGGAGAAGCCGATCGACCGCCCGTTCGTAGGCATCCGGTTTGTGATCCCCAAGGAACGCGTCGAGTTCCTCCGGCGTCGGCGGCAAACCGGTAAGATCCTGGGTGATTCGGCGCAACAAGGTCGCCCGATCGGCGGGCGGTGCCGGGCGCAATCCAGTCCCGTCGAGGCGAGCTCGGATCAGCGAATCGATCGATGCTCCCTGTGCTGCCTTCAGCGCTTGGAATGCCCAGTGTCCCTCGTACTCCGCGCCCTGGTCAATCCACTGCCCGAGGACTTCGATCTGCCCTGGGGTGAGCCGATGGTTTGAGTCCGGAGGAGGCATCTTCTCATCCGGATCCCTCGAAGTGATGCGCTTCCACAGCTCGCTTGCCTTGCGGTCTCCAGGGACCAGCGCTTGGCGATCCTCCCCCTTTCCGAGCAGCGCCGTCGCCGACTCGAATGAATGAAGTTGCAGCCCCGCTTTCACGTCCTTCTCTGCCGGTCCGTGGCAACCAAAGCAATTATCTGAAAGGATCGGGCGGACGTCGCGATTGAAGCTCAGTGGATCCGGTTCCTCTCCCAATGCGAAAGAGGTCAACAGAGGCACGGCGAAGACTGGGAGCATCAACACAATGGATGCCACGGTGGATCGAATTCTCATGAGCAGGTCAAGCAAAGATGTCCATCGCGGGTTTTCCCGTCCCATCTTTGGTGGCAAAAACGTTCTTTGCCGTTGTCACCATCATTCCCGCCACCAGGACGAACAGGATGTTGGGTTGGTTTTGTTTCTTCACTTCCACCAAAACCATAGTTGGCAGAAGTAAAATGGTTAGAAGAGCAGTTATTGGTTTCATGGGATATTCCGGGAAAATTGCATTCTTCAATCAGGCGCAATCGCGAAGGATTTGGCAGGGGTGTCCTTGGATTCCACGATCCATTGTTTTAGATAGTCGCGGTGTTGGTTGAGCGTTTTGTGGAATTGCGGCAGGCCGGCCAGGTTTTTCATTTCGCCCGGATCAGTCTTAAGATCGACAAGGGATTCGCGGATGACACCGCTTGTATAGACACAATATTTGTAGCGGTCGGAGCGGAGCATGCGACCGGTGTTGTTTTCGGCCACCACATAGGGACGCCGGGCATTGTCTCCTCGCCCTTCGGCAACTGGCCGGAGCGTTCGGCCCAACAAATAATTGGGAATGGAGACCCCGGCGTAGTCACACAGGGTCGGCAACACGTCCAGGCCGTTGGAGACCAGACTATTATTGTCGACCACACCGGCGGGAATCACCCCCTTGTATTGCATCA
>ERZ813253.581-NODE-581-length-12596-cov-3.433555_pt1 | contig 12596 bp, 9 predicted proteins | sample MGYA00520893_ERZ813253 | MGnify/ENA primary metagenome ERZ813253 (study PRJEB31669, sample SAMD00080414) | marine metagenome | biome: oceanic hadal pelagic zone biome; feature: marine hadalpelagic zone; material: sea water | place: Pacific Ocean:Izu-Bonin Trench...
CGTCGCCTTCGAATCGATTGGGAGGACTCCTTGACCGGGCAACCGCACGATGAAGTCGGGTATGCCCCCCCCTTCGACCTGCTCCTGTTCAGTGAAGTCAACGTGTTCCATCATGCCTGTCTTTTCAAACAGGTTACGGAGTGTGACCTCACCCCAGTTTCCGCGCACCTGAGAAGATGAAGTCAGCGCAGAAGTCAGAGCGGTTGCACGAGTGCCCAGGTTCTGGGTTTGCTCCTCGAGCAACTTGAGGTGCCGGACCACTCCTTGGTAGGCGCCCTCACGGCTCTTTTCCAACTCAGTATGCATTCTAGCCATGTCCTCCATGCGCTTCTCGAACGGCTTGATGAGTTGTTCGTTGAGTTCCTTCGCCGTGTCGGAAGCCATCAACTTGGTCTGCGCCAGAAAAAGCTCCTTCTCTTGAGCCAGCGCCTCTGCGCGAGCCTCGATCCTGGCCTCCGCTCTAATCACGCTCTCCTTCATCTTCTGGGATGCGATCAACCAGCCGAACGCCACTCCGATTCCGATACCGATTACGGCTGCTGCCAAGCTAACTACTTCGACCATCACAGACCCTGTCCGGCTGACTATTTCAATCCCCATAGAGCAAACGGCGGCTCAAGAGGATAGCGCTGTCGACCGGCGCACATATGAGGCGGATTTCGGTGCCCAGCCCCACCGAGGTCTCGAGATGCACAGGAGGGTGGCGGTGCTGGGCGCGAGTGGGCTCGTGGCGCAGCGCTTCCAGCAGCGTCTGGCCAACCACCCGTGGTTCGAACTGGCGCTGGTCGCTGGCAGTCCCGATACCGCAGGAATGTCGCTTGGCGATCTGCCCTGGAGGCTGGAGGAAGACCGGCCGGAACTGCCGGACCTGGTGGTCCAGAATGGTGATGTTGACAACCTCGTTTCCCAATTGAAGAAAGAAAATTGCCAATTGGTGTTCTCCGCTCTTCCAAGTGCTGTCGCTGGCCCGTTGGAGCCGGCCCTCAGGGATGCGGGATTCGCCGTCTTCAGCAACTCATCCGCCCACCGCTACAGCGCGGGAGTGCCACTCGTCGTCGCCGACCTGAATCCACATCACCTCCAGACCCTCAGGATGCCACCCAATCGTACCGGCGCCGGCATGCTCGCCTGCTCGACCAACTGCACCGTCGTCGCCGTCGTCCTGCCGCTCAAGCCGGTGTGGGACATGATCGGCATACGCGGGGTGCGCGTACGCACCACACAAGCGCTGTCGGGAGGCGGCTGGGCACTGCTGGAGTCAGCCAGGTCGTCTGGCAAGGTGTCCCCAGACATCCCGGGAGAGGCGGAGACCATCTCCCGCGAGACGAAGGCGCTGCTCGGACGGGTGAGCCGCGACGGGATCAGGCCGGCTGGCTTCCCTGTCGAGGTGGAGTGTCAACGGGTGCTGCGCGACCACGGCCATCTCGTCGACGTCGAGGTTGAACTGTCACAGGAACCGGCACGCGGTGAGGTCGAGGAGTGGATGCGGCAGTATCGCGCCCGCCCGCAGGCGCTCGACCTGCCATCGGCTCCTGCCAAGCCGTTCGTTGTGCTCGATGAGGCACTGGAGCCCGAAACACACCGCTGGATGGGTGCTGAGGGGACAGGGGACCCGGCGTCTGACCTGAGGGCGGGGATGTCGGTGAGCGTGTCAGGACTGGAGGTGGATGGCAAGCGCATGAGGTTCTCCGCGCTGGTGGACAACACCATCCGCGGGGCGGCCGGAGGGTGTGTCCTGCTCGCCGAGCTGATAGTTGCAGAGGGGCTGATCTCGGGGTGAACGTCAACACCTTCCCCCTAATAATTGAATACGGGTCGGATGGTCGCTGAGATGGTCGCCATGAACACGGTGGAAGTGCTCGAGAACGTCAGCCTCGGGGGTTTGTCCGAGCAGGTGCCACAGACCCATTCCGGCAGTTGGCAGGTGGGCCATCAGCGCACGCAGGTGCTCATCCTCTGCCAGCGTCGCCACCGAGATCGATTCGAGCAGCACGCCGCAGGTCTTGCACTCGAACACCCCACCTGGTCGCTGTTCTACCGGCCGCGCGCTGAAGCCGACGAGATCTCCGCCGCCGGACTCGACCCCCTCGAGGCGTCATTCCTGTTCCTCGACGTGGCGCTGCCCGACCTCGGACGCTGGGTGGGTCCGCTCATCGCCGACGATTGGGCGAAGGAGGAGGTCACCATCATGCCCGCCATGGCAGCAGACGACGATTTCGAGGCGATGCTCTGGACCGCGTTCCGCGACCCGTGGCTGGCACAGGTCAGCGACCTGCCGCTGGCGACCGCCCCGCATTCCATCGTCGCCAAGGCGTGGCTGACCGTGCCCGCCGGCGCAGTTGTCCAGCCCTCCCCACCTGTTCACGGAGTCGAAGGCGCGGGCGCGCTCGCGGGGGGCACGCCCACCTTCCCTACACCCGGCATCCCCCCGACAGCCCCGATGCCACAGCCGCCCCCCCCGGCTGCCGTTCCAGCCCCGGAGCCTGCTCCCGTGGCGGCTCCTCCCGCGCCTGCTCCTGCCCCCGCAGCGGCGCCCGAGCCGTTCGAGATGCCGACAGAACCAGTCGCCATCCCGACATTCGGTGAGGGCACCGCGGCCGCAGCGCCCGCCGTCGATGTTCCCGCGCCTGACCCGGTGTCCGACGAGCCGACGCCGATCCACGACGAACTGCTGGAGACGATTCGCCTGCTGCGCGCCGGAGGGGTGGCTCCGGACGACATGATGGATGACCCGACCTTCCAGGGGGTCTCCGAGCGAGCGACCGCGGCCGGACTCGATGTGTGGTCCATCTTCATCCAGGAAGCCGGTACCTGAACAGCGAACACCATCGAAATTGCCGCTCATGGAGCGTGTCGGCAGGCGGTAAGGTGAAATGTGCTGCTAGGTCAGTCAACGACCGGGTGGCATGGTGCACTGTACGTCCTGCGGGGAAGAGCACGATGATTCACGTTCCATCTGTCCCACCTGTGGAACCGACCTCCCAGAGGCTGACCTGATGATCATGCTGCGTGAAGAGGCCAGACAGATTCGCTTGCGCAACGGACAGGCGAGACAACTGTCAGATACCGAACGGGAGAATCTGTCCACCATGCACAAACTCAACCAGAAGTCGAACGAGGATGTCACGGACGCACAACCCCAGCAGAACGGCGACCACGTGCACACGGCACGGAAGAACACCGAGAGCCTGCGCTTCCTGATGCAGTCCATGGGTGACTGAACCACACCTGCGCGGCATTCATGCGCCCCGCCGACCTCCGGCACCCGATGCGACTCCGCCGGCTTGCGATGACCCTGTCCGGGCTGCCCTCCCATCCGCACCCTTCCGTCGAGTTGGAGCAGTATTCGACGCCTGGTGATGTGGCCGCTCGCTGGCTGTTCGAGATAGTGCGAGTGGGTGATCTCAATGAATCGACTCGGGTTGTCGACCTCGGGGCTGGCAACGGGGTGCTGGGCATCGGTGCTGCGCTGCTGGGGGCGGCGCGGGTCGTGCTGGTAGAGGCTGATGAAGCGGCATGTGCCACCGCTCGCGATGCTGTTGCTGGAATCGATGTGGAGGATGTCGTCGAGGTTCGCTGCGCCCGCGTAGATGATGGTTGGGCGAACGAGTGGCCGAGCGACATCGATGTCGATCTAGTCATCATGAATCCGCCGTGGGGAGTCCAGACACCGCGCGCCGACCGGCCGTTCCTCGAGGCGGCGCTCGCATCTCCAGCCAGCCACATTCACCTGTTGCATGCGGCCGACGCCACCCATCCAGCGGCGATGGCGACCGATGCGGGATGGGAGACCGAGGTGCTGCTCGAAGCGGAATTCAGGATTCCGGCAGCATACGCCCACCACACCAAGCGAGCCGTGAACACACCGGTGCGCTGCTGGAGATTCAGCCGCTGAGCCGCTCGGGGCGTCCGTTCCACCTCCGGCGGCTTCAAATGGGGTCGGCCGGTCGCCGCGGCCCGAAGGAAGCCGATATCGCCTCTCTGAGGCGGGTCGGTGCAGGAATCGTGATTCATGATGGGAGAAGGAGCCAGCGCGGGAGAGTTCGTGACTCCTGGCAGCAAGATCGAAGGCAGCGCGGACTCCACCACAGGGCAGGGAGTGACCGCTGTCGATGGCCGGCTGGTGGCTACTCGAGTCGGCAAGGTGAGCATCGATTCCGGAACGGTGTCCGTGGACGCGGCTGGGGATGGGCCCCGAACCCCACAGATCGGAGACGTCGTCATCGCCGAGGTGAACAGACTGCAGGCGAAGACCGCAGAGATTCGCATCCTCCATGTTGAGGGCCAACCGCCGCGGGACATTCCGGCCGAGGAACTGTTCGCTGACCTGTTCGTGGCGCACATCGTCGATCGCTTCCTTCCGGCACCGGGAGATGCGATGCGGGTCCGTGATCTCATCAGGGCGGAGATCACCCAGACCGAGCCGATCCTGAGAGCGACCACCAAGAACAACAATCGATATGGTGTGCTGCAGGCGATCTGCCCTGCTTGTGGAGAAATGCTCGAGTCGAGTGACTCCGAACCTGATGTCAACGTCTGCTGCTCCCGCTGTGATTACGCGGGCTTCAGGGCGCTGTCCGATGACTTCGGGGCCGCCTTCAGCGACTCAGGAAGCGGCCTCTCCAAACTCAACCGTCCCGGTGAACGCTGGTCGAAGGCGGCCGAGGAGCGGCTGTCGCACGATGGCGAACGCCCCTACCTCTCCCCATTGGCCGACTATCGCCGCGGCGAGCAACACAAGCCTTCCGCAGAGGGTCTGCGCATGCGCGGCGGGCGTGGAGGTGGTCGCGGCGGCGGCCGCGGTGGTGGCCGCGGCGGCGACCGAGGAGGCCGCGGGAAGCGGGAGATGTTCAAGGTCGACTGCACGCTCTGCGGCACCAACTGCGAGGTCCCATTCAATCCGACAGGCGGCAGGCCGGTGCGCTGCTCCGAATGCATGCAGAAGGTCGAAGACGGCGAGGCGAGCCAGGACGAACTGGCCAAGGAGCGCGAACTGCTGATCTCACAGCGAGGGGCCGGCGAGACCGGATTCAAGATCTTCATCGGCGGCGTTCCCGAAGAGGCGAGCGTGGAGGAACTGCGCGAACTGTTCGCCGCCCATGGACAGTTGAAGAGCGTCGACATCGCCACCGATCGCGAGGGCAATCGACGCAACTTCGCCTTCGTCAAGTTCAACGACAAGAAAGAGGGTGCAGCAGCGGTCAAGGCGCTTCAAGGAACAGTGCTGCACGGACGCCAGATCACCATCAATGAATCGAAGCCCGGCGGCGGACGCGGGGGCGGCGGTGGCCGTGGCGGTGGTGACCGTGGTGGCGGACGTGGCGGTGGCAGAGGCCGCGGCGGTGACCGCGGCGGTGGTCGCGACCGAGGTGGCCGCGGCGGCAGGGATCGCCGCTGAGTACAGCGAGTGGCTCAACGCCCACCGGCATTGTCCAGCAGTGGTCCGGTGATCCATAGCAGCCGACCATCCAGTTCGGGAGTCGCACGCTGCAGCTGGTACCTGTCACGCAGGCTGAACTTGCGGTTGAAGGAACCGAAATCGACCGTGCCATCGAGGGAGCGGAAGTTCATGTTGGTGCGCAGGAAGACCTTGATCAGCGGGATGAAATCTCCACCGATACGGCGGATGAGCGACTTCGCCAGCGAGTCCTCCTGGATGAGGAACCAAGGCGTGCCGTCCGGTTTGCTGACAGTCCACTTGCGCTGCATGAGGCCCGCCCAGAAATGGCGCTTGTAGGTGGCGATGTGCTCGCCGGTCTTCGAGTCCATGATCTCGAATTCCCCCCAGGCATCGAAGCCGTTGATCTGTCGTGCGCGGAGCAGTTCCTCTGAGCAGGTTTGGTCGGTGTAGACGACGCAATCGACCTTCATGAACGCCAGATTGAAACCTCTGTGCGCGTAACCGACAGCCTGCTCTTGACCGGGCGCGTAGATATCGTACTGCTGACCGAATTTGAACAGCGAACGGATGCGCTGCTTGACCTCCAGTTCGTTGTGCCCATAGCGCGGATCGCTGCTCTGGGTCTCCATCGGCGCGGCGGCGGCGGGGACTGGCGGCGCGGCATCCATCTGGATGTCCGGCGTCATGGCGGCCACGGGTGCTACTTCCTCAGATGCTTCTTCCTCAACGGCCACCGGTGCCGCAGGTTCGGAAGCCGCGGCTTGCTCTGCTGGCACCCAATCGCTTCCGTTCCACATCCATTTCCCGTCTTCTGACAGTTGCGCGCTCATAGGCGGCGGCGGGGATGAATCAGTCATCAATGTTGCCGCTGCATCCTTCATATCCGTGGGCCGCCACACCGGCACGTGGACGGAATCACGGAAGCGGTCATCCGGGCCGCTCATGCCCTGCGTGAGCGCTGCTCCCGCCTGTTGCCCGACCTGCCTTCACCCGTGGCACATGCGCTCAATCCACTCGACTACGCGCGCGCGCCGCACGAGGAGTACATCCGCCGATTCTCCGGGCTCGGGAGCCACACCATCCTCCTGGGAATGAACCCGGGGCCTTGGGGCATGGGGCAGACCGGTGTGCCGTTCGGAGATGTGAATGCGGTGCGCGAACTGCTCGACATCCGCGACCTTCCGGTGAACCAACCACCCAACCAACACCCCAACCGCCCTGTGCACGGCCTCTCCTGCCCACGCGGTGAGGTCTCTGGCACTCGCCTGTGGGGTGCGCTCGCCGAGTTGTTCGGGACGGCCGATGAGATTCACGCCCACCTGTTCGTGCTCAACCACTGCCCGCTGCTGATGTACAACGCCGACGGGCAGAACATCACGCCCGACAAACTGCGCGGTCCCATTGCCGACGATCTGCTCGCCGCCTGCGACGAGCATCTGCAAGCCGTCGCCGACGCCCTCGGGACTCTCCGCATCATCGGCGTCGGCAGATACGCTGAACGGAGGGCGACCTCGGTGTTCGGTGGCACCGCCATCGAAGTGGACAGCATCCCTCACCCGTCTCCGGCGAACCCGCTGGCGAACCGGGACGGGGGGGCCGAGTGGCGGGCGATAGTGCAGGAAACATTGCTCTCTGGTCCGCCCCAACGCTGATGAGAGAGACTCGTCCTTCCCCGGCGTGCGGTGAGAGACATGACTGAGGAAAGAGAACTGATTTCGTTGCCCACACACCCGATCGACAGGGACTGGACCCGACCAGAGGAGAGCGACCCGAGCACGCTGCACGAACTGATGCTGAATGCCGTCGGTCGCTACTCCGACATGCCGTTGTTCGGCTTCATCCCGGGGCCGGGAATCCCCCGCCAGCACGTGACGTACCAGGAGTTCGGGGACATCGTCGATGCGTGCGCACGCACCCTGCGCGACCGCGGCATCGGACCCGGCGACCGAATCGCCATGATCCTCGACAACTGCGTCCAGTGGGCCGCGCTCGCTTACGCCGCCAACGGGCTCGGAGCGGTGTTCACAGCGATGTACACCCACCAGAACGGCGCTGAATGGGCGTACATCATCGACGACTCGGGGCCGAGCTTGCTCGCCTGTGCCGACACCAGGGTGCTCGACCGGCTGGTCGAGAGCATGCCAGCCTCCGCCGACGGCTGGCCGGCAGCAGGCATCATCCTGCTCGGCGATGACGCACCCAACAAGACTCCACCAGAAGGCGTCCCACTGACTTCGTGGATGGATTTCGTGGCGAGTGGGCGACAGTCAACCCCAGTGGGAGAACCGGTGCGGGACCACACTGCACTGGCGACGCTCATCTACACCTCAGGCACGACCGGCAACCCGAAGGGAGTCATGCTGTCGAATTGGAACATCCTGCACAACATCACCGTGATGCAAGGCCGATTCCCGATCTACCAAGGTGACAAGACGGCCTCTTTCCTCCCATGGGCTCACTCCTTCGGCCAGATGGGCGACCTGCATTACATGGTTCACCAGGGCGTGCACATCAACCTCATCTCCGACATCCTGAAGATCGCTGAAGAGTGCCAGGAGATCAAGCCCCATGCGCTGTTCGCCGTTCCACGAGTGTGGAACAAGCTCTACTCGAAGGTGATGGCCGGGTTGGCTGAATCGCCGATCAAGAAGCTGCTCGGTGGGATGGCGTTCAAGAAGGCGCGGGCGCGCATCGCCAAGGACGGGCGCGACTGCATCAAGATCGAGCCGAAGGGGTTCCTGGACAAGAAACTGGACAAGATCGTGTTGGGCAAGATCCGTGGGCGCTTCGGCGGCGAGATGCGCTTCTGCATCTCTGGCGGAGCGGCGCTCTCCCCGGAGGTGGCGTCGTTCATCCAGTGCGTCGGATTCTCGATGTTCGAGGGCTATGGGCTGACCGAGACCGGGCCGCTCATCTCGATCAACGGCTGGGAGGAGGGCCACCCGTGCAAACTCGGCTCTGTGGGGCGACCCATCCCGGGCGAGCGGGTCGTCATCGACACCGATGCGTGGGACGACCCGAACTCGACCGATGGCGAGATCATCGACTACGGGCCGAACATCATGCTCGGCTACTGGAAGAACCCGGAGGCGACCGCCAAGGTGATGACCGAGGACGGTGGCTTCCGCACCGGCGACCTCGGCCGCTTCGAGGACGGTTTCCTGCTCATCACAGGACGCGTCAAGGAGCAGTTCAAGCTGCAGAACGGCAAGTACGTCGCCCCCTCACCGCTGGAGGAGGCGCTCAAACTGTCAGCGCTGGTCGAACAGTCGTGCGTCGACGGCCGTGACAAGGTGAGAACGTTCACCATCATCCACCCGGAGAAGCACGCGCTGAAGGCAGGGCTCGAGGCGGCAGGCATCGATGCCTCTGGCTCCTTCGAGGAACTGTGCGCGAGGCCGGACGTGCGCGCCTACGCTCTGAAGGCACTCAAGGAGGAGATCATGGAACCCAACTGGAAGGGATTCGAGTTCTCCAGCGCGGTCATCCTCGATCCTCAGGAGTGGACCACCGACAACAAATTGCTCACGCCATCGCTGAAGGTCAAGCGCAATGCGCTTCTCGAGCGCCACGCAGCAGACATCGCCGGGCTCGAATGATGGAGACCGATCAGTCGTCGTGTTCCTCTTCCTTTCCCCTGTCGGCCATCCACTGCTGGAAAAGTGCGCCCCCGAGCATGCACGCGGCCAGGATGATGGCGCTCTCACCGGTGCGCGCATCGAAACCGCCCAGCCCCTCGAGGCCAGCCCTCCTGACCGTGATGCCGGCAGCCAGACAGAATCCACCAAGTCCAGCACCCGCCACGAACTGCACCGCGTCCTTCAGCCTGCGCGTGAATTTGGCCCCGATGATGAAGCCGATATCGAGCGAGATGGCGGCGGCGATGATGTTCAACTCGACGAACTGCTGGGCGATCGCCAGCAGAATCGCCACCGCCGTCATCCCCAGCACACCCCCGAACACGACATGCGCGTGCTTCGTGAGAGTGGACCCGCCGGCGCCGGCCAATCCTCCGACCGCCAGACCTGCCCACAGTGACCTCTCCTGGCTGATGTTCAGGAACGCCTCGCAGATCACGGCGGTGGTGATGGCGAAGGGGAGGAAGAAGGCGAGCCCGACCAGAATCGGGGTGAGGCGAGAGCCGAACAGGGTGAGCGAGATCCCGAAGATGATGAGCAGGAAACCGACGACAGGACCCAGAGTACCGACGAGGTCGACCATCTCCTCCTCCCACGCCATGGCGCGGTGACGGGGGGTTGCACCTTCACCATTTCAGGTGTCTCACATGTGCGTACGCACCGCTCGGGACGAGCGGTGGCCTGATTTGGTGTCAGGGTCTCGGGTCGGCCATGGTGAGCGGAGCCGACGGCGCGTCCGAAGGGGCGCACGCGAGCGGCAGCGCCGAGGTCTCAAGCCTCGGCTCACCGCTACGAGTCGTGACCGCAGCCTCGCTGTTCGACGGTCACGACGCGGCGATCAACGTGATGCGACGCCTCATCCAGGCGGCCGGTGCGGAGGTCATCCATCTCGGGCACGACCGGTCGGCCAAGGATGTGGTGGATGCGATCATCCAGGAGGATGCGCATGCGGTGGCGCTGTCCAGTTACCAGGGCGGCCACATGGAGTACTTCAGCTACATCCGCACGCTGCTCGAGCAGGCAGGCAGGGAGCATGTCCGCATCTTCGGCGGCGGTGAGGGCACCATCACCCCGGTGGAGATCCGCGACCTGCACGCAACCGGCATCACCCGCATCTACTCCCCAGACGACGGGCGCAGCATGGGACTCGTCGGCATGATCGACGACCTCATCGAACGTACGCAGGACCTCGACCTGCTCACTCAGGACATGGTGGCGGAACTCGATGGGCCGGTCAGTGCGGCTGACCACGGCAAGGTCGCCCGGCTGATCACCCTCGCTGAGAACTCAGGTGACGAGGACAGCCCCGAGGCTGATGTCTTCCGCGAGGCATTGGAGAGATGTCGCAGTCGGCCACAGGAGGATAAGGCCCCGGTCATCGGAATCACCGGCACCGGCGGCTCAGGCAAATCCTCGCTGCTCGACGAGATCATGCTGCGCATCATCCGCGACGAGCCGGAACTCACGATCGCGTTCCTGTGCACCGACCCGACCCGCAAGCGAACAGGTGGGGCACTGCTCGGCGACCGGATTCGAATGAACGCGCTCTCGCACTCGAACTTCTACATGCGCTCCCTCGCCAGCCGCGGCTCAGGGAGGGAGGTGAGCGACAGACTCGAGGAGGCGATCGAGGTCTGCCAGGCGGTCGGCTTCGACCTCATCTTCGCCGAGACGAGCGGCATCGGTCAGGCGGACGACGCCATCACCCAGCATGTGGACACCACGCTCTACGTGATGACCGCCGAATACGGTGCGCACACCCAGCTCGAGAAGATCGAGATGCTCGACGTCGCGGACATCGTGGTCATCAACAAGTTCGAACGCAGAGGAGCCGAAGATGCCCTCCGAGCGGTCAGGAAGCAAGTTCGTCGCAACCGCAACCTGTTCGACATTCCCGACGAGCAACTGCCGGTGTGCGCCACCATCGCCAGCCAGTTCGCCGACCCCGGCGTCGACGACCTGTGGCACCGTCTGGCGCAAGTGGTCAAACTGGCGGACGGACGGCCGCTCACGGCTCGACGCCCCGAGATGCCGCCCTCGGGAATGCCGGAGGCACGGCACATCATCCCCCCAGAGAGAGTGCACTACCTCGCCGAGGTCGCAGCCTTGGTTCGCGACTATCACGGGAGGACATACGGCGAGGTGCAGAAGGCCAGACTGACGCAGCAGTTGGCGGAGGCGGCCAACCATCTCGACACCCTGGAAGGACGTGCAGACACGGCGGCGGACCTGCGCGAGGAGGCGAGAACGGTGCTCGATTCGATGCACCCCAGTGCGCGCTCGCTGCTGGAGGAATGGCCTGAACTAGAGGAATCCTACGACAGCGGAGTCCACAGTTACAGCGTGCGCGGGCGTGAGTTCAGCGCTGAGACCAAGACTGAATCGCTGTCCGGTTCGCAGATTCCCAAGGTGGCGCTGCCCCGCTTCACCGACAAGGGGGAGTTGCTCAACTGGCTCAGACGGGAGAACCTGCCCGGAAGATTCCCCTACACGGGTGGAGTGTTCCCGCTCAAGCGGCAGGACGAGGACCCGACGCGGATGTTCGCCGGCGAGGGACCGGCCAGCCGCACCAACAAGCGCTTCCACGTGCTGTCGGCCTCGTCACCCTACGCTCGCCTGTCGACCGCGTTCGACTCGGTCACGCTCTACGGCCGCGACCCCGACCTGCGCCCCGACATCTACGGCAAGGTGGGTGAATCGGGCGTGTCCATCTTCACGCTCGACGAGATCAGCCAGCTCTACGACGGCTTCGACCTGAGCGCGCCGAACACCAGCGTGTCGATGACCATCAACGGGCCAGCACCGGTCATCCTGGCGATGTTCTTCAACGCCGCCATCCGCCAGCAGGAGGAAAAAGCGCTCGAGGAAAAAGCGCAAGCGGGAGCGAAAGGGAAGGACGTCTCCCTGACCAGTGAGGAGAGGTCGGAAATCCGTGCGCGGACCCTGTCAACGGTGCGCGGCACGGTGCAGGCGGACATCCTGAAGGAGGACCAGGCGCAGAACACGTGCATCTTCTCGACCGACTTCTCGCTGAAGCTGATGGGTGACGTGCAGCAGTTCTACATCGACAACGACGTGCGCAACCACTACTCAGTCTCCATCTCCGGATACCACATCGCCGAGGCGGGCGCCAACCCGATCACCCAACTGGCGTTCACGCTCGCCAACGGGCTGACCTACGTGGAGTACTATCGCGCGCGAGGGATGGACATCGACGACTTCGCCCCCAACCTCTCGTTCTTCTTCTCCAATGGGATGGACCCCGAGTACACGGTAATCTCGCGCGTGGCGCGTAGAATCTGGTCGATCGCCATACGCGATCTGTATGGTGGTAATTCTCGCTCGCAGAAATGCAAGATGCACATCCAGACCTCGGGAAGGAGCCTTCACGCGCAGGAGATCGACTTCAACGACATCCGCACCACCCTGCAGGCGCTGCTGGCGGTGCAGGACAACGCCAACTCGCTGCACACCAACGCCTACGACGAGGCGATCACCACGCCGACTCCTGACTCGGTGCGCCGGGCGCTGGCGATCCAGATGATCAACAACAAGGA
>ERZ813253.582-NODE-582-length-12591-cov-4.159018_pt1 | contig 12591 bp, 6 predicted proteins | sample MGYA00520893_ERZ813253 | MGnify/ENA primary metagenome ERZ813253 (study PRJEB31669, sample SAMD00080414) | marine metagenome | biome: oceanic hadal pelagic zone biome; feature: marine hadalpelagic zone; material: sea water | place: Pacific Ocean:Izu-Bonin Trench...
CAAGCTAACTTCGTCAGGAAAGCTTTCAGGTTGACCCTGGTGATGGGGGTTCTGATGGCGGGAGCTTCAGCGGATGGTTTTGGTCTTCCACAATCCGGGAACTCGGACTCCGCGGACAAGGGACTCAGTGGCGTTGTCAGGTCCCAGGCTGAAGGTGAGATGGAGGGGGTTCTGGTCACAGCCAAAAGAGTTGGCGGTACGATAGCAGTCACGGTGGTCACCGACAGCCAGGGCCGCTATGCCTTCCCACGAGGAAGGCTTCAACCCGGTCGATATCGAATCCGTATTCGGGCAGTGGGCTATGATCTGGAGGATGCTGGGTTTGTTGAGGTCCAGGCCGACAACCCGACCGAGGTTGATCTGGAACTGCGCGTTGCCCTCGGTCTTGCCCTTGAGGTGCAGCGTCACGACCGTGTCGCCGCCGTCCTCGATGTCCGTCCAGTGGCTCAGCGCGTTGCCGGTGATCGACTCGACCTCGAGTCCCTCCGGCAACACAAAGCTCAACTTGAAAACGCCGGCCCGGGTGATCCGTACGCCGAGGTTCACCAGCAGCACGCTGCGGTCCTCTCCGAGCGACAGTCGCTGGTTGCTCGTTATGCGAATGTCCGGCTGAACCGCCGAGGCGGTGAGCGTCAGGCCCGCGGCACGGCCCGAGTACCGGTACGCGCGGCGCACGGTCAACCCGGCGAACTCGCCCTGCACCGACTGGGCCATCGCCGCCGGGAAATCCTCCAGGTTGATCGGCGCGAGGCCGTCCACCGAGGCGCTGTCCAGTTGCACCTCGGAGCTGGTGGCCAGGCCCGCGAGGCCCAACTCTCCCGCCGCGCCATTCACGCCGAGCAGGCTCAGTGTCTTTTCGTACGGGAACGCACCGGCCGTCTGCTGCGAACGCACCCGCAGATCGAACGTCGCCTTCTGCGGTGCAGAGAACTGGATCTGCAACGTCCCGGCCTCCGGGTCGAACCGCCACGAGTTCACGAGCTTCGACGTCGCATCCGTCACTGTGATGCCGTCCGGCACGGCAATGGTGAGCTCGCTCAACTGCCCCTGGGCCAGGCGTACCTTGAGGTCGTGCACCCCCGCCACGATCCCGGCTGTCGGGATGAAGAGTTGCTGGAACTCCGCGTAGAACACCGGCTTCTCGATGCTCTCGTCGCGTGCCTTGGGTTTCCAGTTGACCCGCACATTCGGCTTGGGCGGCAACACCAAATCGACCGTGTTGATCCTGTCTTTCGTAAATGTGTGTTTCAGCGACACGGCATCCGTCGAGGTCACTTCCAGTTCCTGTCCTCGCATTTCCAGCGACAGCCGGTTCACCATCGCCGGCTGGGTGGGCACGGTGAAGCTCCACATGCCGTTGCCGTGTGTCATGCGCGTCTCGTACTCGAAACCGACGTCGTACACGCCCGCCTCGTTCGCAATGAGCTGTTGCGATGTCGACTTGCCGACCGTGAACTGTGCCAGCTTCAGTTTGCCGTCCTTGAGATCGATGCTCTTCAGCACCGCTGGCGAGGAGAGGAACTGAATGCGGCTGCCGGCCTTGGCCTCCCACTTGAGCGTGCCGGTGAGCGTCACGCGGCTGCTGGCCACCTGGCCGCTCTGCACCACGGAGAGCAACCGCCCGCCGTCCGGCTTGGCCGCTTGGCCAAGTGCCGTGCCGGCGCTCAAAAACAGGCCAAGCAGGATCGCCGTTGTAGCGGCAGCGGCCGGGGCGGAGCCTTCCGTTGGCTTGGACGGGGCCGGTGGTTTCGGCGGCTTGGGCGGCAGCTTGCGCTGGGCGGTCACGCTTGGCCAAGCGACGTGCACCAGCACGAACAGGATGGCCAAGCCAGCGAAGCAATGCACGCCGTTGGGCACCATCAGAGTCGTCCAGGCGATGAACAACCAGCCGACCAACAGGCCGCCCTTGATCACCACGTCGTCGTCCGACTGGAAGCGGTACACCCAGATCCCGATGCCCACCACTGCCGGGATGAAAATGGCGTTGGAGTAGAGAGCGGCGTCGGCCTCGATATTCTTCACCGTGATCGACAACGCCTCGTTGGCCTCGAGCACCGACGAGGTGAAAACCAACCACGGCTCGACGTCCAACGGCAGGCCCATGGCATCGATCACCGTGAAACCCAGCAGCACCAGCGCACCCAGCACCAGCGGCCAGCCAAAAAGCTGCCCCAGCAAATTCTGCAAATCCCATCGATGGCGTCCGGTCCGTGTGCCACAGCGGACGAGCAGTCCCCCGATAAACGCCGCGAAGCCGGGTAGGAGAAAGGCGCGCCATTCGCCTTGTTTCAGACGGGCGAACCCGCTCAAGTCCGAGCGCTCGTTCGTCGGCTTGACGCTGCCAGCCTCGAACTCGAGCCGATAATCCTGATCCGGCGTCACGTTCCAGTTGGACAACAGCAGCGGCGAACCGACCTGCGGCAGCGTCACCCGCACGACAACATCGTTCGACGGCTTGGGTGCGAACTTGAGCGACACCTCGATCGGGACGTTCAAGTTTTGCCCCTTGGGCAGCGGCACGAGGATTGTCTCTCTTTCTCCTTCGCTCTCACTAGCCACCTGCGTGATCGGGATCACCCGCTTGCCGGCCACCTTGGTTTCCCAAAGCTCGATTCCGGCTTCCAGCGACACCTTGAAGTGTGCGTGGCCGCGGTTTTTCAAAAAGTAAGTCGCGGTGGTCACCACCTGGCCGTCGTTGGAAACCTGCGTCAAAAACGTCGCCCGGTCAGCCACCTGCTCCAGCGAGTCCTGCCGGTCCAACGGCTTGAGAAGCTTGTTAAGCGTGAAATCACCACCCGAGTACTGGTACGCCGCCAGGATGGGTGCGTCGAACAGCAGCCGGTATTCCTCCGGGATTTCCGACGGCTCGAGTGCGATTAGCTTTCGCTCCCCCTCCGTCTCGGCCTGCGATTTCTCGAACCGCTCCTTGCCGATCAGGATCGAGTAGCCAGCCTCCGACTGCACGTCCACCGGGCGCACGCCGTTGAACGCCAGCGTCTCGCCTTCCGGCTTGAACTGCCGCTCGAAGGTCACCAGCAACGTGTAGTCGCCGAACAGCGTTGACTGGAAGTACACCGTGTACGACTGGGTGACGCTATTGTCGGTAGCCTCGTCGAGCTTCCAGTTGCGCACATCGCGGCCGACAAATTCCACGTTGTCGTAGTCGGCCGGCACCAGTACCTTCAACTCGCTCACCGGCTTGCCGCCGATCAGGTAGTTGAGCACCGAGCTGCCGTACACGATCCCCTGCCCGATCGAGTAGAGATGCAGCGCGTCCACCTGAATCGCCAGTTCCATCCGCTCCACTCCCAGGCTGGCCTCCCAGGCGGTTTCCTTAATGCGATAAGCCGCCTGCAGGCCCTTGATTTTTTTTGGGAAAAAGACGACGGCAATCTCGTTCACATCCTTCACTGCGGCCGGCACCAACCGCAGCCCCGGTGAAGCCGACACGCCGACAAACCCGCGAACGGACTTCACCTGCTCGTAGTCGAGGCGGGGGATTGCCCACTCGTCACCCTCAACCGCCTTGTTTTGCTCGAGCCGGAGCTGAATCAAATGCCGCCCCTCAAGCGGCTGCGAGAACACCAGCCGCAACGGGCGCTGGCCGTTCGCCGCCGGGCCGAGGAAGTAATCGGCCAAGGCGGCTGCCGACAGTTGCGCCACCGTGTAGCCGTCCGGAATGCGAATCGTGAACTCTCGCAACGGTGCGTCGCGAATCTCGAGATCAACCTCGGCGTCGAGCGTGATTTCGTTGAAGTCAAGCTGATACACCAAAAGCTGCGACACGGTCAGTTCCGGCAGGATGTTGTCGGCCAGCACCTCCAGCCCGTAGTCGCCACTCGAGTAGCGGTATACCAACGGCTTGAGCTTGGGATTGTTGGGCAGGGCCGGGATCGAGCTGGCGGCGGGAAAGCGGTTGGCCGAGAGCTGCGACAGGCCGTCCACAGTCATCGGCTCAAGCTGCACCGCGCCGTTGTTGACCAGTCGCAGGTGGCCACCGTAGCGCACCGGGTTCACCGGCACGATGCGCAGCGGATTGAACCGCACCGGGAATGCGCCCAGCGACGTCTGCGTGCGCACCACGAGATTGTAACTGGCTGTTTGCTGACTGTTGAGCTTCACCACGAGCCGCCGCCCGGTTTCCTGTTTTTTGACACTCCAATTCAGAATGTTCCGCCCATTGACGCTGACGACTTCGCCATCGCCGACGAGATCCAACTCGAGGGTGCTCATGCGCCCCTGCATCACGCGGTAGTCGAAGTGATTGATCTGCCGGGCAAGCCCCGCGCCGACGGCGATGTGCACCGCCGCCTCCGCCGAGTAGAACAACTTGGGAATGACCACCGGCTTGGTCTCCTTCCAGCGGATCGACAGCCGGTCTTGCGGCGTGAGGAACAAGCTGTATGTGCCTTTTTGGATTGCCGGCTTGGAGGCCGACTTGGCATCGAACGAAATCGCCCGTGGCCAACCGCTCAGCTTCACCGGCCTCAATGCCGCCGGCACAACGCCAAAATCGATGTTGTTCCATCCATCCTTCTCCAAGATGCGCGCGTGAAACTCGAGGGCCACCGGATACGTGCCGCCCTTGGCGAACTCCAGCGTGTAGGTCTCGCCGGAGAAACCGACCTTGTAATCTTTTGTTGCCGGGATCGACGCCAGCGCCGCTCCGCCAAACACGACCGGCAGCTTCCCTCCCCTGGCGTGGCGCACCTCCACCATTCCATTCAGCGTGAACGCCGCCACGCCGTCGGCCAGGCGACCTTTCAAGTCAAACTCATCGAAGAAAATGCGGTTGGCATCCGGATCCGACTCGGTCGCGGTGAAGGCCACCTCGGGTGTGGTGTCGCTGAACTGGTAGCTGTACGAACGCGGCAACTTGGCTGGCGCTTGGCCAAGCCCCTTGGTCACGCGGGTCACCCCGTTGGCCTTGGTGATGGCCAGGTCGTAGCCGGCCGAGGTGCTAACCGTGATGAGGCCGGCGTTGAGCACCGCTTCGCCCTGCGGTGCCAGGCTGATCGCATCCAGCGCCGCCTTGGCTTGTGCGTGTGTGTTGCGAAAGTGCGCGGTGAATTCAACCACGCCCTTGGGCGGCTTCTCGGGATCGAACCACAGCACAAAAAATCGCTGGCCGCTTTTGTCGTTGCGCAGGCCCCACTCGATAGCCTGCTCGCTCTTGGCCGAAACCAGGCTGCCCTTGCCTTGCACAGCGAAGCGCAACTCGGGCGTCTCTCCCTGCAGGATTTTCACCGTGCCACTGATGTTCTGCTCCGTCTGGCCACGGCGATGGGTGATGGTGTTCTCGGTGCGCACCGAGAAGATCAACTTCTCCTTCTTCTCCTCCGGCTTCCTTGGCTTGAAGTCGCCGGTAATCACAAAACCGGCCTTCTCGCCTCTGATTTCGCCATTCACCTTGAGGTTCTCCACCTCGGCGGCATTTTGGCTGGCCGCTTGGCCAAGTGCTGATGAATTGCTGGTGCCAAACAAACCAAGCGCAAGCACTGCGCCGGTTATTCCGATTTTTTTTATTGGGTCATTCATTGTCTTGTAGCGTTTCATTTTGAAATTAATTCCCTGCCAAGATGCGCGCCTTGCCGATCATCCACTCGAGCTGGCCCGGCCGGGGGTCGGTGGCGTAGATCGACGGGATGCCGGATATCAACCCCTGCAGATCGGCCAACTGCACGCCCTGCGCGTACGGGTTCTGCGCCAGCCACTCGGCAAAGGTCGCCGCAACACAGCCCAGCCGCATCGCCGGTCCGGCATGCTCCAGCGGCGTGACCGATTGCTCGTAGGCAAGGCTCCACTCCAGCTCGGTGTACTCTCGGGTGAACGGCACCTTGTAGCGCACCCGAACCACGCCAAGCGGCCCCTGGCCGCCCGGGTCCACCTGCACGACGTACAGGGCGTTGCCCGACTCCGCGGCGCTGATCTCCGCCGCGTCGATCTTGTTGTTGCGGAAATCCTCCTTCTTCAACTGATGCCGCAAATACCCAACCTGCCGGAACACCCTCACGCGATCCGCATTCCACTCGACCTGCACTTTCACGTCGGAGGCGGCAACCTGAAACGCGCCGAGCAGCTTCTGCTCAAACTCAGCCACCGCCTGCGCCGGTTGGTTCAAGAAGCCATACCGCCCATCGCCGTTGCGGGCGAGCACCTCGAGCAGGTTGTCGTTGTAGCCCTCCCAGCCGACGCCGAAACAGTCCAGCGCGATACCCTGCTTGCGGTGGCTCTCCACGGTCTTGCGGAGCTGGTACGGGTCGACGTTGCCCATGTTCGCCGCGCCGTCGGTCAGCAAAACCACGCGGTTGTTGCCGCCGGGGATGAAATGTTTTTTCGCCGTCTCGTAAGCCAGCGCGAGTGCCTTTTCCACGTGCGTGCCGCCCTGCGGAATCCAGCCGGTCGATGCCTTCAAAAACGCCTCGCGATTGCCGCCGCGCATCCCGTCGATCCGCAACTTCGGCGTGCGCGAAAACGTGACCAGACTGACGCGATCCTTCGGCGTGAGCTTGCGCGCCAACACGCCGAGCGCCTGCTGCACGATGCTCACCCGATCCTCGCGCTCCATCGAGCCGGAGTTGTCCAGCAGGCAAACCAGGTTGATCGCCCGGCCCGGCTGGCGGCCCAGCGCCGCCGTGCGCACCGAAAACCGGATGATGTCCCGGTCATGCGTGAACGGCGAGCGAGCGCGCTCCCAGTGGAAAGCCAGCGGCTCGCCGGGACGCGGCATCGGATCGCGATACTCAAGCGCGTTGAGGAACTCCTCGCTGCGCACATCGCCTGGCTCCGGTAGCTTGCTTGCCTGCAAACTGGCGAGCGTGGTCTTGAACGACACGTCACTCACGTTCAGCGAGAAGGTGGAGAAGTTGTTCTGAGCCGTAACCGTCTCCGGGCGCGGCGTGTACACCACCGACGGCGTGGGCGGCTTGGCTGAGTGAGCCAGTTCCTTAAGGTTTTCTTCCCGCTTGGCCAAGTTCAACCGGGACAACCGCTCGGCGCTGTTCGGCTTGGCCTGTACTGGTACCTTTCTGTTGGCGACTCGTTTGCCCTTCTGGAGCAACAACTCGCGCTTTGTTGCCGACGCACTCTGCGGTTTGCGGGTGTTCGTCCGGCCATGACTCACGTCGAGTTGGTTCTCCTCCAGTTCCTGCAAGCGATCTAGCCCAGAGAGTGACACGGCTTCGTCAACCGACTCCACGAGCGACTCGTACACCTCAGTCGGTAGTTCGCTCAGCGCACTATCGTCTTCTTTCAGTTGAGACTGACTTTGGCGCCCGGACTCCCTTGAAAGTCGATCTAGTCGATGTGGCGCTTTTGAATCGTCGGTTGTTTCGATTTGCACCGCTCCCAGCTCTCGGGCTGACTTTTCCGGTTTAATCTGTTTCTTGAATATACGGTCAAACGCCTGAGTGTCGCCAAGCGTAAGTATTCCCGCTTGGCCGCCCTCTGGTTGGTTGAGTTGTCTTTCCAGGTTAAGTTCCACCGAGCCGGATTGATCCCGTTCAACAACCTTACCCAGTTGCAAGGATTTGTCCTCCCCAAACCCTCGAACACGCAGTTCGCTGACGGGCTTTCCCGCAACCTCTACAGGGGCTGCAAAACGAACTGCTTGGCCAAGCTCGGCCGACTCGCCCTCGATTGACTCCACAGTGCTTCGGCCGGCGAAGCGACGGTTATTCTGCTTTCCGAATCCCTTGGGCAAGCCGTTTGCCGCTTGGCCTTGTGCGACTTCGGAAAGTTTTTCGTCCGTGCCGACCCTGTCGTCTCCGTCCTTGTCCACACTCAGGGTGAATGCCTCGACAACTCCACCGGTGACAGCCGCAACCGGAGCGCCAACAAAGCCCATCGGTTGCCCTGCAACAACACCTTCCGGCGCGCCGTAGCCGCCGAATCCACCGCCCTCCATGCCGCCAAGCCTACCACCTCGGCCACCCATCCCCGTCATCCCACCGTAGCCGGCCATGCCAGCCGTGTCGCCGAACGGACTGGGTTGTTTCCTGTTTTCAGCGGTCGTGTTGTCCCCGCGCGTTACTCCCCACTGTTGCTTGGCTGCCTCGTCTGGCACAGGAATGTCCCAGTTCGGGAGGGCTTGGCCTCGCATCGAGGCATTGGCGCCAGGGTCGACCCCTGACTTGTACGCATATCCAAACTGCCAGTTGTGCTCGCGTCCATCGACGGCGATCCCCTTGGCTCCAGCCTGCGGTATCGGGGGAACCTCTTGCCCCGACACTTTTGGTCTCTTGAATTTCTCCACCGTCCGCTTTGGCTTGGCTTCGGAAATTGAGTAGAGTGAACCGTCGCTGAATGTTGTCGTACCAAGCTTTGTCGCAGCCTCGGTCGACGGAACAGATCCGTTGGCATTAACCAACCCGTTTGACATGGTCCACGATGTCGTCACGGGAGCCGCACCTGGGTTTGTCTCCCGTTTAAACCAATAAAGATTCCCGCCGTCGGAAGGCTGGGGAGTTAACTCGTTCACTGACTCTGAATACCCGCTTTCGAACATCGGTACTGGCGGGGTCGCCGGTTGCGGGAGTTGCGTGGCCAGATTCTTTTGCTTGCTGAAACCCGGCTTACCGGCTTCCTCAATTCTCATCGATTCGAATTCGGGCAGAGATCGCGTGCGCCCTTCCCACCCTGTCTTGCCCCCTCCTCCGGGAACCGTCCCGAAATTGGCATAATTATCCGATGAGGCGGCGAGGTCATCCGACTTCAACTCTGGCAGCGCGAGATCGGCAAGCCCCCTCCCTGAGCTTTTACGGACACGCCCTCCACTGCGAGTCGACTCTGTACGCGACTCCACCACCAATCCATCGGCGACCTTCTTTCCGTTAACCTCACCAAACCCCAGCCCTTGCACGGGATCCGTTGCAGTTGCTGCGGCCAAGCGCACCTTGTCGCCGCCAACTGGTTCAAACGGATCGCCGTTCGAGAGCGAATTTCCCCTGTCGTGCACACCGCGATCAGCCAAGAAATCCACCCCAGCAATGGCAGAGCCCCGTTTGAACGAGGAGTTACTCTTGGCTGTCGGCGCGGGAGTCGCAGTCGGGGCCGTCTCGTTGACGACCTGCCCGACCTTGACGCTGTCGTAGTCGCTCATAGTTGTAATGGTTGCTTGAAACCCCATCTCGGCTTCTGCGGGCGCCCCAAAACGATCCAGAGAATTGCTGTTGGCCGCGACAGTGAACCTGGCCTTCACCTCGGCCAAACTGGGCAACAATAACCCGGCGGCGACGAATAGCACCACGCAAACTGCCGCGGCAATGGCCAAGGCCTTGCGGAAATCCAGCCGCACTATCCTGCGCTTGGCCAAGCCGGTGTCGCTCAGGAAAAGCAACTTGAGCTTGCCTCGCCGCTTGCGGGCCAGGCGCGGTTTCGGCGACTTGGCCTTGGACGCTTGGCCAACGTCGAGCGCCTCGTTGAGCAGCGGCAGCGTCTGTTTGATCTCGGCGCAGAACTTGGCCAAGGCGGCATCGCCTTTCAGTTGCTCGCGGAGTTGCTCCTCCTCGAACGGGCTGGCCTCGCCCAGCAGCATCGCGACAACGCGCGCCTCGAGTTGTTCGCGGGACGGTTTGGATGTGTTTTCGGTCGAGTCACTCATGGATGTATCCGGATCGTTTCAGCGCGGTGGCGAGTTTCTTCAGCGACGTGTGGAGAATGTATCCCACGTTGGTCACTGTCAGGCCGGTGCGCTCACTCATTTGTTTGTAAGAGAGCCCGTCCTCGAATCTCAGCCGAACCAGTTGCTGACTCCGGTCATCCAGTTCCTCGACGCATGCGCGTGCCTGCGCCACGGCTTCCATCCGCACCAGCCTCTCGTCCGGTGCGGGCGATGTCGGGGTTTCCGCGCCGGGAGTTTCCTCCGGCGAAAAACCGACCGGCACCACCTTCTGCCGTTCGCGATGGTGCGTCATGGCCAGGTTGAACACTGTGCGGTACAACCACGGCCGCGGCGCGACCACCTCGGCGTAGGAGCCATGCAGGCGCACGAACGCCTCCTGCACTATCTCCTGCGCCTGTTCCCCGTCCCGCACCATTTTGATGGCGTACGCCAGCAGCGGCGATTCGCATTGGCGAAGCACCTCCTCGATCGCCTCCTTTGCCGGGGCGGTCTTGGCCTGCGGGTCGTTCATGGACCGGGGAGCACCTTTCACACGCGTCTGCATGGGAGTCAGCTTGTTTTGCTGTCCTTTCGAGACATTTAACAATGCTCTCAATCCCATGACGCGTCCGATCGGTTTTTATTAGCGGTGAATTGAAAAAAGTTCTGCCCAACCGGGCCAAACCCCGGTGATCATGACCGTTTCAAAACCGAAATGTTCAAAAAGTTGGAAATTAGATAACGGTTGGGTATTTGCTCAGCGTTTATTGTGAACCCCGAAGCGTCCCTAATGAACCTCAAGCATTAATCAACGACTTAGAGTTGCTAGTTTTGGTTGGTTCACTATTTTCGGTCGTTATCTGATCAATGAAACACCTCCTGCTCACAACAATCGCAGCCGTGCTGTTGGTGGGGTGTGGGTCAGAATCCCCCGCGGATTCGAGGGCGTACTGTATTGCACACAAAACCGGGTTTGATGTATTACACGGGTTAGCCTGAACATTATTAGAGGTAAGAATGAAATACCTGCCATTCGTAATCATTGCACTGTTGGCCTGCGTAAGTTGCACTGCCATCGAGCACCGTGACAAGCAAGCCATTGTCCACCCATTCGCCATCAAGAATTACGATAAAGCAGGCAACGCTATACCTCGCCTGAAGTATGAAATAGATTTGAACAATGATGGACAGAAAGACCTCATTCTTTCATGTCCAATTACCTGTGCAGGAACAGGTGGCTTGAATTATTCCATCTATTTAGGAACAGATACGAAACAATACAAATTGATTGACGAAGTCCTAGCTAATGGCTTTGCGCTAGAGAAACACGGCGAGAGCAAGATATTATGGGGTTATTCCCATTGTTCCTCCCAATCTGGACATATTTGGTATTCGCGATTCGATTCAAAAGGGAATTATGAGAAAAGCCCAGCATTATTGATCCGAGCCGGAGATGGAGGAACAGAAGTCAGCAACTCTGTTTATAAGGCCATATTCACTAGCAAGGCCATACTTAAGTTTGAGGAAGTAAGATGATAAGGCCTCTAACAACCGCATCGAGGCCGGCCAGCAATAACCGTACCCTCCGGCCACAATTGCTTGCGGCTTATGCGCAGCGTTAGGTCACATGAGAGCATCACGCACAGGCATTGTCGTTTCAAGAAGCAGGTTGCGAATGGTTGCATCTGGTCGATTTGAACGGGGCGTTTGCAGGCGAACCGGTTAACACCGAACCGGTTGAGGAAATTCTGAAGACTTGCAGTATTCCCGCCCAACTCGGCGGTGGTATCCGCGATATCGCAACGATTGAACGTTGGTTGGACAAAGGTCTGGCCCGCGTTATTTTGGGCACAATTGCAGTGCGCAATCCAGAACTGGTAAAAGAGGCCGCCCGCCTTTTCCCCGGCAAAGTAGCCGTCGGAATCGATGCGCGCGACGGAATGGTGGCCGTCGAAGGCTGGGCTGAAACGACCGATATTACCGTGTTGGATTTAGCGCGTAAATTTGAGGATGCTGGCGTTGCAGCAATAATATACACAGACATCAACCGTGATGGCGCAATGCAGGGGCCGAACGTTACCGCCACTGCGGCGCTGGCGAATGCCGTTAATATTCCGGTCATCGCATCGGGTGGCGTTTCGTCTATGGCGGATTTGAAGGCGTTGAAAGATTGTGGTGCACCGCTTAACGGTGCTATCTCGGGACGAGCGCTTTATGATGGCGCAATCGACGTGGCCGAGGCTGCGAAGTTTTTGAAGGGATAAACATGCTAAAAACCCGCATAATCCCCTGTCTGGATGTCAAAGATGGCCGTGTTGTCAAAGGCGTGAACTTCGTTGATTTGGTTGACGCAGGTGATCCCGTTGAATCCGCCAAGGCATATGACGCCGCTGGCGCAGACGAGTTGTGCTTTCTCGATATTGCCGCGACGATTGAAAATCGCGGCACCATGTACGACCTTGTGCAACGCACAGCGGAACAATGCTTCATGCCCCTAACCATCGGTGGCGGTGTTCGCGGGCCCGAAGATGTCCGTAAATTGTTGCTGGCGGGGGCTGACAAGGTTTCGTTCAACTCGGCTGCGGTGGCTAATCCCGACGTCATTGCAGATAGCGCTAACAAATTCGGCAACCAGTGTATCGTGGTGGCAATTGACGCCAAAACCCGTACGCCTGAAAGCGGAGCGGTCGCTGCAGAAGTTTATTGAGGAAACCCATGCGGATTTGGAAAAAATAATAACTTCAGACGAGTTCCAATCGAAATATCAGAGCCAGTTTTATGAGATCGTCAACGATGCCGCGCGCAGAGCCTTCGATGAACCGGAAACAAAGGAGGCTCTGGACGAGGCATACAATGAACTGCTGGTGACGTTTGGGCGGGAATTTGTCACCGAGTATCTGGATTTACTGACCAAAAAGAGCACGCTTGTTCTGGATACCCTGATCGACAGTTTCGCCAAGAATCTTTTTAATCTCGAAAATGGAGGCGAA
>ERZ813253.583-NODE-583-length-12563-cov-3.376086_pt1 | contig 12563 bp, 10 predicted proteins | sample MGYA00520893_ERZ813253 | MGnify/ENA primary metagenome ERZ813253 (study PRJEB31669, sample SAMD00080414) | marine metagenome | biome: oceanic hadal pelagic zone biome; feature: marine hadalpelagic zone; material: sea water | place: Pacific Ocean:Izu-Bonin Trench...
GGCATGTCCGGCAAGGCCATATTGGGTCGGGCCCTGGAATGTGTGCAAGAAATTCATGACTGTGTTGATGTGCCGATCGTGGCCTGTGGTGGCATTAGCAGCGCGGAGAACGTGCGGCATTTTCAAGAGGCAGGCGCGGCTATAATCGGAGTCGGCTCAGCCTTGATCGGCATGAACACGGAAGAAATTGCGGAGTACTTCAGGGTATTGAGTCGTGACCTGGAAGCCGATACGGAAGCTGCCGAGGCGCTGGTGCGCTACGACATCGATATGGACTTCGAACCCGTAACGCTGCTTCAGAACGAACGGATTACCGACGATATCTGCATCCTCACTTTCGATCGCAAAGTCAGTTTGCAAGGCGGCGAGTTTATTTTCCTTTGGATTCCCGGCCTCGGTGAAAAACCATTCTCCGCGCTAACCGACGACCCTTTTTCCCTGGTGGTAATTAACCTTGGTGCGTTTACTGAAGCACTAATGACGCTGGAGCCCGGCACCGAGGCCTATGTGCGTGGACCTCACGGCAATGCGGCGGTGCCTCCGAAAGGCGCGAAGATTATGGCGGTGGCGGGTGGCACGGGTCTGGCTGCGGTCTATCAGATTGCCAGGGATTTTGGCAACGCCGAGATATTCTTCGGCGCCAGGACCGCAGAACGTCTGTATTTTCTGAATGAATGTGCAGAAATCAGCACGCTGCATATAGCGACGGATGATGGCAGCCGCGGCTATCATGGGGTCGTTACGGATCTGCTGCGAAAGCGCTTGCAAGAATTACCAAAAGCAGAGTTGGAAAATCTCATCTTCTATAACTGTGGACCGGGGCCCATGGTGCATGCCGCCGAAGCGGTGGAAAAAGAATTTTGCAACGCCAGCCAGATTCACAATGGCATCGACTACCTGACGAAATGCGGGGTGGGCATCTGCGGTGCCTGTGACGCATTAGATGGCAGCAGGAGTTGCGTGGACGGGCCGTTTCTGGATGCAACGTAATTAACGGTAATCGCAGCCGTGCCTTTAAATGTTGAACCCAGTTCTGAATAATAGCGCCCGCCAAGACGCCACTCAATACCCTGCAGGCTCACCCCAGCTTTGAGTGTAAGATCGATTGTGCCAGCAATGCCTTGGGAATCCAGGTATTCGCTCACCGTTAATGCGCATCTGGGTATACTGAGCCCCAAGCCACCGTAGCTGAGGAGCAGATCCCCTTGTCATCAATTTGTCTGTATTATGTAGTACTAGGCAGGAGGCCATTGCACTAAACTAACTCATCGGTCAGAGGTAGTGTAAATTGGATAAGAAAGCATTACTGAGCGAGCTGAAAATTGATCGCAGTGACGACCAGCTTAACAGTGGCCGCCCGATCAAATGGTTTCTGGCTATCGCTATCCTCGGTGGGCTGGGTTTCGTCAGTTGGTTTACTGATTTTCCTGGTCAAGAAGCCCAGGCGCTCGAAGTCAGGACTGTCCTGGTACAGGCGCCTTCCACCATCTCCAACGAAAGTAGCATATTAGATGCCACTGGCTATGTAATCGCACGCCGGATGGCGACGGTCAGTTCCAAGGTCACTGGTAAAGTGATGCAAATACTAGTGGAAGAAGGCATGGTAGTGGAGGAAGGGCAACTGCTGGCGGTCCTCGATGACAGCATCAATCGTGCCCAACTGGCACTTGCCCAGTCCCAGGTCGATGCGGCCAATGCCGCCATCGCCGAGCTTGAAGTGCAGATCCGCCAGGCTCGGCTGGACCTCGACCGCACCCGCGACCTGACGGCACGTAATCTTGCTAGCCAGGCTGATCTGGATAGCAATGAACTCAACGTCGAAGCTTTACTGGCACGGCTCAACAAATTCAGGCGTGACGTTGACGTAGCGGTACGAACAAGCGCTATTCAGGAACAGATTCTCGATGATATGCAGATACGGGCGCCCTTCGCCGGTGTGGTAATTGCCAAGGCAGCGCAGCCAGGCGAGATGATTTCTCCCATCGCCGCCGGCGGTGGCTTTACCAATACCGGCATCTGCACCATTGTGGATATGGAATCCCTTGAAGTCGAGGTCGATGTGAACGAATCCTATATCAATCGTGTCCATGCCGATCAGCCAGTGAGTGTCACCTTGAATGCTTATCCTAATAATCCCTATGCGGCGGCGGTGATTGCGATTATTCCGGCAGCTAACCGTAATCAGGCCACGGTTCGTGTTCGCATCCGATTTCTCGAGCGTGACGATCGGGTGCTACCAGAAATGGGGGTGAAGGTGTCGTTTCTCGAGCAAGACGAGGCTGGCGAAGCGGTGGCGGAAGTACCTGAGGGTGTGCTGGTGCCCAACTCGTCCGTCGGCAATGATGGCGGCGATCGATTTGTCTGGGTAGTAGTGAATGGACAGGTGACCCGTCGTCCTATTGTGATTGGTGATCAGATCGGTCAGCGGGTTCTGATAGTATCTGGTTTGCTTGGCGGCGAGCGGGTCGTTTCCGGGCTTGATGATGAACTGCTCGCGAGTCTTGAAAATGGTTTGCTGGTGAAAGTGTTGAACTAACCATGTCTAATCTAATAATTGAAATGGTTCGTTCGAGTACGAATGGCAACAGGGTGAAGCGGTGGCTATAGTCAGTCTCAAAGGCATAGATAAGGTCTATACCAAAGGCAGGGAAACGGTCGAGGTGCTTGAAGGAATCGATCTCGAGATCGACGAAGGTGACTTCGTGGCCCTGATGGGTCCATCGGGCAGTGGCAAGACGACGCTGCTGAATCTCATCGGTGGCATCGATCAACCTACTCGAGGTTCTGTGGTTGTGGGGGGTCAGCAGTTGGTCGGACTTTCCAGCAACAAGTTGGCAAAATGGCGCTCGGAAAACATCGGTTTCATCTTCCAATCCTACAATCTGTTGCCGGTTTTGACGGCGCAACGGAATGTAGCGCTGCCCTTGCTGCTGACGAAGTTGTCTGCCGCGCAGCGCAGACGGAGAACAGAGGTTGCCCTGCAAATCGTCGGGCTGGAAGACCGGGCGAAACACAAACCCGGCGAGCTATCCGGTGGCCAGCAGCAGAGAGTAGCGATAGCGCGGGCGATAGTGGCCGATCCTGCGGTGCTGATCTGTGATGAACCAACCGGTGATCTCGATCGTGATACCGCCAACGAAATTCTAGATCTGCTGGAGATTCTCAACAAAGACTACGGCAAGACTATTATCATGGTCACCCATGATCCCAAAGCCGCCAGTCATGCCCACCATATTCTGGGGCTAGACAAGGGTCAGTTGGTGAAGCAGGTCGCATGAATAAATTCTCATTGATCTGGTCCAATCTGTTTCGGCGCAAGGTCAGGACGTTCCTTACCTTGTTCTCGGTACTCGTTGCATTTCTATTATTCGCACTGCTGCGCACGGTGGCTGGTGCGTTCGAAGTGGGTATTGATTTTGCCGGTGTTGACCGACTTAACGTGTCGCCGAAGTATTCCATTATCGATCCGTTGCCAATTACTCATTTGAATGAGATAGATCGGCTTGAGGGCGTGGCCTCTATCACCCACCAGACCTGGTTTGGTGGCACCTACCAAGGGCTCAATAACTTCTTTCCAAAATTCCCGGTGAATCCGCGTGCCTATTTCGCCATGTACTCGGAATTTGAGATCAGCGACGTCCATCTTGAGGCTTTCGCGAATTCTCGCACCGGTGCAGTGGTGCCAGAATCCATGGCCCGGCAATACGACTGGCAAGTAGGTGACAGGATTCCCATTGAAGGTGATATATGGCTTATGGCCGACGGTGGCAAATTGTGGGAATTCGACCTGGTGGGTACCTATACCACCGGTGGTGAGGCAGGATTGTCCTCGGCGTTCCTGTTCAACTACGATTATTTCGATGAAGCCCGTGTCGAGCAGACCCAGGGCCTGGTGGGTTGGTTTACCGTCAAGGTGGCCAATCCGGACGAAGCCGCGGCACTGGCCGCCGAGATAGATGCCCTGTTTGAAAATTCCATGAATCCCACCCGATCTGCCACCGAAGCAGAATTCACCCGGCAGTTTGCGTCACAGGTGGGTGATATTGGTTTGATGATGAACGGTATCCTCAGTGCTGTATTTTTTACCATATTACTGCTTACCGCTAACACCATGATGCAGACCTTCAGGGAACGCATACCGGAACTGGCGGTATTGAAAACGGTGGGTTTCACCGATGTCGCGGTGTCGCTGTTGATCATGTCGGAGTCGATACTGCTGTGTGCACTGGGTGGCGCCCTGGGCATTGGATTGGCAATCCTGGTAAGCGACGCCATCGGGCCGCAAGTCGAGGCGTTCTTCGGCACCTTTCGACTTTCTACCGCCACCATCGGCACGGGCATGGCGATCGCGGTCTTGTTAGGAATCGTCGTTGGGCTGTTTCCAGCGCTTAGTGCTAATCGATTGCAGATTGTTGATGCCCTGCGGAAGTAACATCCATGTTTAAACAAATCTTCGAAATCACGGTGATGAACCTCCAAAACCTGCCCTCTCGGTTAGGAAGTTCACTGGTTATCGTAGTGGGCATTGCCGGCGTTGTCGGTGTATTGGTCGCCATACTGGCTATGGCGGTGGGGTTTACGGCAACCCTGAACAGAGGCGGCGCATCCGATCGGGCGATCATTCTTCGCGGGGGTACGTCCACTGGGGAGTTGACCAGCAACATCGATACGCGCCGTATGATGTATGTTAGAACTCTCGAAGGTATAGAATTGTTCAGTGGCGAAGTCTATATGGTCGCCGACATTCCCAAGCGCGCCACCGGGTCGCCGTCAAATCTAGTCATCAGAGGATTGGAACAGGATGGCTTTCTCCTGCGGCCGGAAGTACATATTGTGGAAGGACGTAATTTCGTGCCTGGGCGTAATGAACTGATAGCAGGCCGTAACGCCAGTGCGATATTTCAGGGCATAGATCTAGGGGCGACTGTGGATTTACGCCGTTCTGAGTGGACGGTAGTGGGCATATTTGAGGCAGAGGGATCGGCTTACGAATCGGAATTATGGGTCGACATGCCCACCGCCCAGTCGGCGTTTCGGCGTCTCGGTGCAATCAGTTCGATTCGAATCAAGGTGTCGGATCCGGCGCGGATTGAATCGCTAGCCGCTGAATTCGCCGAGAATCCACAAGTCGATCTCTCTATCACGTCGGAAGAGGAATTTTTCAGGAGCCAGTCCGCGGGCCTGGCCACGGTAATCAATACCTTTGGCTACGGCGTCGCTGCTGTCATGGCGATCGGTGCCGTGTTTGCCGCACTTAACACCATGTATGCAGCGGTTATCAGCCGCACCGTCGAAATTGCCACCCTGCGCGCGCTGGGTTTCGGCGCCACACCGGTGGTGATCTCGGTGATGATTGAGGCCATCGTGCTGGCGACTCTCGGCGGTTTACTGGGGGCGGCAATCGCCTATGTCGGATTTAACGGCTATACCGCGTCCACCTTAAACCAGGCCGCATTTTCCCAGGTCGCCTTCGACTTTGCGGTGACAGCCCAGCTGATCCGCAACGGCATCGGTTGGGCGTTGGGACTTGGTTTTATCGGCGGTTTATTCCCAGCCATACGTGCCGCCAGCCTGCCGATAACGCTGGCGCTTCGCGGCGAGTGATGGCCTGATGGTGCTACTGAGCGTAGGTTGAGCTATTAAATCGGGGTAGTGTTTATCGACAATCTGGTAGAGAAGAGTCTGTTCGGGCCGGTGGCGTTCGTACCTGGATGCACGTGTACCGGGTAGCTGATCGCCCATCCCGGCAATCCCTGTCTGTGCAGGCGATGGATACAAAGCGAACATTGCCTCCTCCCACTGCCGTTACCACCGCAGCCATAAGCAGGGCGGTCGTCAAATTGTCAGCAAAAGGAGATACGATAAATGCAAGCAAGCCTGTTATCCAAAATATTCCACGAAATGAATATCCATGGGAAACGAGTTTGGCGCGCAGCAGATTGAATATGCCCCGCTCTTCCATCGTGTTTACGTAGGTCATTGCCGCCAGCAGAAACAAGAATAACTCGACAAACTCTAGAAGATTGTGCCGCACCAGCTCTTCGGCAGAATGGGTATCGCCTGCCTGAGAATAAGCGATTGCAACCAAGATCCAAATTAGTCCAGCTGCCACAATTACCGGCTTGGATTTACGCAGATGAATACTCTCTTCGCTAATCACCAGAATATAGGCGAGAACAAAAACAACGATGGCCGTTATCCCAGCCCAGTTTCCGGTTAAGTCCAGGCTTCCTACATCTTCTCCACTCGCCGCATATACGGGCACAGGCACCAGCAAAGTAACCAGACTAATTAGCGCCAAGAAGCAAAGCGGCAGCCCATTTCTAAGAGTCTCAATTTTTCGAATCAGCATAACAAACCCTCAAATCGCAGTTCAGGTAGTGGAAATTTTTGAAAATATTGCAGCAGATATTGCAGCAGATATATTCAGTTAACTTCTCTTGGAATTAGTATTTAGGGTAGGTAGGTTAGGAATTAGCTGGGCAGATCCCAAACTAGATTGCAGAACACACCGTTCAGTCTCAATGCACCGAACAGCTACTAAGATAAAATTCGTCGTCGTTTCGTTTTCTAATGAGGCAAATAGTTTTTCGCATAAGTGCACAAAGATTATCGAGGGAATTTCAGGAAGTCTAGATAAATCGGAATTTTTCGATCCAAGTTCTCACAAATTGAAATTATCCTTACTACATATAAGAAGGAAGACCAATGCATGACTGGACTATTTTGCTCAAAAATCGTGGATAGGGAAGTTTCCTTGGCAGGTACAATAAAAGGGGTCGGTGACAAATCAAAATACGAATGATTCTCAATTGTCATCGATCCCTATTAGTCATGTCAGTATCATGTGTATGCGGCACACGCGCCCTTAATTTTCGTGGGCCACCGTCTATTCCGTAATCGCTTGAATAGGGACAGCTAGTTCCGCTGCTACATAATTTGTGAATGAACGACTATTTCCAGCTCATACAATTCGATCCGTGACGGCGCCTTCCCAGGTGGCGAACCTTATCATCAGCCAGGCAGAAACTTCGCAATGATCCAACACAGATCTTCGCCATCTCGACATTAACTGCCGGTTCGATTAGCATCATCTGGCTCACCCCAATTAAAATACAATCGCCAGCACACGACGCAAGATGGCAACGAGAGCCCTATGAAACGACGAACCTTTCTTTCCGCAGCAATGGCCTCGACTGCCATGTTGCCGATGCTAGCTAGTGCACAGACGGCGCTGCCGCCGGCCGAGCCCCGTGACTGGTCAGGCGCGACGCCCCTGAGATATCCGGACCCGGATCTGATTGCCCTCGACCGAAGTTTTCAGCGCTATATTCTGTTCAACACTCCGATTCGACGCCATCACACCGGCACGCTGTGGGCGGAAGGCCCAGCCTGGAACGGTGTCGGGCGCTACTTGGTATGGAGTGATATTCCCAATAATCGCCAGCTTCGCTGGATCGAAGATGATGGCAGGGTGACGGAATTTCGCAATCCGTCCGGTAATAGCAATGGCAACACCTTCGACAGTGAAGGCCGGCAAATTTCCTGTGAACACGGTGGACGCCGGGTTGTGCGTTACGAATATGATGGCTCCGTGACCGTGATAGCTGACAGCTTCGAAGGTAAACCCTTGAACTCGCCAAATGACGCCGTGGTGGCGCCGGATGGCAGTGTCTGGTTTACCGACCCGCCCTATGGCATCCGTGGCAATTACGAAGGCAGCCAGGCGGAGTCGGAGCTCCCCTTCGCGGTATACCGGGTCGACCCTGCCAACGGCGAGATCAGCAGAGTCACGGACGAAATTGGCGCCCCCAACGGCCTCTGCTTTTCTCCAGACTATAGCCAGCTTTACGTGGCTGATACCGGTAGCGGACGGGAGATAAAGGTCTGGGATGTGGACGGCAGCCGCCTTCGAAACGGCCGTCGCCATGCGCAACTGACGCTGCCGGGTACCGACAGCGTCACCTCAGCCGACGGCATTCGCTGCGATGTCGATGGCAATATCTGGGCCGGCGCTCGGCCTGGCGTGCAAATCATCGCGCCGGATGGAGCTACGATCGGCGTCATTCGCCTGCCCGAGGTCTGCGCTAACGTCTGCTTCGGTGGCGCTCGGCGTAATCGCCTGTTCATGGCCGCGAGCCAGTCATTATATTCGGTCTATGTGGGTGTGCGCGGCGCAGGAATCGCCTAGCCTGAATGTCGGCGCTACGCTCGCTGGCGGGTTTCATACACAGGGCGTAATCGAGCCTGTCATCGCCTGGGTGGTGTTTCGGCGGCGGTTGTCCATCAGTAATTCGCCTTTTTATGCCGATTGGTGTTACTCTTTCGCTCCTTCTGGATTGACCAAATTCTATTATCCAACACTTCCGGCAATTGGCATCTCGGTCAATGGCCCGCTCTTTTTGCGTCGTTCAATTTCGTCAGAGGTAACATGAGGTGAGAGATTTAACCCAGGGTTCTACTATCAGGACAATACTGGCGATGGCAATTCCGGTCGCCGCTGGAATGATATTTCAGACTCTGTATTTACTAGTGGATCTGTATTTTGTCGCCGCACTGGGTGAAGAATCCGTAGCGGGCGTGGGGGCGGCCGGTACCTTGTTGTTCATGATCATGGCACTGACCCAGGTGTTAGGTGTGAGCGCCGTCGCCCTCATCTCACAGGCCGTGGGTCGTAAGGATCAGCAGCGAGCGAACCTGGTGTTCAATCAGTCCCTGGTGCTATCGGCAATTTTCGCATTGATAACCCTGGGCGGGGGCTATTTGTTTGCCGAGCCTTATCTCTCCAATCATAACTGCAAACGCCAACACTTTGAGTGAGGGCGTCACATTTTTGTACTGGTTTCTCCCTGGCATGGCGCTGCAATTTGCCATGATGCGATGGCGTCATCGCTGCGGGCGACTGGTATCGTCAAGCCGGCGATGGTGGTGCAGGTTCTTACCGTCGTTATAAATATAATTCTTGCACCCATTCTTATCGCCGGATGGGGGCCTGGCCCGGCCTTGGGGGTAATGGGTGCAGGCCTGGCAAGTACGATTTCCATAGTAATCGGTGTAGGGATGCTGACAGCGTATTTTTTCAAGATGGAAAAATATGTTTCCTTTCAAGCAAAACTCTGGCGACCGCGTTTCGATATCTGGTGGCGCATGTTGGACATCGGTCTGCCGGCCGGTGGAGAAATGCTGCTGATGTTTGTCTACTTCTCCATTGTGTACTGGTTGATCCAGGATTTTGGCGCGCCTGCACAGGCCGGCTTCAGCATCGGCGGGCGCATCATGTAGTCTATATTTATGCCCACAATGGCGATTGCATTTGCGGTGGGCCCGATCATCGGTCAGAGCTACGGAGCCGGGCTCGGCGATAGGGTGCGCGAGACCTGCTATAAGGGCATGCTGCTAAGCAGCGGCGTGATGCTGACTGTGACCTTATTGATGCAGTGGCGTCCCGAATTATTGATCACATTCTTCACCGATGAGGCTGATGTCATAGCGGTCGGTGCCGAGTTTCTACAGCTCATTTCACTTAATTTCGTGGCGCAGGGTATTGTGTTTACCTGTTCCGGCGCATTTCAGGGCCTGGGTAATACTCGCCCCGCTCTCATCAGCTCCGCCATTCGCCTACTGATTTTCATTCCTATTGTGGTGTACCTCAAATATCAGCCGGGTTTTACTATCAACCAGGTCTGGTACGCATCAATCCTTTCGGTAACTATTCAGGCGATAGCAAGCTATCTGTTGGTGCGCCGGGAATTCGCGGCGAAACTGAGAGTGGAATCGCCGGCAGCCACCTCCACAGAATAGGCTCCAGCGCAGCATAAACACTTGCTAAAGAGACCCTAAAAGTGACATCCTCGTGGTCAAATCAACGAGGATTATAATAATGACAAAATCGAAGACTCAGTTCATCGCCCTGTTTATTGGCGCGCTAGCACTCTTGATCGCTGGCCTGGTGTCCGCACAGGGCTACCCTAACCCCTACGCCGCCCTTAATTCCTGGGCCATACTGCCAGACGGCCGTACCTTCGGCGCGGTGGGTGATACCGATGTAGACCCAGACGGCGTACACATGTGGGCCGTCATCCGCTGTGATGCCACGGCACCGGACCGATTTGGTAACGAGTGTGTGGATTCGGATCTGGACTCCGTAATTAAGTTCGACGCCGACGGCAATGTGGTGGAAAGTTTTGGCGGCGGCATGTTTATCTGGCCCCACGGCATCGAGTTAGATGCCGATGGCAATGTCTGGGTGACGGACGCCGTTTCCGATGCCCGCATTCCAGACGGTGACAGACGCGGCCACCAGGTGGTCAAGTTCAGCCCTACCGGTGAAGTCTTGATGGTGCTTGGTACACCCGGCGAAGTCGGCAACGACAACGAACATTTCAATTCCCCGGCCGACGTGGTGATCGGCAACAACGGCGACATCTTTGTCGCTGACGGCCATAACAACAATGGCAACAACCGGGTCATGAAATTCAACGCCGAGGGCGAGTTCCTGATGAGCTGGGGGCAGACCGGTTTTGGTCCGAGCGAGTTTCGGGCGCTGCACACCATCGCCATCGATAATCGTGGACGCCTGTTTGTTGGCGATCGTTCCAATAACCGCCTGCAATTGTTCGACCAGGACGGCAGCTTCATCAATCAGTGGACTCAGTTTGGTCGTCCCAGCGGTATCTTCTTCGACCAGCACGACAATATTTACGTTGCCGATTCCGAATCCGATGATTTGCAAAACCCGGGCTGGGAAATGGGCATTCGCATCGGCGATGCGAATCTAGGTTGGGTGAAGTACTTCATTCAATTACCTGGAGGAGATCCGAGATCGACGGCGGGCAACGGCGCCGAGTTTGTGTCCGTGGATGCAGCCGGCAATATGTTTGGTGGCGAACCATCTCCGCGCAAGTTGCAGAAGTATATTCGAGTCAGACCGTAGTTTCTTTAAATGTAGTTAAGATCGTACAATCAAGCTGTTAAAAGCTAGAAGCTGATGATGACTTCGGATTCTGGAGTCATGGGCCCGCTGCGGATGTCGCGACCACTTCAGGCCCGATCCAGCTAGTCGATTAATGGGAGCAATTTACTGTATCCCTGTTCGGTGAGAATAGTTTTGTTGGGCTACACCAAGCGTGCCAAATAAGGAACGCTTGACTTAAGAGTTGCGGCTCTACCGAATTGCCTGGATGCTCGGAATGCCATGAAATTTATTCCGTTCGACCTCGAGCACGCACAGTCTATCTGGGAGCAGAAAGTCGAGTTTAATCTCACGGAAAGCGGCGTGCACCCCATTACCCTGAATGAGTTAATCGGCGATGATCAGGACTTGTTCGATAAACTTCTCCGGCTTGAAATCAACTACCCACACGTCAATGGCATTCCTCGGCTGCGGGAATTAATCGCGTCACTCTATGAAGGCGCGGCTACCGATAATGTTCTGGTCACCGTCGGTGCCGCCGAGGCCAACCAGATCATCATGCAAACACTTCTCGACGCTGGTGATGAGATAGCTACACTCTCTCCAACTTATAGACAGGTATGGGGTATCGCCGCGAATGCTGGCATTGCAGTGAAGTCCTTCCGCCTGGATCCGGACCAGGCGTGGGCATTGGATGTAGATGAACTGCATAGTGTGGTAAACAACAAAACCAAGATTATTGCCCTGGTCAATCCCAATAATCCCACGGGTCATATTCTTAGTGATCAAGAAATGGATGAGATCGTCATGGCCGCCGACCGTGTCGGCGCCTGGATCTTGTCTGATGAAGTGTATCGTGGGGCGGAGCGGGAGCAGGAAGAAGAAACTAGTTCCTTCTTTGATAGATACGACAAGGTACTTGCGGTTGGCAGCCTGAGTAAGGCTTATGGTTTACCGGGGCTGCGCATCGGCTGGATAGTCGGGCCACCGGATACCATAGAAGAGTTGTGGCGCAGGCATGAATATACTGCAATAAGCGCCGCCATGATTAGCAATCATCTGGCAGTTCATGCCCTCTCCCCTGAGGTCAGAATTCGCCTACGCACGCGAGCAAGAAATTACATCAGGTCGGGATATCCAGTTCTGCGGCAATGGATGGACTCTCAAGATGGTTTGTTTAGCTATACGCCACCACAGGCATCTGCCGTGACTTTCATTCGTTATCACCTCGATATCAATTCGATTGTTCTAATGGAAAAACTCTGCCGCGAGGCAAGCGTCTTCGTCGGCGCCGGCGATGCCTTCGGCATGGAACAGCACATCAGGATTGCCTTCGGTCAGGAAAAAACTGTGCTCGATGAGGCGTTCGCCCGCATACAGCGGACTCTGGAAAATCTTCGCTGAACCAACGTGCAAGTTTTTCAATTATCCTCGGTTCCAGTTCGAGCTTGTAATCCAGCCCGGTTCTGCCTGGCGACTGCGAGAAACCCCCAATCCCATACCCTGACCAAAAATTTATTACGCAGCTGTATCCCGTCAGCCCTAGTTGGACATAATCCCCTAATTGCCTAAGAGACAGTATTGGCTCATCGTTAACTCCAAGAGGAAGTGATGATGAGAAAGAAAAGCAGTGCCCAGAAGACTATTCGAG
>ERZ813253.584-NODE-584-length-12562-cov-5.577000_pt1 | contig 12562 bp, 8 predicted proteins | sample MGYA00520893_ERZ813253 | MGnify/ENA primary metagenome ERZ813253 (study PRJEB31669, sample SAMD00080414) | marine metagenome | biome: oceanic hadal pelagic zone biome; feature: marine hadalpelagic zone; material: sea water | place: Pacific Ocean:Izu-Bonin Trench...
CGCCATTGGTATTTAATACTATTCCACCTGAAATGGTAGCCGTAAATTCATAGGCACCGGGGTTATCTTCCCAATCAGGTGGATTTTCACCTCCGCAGGTTGAGCCATCACCACCGCATTCTCCGCATTCATCCACTTCTGCTGTTGATCCGCAAACATTATCACAACCAGAAGGAGCTGGCTCATCACAGCCACAATCAAGATCTACATTACCATCACAATCACATTCTCCAGCAGGTATCCCATCACCTTCACAAATACCACATTCGTCTATAACAGCGCTACCGCCGCACTGCCCGGCACAGTCTTCTACATTGCCAGCGCAATCGCAATAGTCATCCACAGGATTGCCATCACAGTCACATGTTCCCTCAGCATATGTACAACTGTCATCATCCACAGTGGCATCAGGACTATAGTTGCAGGCAGAATCATCCATACAGCCTTGTACTGAACTAAAAGCATTTAATTCATCTATAAGATTGAAACCACTAACTGACCACGATGCATTTTCCGATGGAATTGCATCATAGTAAATATTTTCAGATGCATCATAAATTTTAAAGTTGGGAATATCCCCTGAATTGCAGTATCCGGCGGTATTATCTGAACCATCATTTCCCATTGCTATTACCTCACAAACACCATTATTACAACCTGAAGTATCCCATTGGCGGGCACCTACACACATATCGCCATTAAAAGCGCCTACCCAATCATCAGATTCTATTGGGCTCCCATTTAAGGTAACTTCAACAAAGAAATATCCAGCCTGCAGGGTGGATTGGTTAAATGCGAAATCAGCTGGACCATCACCCTCACTGGGTAAATAGGTGAAATCAAGTTGATACCCGAATGCATCAGACATAACGATATTGATAATAGCTTCAGGAACATCTGGAAGACTAAGAATTGTTAAAACACCCTCACCAGCAGGAATTGTAGCTCCTGTTAAAGAGAATCCAAGGACCATAGATCCAGCTGTAGAAACAAAAAATCCATTTGATTCAGCTTCGCCACCGGAAGCATTATTAACCGTAACATCATCAATATTAAATTGAAATCCACCAATATCGGCATCACTGGTGAAATTTACATTCCATGTACCATCATTATTGGATTCAAGGCTGAGAGTATTGGCAGAAACTATGCCAACAGACAGTAACAATAAAGCTGCTCCCATTACTCTTTTCATCCTTAATCTCAAATTATTTCTCATGTATATTGTTTCCCTATCAAAAATGTTTATTAAATATACCCTGTCTTAGAATGACTCCCGAGTGCTATCCGTCACAAATTTCACTTGTGCAGAATAGCCTTGGTTTGCAGCGAAAATTGAACGGTAAAATCATCATAAATCATTCTATCGCCTAGTTCTTCAAAAAAAGTACCGGAATTATATTTGATATTAAATAAAGTTCTATCGATGTCTATTGAACCCTCTGCATAAAAATTTGATTTAGTATGGGAAATGTTGATAGGGAAATTAATTTCATGGGTAATTCCACGAATGGTTAAATCAGCAATAATTTGGTTGGTTTGACCTGTTTTATCATCCACAATTTGGTGATGATATTTTATTTCCAAAATAGCATTTGGAAAGGAATCTACAAAAAAGAAGTCTTCAGCCATTAAATGTTTTTCAAGTTTTTCCTTCCATTCTCGTGATTCAATGTCAGTATTTTGTATGCTGGTCATATCAAAAGTTATTTTTCCACCAGTAATGGATTCACCATTCCAAATGACAAAACCTTCAGATAGATTTAATGTGCCAGAGTGTTCTCCGGTTACTTTCCTGCCCGTCCATTTAATTACACTGCTATCTACATTAATATACAGGGTATCGCTGGCTGTAATTAAAGTCGCTAAAGCGGTACAGATGATTATACCTTTAAATAAAATACTGTTTATAATGATTTTTCCCTCCGTAATTGAATACGAAATTTAACTGAATTAGAGAAGAAAATGAAGGAAAACTTATTTACAGTTTGTAATAATTTGAGTGCCCATTATTTCTTCAAGGCAATCGGGGTAGGGGGGACAAAGATTGTTGTTTTCAAGGTTAAACCAATAGTTTCCAGAATCAATAATTTTCAAATTACAAATAGAAGGCGGTATTTTCCCGGACAAGTTATTGCTTTGAAGACGCAGTTTTATCAGTCCATCGAGATTACCAATTTCTAAGGGGATATTTCCGCTTAATCCACAATCATACTCATAAAAATAATATGGTGAGGGAACTTCCTGGCAAATCCAATGGATTAACCTTCCGTTTTCCCAAAGCTGCCACCCCAATTCCAATATTTCCACTTCTCCATTAAAATTTACATCCATATCCATTTCAAGGGAATCGCCGCTATTTTTAATAAATTGGTGTAATGCTTCCCTATCACCGGGGTCACAGTGTTCTATATCAATATTATGATACCAATTAAACCCGTCACAATCGCCAAATAAGGAGGTAAGCAAGCCAAGAAGAGGTAATAGCCAGCGGAGTTTTATCATATTCAAATTTAGCAGGTTGCTTTTATATTAAGATAGAAGAATTATAAAAATTACTCCAAGTTAATAGAGTAAGGTTCCATCAATGTTCCACCGGATGATTCCGGATATGGGGTTCCCATAATCAAACTCCTGTTCAGATTTTATGCTGCCATTTTCATAAAACCATTTTTCATTGCCATGTTTTTGTCCATATTCATAATTCACATCAAACATTAACTTTTCATTAGGATGGAATTTTTTCCATGTTCCATGGGGTTGGTCATTGCTGTATTGGGAAACTGAATACAGTGTACCATCTTCTAACCAAACTTTGCTGGTACCGTCTAACTTTCCATTTACAAATTCTGCTTCATATTCCAGATTTCCATTTGAAAAATAAGATCGTTCCACCTTTTTTTGGTTTGAAGGATTTGGATCGTTTTTAGGATTGAAGTGGGTACATCCTCCAATTATTATTATGAGAAACAATATCAAATTTTGTGAGTACAAAAAAAAGATTTGATTATTTTGTGATGCAGGTCTCATTTTATTTTGTAAGAAAAATTTTGTGATGAGTGACCAGAATTGATCTAATAGGGTAAAATATATTACTCATAGTGCGTAACAATTAATTTAGAGGAAAAGACATGGATAAAAATGAAAAAATAGAAATGATGAAAATGACCATCTGGTTTAATTTATTTATTGGAATTTACAATTTATATGTTTTTAATGAAATGAACTCCATATTTCATTTGGTACTGGGGTCTGTAAATATTGGCGTTTGGGTTTTCTTCCGGGAAAGATATTTAAATTTTTCTTTTGCTTCACTTTTCAAACAGAGTAAAAAGAATAATAAAATTGGGTAATCTCCCTTAGTTTTATATTTTTAGCAGCGGTTACAATCCAAATAAAATTTAGAAAATAAAGCATACCCATTATTTACACCTAAATAAAATGGGTGGCTGATGGGGATCGAACCCACGGCCTCCTGAGCCACAGTCAGGCGCTCTAACCAACTGAGCTACAGCCACCATTGTAAATAATTAAGGGTTATTCTATAAAGATCCCCTCAAATACAGATTAAAAAATTAGTATAGAATTCATCTTGAAATAAAATATTATTTTTTTCAGGATTTTTTAATTTTAATCCCCTACATTTAATTACCTCACATCAATCCCTGTGTAATCCGTAGGATTGTTTATTATAAGAGAAAAAAGCCCGGCTTATGATAGGGTCTTTTTATTATCTCGATGAAAAGGTTTGGATAAATAGACGAGAACCGTGTAACTTCAATAACTGATTGCAGGAACAATAACTATACTAACCTATAAGGAGAATAAACAATGGCAGAAAAAGTGAAAAATACCGGTGTAACTAAACAATCTGGTTTTTTATATTTTCTTGATAAAAACGGACATGTGTCCAAAACTAAAATGGCACGTGGCGCAGACAGGGGTGGCACTCCTGAAGTTGTTGCGAAAGCTGGAATTCAACGTGAATCCGGCTGGTTATATTTCATCGATAAAGATGGTGATGTTTCCCGGGCAAAAATGGCCCGTGGTCGCAAGTAAATAACACTTGAAGCAATATAAAAAAGCTCGGCATTATGCCGAGCTTTTTTTGTGTTTATTAATTCAGTGTAGAGCCACGGCATGTCGTAACTCTACAGTTTACATTTTCACAATAATTTAACAGTAAAAATTAGAATAATTAACTCACAAATTCTTTTGTAAATTTCACCAAATCAATTCATAACAAATTAACATAAATTCCATTTGAGAATATCCCTTTTAATCTTATTATTTTCCTTATTGTTCCCAGATTGCTGTAATATGCAAATGGCAGGGTATATGAATTTTGGGCAGGGAATATCTGATATTACTGGCTTTGAACAAGACGGAAGAGAATTTGCAGTTGTGGGACTTATAAATGAAGCTGCAGCATTCGTAGATATAACTAACCCTTATAATCCCATTGAGGTAGGTAGAATAAGTGGTTCACATAGAATCCATCGGGATCTGAAATATTGGAAGCGACATGTATATATTGGTACAGAAGCAAATGATGGTGTAAAAGTGGTCAGTGTAGATAATCCTGATAATCCGGTATTGGTCTATACCATAACTGATTTTGGGAGCAGTCATAATATCCATATTGACTCAACCGGCTATCTTTATGTAATTGGAGCAGAGGAACATGATATCTGGATATATGAACTGACCGATCACCCTGAGACACCTCAATTTGTGGGGAGTTGGGATGGTGAATATCTGCATGACATAGAGGTATATAATAGCAAAATTTATGGAGCAGCAATTGGTTCAGGAAAAATTTATATTATTGATGTAAGTGATAAGTCGAATCCCAATACAATCATAAGTTTTGATACACAAGGAATAAGCACTCATGATTGTGCAGTAACAGAAGATGAACAGACTCTAATCACCGCCGATGAAACCCCGGGAGGGCATATCAAAATTTGGGATATTTCTGATTATGATAATATCAATCTAGTATCAGAATATATGACCCATCCTGAGCATTCGGTGCATAATGTCTATGTGCGACCAGGGACTAATTTGGTGATTATATCATATTACGTGGATGGTACCCGTGTGCTGGATATTTCTGACCCTGACAATCCTGTTGAAGTAGGCTATTTTGACACCTCAGTATTAACCGGTTTATTCGATGGTAACTGGGGAACTTATGCTGAACTCCCCAGTGGTTATATTATTTCCAGCGACAGACAGAATGGTTTATTCATTTTCTCATCACCTTTAACTGACTCATCCATGGTATGGAGTGACTGCGAAGGAATCACAGGGGATGACGCCACTTGCTTTGGAGAAACCTACCAAATTGAATCCGGGATTTTAGAGGAAATTATCAATCTGAACCCAGAATTGGAAGGTATTATTCCTGAAGAAATCGGAAAATTTATCATGGGCAGAGTTATAGATATTGACCTGTCCAAAAGAGGATTAATCACCCTTTCTCTGCCGGATAATTTTGGGAGTTTGGCAAGCCTATCTTCATTGCAATTACAAGAAAATCAACTTACCGCCCTCCCCGAACAAATAACAAATTCTCATAATATTTCAATATTAAATGTATCTGGCAATCAACTTTCAGATGTTCCGGTTGGAATAGAAAATTTGCAAAGGCTTAATAATCTGGATATTTCAAATAATCATTTCACCAACATTCCTGCAAGCCTATTGAATGTGAACAGTTTAATTGAATTAGATATATCCGAGAATCAACTTACCAACCTCCCGGACAACATAGGTGAATTGACCAATTTGGGGACTTTAAACTTGAAGGGTAATAATATTACTTCTCTATCCCCCACATTATGTGAACTGCCTGATGACTGCATGATAGACATTACTGGAAACCATCTCTGCTCTGAAATTCTTCAATCTGTTGAAGAATGTATTACTACAATCAGCTATCAATATTGTGGTGAGTGTGAGTCTGGATTTATGTTGGATAACTTTTGTAGCAATCCAACCGATGTCAATGTACTTCAAGCAATAATAGACAGCAATGATTCTCTAAACGGGCAGCATCCCCTAATTTTAGGACATAGTACACAGTATTCAACCTGGAATAATGGAAATCTTGAATATCTAAATTTATCTGATTATAATCTTACAAATATTCCCGATAATATTGGAGGTTTTGCGTATTTGAGAGAGTTGAATTTAGACAGAAATTTCATCAGCCATCTTCCTGATAATATTACAGATTTGGATAGTCTGAAAATTTTACGTCTAAATAACAATTTGCTAAGTGTTTTGCCTGATAGTATTGGCAGTTTAGTAAATCTCGAAGAGTTATATTTATCAGGGAACCAGCTCACAGCTATTCCCGAAAGTATTGACAAGCTGATAAATCTGCAGAAATTATTTATTGTTGAAAACCAACTCACTTCACTTCCAGCAACAATTTGCAATCTCCCGGATGATTGCAATATCCAAGTACGGGATAATTGTTTAAGTGGCTCTTATGAATGTATCTCAAATTTAGGAGATCAATCCAATTGCCCTGCCATGGATGTCATTAATTATCAACCGAAAATGTACCAACTATTTGTCCCCTATCCCAATCCATTTAATCCAGTTATAGCAATCGAATATAGCCTATCTTATACATCAAAAATAAAACTAACTATTTATGATCTACTTGGTAGACAAGTAGAAATATTATATAATGGTAAACAGTATTTGGGGAATTATACAATTTCATGGGATGCTTCCAATTATTCAAGTGGAGTATATTTTATTAAAATGAATGTTGGGGATTCCCAATCACCTATTTCTCAAAGTCGCAAAGTGGTATTGTTGAAGTAATAACCGTCCAATTTTACATTTTATTACAATTACCTAGTCCTTTTATAATTCCAATCATTTGTAATTTTTAATACCCTAAAAGGGTCTAGAGACAATTTGAAATATATTCTTTTCGCAATAATCCTATTATTCAGCTGTACTACTCTGCCGGAAGACATTCCAGGTTGTACGGATTCGAACGCCTGTAATTTTAGTCACGAAGCAAACGAAGATGATGGCAGTTGTTCAAATAAAATAGACTGCATGGGTTTATGTGGGGGAAGTGCATATATAGACCCCTGTGGATATTGCGATGCAGATACTGAAAACGACTGTTTATTTGAGTGCTCTGAAATTTTATCTGAAATTTCTATTGAAGATATAAATTATAATTGCGATTCAACGGAAACAATACTTGGCTACTATTGCAACGACTTAAAAGTCATCCAAAATATTATTATTAATAATCCGGGGTCTATTCATATTGGAATGGATAAGAATGAAAATAATATTATTTCAGCTTTAGAATATGGGGATCAATTATGGATAGATGGGAGATTGGTAAGCCTGGATTTGAATTATAATGAGAACGTAATAATGCCTACCTATTGTAAATTTAAATTGGATACCCTCCCAGCCAATATAGGTGAACTGGATGCTCTAAAAACTCTAAATTTAAAAAATAATAAAATCGGCGCCCTTCCTGAAGAAATAAGTGATTTGGATAATTTGGAAAAATTGATCCTTGAAAGTAACCGGCTGAAATCTTTTCCAGAAAGTATTGGAACTCTCAAAAATTTGGAGATTTTATATGCCCACTATAATCAAATTACTTCTCTTCCTTCAAGTTTTGTAGAATTGACAAATCTGCAGGTCCTTTGGCTGCATTTTAACAAAATCTCTTTTTTACCTGAAAATTTAGGTAATATGATAAACTTGGAAACCCTTTGGCTGCATAACAATCAAATTGAGGAAATTCCAGCTAGCATTGGAGGGCTTGAATCGCTGGAATGGATTAGATTGGAATATAACCAATTAAGTTCTCTCCCTGCTGAAATTTGTAATTTGGGTGTTGACAGCAATGGAGGTCTAATAATTAATTTGTCCATTTCAGATAATAAGACCTGCCCGATTTATCCCGCCTGCGTGGACATAATATTAGGGTATCAGGACTGTGAAGATTGTGAGAGCGGATTTCTAATTGGGGATGGCTCCGATGGAGTATATGGGAACGATAGTGAATGCCTGAATATTGGAGATTGGCAGGCTCTACAGGATATTATTGATGCCAATGACGTATATTCTGGTTTGCGTCCGCTAAATATAGTGGACTTTTCTTTTTGGAGTAAAAGTGAGGGAGGTAACAGGCTCAATGAACTCATTTTGAATAGTGAAGGGCTCACGGGTAAAATTCCCGAAAGTATTGGTAATCTTGATAATTTGAAAACACTTCGCCTTGAAGGAAATAGAATAATTGGTGGAATCCCAGTTTCTATAGGTAATTTACATCTCATCCAGGAAATAAAATTAAACTCCAATAATTTAGGCTGTTTTGAATATGATGATTTTAATGGATACTGTATTACTTATTGCGATGATTCAAATGGGTGTAGCGGAAAATTGCCGGATAATCTTACTACTTTGCCTGAGCTGGAAATATTGGACCTGAAAGATAATTATTTTACTCAAATTCCAGAGGGGATGAATAACCTCACAAAACTAAGAAAATTGAAATTGAGAAATAATTTGTTTCAAGGCGCTTTACCCTTGGAAATATTTGATATTAAAACGCTCACCTGGCTGGATGTTTCCCGCAATCAATTTACAGGTACCATCCCTGAGAACATCAATGAGCTTGAGGATATGACCCATTTATATTTTTCATATAATCAATTAAGCGGAACCATTCCGGAAAGTATTTGTGAATTGAAAAGCTTAAATCAGGTTTATTTTAATAGTAACAAATTTTGTCCACCCTACCCTGAATGTATTATAAGCCAGGTGGGGTATCAGGATACATCTTTGTGCACGGAATAATTCGCAATAATAAATAATGCTTTATTTGTTTATTAAAATATTATTAGATTAGCTAACAGGAAACGAAAGGAAATAGGAGTTAAATGTATAAAATATTATTATTAGTAATTACAGTTGGAGGATTCGTATTTGCCGGTTCTTGGGAGGGAGCTTCCAAGTCCGTTGAAAAATCTGATTCAGTTAAAAATCAATTTTGCCTGGCAGAAGATACCAGTAAAGATGATTATAAATTGGAACGCCGCAGGAGAGGCGGCCGAGGTGATAAAAAGCGCAAAAGAGGTGGCAACGGATTAAGATAATCCAACTTTAACAATTAAAAAAAAGAACGGTATTACCGTTCTTTTTTTTTGACTAAAATTTTCCACCTGTGGCGTAGCCCAATTCCTGTGATTAGTTAAAAAAACCTTCAAGGTTGATTTCCACTTAAAGCAGGTAACCTCGAAAGTTTGATAAAACATGTGGTCCTAACTCTCTAAAATATAATTCACTATCTGCACCAAATCTAAAATATTCACTTCACCATCCTGAGTGAAATCAGCAGCGCATTCAAAATCAGGGATGGAAACTTCAAGTATAAGATTGGCAACCTGTACCAGGTCCAAAATGTTGATCTCATTATCACCGTTCACATCACCCAGGTCAGCCTCGCATTCACTATCCCCCAATATTGCAAAACCATTGCGCAGATTATTACCCCTGAAGATATGCCAGTAATTAGCACTGCTGCCGTTTTCCTTCACATCAATCACTTCTAAATTATTGACTGAACCGCCCATAATTTCCAAGTCATCATCATTATCCAGGTCAATAATCAAGGCTGACCCCTTATAAGGTGAGCCATTCAGTATGGGGAAATAGGGATAGGTGCTGCCATCTAAAAAAAAGGCTCCCAATTCACCGGTGTTAGACGCTGCTACGATTTCAGCTTCGCCGTCGCCATCTAAATCTGAAAAGACAACTGAGCCCTCAATATCGCCGTTCATGACTACCGGCCAGCCCGGTAGGGGAGTACCATTCATATCCAGGCCGTGTATATAGCCATCGTTATTTCCAAAGAAGATAGCTGCTTCGCCGTTAATTTCAAGAAATGAGGGAGATGCTTGTATTTTATTCTCAGACATAAACGAAAATTGAAGACTGCCATCACTGTTGACAGCATAGAGATAATTATCATTGCTGCCGGCAAAAATGATCTTTTCACCGCCAATTTCTATAATAGAGGGAGCCGCCTGAATTTTATCACCAGTTACAAAAGGGAAGCCCGTTGCAGTACTGCCGTCATCCAGAATTAGATAAATATGGTTGTCATCCGTACCCAGCACAATATCGTCCCTGCCATTATTATTGAAGTCAGCTAGGGCGGGTCCGGCTTTGGCTTTCTCACCTAACTCAATTGGGAATCCTGAAACATTACTGCCATCAACATTTATAGCAAATAGTTTGTTGTTGGATGAATAGCCGGAAAAAACGATTTCCAAGTTGGAGTCTCCATCCAAATTACCCATTGCAGGTGTACCTATAAGATACACTTCGGTTTCATAATCTAATTTTAGACCGTTCACATCAAAAATATATAAATGTTTACTTTTTGAAGGAATTGCAAAATCAATTAAATCATCCCCATCCATATCTCCAGCAACTGCTGAACCCCAAATTTGACCGCCGGTATCAAAGGGGAAATTGCTGTTTATCCTTTCGCTGCCATCGGCATTGTAAATGTGGATGACGCCATCATAATCCCCAAATATGATTTCATTCAATCCGTCATTATCCAGGTCAACCACCAATGGACTGGAACGGATTTCATTTGATTCAATAGGGAAGCCAGCTTGATTTAAAGTCACCTCCAATACAAAATCAAATTCATCATGATATTCAATAGTGGTACCATCATCGTCAAATTCTGCATATAAATTCAGGCTGAAGATGGCAGTTGACAATTCACCATTTTCATCCAAAGAAATAGTGGTTTCAATTTCTACCATATTGCCATTTGCAGGGAGACTGCCAATATCAATTGTGGATGGTGAAAAATGTACCCAATCCAATTCGGAGGATAACACTCCCACTACATTTTCTGCATTACTGGGACCACTTGCCACATTTACGGATAAATGGATTAGGGCAGATTCACCGGGATTTAATACCCCATCATTATCATTGTCATTACTGATTCCGGTAATAGTTGTCTGAATAAAAATATTCCAATAAACAAATTCTATGATATCCCCAGGATATCCAATATCCTGAATATTAAGTCCACCGGGAGCATCCCCATACAAAAAACTGGAGGGGTCAGTGGAGTCATTAATTTCAGTCCGACCAGTTTCAGCGCTGAATATAGCATTATTAAGATTCCCCGGGTTTGTTGTGGTACCACCGGGTCTATATACATAGACTTCATCGGGTGGTCCATCTGCATTGCCATTGAGATTACCATTAATGCGGTATACCAGCATGCCAGAGTAATTCCCAGGTGTATTTACTTCATAAATACCTTCTTTTTTTCGGTATTCTACTACAAAGAATTCATTGTTGGAATTGGGTGAGTTAATCCGGAAACAACTGCTTTCCTGATATTGAAGAGGGAGAAGTGGATAAATCCCCAATTGTTCTATTAAGGGGCAGTCAATCCAGTTGCCATATTTATGCTTCATCCAGGCACCCATATATTGAGGTGTATTGCTGCTGCCGTCCATAATATCCCAGCCTCCTGCAGCTGTAGGTCCAGAGCCGGCATAATGGTATAAATCCGGTCCTCCCAAAGAATGAAAAAATTCATGGCATAAGGTTCCCACATTAAAATATCCACCACTGGCAAGATTTAAATTGTATGAATCCACAATACTTCCATTTAGAAATACATTAAAACTGAATAACGACCAACGGTGTGGCCAAAGCAAGTCGCTCCAGCCGTCTGGTGAACCGGAAACCAGAAAGGTTACATTGTCTACATATCCATCATCATTTCCATCAACATCCAGTTCCAATGGGACTTCAGCGTAAATAAACTCGACTGCATTTTTCAGTAATGTGTGTTCACGGATTGTGACATTCCCTTCCGTATATCCCTCCGGATTAGTCTGGGCATTATAGGGCTGATAATATGAGCGTGTATATTGGTCCTGATATGATAAATTAGTGGAAAAATCACAGACCGGAAAGTGATGGGTATTTACTTCCAGCTGTGAATAGGACACTTCATCATAATAGTGGCTCATGGAAGGACCCTCGGGTTTATTAAAGGGTTCATCCATTATGGATCGGGGTGTAGCAAACTCATTTTCATCAGCAAACCGAATAAATATATTGATATTATTTACAATACCTATGGTAGGTGCATCCCTTCCTCTACCACGGTTTTGATATCTGCTTCTTTTTTCCAAATATTCCTCTCTGGAAATTTGCACTCCCGGGTGAAGATTTGCAATTTCAGGTATAGACTGATCTGCTCTGTAGATAGTTGGGATAACCTCATCATCCTCAAACTGAGCAAAATAATAAAACCCATCCTTAGAATTTTGGATTATTGTAAAATTTTCTGCATTATGAAGGCGGATATAATTTTCATTACCAGATGATAAGCAAGATAACTTGGAGTTATCTGGTTGGGCTAGGATTACAGGAATATCCTCTAAATAAGCTCCGAAACCCAAAGATAATATTCCAATATATATGATGTATAGTTTTTCGTACATAT
>ERZ813253.587-NODE-587-length-12531-cov-3.043212_pt1 | contig 12531 bp, 9 predicted proteins | sample MGYA00520893_ERZ813253 | MGnify/ENA primary metagenome ERZ813253 (study PRJEB31669, sample SAMD00080414) | marine metagenome | biome: oceanic hadal pelagic zone biome; feature: marine hadalpelagic zone; material: sea water | place: Pacific Ocean:Izu-Bonin Trench...
TGGCGATGCCCTTCTTTCCGGAAGAAGAACCGGGCGAAGACGGCCCTTCAGAATCATTCATTGGCAAAACTGCCTCCCTCTAGTTTGCGACTGCGCCGGCGCGTTAATGTTCCCTCCAATAGAAAAGGAATCATTCGAGTGCGATCTGTTGCGCTGCAGCGGAACGATTACTGTCAGCCACAAGCTCCACTGCAGTATCGCCTCATGGGGTCGAAGATTACTGTTTTTCGCAGACGGAGTATACCGAACACATTCATCCTGAAGACCGCGACAGCTTCCTCCGTTCTACTGACAGATCGACCGCATCCTTTTACATTGCTGCCCGCTTGTAATACCTTGGGAAGCCCATGAAGCAGCTTACTAGTTACTCCCTACGCCCAGAACGAGTCGCCTTAGGCCTCGTGGCGATTCTGGCGCTACTGATCGTTGTCCATGTACTCGCCATGCAGGCGAACTTCAATCCCGCCCTGGGACTGAAGGAGAGGTTTGGATTTCATTACTGGCAGCTTGCCTTCTTCGATCTCGATGAAGAAGAGAGCTTCGGCACCTGGTTCAACTCCGGACTGCTGCTGGTAGCTGCGGTGTTGCTGATACAGCAGGCGCGAATCCTGCGGGCCCAGGGAGCAGCCTGGCAGCGATGGTGGCTGATACTGGGGATCGGCTTCTGCGTGCTGTCTATGGACGAGATTGCGGGCATGCACGAGTGGGTAAATAGCATGCTGGGGGATACCCCCTGGACGGTGATCGGCGCGCCCATCTTCGCTCTCGTGGGGCTGGCATATATACCGTTTCTGTGGCACAACCGCTGGCGCACCGGGCCGTTGTTCCTGCTCGCCGGGGCGATCTATGGCGGTGGCGCGGTGGGTGTCGAGCACTTCACCGACAGTGAGGTAAACTCACTGCTCTACAATATGTGGACCGCTCTCGAAGAGGGCATGGAAATGCTGGGGGTGATTGTTCTCATCTATACGCTGCTCGACCACCTGCGCGGAACGCGGTCTCAGTGGGTGCGGATCGAGGTGGGGGTCGAGATGGAGACAACCACATCGGCAGAGCCATGAACGCAAGCCAGGTCCGGCCTGGCATCCTGGTCTGGCTCTTCGCGGCGACGATCTTTCTCAGCGCCTTCCTGCTGTTTCAGGTCCAGCCCATGATCAGCAAGTACATCCTGCCCTGGTTTGGCTCCACACCGGGCGTCTGGGCCACAGCCCTGCTGTTCTTCCAGCTGATGCTTGGGGGGTTACGCCTATGCTCACTTCGTCGTTAGCCGCCTGAGCTGGCAGCGCCAGGCGATCGTACATGCACTACTGCTAGGTCTGGCACTGATTACGCTGCCGATTACACCTGCCGAATCCCTGATACCCACGAGCCCGGATGCACCGGTCGGTCGCATTCTTCTGATTCTGGCACTAACGGTGGGCGCACCGTTCTTTCTGTTGTCCGCCACCGCCCCCCTGCTGCAGCGGTGGTTCGCTCTGCTGCATCCCGGCCGATCTCCCTATCGTCTCTATGCCCTTTCAAATTTCGGCTCCTTGCTCGCACTCCTGTCATATCCCTTCGTCATCGAGCGCTTCGTGCGGCTGCAGGCTCAGACCTGGATCTGGTCCTTCGGCTACGTTCTGTTTGCCGGATTGTGCGCGGTTTGTGGATGGCAGGTCTATCGATCGACGGCGAGCACGGAAGCAGCCCCGGCAGACTCCCGTGAGGAGTCTGCCGGGGTCGGGTCGTCAAATAGCCAGGTGACGGCGCGACCGGGAGCAGGTACCGCCCTCCTCTGGCTATCACTCTCGGCTTGCGGGTCCTGTCTATTGATGGCGACGACGAAGCAGATGTCCGTGGACATCGCCGCCGTTCCCTTCTTGTGGATTGCCCCGCTCAGTCTCTATTTGCTGACCTTTATTCTCTGCTTCGACAGCGATCGCTGGTACCTGCGACCTCTGTACTCGGCGCTGCTGCCCCTGGTTCTGATTAACACCCTGCGCCTGCTCTACGTGGGAACCGATCTCGGCATCGTAGATCAACTGCTGGGATACTCCCTGACCCTGTTTGTCTGCTGTATGTGCTGTCACGGCGAGCTGGCGCGATTGCGTCCGGCGCCAAGTCAGCTGACGTTTTTCTTCCTCATGGTTTCCGCCGGTGGTGCCCTCGGCGGCATGTTCGTCGCCATCCTGGCACCAGCGATCTTCGCTGGCCTGTACGAGTACCACATTCTCCTCGTCGCCTGTTACGCACTGGTAGTGTTGGTGCAGATGCCCAGGCTTTTTCGCAGCGAAGGCAGCGCTGGCAAAGGCCGCATAGCCCGTGTGCTCTCGGGACTCTGCTGGACCACGGCGCTGGCGGCCATCGTCATCGGCGCGTCCTATTCGTTCCTGGCCGGCACCTGGATCGGCGGCAATCGCAGCTCCAATTTAGCCGCGACCTTCGCCGCCTGGCAGGCGGGCATGTTGCGGACCGTCCCCTATGGCATTGCCGCGTTGATACTGGTCCTCGAGATCTGGCGACGCAGGCAGGACGCAGCACCCTCTTTGTGGTGGCGCTCGGGCCGCGGTGTCGCCAGGCTAGCAGCGAGCGCCGTGCTGGCGCTGGGCTTGCTGTCCCTGACCGGAGCTCTGAGCTGGCAAGTACTTGAAACCGAGTGCCGCATGGTCGAGCGGGGGCGCAACTTTTATGGCGTACTCGCGATCAAGGAGCGAGGTGTCGGCGGCTCCGGACATCGACTTTCCCTCACCCACGGCCGCATCCGACACGGCGTACAACTGCAGCAACACCCGACCTGGCCGACCACGTACTATGGACCCGAGACGGGAATCGGTGTGGCCATCAATTATCATCCGGCACGCGCCGATCCCGACCGTCAATTCCGCATCGGCGTCGTTGGCCTGGGAGTGGGAACTCTGGCCGCCTATGCCAACACCCGCATCGATGCTGAGCAAGTAGATCAATCCTATGTGGTGAGACGCGAGGGGGGCATCGCGGACGACATACGCTTCTACGAACTCAATCCCCTGGTGGTGCAATGGGCGCGGGAACTCTTTAGTTTCCTGGCGGATGCAATCTCTCGAGGAGCAGATATCCAAGTCTTCCCGGGGGATGCACGCATCGTGCTTGAGCGCCAACTCAGCTCCGGTGAGGGTCAACGATTCGACATTCTCGCCATCGATGCCTTCAGCTGTGATGCCATCCCCATACACCTGCTGACTCAGGAAAGCTTTCAAACCTACTTCCGACATCTGCAGCCAGACGGCATCCTCGCCCTCCACGTCACCAACCGTTATGTGGACCTGATTCCCATCGTGGCGCGCCTTGCCGAAGCCGTGGGCATGCATGCCATCTACATTGAGAACTACTCTAGCGATAGCCGCTTCGTCGATTCCACCGATTGGGTACTGTTGACGAACAATCAGGCTTTCCTCCACACCGAGGCGGTACATCAGGACGAAGAACCGATGCCGACACCCGGCCCCCTCTGGACCGATGACTTCAGCAGTATCTTCGAGGTGGTAGAATTCGAAAACTGAACACTCAATTGGGCGTTCAAAATGCTTACGCTACGGACCCATCCATCAACTATTAGTGACAGAAGGAGTTTACCGAATGGTTAAAAGCGGAAAAAATCTATTGTTTGTTTGCTGTATCGTGTTATCGCCCTTCGCCCGTGCTCAATCCGATCCGGCTGAAGCGTCGATACTCGCCACCGTCGATGCTTTTTTTGTAGCCCTGGCGAATCGGGATCGCGAGAGCCTGGAAGCGCTCTCGGTCTCGGAATCACTCAATATATCTGCCAGTGTTGATGCCGATGGTACTTCGCGTTTTAGTACTCGCAACTACGATGAACTGATTGCGGCGCTCTCCAGTCCCAGCGCCAACAAACCCCTGGAGAGATATTGGGATGCGACCGTGCTGGTTCGAGGAGACATCGCGGTGTTTTGGGCGCCCTACGATTTTCATGTCGGCAGCCAATTTTCACATTGCGGCGTCGATTCGTTTCAGTTGATAAGACGACAAGGGAAATGGTTGATTACCAATCTGAGTTGGACTAGCGAACGAGACGCCTGTCCCGAGAGTCCGCTGGGGCCGGTAGGTCAAAACTAGGGAAGTTCTGATCGATACCATGAGCACTGAAGCTTACCGCCGACTCCGCCTGCTAGAACATAAATCTCAAGCCAAACCCAAAGGATATTTTGTGATCTTCGCTCTCGAAGTCACTAATAAACACATCACTGCCCGAAAACTTATAGGACAGAGCCGCATCGATGGCGCGACTGTCGCTGAGGACATATTTGATCCCAAACCTGGGACCGTAGGTAAACCCATCCTCTCTGAGACTGCCGAATTTTAATCTGCGCCATCCCAGGTCTGCACCTAAATAGGGAACAGTTTTCCAGCCAAGGTCGAAGTGGTACTCGGCAACGAGATTGTACCCCGTGGCTCTGTAATCTGTACCTCCAGGTGCAATGTCTTCCTGCACGGCATGTGACAAGGTCGCTCTCAAATTAATGTTGTCCCGAACAAAGAGTCTAAAACCAATATCGAAATTTAAGGTATCTCCGGTGGGAGCGGTGAAATCCGGCGAACCCAACACCGATAAATCTCTGGTGCCTTTTTGCAGTAAGGGATCTGCGTGTACGGCTGTTGCGGAAAACAGTGTAATCATTGCCACCAGGGATATGGCTGCTTTATTCATTGCATGACCTCCGAAATGAGTTTTCATAGTGGAAGATCATGTCACCGTATTAATACCAGGTATATGGGATTTACATTACAATCTGATAATGTTTTCTCCATGGAAGAAGCTGTGTAAAAACTGAATTAGCCTGTTTTTACCGCAATAGGGAAAGAGAAATGGGGTCAGAGTAAATATACAGTGGTTTATCTTAATACCACTGTATATTTACTCTGACCCCATTTTTCTGGCTATCAAAGACCTGACCCCAGATACACCTAACTACGCAAATAGGATGCCCCATTAACATCAATTATGGTGCCGGAACAAAACTCCGCGCCCGTGGATGCCAGAAATAAAACCGCGTGGGCAACTTCCCGAGGTTCTGCCACACGATCGAAGGGACTCTGGGCGCGAATTTCTTCGCCCTCCGGGCCGTTCAATCGATCGGCTGTAAGTTCTGTGTTGACGAACCCCGGCGCCACCGCGCCTACGAATATATTGTGGGGTGCCAGGGCCACCGCCAGGGATTGCGTGAGAGAGTTTAAGGCCGCTTTACTGGCGCCGTATGCCGGCTTGGTGGGTTCACCACGAAAGGCGCCGCGGGACGTGATGTTGATTATTCGACCTCCGCCACTTGCGATCATGTGCCTGGCTGCACAGAAACAGACATTGGCAGGGCCCAATAAGTTCGTGTCCAGGGTTTTTCGCCAGGCTGTCTGCCAGTCTTCAAAACTTGTGGATTCCAAGGGGTGATAGATGCCAATGCCGGCGTTGTTGACGACGATGTCCAGCCTTTTGAATTCGGCAAGCGCCTCATCAACGGCGCGCTCCGCCTCGCTGGCGATGGCAAGGTCTGCCTGCAGGGCGGTATGCCCGGTGCCCTGCAACAGTTCCAGGGTCGCAGCCGCAGCCTTTTGATTAGAGCGAAATACAATGGCTACTCTCGCTCCTTCCTTAGCGAAGGCAATGGCGACTGCCCTGCCGATGCCGCGGGAGCCACCCGTAATCAGTACATTTTTATTCGAAAAATCCAAGCGATATTTGTCCTGCTAGTTTGCAGCCGTAATCCCGTCTATTGCGGCAAGGCGGCCAATCAGTTCTGCGACCCGGGTGCTGTAGCCCCATTCGTTGTCATACCAGCTCACCACTTTCACCATGCGCTTTTGCATCACCTGGGTTAACTGTGAATCGAATATACTGGAATAGGAATTGCCAATGATATCGCTGCTTACCAGCGCTTCGTCGGTATAGGCTAGTATACCCTTCAGGGAACCGGTAGCCGCCTCGATCATTGCCTCATTCACTTCAGCCACGGTCACATCCCGTTCCACTTCTACGGTTAGATCTACCAGGGAGCCATCTGCCACCGGCACGCGCATAGCCAGGCCGTCGAGCTTACCTACCAACTGCGGCAGCACCAGACCGATGGCCCTGGCGGCACCGGTGGATGTGGGTACGATATTGGTAGCGGCATTGCGCGACCTGCGTTTGTCCTTATGGGGGGCATCGATCAGGCGCTGGTCGGAAGTATAAGCGTGCACAGTGGTAAGCATTCCCCGCTTGATACCAAATGCTTCATCTAAGACTTTAGCCAGCGGGGCGGCGCAATTAGTCGTACAACGGCATTACTAATAATATGGCTGGACTCGGTGATGACGTGATCGTTGACACCCATTACCAGCGTCGCCTCCAGCGGGTCCTTGCAAGGCACGGTTAAAATTACACGGCGGGCACCGGCATTGAGATGTTTGCGTAACTCCACCAGTTTTCGGAAGGCACCGGAGCTCTCGATCACGTAGTCAACTTCTAACTCTGCCCAGGGTAATTTTGCCGGATCTCTTTCGCAAAGCACTCGAAACGAATCGCCATCAATTTCCATGATCTGTCCATGAACACTGACATCACCGGCGAAGGTGCCATGATTACTATCATACTTGAACGCATAGGCGAGCTGATCCGGGTTCGCCAGGTCATTCACCGCAACCACATCGAAACCACCATGAATTTTAGCGATACGGGTTATGGTTCTGCCTACCCGACCAAAACCATTGATAGCAATCTTGGGTAATCTCAATTCTCCTCCAGAACTCTTGTTCAAACCAGCATTGCCTCGGTTAAATCCCACAAACGCACGGCACCCTCTTCGCTGGCCGCCCACGGCGCCACATCGAAGTAGCGTGGCGAATCCTCGGTAGCCAGATTCGCCACATCACAATCCTCGCAGTAGAGCCCGCCGGTGTCGGCGAGGGCTGCGCTGGTGGCGGCCCACAAAGTGGTGCTGCAACCCTGGGTAGTGGACTTGAACATGGCTTTCGCCTGCTCCGAAATATTGCCATCGGCGTCGGTCCAACCCATGGCCTGCATTTCTTCATTCGGTAAATGCCGCTGCAGGGGAGTTAGAATGCCACCCGGGTGTATCGAGAAGGCCTGCACCCCCTGATCCCGGTATTTCATATCCAGGCCCAGGGCAAACAAGGCATTGGCAGTCTTGGCCTGGGCATAGGCCGTCCATTTCTCGTAGGGACTGGATTCGAAATTGATATCGTCCCACAAAATATCCGAACGTCGATGGGCAACGGAAGACAAACGGATAACCCGGGCGCCATCGGCATTGAGCAGCAAGGGTAGTAAAGCCGTGGTCAGCACGAAGTGACCGAGATGATTGACGGCGAACTGCGTTTCCCAGTTATTGCCAATTCGGGTTTCCGGACAGGCCATGATGCCGGCATTGTTAATCAACAGGTGCAGGGCGGATTCCCGTTGCGACACGGCATCTGCATCGGCGCGAACACTCGCCAGGTCACCACGCTCCATGGTATCGACGATGACTTCGCCGTCGATGTCGGCGAGATTAGCCTGCACCTTCTCCGGCGTCCGCACCGGCACGTATACCTTGGCGCCCGCATCGATCAAGGCACGAGTCGTTTCCAGGCCGATGCCAGAATACCCGCCGGTGACGATGGCAACCTTGCCGCTCAAATCCTTGCCTGCCAATACCTCGGAAGCTTCTGACTTCGACCCGAATCCAGATCCAATTTTCTTTTGCGTTCGTGACATAGTTAATTCCCTCGTTGAATTGTCTTCCGGGGTCGCTCAGGGTAATCGAAACACATACAGCATATTACCGCCTCCGCGCTGCCGAATCTCTGGCGTCAGGGTGCGGTAGTTGATGCCGCCGCCCGCGGCGATGGCGATGTATTGGACACCGTCCACACTGTAGGTGATGGGAAAGCCGCCGGCGGACGAATTAAGAATTTGTTCCCAGAGAATCTCACCGCTGTCGGCATCGAAGGCCCGGAATCGCCTGGCATCGTCTGACACAAAAACCAGGCCGCCGCCCGTGGTCAATACTGAGCCGGCGATGCCGGCCCGTTGTCGATAGGTCCAGCGTGCTTCACCGGTGGCTACGTCCACTGCGGTCAACAGGCCAACCTGGCCGTCGGAATCCGGCGGCGGTACCATGATAGATGTAGCAGAACTGTGGTAACCCCCCACGACAGGATTCACGCGATTAAGGTAGAACGTCATGCAGGTATTATTGGACGGTGCGTAGAGCGCGTTGGTCTGGGGACTATAGCCCACGGAGAACCAGTTGGTTCCGCCGGTGGTGGTAGGACACACCAGCTTGCGCTGACGGATCTCCGTGATGTCGATCTCGGGGTTGGTGATGCCCTTGCGGCCTTCGATATCGACACCGACGATGACATTCTGATAATTGGTCTCCTTAGCCCACAGAAACTCCCCGGTGGCGGCGTCAAGGGTCCAGACGATTCCCGGCTTGCCGGGAATCCCGGTGATCACCTTGCGGCGCGCACTGGATGTAATATTCGGATTGATCCAAGATACGGCATCTGCCACCGGGGTGACCTCGGTTTCCACCACGATGCGTTCGAAGGGATGATCCTGATCCCAGTTACCCCCCGGGATATGTTGAAAGTACCAGACAATTTCCCCGGTATCGGCGTTCAGGGCGAGGGTGGAGTTGGTATACAGCACGTCACCTCCTCTGGTATCGCGCTGGATCGAGCCCCAGGGAATGGGTACCGCCACCCCCATAAAAATCAGGTTGAGCTCGGCATCATAACTGGCCGGCATCCACGCCGAGCCCCCGCGGCGTAGCTCATTAGGCAGGTCGCCCCAGGTTTCGCCACCGGGCTCACCGATTTTCGGCACGGTGTTAGTACGCCACAACTCCTCGCCGGTATCCGCATCGTGGGCGGTAATCCAGCAACCGGTGTTGATGTAATAACATCCCGACATGCCGGTGATGATCTTGCCGTCGAATACCTGGGGCCCGCCGGAGTAATGCTGGCCAACCGTCCAGTCGCCAACTTGACGTTCCCAGGTCACTTCGCCAGTACGAGCGTTCAGCGAAACCAGATAAGCATCCATGGTGGCGATGATGAGCTGATCTTTGTAGAGGGTAGCGTTGCGATTAGCGCAAGCCAGGGTGGCAATATGGTCCACCACCGGGCGGCGATATTCCCACAGGGGACTGCCATCGGTCGCATCCACGGCCTCGATAAAATCGCAGGCCTGTGGCAGAAACATGACGCCATCATGCACCAACGGCGTGGTTTCCTGCCTGCCAGGCTCCATGGTCCAGGCCCAGGCCAGGCGCAGACTGCCCACATTCGTCTTGTCGATCTGAGCCAGGGGACTGTAGCCCCAATGATTCGCGGTACGGCGCCACATCAGCCAGTCATTTTCCGGCGGATCTTGCAAGTCTGCCAGCGATACCGGGCTGTAGTTATCCAATAGGGATTGCGCTACCGCCACCGGAATAAACGCGGCGAAGGCAGCGAATATGGTGGCGAGGCAATACTGGCGAGCGGTGGGATTTTGCATACTCAATTCCTTCTGGCCTGTAGGTATAGCGAACGCTGGGGTCTAGGTAGCGCTGATTCGAAGACTTGCATAATTTATCACCAATCTTCCAAATTTGTAGCCGTGATCTCGACTCTGGCGGCAACAGCCGTTCTCGTTGCGCGCACGAGGCGGACAATATCGGCGTTTACGTGATGATTATCAAGCCGGCGAGGGAGTAAACGTATTCAGGCCCTCTGAGGATGTCACCGTTCCGGCTTTATTCAGGTATTCCTCTGTCATCATAGACCGCAAAGTATTCATATCATCAGGGGTGTTGGCGACAAATCTCTGGTCGCTGCCGTGTAGCCGGCCGATGATGATTCCCCGTTGCGGTATTCCTCTCTTGCAACACACCGTATAGGTTTCGACGCTGGCTTTGCCCGACGGTGTTTCGATGAATTCCGGGCTTGCCATCTTGTCGATGTCTGCCTGGTACGTTGCAGGCGACTCTCGCCGCCAGCGGCCCTTGGTGGCAGTGGCGGAATAAATACCCGTCGCATGCTTGGAAAGATAGCCTCCATTTGCGGTGACCAATCCAAATTTGGACGGAGCGGCGCGCAGCAACGGCAACATGGTGGCAATCGCGTGCATGGAATAATTATTCCCGGGACCGCCAAAAAACGGTAGGCCACCGGTGACAGTTAAGCCCCGAGGATCATCATATCTCAGACCTAATTCATCGCAGCCGATCTCTACCGCAGATGGGAAGCAGGAATATATATCGATGTAATCCATATCATCGATACGCTTTCCTGCCATCTCAAACGCACTCGAGGTATTGGCCGCCATAGCAGGCGAAGAATGATAGTCCACCCGTTCACTCACCAATATCTTTTCATTGGCTTCACCGCAGCCGTGCAAAAACACCCATTTGGCCGGATCTATCCCCAGTTCCCTGGCCTTGCCAACTGAGGTCATAACCACCGCCGCCCCCTGATTGACGGCATCCATGGCGTTCATCCATTTCGGGTAGGGAAAGCAGATAAGGCGGTTTTCCGGCGTCACCGTAGCAAGCTCGAGCGCGGTGCGTCGGGCGCCGTAGTAGGCGAAAGGATTAGTGGCTGCAACTTCGGTGAAGCGCGCAAACAATTCCCCCATGCTCAGCATGTGATCTTCGATGGTATGCCCCCTGGCGCCACGGATGGCGTTTTCGAACAGCGGGTAGGTCTGAATTGGAATACCCAGCCCATGTGCGAACTCATGGGGCGTGGATAATTTCTCACCGAGGCCGCGATCTTCCTGCGGGCCTTCATCGTACTCCTGCCAATCCAACTCGAGGCCATTACGAAGCGCAAGCTGCGCCGTCTTGATCGCTTCTGAGCCGGTAATCAGGGCGACGTCAACGTCTCCTGTCGCTATCTTCTCCGCCATTTCATTGATGTACTTCTGCGGCGTGTTACCTCCCACATTGCCATAGATCGCATGTGTAGGATTAGCGCCGATGCGGCGGGCCACCGCACGTGGCGGGTTTTCGGCACGGCCGAATGGAATTGGCAGACGGGGGCGATTGGTGGAGTCGAAGATAATCCGAATTACCATCAAGGTATCAATTAGCGCCGTGAGCTTATCGCCGATGCCGGTATCGCTCAACGCCGCCCTGGCAGCCGCTGCCGCGATGCCCATGGGAGACAGAGCCCGTTCCGGCGCCACATCTTTCTCAGTAAACTGACCGCCGCCGACCAGTATGGGTGTTGACTCTTCCAATTCCATGTCGGTGATTATTAATATAAACGCAGAAGCAATCAAGGCGACCGCGGACAACTCCATCGAATTGGCTTTGGTCTAAAGCCAAAGCCATGATATACAAGGGTAATTCCCCGATCCTCGAAGGACAAAATCAATATGACATTGGATCCACAAGCACGCGCACTACTGGACGCAGTCGAACAGTCAGGTAGCCCTGCATTCAACACACTCTCGGCTGTCGATGCGCGCGCGCTTTACGATAAGGGCGCCGCAGCGGTGCAGGGATCACCACCACAGCCCCAGGAAATTACGACACTGTCGATTCCAGGGCCCGCTGGTGATATACCGACACGGGTGTACAAGCCTGGCTCAGATTCAGGGGTACCGGTGCTGATATATTTTCACGGTGGCGGCTATGTGATCGGATCACTCGAGAGCCACGACTGTGTTTGTCGCACCCTATGTGTGGAAGCGAATTGCATTGTGGTCGCCGTCGATTACAGGCTGGCACCCGAACACAAGTACCCCGCGGCTATCGATGATTGCTGGGCGGCGACCCGGTGGCTGGCGGAAAATGCAGGCAGCCTCGGTGGCGATAACGATCGTGTCGCCGTGGGCGGAGATAGCGCCGGAGGCAATCTCGCTGCCGTCGTCTGTTTAAAAGCAAAGGCAGCAGGTAGCCCACGACTGGTGCATCAATTACTCATCTACCCAGGCACAGATATGTCCTGCTCGTTTGCCTCCCATGAAACATTCGGTCAGGGTTATCGCCTGACCAATGAGCTCATCGACTGGTTCTATGCGCTGTATTTTGAAGCTGACAGTGACATCGATCACTGGCAGGCATCACCCCTGAACGCCGACGATTTAAGCGGCCTGCCCCCCGCCCTGGTACTGTCTGCTGGTTTCGATCCGCTACAGGATGAAGACAAGGCCTACGCCGACAAACTCGCGCAGGCGGGCGTGCAGGTCAAGTATTCACACTACGAGACCATGCTACATGGATTTATTGCGATGCCGGGAGCCCTGGACCAGGCGAAGGCCGCCCTCCTTGTCGAACGGGTCGGAGGCGGGGCGCAGGATGTCGCGATCCAGGCTCTCCTTCACGCCGTCGCGCCAGACCAGTTCGCCGTCCACCATCGACGGCTCCTGGAAGTAGGGCGCGATGCCCTTGCCCATGATGGTGGTCACGTCGGTGTGGATGTTGCCGTTGGCGGCCAGCTCGCGCGCCACGAAGGCGACGCCGCCGGCGGCCTGGAAGGCGTTCACATCGGCCGAACCGTTCGGATAGACCCGCGCCAGCAGCGGCG
>ERZ813253.590-NODE-590-length-12471-cov-10.653840_pt1 | contig 12471 bp, 11 predicted proteins | sample MGYA00520893_ERZ813253 | MGnify/ENA primary metagenome ERZ813253 (study PRJEB31669, sample SAMD00080414) | marine metagenome | biome: oceanic hadal pelagic zone biome; feature: marine hadalpelagic zone; material: sea water | place: Pacific Ocean:Izu-Bonin Trench...
TAGCTTCACCGTGACGGAGAGTATCAAACCCAAAATGAGTTTCAAGTGCATGGCCGATTGTATGTCCAAAATTTAGGATACGTCTCCTGTCTCCTTCACGTTCATCTTCTGCTACAACATCCGCTTTTAATTTGGCACATATACCGATGACTTCGGTTAGTAATTCGGGATTTGCCAATTTTAGGAGGTCTTTAAGGTTGCTGGAAAGTAAATCAAAAAGGTCCCTATCCAAAATAGCACCATATTTTATGACCTCCCCCATAGCCGAAGAAATCTCTCGCTCTGGTAATGATTCTAACAACTTGGGGTCTATCACCACCGCCTTTGGCTGCCAAATGGCACCTACCAAGTTTTTTCCAGCCGGCAGGTTTACGCCGGTTTTCCCACCAATAGATGAATCAACCATTGCCAATAATGTGGTTGGGATTTGAATATAGTCCACTCCACGCATGAATGTAGCCGCAATGAAGCCGGCGGCATCTCCCACCACACCACCACCCAATGCCAGAAATGTAGAAGACCTATCACACCCCATCTCAATTAATTGGGAATACACATCATCCAACACAGAAAGTGATTTGGCTTTTTCGCCATCCGGAAGTAGAATCGTGTTTACATTAAATCCTGCAGCTTTGAGGTCATCCAAAAACTCATTGCCATAAAGCCTGAAAATCCCATCCTGTGAAAAAACAACCCATTTCTGCCCATGATTCATGGGTTTTAACAATTCGGGTAGTTTTGTCAGCAGTCCGTTTTCAATCCAGATTGGGTAGGAGCGCTTCTGCAGTGCTACGCTAATGGTCTGCAACTTGTACACCCAGTATTTTCATTATTTCCCCAATCACCCCTTCAGGCTGCAGCTCATCTGTAGCAATAATATGATGGGCGGATTCTGTGTAATAACCCCTTCGTTCATCCCATATTTTTTGCAGTTGAGCTTCAAGATTATCACTTTCAGTAAGCAGCGGACGTTTAGAAGTATTGTGAATGCGCTTTGCCAAAGTTGCTGGCGATGCATCTAATAGAAAGGTGGTACCATTTTCCTGGAGAACCTTCCGGGTTTCTGCGCCCAGTACAATACCCCCACCGGTTGAAAATACCTGCCCGGACTGTTTCGCTTTCTCTATAAAAAAGGCCGTTTCCATTTCTCGAAATTTATTTTCGCCAAACTCCCGGAAAATATCGGCTACCTTCATTTCTGTTATTTCTTCAATAGCATCGTCTGTGTCAATAAATTCCAGATTGAGTACTTCGGCTAATTTTCGCCCCACAGTGGACTTCCAACTGCCCATCATGCCGATGAGGTAGAGATTAGTATTCTTCAAAATTTACTGTAACTCTAAAAAAATCATTGATAAATAGAAACCTTTAATACTTCGCCGATACCTTCATATGCGCCTTCAACTGCTCCATTGTATCGCCGCCAAATTTTTCCAGCAGGGCATCTGCCAGTGTAAAACAGAGCATGGCTTCTGCTACAATGGAGGCTGCCGGTACTGAGCAGGAATCGGTACGCTCCTTGTGGGCCAGCTTGTCTTCCTTCGTTTCAATATCCACTGAGCGCAGGGGTTTGATGAGAGTGGGTATTGGTTTCATCACTGCCCGGATGACAATGGGCTGGGCATTGCTCATGCCGCCTTCTATCCCGCCGGCATTATTGGAGTGGCGGATATATTTTTCTCCATCCCAACCGATCTCATCATGGACTTCACTGCCAAGCTTTCCTGCTTCTTCAAAACCCATGCCGATCTCAAGACCCTTGAAGGCATTTACTGACATGATAGATTCGGCAATGCGGGCATGCAGTTTTTTGTCCCATTGGGTGTGTGATCCTAATCCATAGGGTAGTCCTGTAGCAATAATTTCAAATATACCACCCACTGAATCACCTTCTGCTTTGGCATTATCAATAGCATTAATCATTTCAGTTTCTGCATTTTTATCCAGACAACGAACAGATGATTTATCTGCCATTTCATTTAGGGCTTCCGGTGATATTCCTTTTGGCAAAGGAGTCTCATCCTTCACATTGTAAATCTGGGTCACCCGGCTGCCCACTTCAATACCAACTTCTTTAAGCAGTTTCCTGCAAATGGATGCTAAAGCCACCCGCATGGCAGTTTCACGGGCTGATGATCGTTCCAGTACATTACGGATATCATCAAAGTCAAATTTCTGAACACCGGCTAAATCCGCATGACCCGGTCTGGGGAGGGTGACCTTCTTAATTTCTTCATCCACTGGTTCAGACGACATTTTCTTTGTCCAGTTTACCCAGTCTTTATTGGGGAGGATCAATCCAATAGGTGAACCAAGGGATTTTCCATGACGGACGCCAGTATAAATTTCTGCCCGGTCTTTTTCAATTTTCATGCGGCCGCCCCTGCCATGTCCCTGCTGACGGCGGAAAAGCTGTTTGGCAATATAATCTTCTGAAATTTCCAGTCCTGCTGGAATGTTGTCTAATATTCCCAATAGCCCTTTGCCATGGGATTCACCGGCTGTGAGGTATTTTATTCTTGTTAGCATAATTTGTTCTTTAAATAAGTATTTAGTTGGGTGAAATTTACCTTCTTTGAAATATCTTCCCCAAACCACAAATCCATTGATGTTAAGCCCTGATATATAAACATGTCCAATCCGTTAAGAGTTTTTGCGCCAATTTTTTTTCCTAATTTTAAAAAAGCCGTTTCCATTGGAGTATAAATAACATCAATTAATGTTTGATTTTTGTGAAGCAAGCCTAAATCAATAGGACAATGTTCACTTTGCATGCCAATCGGTGTGGTATTTATTATGATTGAATCATTTTTTATCTTTTGCACCGAATCATCTAATGAATAGGGAAAAACAAAATCATCTTGTAATTCCACGGCTTTCTGAAGTGTCCGGTTTAATAGTACAATTTTTTTTACACCAGATTGCTTTAATGCAAATAAAATCGATTTAGATGTTCCCCCTGCACCTAATACAATTACCTCTTTCCCTATAACTTCAATTCCATTTTTTTTTAAAGCACTATTGAACCCGAACCAATCTGTATTATTACCAAATAGTTTGTCGCCATTTTTATGTATAACATTCACTGCACCAATAGTTTTTGCTCTCGGATTTATCTCATCAAGATATTCTATTACATTTTCTTTATGTGGAATGGTCACATTTACACCATTAAGCTCACCGGTTCTGAGGTCATCCATTATTTGGGACAATTCACTATGAAAAACCTTTTTCTTCTTATATAATGCGTTAATGGAAAGCAACTTATACACATAGTTATGAAGATCTGGACTTAAACTATGCTCAATTGGATTGCCTATGACTGCAAATTGTTTCATCCCATGACCTGTGCCAATACCTTATGGAATTCTGGAAATGAAATATTAATGCAATCCTCATCATCTAATATATTTCTAGCATCGGTAAGCAGCCCGGCCACTGTGAAAGACATGGCTATGCGATGATCGCCATAGGTTTTTATATTTGTATTATACAATGTATTACATTGATTAATAATAAACCCATCCTTCTTTTCAATTACTTCCCCGCCCATTGCCAATAAATTTTCGCAGATGGCTCTAATTCTGTCGCATTCTTTCATACGAAGCTCTTCAGCTCCGGAAACTGTGGTAGGACCGTCAGCCTGAGTTGCCAGTACTGCGATTATTGGCAGTTCATCAATAACAGATGGAACCAATTCTGAAGTAATATCAATTCCATTTAAGGGTTCCCAGAAAACATGTACGTCTCCTACGGATTCTCCACATTCCTTTCGCATATTCTGCCATTCAACGCCACCACCCATTTTCTTAAGCACTTGGAAAAAGCCGATCCTGGTGGGATTTGCCAATACATTTTTAATGGTTATGGAAGAATTCGGAATTAATGCTGCTGCCGCTGCAAAAAATGCCGCTGAGGAAGGGTCCCCTGGAACAGTTATTTCAAATGGCTGTAAGGGTCTGGATAATGGGTTTATGGAAATAGTCCCATTTGATGAAACAGGCGCTCCTAATTCCTTCAATATTATCTCAGAATGATCCCGTGTTTTCACATTTTCATCAATGACCGTCTGCCCATTAGCCCCAAGCCCGGCCAACATAATACAGGATTTAACCTGAGCAGATGCAACTGAAGGAACAAATGATATTCCATTTAGATCTCTAGGCTTAATTGTGAAAGGGATGTGTCCATTATTTGATTCGATTATCACTCCCATTTCAATTAATGGAGCAATAATGCGGTTCATGGGTCGCTTGGTAAGTGATTCATCGCCTATGAATTCTGCTGTAATCCGCTTGCCTGCTAATAATCCTGCTAATAATCGGATGGTGGTGCCAGAATTACCACAATAGAGGGGTTTACCAGGATTTGAAAATACTCCACCATTTATTCGAACTGTCTTTCCTGATTTTTGACTTTGGATACCACACTCCGCTAGGCATTTTCGTGTTGATTCTACATCTTCCCCTGTGGATATATTGTGTATAACACACTCTCCATCCGTTAGAGACCCAAACATAAGCGCTCTATGGGAAATGGATTTGTCACCAGGTAGGCTTATTTCACCTCTAATCCTCATTATCTTTAATTTGTTTGTGCAACTTACCAATTGTTTCAACCAATCTGTCTATCATTTCATTGGTATAAGGATTATATTTTTGCAGGTCCCGAAATAAGTCCCAACTATCATTACAGGTTTGTTCTATTACTCCTAATAAATCATTAAACCCCAAGGTGTTAATCTTCGTTGAAACCACACCAGCTTCATTCAGGACGCGGCCAATGAAATGGGTGACCCCTTGGCTGGATGCCGCCATTCTATCATGTTCCTCTGGTGAAAGTTCAATCGTCCGGATGGAATTGTCTTCAAAAAATGCCTTGACTTCCTTAATTCGTTTATAATTATCTCTAACGGGAAACAAGGTAGTTTTCAACTCTCTAAATGGAGAGTACGAATCTGGACCAAAGTGAGGATGTGAGGCAATAATACCCACATGTTCCGGTAAATATTTTTCCATAATTTCAACAGGATAGACCTTCACAGAACATACATCAATAATAGTTGTGTTATATAACTTATATTGGGATATTTCTTGAATAACAGCTTCGAATACCCTTATGGGAACTGCAACAAATACCAAAACCGATTCCAAAACTTCTTCCAGACCGCAAGTTAAATCTTCAGCTTTAATTTCTGGATCATAAACTTTCACCTCATATTGTTTTTTTAATAAATCCCCCAATACTTGACCAAAACGACCATATCCGATAATACCTACTGTTTTCATTTATCGTTATCCATTTTTTCAACTCCTAAAAATAAAGTTATATTATTTTTTAAATCGTGAATTCCATTTTCAACAATATTTAAATCATACAATTCTGCACAATAATCACTTCCAACTACACCAGCTGTTGCTGGCAATTTTCCTTCACTCAGTCGCCGGGCAGCTTCTGCTGTATCATCTGCTTCAATCAGGGGGCGCGTCCAGAAATGTTCCGCTAAATAATCTTTACACTGCCTTAGGGCCTGTTGATGGGAATGTATTTCTGTTATATCTCCTACATGAATACCTGGCAATGCCAATAAATTTTGGTTTACAAAAATATGAAACATTTCCAATATTTTACAGCGATGTTGGGCCAAAGCCTCTACAGACTCTATCACAACTCCACCCTGTGCATTTTCCATGGCAAAGATTCCAAATTGAACACCTTCCGATTCAATGCACTCTAAAACTGCCATGGATGAAATTAGATATACTATTTCATAATCTTCAACTCCATGATTTTTTGCAAATGTTTTGGCTGCCTCTTCACTAAAACTGCCTTTACCGCCCTGTATTCCTATTTTCACTCTATTCCTTTGGTTAATTTTTGTATATAATTTCTAATTGTTTTCACCGGTTCGTTGCAGTTTTTCAACTGCTCAATGATAGCTGATCCTACGACCGCACCATGAGCCATTCTATTTATTTCAATGACATCCGCCCTTTCTTTAATTCCAAAACCTACAACAAAGGGACAATTACTAAATTCTTCCACCCGTTTTAAATATTTTTTTAATTCTGTCTTATGAGCACCTTTTCCTCCTGTAATCCCCAATATAGCTACACAATAAATCAAAGTTTCCGCCATCTTTGAAATTTCTCGAATTCTTTCATTTGCAGTGTTGGGCGCCACTAAAAGGATTATACAAATTTTCGACTCATTTGCCAATTTTACAATTTCTTCCGCTTCTTCTAGCGGGAGATCGGGAATAATTAATCCATCCACACCTGCATTTTTGCAGTCCTTAATAAATTTATCTACCCCATATTTTATAACAGGATTGATATACCCCATTAGCGCCAACGGAATTTCAGATTGTTTACGAATTTCAGCCACAACTTCTAATATCCATTGTAGGTTTACACCATTTTCAATGGCTATTAGACTGGCTTCCTGAATTATAGGACCATCAGCCAATGGATCCGAGAAGGGCATTCCCAATTCCACCATAGCTGCCCCTGATTCCTCTGCTGCCAATACCATTTTTACGGTTGTCTCTTTCGATGGATATCCAGCAGTTAGAAATGGAATAACTTTTTCCGATCTGTTTTGAAATATTTTCTTTATTCTATTCATAGCATAGAGCTAAGCCTGGGGTTAAAGAGGCATTATTATACTTAATTTTCCTTTTCAAAACACTCCATGCCTTTCGTGTTCTCAGTGTTGACTTCAAATTTTCTTTCCCAAATAATCTGCCACTGTATACACATCTTTGTCACCGCGACCGGAAAGGCAAATGATTGCATTTTCACCTTTTTGAATATTATTATCTCTTTGTTTTAAAAATGCTAATGCATGGGATGTTTCCAGTGCTGGGAGTATACCCTCTTTTTCTGAGAGCCATTGAAATGACTGGATTGCTTCTTCATCTGTAGCAGATACATATTCCACTCTACCAGTTGATTTTAAGTAACTATGCTCTGGTCCTACACCGGGGTAGTCCAATCCAGCGGAAACCGAATGGGGCAATTTTATCTGTCCATCTTCAGTCTGCAGTAAATAACTGGCAGACCCATGGAGAACTCCAAATTCGCCTTTGGCCATGGTAGCCGCATGCTCCTCAGTTTCAACACCTAACCCGGCTGCTTCAACACCTACAAGTCGCACATCTTCTTCCAGGAATGGATAAAACATGCCAATAGCGTTTGAACCGCCGCCTACGCAAGCTATGAGCACATTAGGTAACTCTTGGCTCTTGGCAAATTGTTCTTTAGTTTCTCTGCCAATTATAGATTGAAAATCCCGCACCATCATAGGGTAAGGGTGGGGACCCACCACAGAGCCAATTAAGTAATAAGTATTTTCTACATTCGTCACCCAATCCCGTATGGCTTCATTAGTGGCATCTTTCAATGTCTTGCTGCCAGATGTTACAGGCCTAATTTCAGCTCCTAACAAATTCATCTTGAACACATTCAGTTTTTGACGGCGAATATCTTCTTCGCCCATATAGACTATACATTCCAGACCAAATTGAGCCGCAACAGTGGCAGTAGCAACACCGTGCATACCTGCGCCGGTTTCAGCAATAATTCGTGTCTTTCCCATTCGCTTTGCCAACAGAATCTGCCCCAATGCATTATTGATTTTATGAGCGCCGGTATGGTTTAAATCTTCCCGCTTGAGATATACATTAAATCCCAGTTCTTCAGAAATTTGTTTGGCAAAATAAAGAGGAGTTGGACGACCGGAATACTCTTTTAATAGAGAGGATAGTTCATCTTGAAATAACGGATCATCCTTAATTTCAGAGTATAGCTGCTCCAGTTCGTTTATAGCTGGAATGAGCGTCTCAGGGACAAATTTTCCACCAAACTTTTCAAAATGTCCACGATTATCTGGTTGATTATAAGGCACCTGTTATTCCATTGAAATAATTAACGTTGGAATAATTTTCCATTTCCATTAGTATTTTCTAATTTAGTAAAAATATTTTTAACTTTCCGTTCATCTTTAATTCCTGGTGCAGACTCTACCCCGCTATTCACATCCACAGCAGATGGATTAACGACATTAATTCCATTTAGAATATTTACAGAGTTCAAACCGCCAGAAAGTATAATGGGAGTATCCGTTTTCAACTCTGCAATTAATTCCCAGTTGAAATTCTCACCCGTACCACCAGGCTTCCCTTTTTGGTAGGTATCAAATAAAAAGGCTGCCACTTGATAATCATTCAATACAGTGGAATCAAAATCATCACCTACCCGAATAACCTTAATTACTGGCCTGATCATTTTATCACAATATTCAGAGGATTCAGCTCCATGGAGCTGAATGAAATCCAATTTAAGTTGCCCTGTTATATTGTGGATATTTTCAATTTTTTCATCTACAAATACGCCCACTTTTTTGACATTTTTTGGTATATCTGAAATCCAACTCTTCACTTTTTCTGGATCAACATAGCGTGGACTGCCCTTAAAGAAAATCATACCGATTGCAGATGCCCCATAATTTACAGCTATTTTGGCATCCTTATGGGATGTAATGCCGCATATTTTTACCGGAATTTTCATTTATCCAATACTTTGTTTATGTCTTTAATTGTATTATCCGTAATCTTATCAATCAGGTTTAATGTGGTTAAATTTTCCTCCAATTGTTCTTTTTTTGTTGCTCCTAAAATAATGGTGCTTACATTGGGATTTTTTAGACAATAACCTAAAGATAGCTGCGTCAATGAAATCTCAAGGCGTTCTGCAATGAGCTGAAATTCTTTCACTTTTCCAATTTTCTGAATAGTTTTTTCCGACTCAAACTCTTCCTTCAGCCATTCATAGCCCTTCACATAAACCCGTGAATTGCTGGGAAATCCATGGTTATATTTTCCCGTGAGTAACCCTGAAGCCAAAGGCGACCAGGTGGTAGTTCCCAGACCATATTTTTTATACAAGGGTAGATAATCCTTTTCAATTTTTCCACGATTAAACAAATTATATTCGGGCTGCTCCATAGTTGGGGGTGTAAGATTAAATTTTTCTGCAATTTCATAAGCTTCGGCTATTTGTTCTGCCTCCCATTCCGAGGTACCCCAGTAGAGGACTTTTCCCTGCTGAATAAGTACATCCATTGACCGTACCGTTTCTTCGATGGGAGTTTCAGGGTCGGGGCGATGGCAGAAAAATAGATCAAGATATTCCACCTGCAAGCGCTTCAGAGCAGCATGACAGGCATCTGTAATATGTTTTCGGCTCAATCCATTTTGAGTAGGTTTCTCTCCACCCCAAAATACTTTGCTGGAGAGAATATAAGTATCTCTGCTCCACCCCGTCTTTTTGAGGATTTTTCCCATGATAATTTCAGATTTACCATTGGCATAAATTTCAGCATTATCAAAGAAATTAACACCATTATCATAGGCATACTCCATTAATTCTGTTGCATCTTTTTCTTTTAATTGATTACTAAATGTAACCCAGGATCCAAAAGAAAAAACACTGACTTTCAAGCCAGATTTTCCCAGACGGCGGTATTCCATTTCAGTTTTCAATCAGTCAATCCAATAGGTTATTTTAATTGCCAAATGATTAGCAGCTTCCACTTTTAACAGGTCAACTGTGTTACTTATTAATTCAAACTTTTCATTGGAAGAACTTAATTCCGTACTACGGGTTAATACAAAATAAAATGTTGATCCGGGTTGGAATTCCCAGCGGAATACAGAATTGAAAACCAATGCCGAATAATTTGAAATTTCATCTTCCATATAATAGCGCTTAAATTTATATTTCTCATAGGTTGTAAATTCCTTAAAGTCTGAATAAATGCCCTGCCAAATGAAGGGCTGTATGAATGATTGAAATGACATTAACGGGGATAAAGTATAGTTAATTCGTAAACTGGCGCTGAGCATTTCCTGCTTTAATTGAGGCACCCCCCATTCGTGTTGTGTGCCGGTGGTATCCTCAAAAGGATAATATTGTACAATTGTCAGATTATTAGAATAAGAGGGCGAAAAACTGAGTTTAAGCCGGCTGCCTAATTTATAAGTCAGATTAATACTGGATGTTCGATCAATATTCCCCTCCGTATTTCCACCCTGGTGATATCCTATCCCCAATACCAAGTCTTTCTGGTAATTCGTATTGAAATTAAAAAAGGTATAATAGCCGGACGGTGATACCACCAAAGGGCCGCCCCAAAGCACCTGATCCGATTTATTTTCAGGACCCCAGCCGCCAAATATTGAAATGCTCATGTAATTAAGAAACTGGCCATGAAAAAATCCCCCTAAAAATGTAGACAAACGTGTGCCGCCAAAGTTGGTGAGATACCAAGCAGATGCATTCAGCGTGGAAAATCGAAAAATATTGCCGGGCTCTAACCATTTCCAGCCGCTGCTGATGCGGTTAAATATTCGGTCAGTCTGTCCGGTGATACCCATATCGTTAGAGTCAAATCCCGGGGAAATGACAATCGTTTCGTAATTAAAATCCATTCGACCCCTTTGACGGGATATAACAAAGCGGCCATAATAACCATTAAGACTGGTAAGACTACTGTCCATTTCAACATAGTCCAGCCCAGGGCGTTGAAAATTGTGGGAGGAATTCTCCTGCAGGTCTGATATTCTTTCTTCAGTACCGGAAACGTGTGTACCACCCCATGCTATGGATGATCCCCAGGTATGATTTTCATCCAGCCAGACCCAGCCATCTACACCCAAACTAATTGCCTGGGAATTTAGGTCGTGTTCCATGGCTGTGCCATTGAGATTTCGCTTTACAAATGACCCCATCATGCCCACACCTGCCCGGCCGAAACCATATTCACGGGAAAGCCGGAGCAGATTATAGCTACTGAGAGGTTCCACCAGCTCTTTTTCAATTTTACCAGATGCTAATAAAACCCGGGCATGTTCTTCATTGGTTAGGGCGCTAAGTCCCCCAATAGACCAATTCTCATTCAGTTTTCCGCTGATTTTTACGGCTCCTAATATGGCAGTGCCATCAGGATAAATAATTGAATCGGGGTTTACATCCACATAGCCCTGCACCGGTCGTCCGATCCTTCGGGAATAAAATAAATCCGGCACTGTAAAAGGGGTATAATCCCTATTGGAGGGACCGCCGGAACCGAAGGAAAATATATCCTTGCCTTCAACGAAAAAGGGACGTTTTTCCCGGTAATATGTTTCATATGCTGAGAGGTTGATCTGAGCCGGGTCCACTTCTACTTGGCCAAAGTCAGGATTAATTGCAGCATCCAAAGTGAGGCTGCTCCCAAGCCCCATTTTAATATCTGTTCCAATCCCCAGATTATTGCGCAAGCTGCCTTCAATGGCATTATTGGACTCAGCCGGCAAATGGGAAACACCACCAGTAAGATAGGGCAGGAATTCTTTCCGCTTTGTCTGGGTAATATTTTCCAGCCCCTTTAACACGGCAAACCTGGAAACATTTCCTGTCTCTCCTCTTGGATACCAGGTGAGCGCAGCCCTTTCGTTTTTCCTGGCTATTGTACGGACAACTTGTACTCCCCATACTTGTTCTGGTGATTCCTCAAAGCGCAGTTGAGAAAAAGGAATCCTCATTTCAACCGTCCAACCCAGTTCATCTATTAAGGCAGCCGACTCCCAGACACCATTCCAGGAAATATCAAAACCAGTATCATTCTGCAGTTTTCCATCCATAATAGAACCGGAGGGTGTGATGCCAAAGGCAAATCCTGAACGTCCATCATAATATGTATCCAGGGCAAACTGAATTTCGTCGCCGCCAGAAGATGAATCACGCCGCCCTACCCGGGAAATGATTTTATCAGGTTCACTGTCAAACATGCGAGCGCCAACTATTACAGCATCACTCGTATATCCAATCCAGATATGGGTTTCTTCTGTGACCAATTCCCCATTATCCGGATTCACCTGAATGAGATTTTGGATAGGTGCTAAGGAATAAAAATTTTCATCCAAGACTCCATCAATACTAATATGTTCATTTAAGAATACAGCCTTTATTTCTCGATGCCGGTAATCCTCTGCAGAATGTGTGGCAGAAAAAATATATCCCGGAACCAGGAGTATAAGATATAGAAGAATATTACGATTTTGTGTTTGGATATTTTTCACCAAGAGGTTTTCATTAACAAAACGGGTAGGGAAGTTTAATTGGACTTTTTACTGATTAAAAAGAAATATCAGGGTTTATTCCTTCAGAAAAATCCCCATTCCATAAGAAGCCTGTCGATAATAAATTTTATCCCTTTTCCAATGAGTAATGATATCCTTGGCCGGGGGTGAACCAGTATGAAAGCGATGGCTGCAATAAAATCCTGTCCACAGCCTTTAACATATCCGTAAATTATTGTATCAAATTAAACAAAGGAAAAATGAGATGAAGTTTATAATTTTTATAATTTCTATTATGTTTGTGGTCCCTGGTTGTGCGGTTAAATCGGTTAATCAAACAGAAAGAA
>ERZ813253.591-NODE-591-length-12406-cov-4.141950_pt1 | contig 12406 bp, 10 predicted proteins | sample MGYA00520893_ERZ813253 | MGnify/ENA primary metagenome ERZ813253 (study PRJEB31669, sample SAMD00080414) | marine metagenome | biome: oceanic hadal pelagic zone biome; feature: marine hadalpelagic zone; material: sea water | place: Pacific Ocean:Izu-Bonin Trench...
GTCGCAGAGGTATTTTTCTTTTTTTTTTAATGATACGGCGCCCCCCGAGATCTACCCTCTTTCCCTACCCGACGCTCTTCCGATCTTGCAAGATCAACATTTGGATTACTTGCAAAACCAATACCACCATTTGTCATGGGGCCACTGAGTTTGTAGTAGGAGCGTGCCGAATTGAGATTTCCATTTTTTGCAGCAACGTTCCCAGCAACAGCAAGGAGCCCTACTGCTCCACTTTGTATAACGAACAACACCATAAATAACGATAAAACAAGAACAAGCTTTCCTGCGGGTCGAAACGTACCGTGGAATTTCAACTGGTGTCGGTGCAGACTAACATTCTTCTCTTGTAACAGTGATACACCCTTCCATATAATCCATGTAGAAACTAACGACATGCCTACCGCCATCAACATGGGTACCAACGCATATAACCCCCTGAATGAAAAGAATCCAATGAGAAATATTGCGGCTATCCATAATTCTCCAGAAATTGTAAGATCGTACTTGCCTGTTTTTCGTGCACTTTTCGTTCCTATCGATGCGCCGATAAATCCAACCGAGAGCGCGTCGTTTGGGCACGCATCAATGCAGTCCATTGTTTTCATACATCCAGAGTCAACAACCATTTTGTGAAGATGCACTTCTTCATGGACGCGGACATTGGATGTACATACAGCGGTGCATTTACCACACTGCTGGCAATTGTCATTCACCCGTATGCGCACTGGCGCGATGCGATCGAGGGGTGCAAAAAAACCTCCGTATGGACATCCATACGTACAGAACCCTTTTGCGCCCAATGTGTAAACAGTCGCAAACCCACATACAAACAAAAACGGAATCGCCATAAGGGGTGAAACAAATGTTTCCCAAAAATGCTCAGTCGTAAGATCCGTCGTAATGGCTGGCCAACGCAAGTGTGGTTGAAGCCAAGGCGCGAGTACAATTCGATAAAAGAGTGGCCAGACAAACATGTACAGCCCAAGCCCGAGTGGAACCCATCCGAGCAACCTCGCACGAAAGGGTTTAGGTCGAATGCCAAGTTTTCGAAGCAAGGCGAAGCACCAATCTTGTAAGAACACGATGTGACATCCCCACCCGCAAAACCAACGTCCAAACATGCACGTCGAGAGCAATGCAAGTGCGAAGAAAATTGCACCTGCGTTGATCACGCCGTTCTTGACAAGTTCCATACCATCTGATGGCTCGATTGGTGTAATTGTTTTCCCTCCAAACCAGCCAAAGTGTTTTGAGAGTAACCACATAGCAATATGCAAGAGGATGAGAATTTGTACAAGAATCAATACAGTCCAACGTACTTTTGCGCGTTTTTTTTTGGAAATTACGTGCAATGAAATGTCAGAAGTGCCGCTCACATTGCACACTGTACGGTGAAAGCGATGAGTACATGTAAAAATGCCGACAAAATGAGTTACTCGGGGAGGAGGTCAGCGGGAAGATATCGCTCGATGACATCGCGAATCTTGGAGATTGCACGGATTTGAATCTGGCGAACCCGTTCCTTGGAAATACCAAGTTGCTTTCCCACCTGTTGAAGCGTGAGGAGTGGCGGATTCTGCGGGCAATGCAAACCGAATCTGTACCGCATCACTTCGTGCTCTGCTTCAGTAAGTTCAACTTGACCTGAGCGAAGTGCTAAACGGATTGCTCGAATGCCATCATCGTCAGACCGATCAACTTCAACATCTGAATATCGAGGCTCACGTTCTGCGTCAACTTCAAATGGAATTACTTTTTTGTGTTTGAGTTGTTTTTTTCCATACCGGTTAAAGGCTGCGGACAGTGCCCTGCATGCATAGGTTGAAAACTTCCATCCTAGTTCGCAGTCAAATCGATCGACACAGCGTACGAGTGCGACGTTTCCTTCAGCGACTAAATCGCTGTATTCGCCAGCAGCGTAACTTCTCTTCGCCATTGCAAGAACAAGTGGAAGGTTACATTCCACAATGTGATCGCGGCGGTCGATTGCAATATCAAACCAGCGAAGCAATTCGTCATAATCTGTATCTGTCGGTGGTTTTGCACTTGCAAGACGTTCTTGCATTTTTGTCACTCGCCAACGGGCGTAGTTATATTGACGAAAGAGCGTCACTTCTTCTTCTCTAGTAAGCACTATTCCGCCAGTGTTTTTTGTATTTGATTCTAAATCTTGGCCCGGAGCGTACCAAGCAACTGACATGCGAGGAACTGAATCCGGTTCTTCAAAGATAGCTTTCTCTGCATTTCGTTTCTTGATCAGTGGTGTTTCGACCACCACGATCGATTCGTTGAGGGCTAATTCAAGACGTTGAAGTTCTTTGGGACTTCTTTTTCTAAGCGTTGCAACGACGATGATACGTGGGCACTCGCCATGGATTGTCTGCCTTGGTTTTCTTGGCATTTGGATGTAAACCCCTTGTTAAAGACATGACCGCCCGTAACTGCTAATTCAGAACGCACGGCATCACCATCTACGCGGTAAGGCACAGATCGTGAACCGAATTTCTTGTTTTTTATTACTTTTTTTTGAAAGGACCAGAAAACCTTGGTTTTTGAACCAAAATCAAGGGTTTATTACTCGGGTTCTTCACCCGAGAGATCGTATATCCAACCTTCAGAAGCTCGATTCCAGTCGAGAATCTCTCCTTCTTGGAAAAATAGGTCCAATTCACGCTCCGCTGCTTCTGGGCTATCTGAGCCGTGAATAAGGTTAAAACTGTTAGAAACACCAAAATCGCCACGAATTGTGCCTGCATCGGCCTGGGAACCAAATGTTGCCCCCATCATGGAACGGCACATTGCAATCGCTCCAACACCTTCAAGTGCAAGCACCATCACGGGGGAACTCGTCATAAAGTCCACTAAACCTGCGTAAAAGGGTCGTTCTTGATGTACTTCATAGTGCACAGCAGCGAGTTCAGGTGAAATTTGCATAAACTTTGCACCGATGACTTTGAGGCCTTTATCTTCAAATCGGCTCATGATGCGACCAATAAGGCCACGTTGAACCGCGTCTGGTTTAAAGATGATGAGGGTTTGTTCCATTGCCATAATTGACTCCATTTCCTGAGGGGATGTGTTATTGCGAATTTTAACTCTTTTCGGTGCCGGGTGTGCCGCCAATCGCCGTGGCAGGCACGGTACCTAGCACCAAAGTTAGAACTCTTAGCATTCTTCGTACAGTTTCGGTATTCTGTGCGTAAGACAGGTACGGATGCCTGTTTACATTGCGTTTTTCACGCGCCATGGAAGGCACCAGATGACTCCACAACTTAGTACTCCCGATATGCCCAAGGCCAAAAAGCCCAAACAATCTACTCGTTCAAAAAAAACTCGCACTGTAGCAACTGCAGAAACGATGGCTGCTGATCAACGCGATATTTCCGTCAGTGAATTTTTCGCAAAGAACCGTCACCTTCTTGGTTTTGACAACCCAAGAAAGGCGATGCTTACTGCGATCAAGGAAGCCGTTGATAACGCGCTTGATGCCACCGAAGAGGGTGGCTTCCTTCCGTCCATTCATATACACGTCATGCAACTAAGTGAAACGAGATTTCGCTTAACGATACGAGATAATGGCCCGGGCATTGTTCGCGATCAAATTGAAAACATTTTTGGCAAGTTGCTTTATGGTTCTAAGTTTCACCGTCTAAAAATGTCACGAGGACAACAGGGAATTGGCATCTCTGCTGCTGGCATGTACGGCTTGATGACTACTGGAAAGCCGGTTGTCATTATTTCAAAAACAAAAAAGACCAAACCTGCGCACGAAGTGGTTCTCAAAATGGAAACTACGAAAAACAGGCCAACAGTCATTAGTGATCATGAGCACCCAGTAGATGACAAATTATTTGCTGATGGTCACGGAACGCAAGTTTCAATTGAACTTGAAGGCAAGTATCAAAAGGGTCGACAGTCAATTGATGAATATTTAGAACAAACTGCAATTGCAAATCCACACGCAAGCATTACATATGTGACACCATCGAATGAAACGATAGAGTTCCCTCGTGCGATCGAAGAATTACCAGATGAACCAAAAGAAATTAAGCCCCACCCGAAAGGGATTGAACTTGGCACATTGATTCAAATGCTAGAACGTACTGAGTCGCGGCAACTTGGTGGATTTTTACAAAAAGATTTTTGTCGTGTTGGTGCAACGAAGGCTCGTGAAATTTCCAAAAGTGCTGGAATGACAGGCCAAACGTGGATTAAAACGATCGGTCACAATGAAGCCGAACAACTCTACGAATCGATCCAAAAGACGCGAATCATTGCACCGAGTACTGATTGTCTTGTTCCAATGGGATCCAAGGCACTGCTCGCTGGTTTGCTGAAGGAAGTCAAGGCAGAATTCTTCGCGGCATCGACGCGACCTCCAAGCGTGTACCGTGGAAACCCATTCCAAATAGAAGTTGCGATTGCCTATGGCGGAGGACTTGGTCGAGATGACTCGGCGAAAGTGTTGAGATTTGCAAACAGAGTACCGCTGTTGTACTCGCAATCGAGTTGCAGTTCATTCAAAGCAGTTGCTGAAACATCGTGGAAAAATTACGGTCTCACACAACCCCGCAACTCCATACCTTCAGGTCCACTCGTGGTTCTTGTACACATGGTCAGCGTCTGGGTTCCTTTCACGAGCGAATCAAAGGAAGCAATCGCGGACTATGATGAAATTCGCAAAGAAATGAAACTCGCGTTACAAGATTGTGGACGCAAACTTGGCACGTATTTGCGGCGACGCAAACGCATGGCTCGAGAGTCGGAACGCCGCAGTGTATTTGAACGGTACATCGGCGAAATTTCTCGTTGCTGCAACGCAATCACTGGAACAGATACTGACAAGTTATACAAGGCGTTGATGAAACAAGCGAAACAGCGAACCGATAAAGCCGATGCCCAACTAGATGACGAAGGTCAAATCGTCGATGATGGAGGACGTCTTGGACTAGACGACGATGTTGTGATCATTGAAGATCATCAAGACCAAGAAGGTGGTGATGACACACTCTTTGGTAAATCAAAACCAAAAAAGAAAACAAAGCGTAAAACAAAAAAGAAAACTACTCGAAAGCGTAAGACCAAGTAATGGCTAAGAAAAAAACTACCAAAAAGAAAAAAATCACGGTCAACAAATCGCGTAAAACAAAAACCCGCATTGTCGACAAGAAGCGTGATGCGGAAACTATCAAGAAGATCGAAACACTGACCGGAAAGATTGTGAAGTCGAGTTTAGCACAACGCGAACCCAATTTTGAAATTCCAACTCGTTCAATCTCAAACATGAAGTACAACAAGAAGAAACGCATTCTTGAAATGGGCGACGCAACGCAGACGAGAAGTTTGTTCAACTTGGGTCAATCGAGAAAGTTTATGCAATCACTGCTTTTATCAAAGGGGTGCAAAGAACTCATTGGTGCTGAAAAGACGCTCAGCCTTCGAGGTATGTACTACATGGGTCTGCATACAATTCCAGGAACGAAGGAAAAAACGTTTAACGATCAGAGTGAATCCGATACGATCCTTGAAGATTTAGAAGTAGCACTCAATGGTCTTCGTGAAGAACTCCATATCTTCGCGAAGAAACGCGGCACGATGGTCGGTAACATTACTGTTGTTGACAACGGCGATGAAATTAACTGTCGCAAAATGGGAACGGGCGGCTACGCCATCCCAAGTATTTGCGAGCCGAACATCATGCAGTTCAAAGAATGCACTGCTGACTTTATTTTGCATGTGGAGAAAGACACGGTCTGGAGCCGTTTCAACGAAGATCGTTTTTGGGAAACGCACAATTGCATTCTGACTGAAGGATCAGGTCAACCACCACGTGGCGTTCGCCGCATGTTGCACCGCATGCATAAGGAACTCAAACTTCCTGTCTATTGCTTACTCGATTGCGACCCGTGGGGACATTATATTTATAGTGTTATCAAACAAGGTTCAATCAACCTTGCTTTTGAATCCGAACGCATGGCAATTCCAGATGCGAAGTTCATGGGTATTCGTTCAAAGGATTACGAACGACTTGACTTAAGTGATGATGTCAAAATTGAATTGAATGATCGTGACATCAACCGCGCAAAACAAATCGCGGCGTATCCTTGGTTTGCAGACAAACGAGAATGGCAACGCGAAATTAAAACAATGCTCAATAATGGGTTCAAGATGGAAGTCGAATCCTTAATAACCAAAGACATTTCCTACGTCACCGAAGTGTACGTCCCCGCCCGCCTCAAAGAAGGTGATTTTTTGGATTGATGCTTGCTTTTGGGGGATGATTGCATAGCTTTTCTTTGAGTTGACGTTGTTTTTCTGTACAATATGTCCTTTCAAGCAACTGGCGGAATTGACCATGTGTGTCAACCCGCAGCAAGAATGAAAGGATAGTCCAAGAATGACACCCCCCCCCGAAAATAGTCAAAAAAAACAAGTGACGCCTTCGTCTGAACTCGAACTTCCCGAACATCCACAACGTGTACTTGTTGCAGACGACGAGTTACTTGTCGTGCAAGGTGTTTTGAGTTCGCTCAAAGCTCTTGAACTTGAAGTTGTTGGTCCTTGTAAAAACGGTGAAGAAGCTGTGCAAATGTGTCGTGAAGATCGCCCAGATATTGCACTACTAGACATCCAAATGCCAAAGTTAGACGGCATGCAGGCAGCTCAAATCATTTTCTCTGAACTTGACATTCCGGTTGTCATGCTTACTGCGTATTCAGATGATACGTACCTTCGTAATTGCACCGCTGCTGGCGTGTTTGGTTTTTTGCTCAAACCTTCATCAACTGAACAACTGTACGCTGGACTGACGGTAGCATGGAAACGGTATCTTGATCACGTCGATCAACGAAGCCAAATTGTAGACTTGAAGCAGAAACTCGATGATCGGAAATTGATTGAACAAGCAAAGTGGATTATTGTCAAACGTAAATCAGTTTCTGAACCCGAAGCAATGAAATTGTTGCAAAAACAATCACGCAGTTCCCGAAAATCAATTTCCGCGGTTGCACGCGCTGTGATAGATAGCGACGGTTTGTTGTAAGAAGCAATGTGTGCTGAACATGTGGGGAAACTCGCCTCTACTATGGCATTGCCATGGAAGAGACTGGTGTCCCATTACATCACTAACAGCGAACAATTCTACGGAGTAACAATTGTTAGCGAACTTGGATTCGAAACAAGTTCGAGAGTTGATGTATCTTTTTTCCCAGTGGGGGGGTCGCCGTCAAGTTGCCAGTGTGCAGGCGAAATAGTTTTGATTTCGATTTTTTTACCTCGCATTTCGATTGCACCATTTTGATGCAAATGCGATGCGCGTTTGACGCGTAACATCCAGTTGATGAGGGAACTTCGACAATGGATTGGAAGAAAGACAATATCTAACAAGCCGTCTGTTATTGATGCATTACGAGCAGGATTGAGCCCTCGAGCGTATGCAGGAGAGTTTGCAACAACGACCCACCCTTTTTGGTTCTCAGTAATTTGCTCACCATCAACGGTGATTGTCATTCTAGGGGCAGAAAAATGCACAAACCTCCGTATGAGTGGCATGACGTAAGACATGTGTGAAATTGACTGACCACGATGTTCTGCAAGATCAGCAACAACTTGGGCATCAAAACCCACGGATGCCATCAGTAAAAGGAATTCACCATTTGCGGTTGCTGTGTCGATGCGAGTTATATCACCAGTCAATAACGCATTTGCCATCTTTCTGGGGTCGTTTGACATTCGCATTGATTTTGCAAAGAGGTTTTCAGTTCCAGACGGTGCGTGGTAGATGGGAATACCCGTCCCAACGAGACACGATGCAATTGAACGCAGCGTGCCATCGCCGCCGACTGCAACAACACGATCAATTTGTTTTAGTCTAGGCTCTAGCCAATTTTTGGGGTCGTCGGCTTGGGTTGGAACCAGTTCAACATCGCACCCTTCATGCAAAAGTACATCAGAAATATCTGCGCCTAATTTTTTGGCAACTCCCCTACCTGAAACTGGGTTATATGCAACAAGTACTCGCATTACGCAAGTAATGGTATATGCAAAGTGAAATCGCTGCCATTGCCAATGGATGAATCGACAGTGATGTGCCCATTGTGTTCTTGTATGATTCGCATGGTTGTTGGCAAACCAAGGCCAGTGCCACCGCGTTTGTTTGAAACGTATGGATGAAATATTTCATCAATTCGCTCTTGTTCAATGCCCGGGCCAGTATCAATGACGTGAATCAACGCTTCATTGTTTTTCACCTGCAATCGAACGATGAGCTCCTTGTTCTCTCCTCCATGCATCGCTTGGGTTGCGTTGATCAACAAGTTAAGTACTGCTTGCTTAAGTAGAGATAAGTCGACATCTGCATAGATCGCCTCGTTTGGTAACTCCATCCGCATGACAACTTTTTCACTATCGCATTGGGGATGATAAAAATCTTCGAGTTCGCCAAGAACTTCACACAAATCTGTTCGCTCTTTGTGTAATTTCATTCTTCCCGCGAATTGGAGAAAGTCATCGAGAATGCCACGCAGCCGCTCGACTTCCCGTGAAAGGGAGTCCAAGCGTTTTGTAAGCCTGCCCTTTTCCACTTCATCAATTTCGAGATGTTCAATGTCTTCTGAAAGTAACTGCGCGTTGAGCCCAACAGTAGAAAGCGGGTTTTTTATTTCGTGTGCAAGACCAGACGTCATCTGTCCAATTTCAGCCATCCGTTCGGATGCTCGCGCTCGATCTGTTGCATCGGCTGTACGCTGTGAATCTCGCCTGTGACGCCAAACCATAATTGGCAACACAGACACCGCCCCAAGGGCGGTGCCTGCAATAAGCCAAGTCCAAGAAAACATTATTTAGTTTTCCACTGTCTCTTTTTCAGTTTCCTTCGCTGCATCTTTGAGTAACGCTTTTACTGAAAGTTTGATACGGCCAGTATCATCAACATTGATAACCTTGACCTTAATCTTATCGCCGACTTTGCAAATATTTTCGACTTTATCAACAAAGCCATCGGCAAGTTCAGAAATGTGACACATGCCATCGGTTCCGGGTGCGATTTCGATAAACGCACCAAAGTCGCGAGTTGAAACAACTTTACCTTCAAAGACACTGCCAACCTTAATTTCAGCAGCGATCGCTTCAACTGCTGCCTTAGCGGCTTCAGCTTCTGCCATGTTTACTGAACTAATAAAGACTGTTCCATCGTCGTTGATGTCAATTTGAGCGCCAGTTTGTTCAGTGATCGAGCGGATTGTTTTACCACCAGGACCAATCAACTTGCCAATCTTTTCTGGGTCGATTGCAACGCTAAGCATGCGTGGTGCGTGAACTGACATTTCTTCGCGTGGTCCAGAAAGTTCCTGTTCCATTTGATCGATGATATTCAAGCGTCCAGCGAGTGCTTCGTTGAAAATTATTTCAATTTCGTCGAACCAAAGTCCGCGAGCCTTGAGGTCAAGTTGCACACCGGTGATGCCTTCACGTGTACCACAAACTTTAAAGTCCATGTCACCAAAGAAATCTTCTTCGCCAATGATGTCCATAACACGAACAACTTTGCCTTCGTCATTACTAAAACGACCGACGCTGATTCCAGCACATGTGTTTTGAATTGGAACACCCGCGTCCATAAGTGCGAGACAACCACCGCACACACTTGCCATTGATGATGAGCCATTTGATTCAGTAATATCACTGACCAAACGAATGGTGTATGGGAAGTCGTCAACTTCTGGCAAGATGCCAATGAGTGATCGTTCAGCGAGTGCACCGTGACCAATTTCGCGGCGACCGGGACCCATAATTCGACCAGCTTCGCCAACACAGAACGGTGGGAAGTTGTAATGAAGGTAGAACTTCTTCGCATATTCTGGCATAAGGCCATCGACGATTTGTTCATCCCTCTTTGTTCCAAGGGTGCAAGTCACAAGTGATTGTGTTTCACCACGTTGGAAGAACGCAGAGCCATGTGTTCGAGCAAAGACAGATGTGTCCATTTCCAAATCACGAATTTGATCGAGTGCTCGACCATCTGCACGAATTGATTCATCAACGATGAGTTTTCGTGTACATTTCTTTTCAAGTTTACGGAACGCTTCTTTTGCTTCGCGTTGCGTTTTTTCTGCAGCCATGTGTTCGCTGTACGAAACACCTTCGGGAATCGAAAAGTTTTCGTCGATCATCGTTGATCGAAGTTCGTTTACTGCTTCGCTGCGTTCTGCTTTTCCGGGGATGCGACGTGCTTCAAGCATTTTTGCTTCAACAAGTTCTTTGACTTTCGCCATCACTTCATCAGAAGGTAGTGAAAGATCGCCTTGTCGTTTTTCAGATCGACCAGCTTTTTCCATGAGTTCTAGTTGCATTTCGAGAATTGGCTTAATGCCTTCTTCGTACCCAAACTTAATTGCACCCATGACGCCAGCTTCATCAACTTGCGCGGCGCCAATTTCAATCATGTTCACACCATCAGCGTGACCTGAAAGAACAAGATCAAGATCTGAGTACTGCATTTGGGTTTGCGTTGGGTTGAGGACGTATGTTTCACCGTCGTCAGTCATGATGCGACCAACGCGAACAGTACCCACAGGTCCTTCAAATGGTGCGTCTGTCAAGCAAACTGCCATTGAAGCAGCGCTGCATGCAAGTACGTCTGCATCATTTTCGCCGTCGTGGCTCATCACCCATGCTTGTATCTGACATTCGTCAATGTAACCATCTGGAAACAAAGGACGAATTGGACGATCCATCAAACGCATTGTTAGAATTTCTTTTTCGTTTGGTGCACCTTCACGCTTACGGAAACCGCCAGGGAATTTACCCCCGGCACTTGTTCGTTCGCGATAGTCGCACTGCAAGGGGAAGAAGTCAAGGCCTGGGCGTGGATCGGATCGCATCGCCGTACACATGACTGTCGTTTCGCCGTAGGTCGCGATAACCGCGCCGCTTGCTTGTTTGGCTACTTGGCCAGTTTCGAATCGCAATGTGCGATTCCCAATTTCCCGTTCAACAATAATTTTTGTATTCATCTGTGAATACTCCTCTTGTGGTGCAGCCCCCGAAAATAAGTTTGCTGCTAGGGAGACAGAAGACGAGACACGGGTGCTTTCGCTACCGTAGCTTGTCCACTGCCACCACCTGTTACAAACTGCTCGGGGCGGCTGCGGTTAGGGGCTATTTACTTTCGTAGCCCGAGTTTCTTAATGGTTGCTTGATATGCTTCACGATTCGTGCGTGAGATGTATTTCAGCAAACGATTTCGCTTGCCTACGAGCATGATCAATCCTCTGCGGGAGTGATGATCGTGCTTGTGTATTTTGAGGTGATCGGTTAACTCCAAAATTCTTGCAGTCAATGATGCAATCTGAACCTCTGGAGACCCACAATCGGACTCATGTCGTTTAAAATCTGCTTTGTTAATCGTATCTGCTGTCACCGTCGTCATAATAATTCAACCTTTTCTTGAATCGACTATTCTACCAGACCCCACGCCCTTTTGCCACTCATCTATGGAGGCCTTACACCCAAATGAAACCCATTCGAATCCTTATTGCTGACAAACTTGCCCCCGAAGGCGCCACCTTTTTAGAGTCCCAAGACGGCGTGGAAGTCCTTATACAGACTGGACTTAGCGAAGAAGACCTTGTGTCGACCTTGGCTAAAGTAGATGGTGTCATCGTACGATCTGCCGTGAAGTTAACTGAAGACATCTTAAAGCGTGTTTTTGCCTATCCAGAGGTAAGATTACGTGGCATTGCAAGGGCTGGTGTGGGGGTAGACAACATTCACCTCCCCACAGCGACAAGATTAGGGGTTGCAGTGATGAATTCTGCCTCTGCTAGCACAATTACGACCGCGGAGCATACTTTTGCTTTAATGATTTCATTGGCGAGAAATGTCTCTAGTTCAAATGCCATATTTCGGGAGGGTGGATGGGATCGAGGCAGTTTCGTTGGAGTGCAACTTGCTGGCAGGACGCTTGGGATTGTCGGTATGGGTCGGATCGGTCAAGCGATGGCCAGAAGAGCATTGGTTTTTGGGATGGAAGTAATTGGGTTTGATCCATTCATGAAAGAACCAACGGCAATGGACGGGCAAGTGCAAATGATGCAAACGTTCGACGATTTGATTGAACGAGTCGATATCGTGACATTCCATGTTCCAAGAACGGAACAAACAAATGGGATGCTTGGAACCGATCAATTTGCGAAATGTTTAATTGTTTTTCTCTTCATCTACTCTTCCCGTTTTTTCTTCTTTTTTGTTTTTTCTCTCATTTCTTCTCTCGTTTCTTTTCTTTGTTCTTTCGCTTCTATTTTTTTTTTCTTTTCTGTTCCCCCTTCCTTTTTTCCTCCTTTTTTTTTTCTTCCTTTTTTTTTTTCTACTCCTCTCCTTTTCTCTTCTTCTTTTTTTCTCCTCTTCC
>ERZ813253.594-NODE-594-length-12368-cov-8.480435_pt1 | contig 12368 bp, 5 predicted proteins | sample MGYA00520893_ERZ813253 | MGnify/ENA primary metagenome ERZ813253 (study PRJEB31669, sample SAMD00080414) | marine metagenome | biome: oceanic hadal pelagic zone biome; feature: marine hadalpelagic zone; material: sea water | place: Pacific Ocean:Izu-Bonin Trench...
AAACAGGGGGAAGGAAGTTTCTGTAAACTTACCACTGGCTGCCAGCTTTAACTTAAGTGATGCTTATCCAAATCCATTCAACCCGGTAACCACAATGACACTCACAATGCCGTTGGCAGGTGATATAACGGTTGAAGTATATAATCTTTTAGGTCAGGTAGTAGCTACCCTGGCAAGTGGTTATATGGAAGCCAGTACGTATACGCTTACCTGGGATGCATCTAATGCTTCCAGTGGTGTATATTTTGTACAGGCTGATGCGGAAGGCTTTACAAAAACCCAGAAGCTGATGTTAGTTAAGTAAAAACTAAAGATGTGATAAAACTGAGTCCGGCAGCTGCCGGACTCAGTTTTAATAGAGTTAAAATTTTTTTGATAAGTATCACAAAATTGATGAGCGTCACGAAAATAGTTGTCTTATAAAAAGTAAATTAGTACTCAATTAAACATTATATTCAATTAATTTTGATTAAAAAGAAAGAAATTATTACTTTAAAAAACACGAACAGGAGGCAGGAAAAATGAAACAATTCGTAAATTTAACCATGATCAGCACAGTGCTGATTTTCAGCATGTTATTTTCTCGTGAATCTGCGGGAATTAAAGCCGAAACAAACCCTACCATAATGAATGACGGTAAGGAATATACCTTGCCTCAGTCTGAAAATCAGACAAACCCTTCAAGCCGCGAAGAAATCATTCTCTGGGAAGAGGACTTTGAAAATAATGCAGAGGGTTGGTCAACCGGTTCAGGATGGCAATTAACTACGGATGAATACAATAGTGAAACCCATAGTATGAACTCTCCAAATGATGCCTCTACCTTAAATGGGACTTTTAATTTATTATCACCCACACTGTCTATAGCAGAACTGGGTGATGGAGAGACCATGAATTTTGGTTTTCACTTGTATTGTGATACACCTGATGTTGATGGTGACGCTGATGATTTTCTGGATGATTATTATGCCATATCTATCATGGATATTGCTGCTCTGGCATGGCATGCCAGCAGCACTAATGCTTTTGATGGCAATTCATACTGGTGTGGTGATGAAGAAATAGGTGGCTACCTGGATAGCTGGGTACAATTTTTGGATACACCATCATTTACAGTACCATCCGGCGGTTCACTTACTGCAGATATGATGTGGACGATTGAAAGTGATGCGGGTGCAGTTGTTGCTGGAACCTGTACAGATGGCTGGGATGCTGCCAATGTGAGAATCTCAACGGACGGTGGTACAACCTGGGCCTTATTACATGCCGGTGGTCTTGGTAATAACTATGATTTTGACTGCGGATATGGTTGGCTCTGGAATGATGCAGAATATGATACAGGTGGTTCACTCAATCACTTAGCTGCAGGCTGGGGTAATAATAAAGATTGGCATAATGCGTCATTTGATTTAAGCGCTTATGCTGGTCAGGATGCTATTATCCGCTTTGCTTTTGGTTCGGATCCAGCATATTCTACAATGGATGATAGTGGTATTACTGGTTTTTATGTTGATAATATTACGGTTTCAGGTTCTCTTGAGTGCACACCTGAAAATAACTGTGATACTTCTGTTTCCGGTGCTGTATGGGTGGATCAGTTCTATGATTACGGTGATGTTGATCGTCCAGGCTATCAGGCATGGGAAGAATATGTTCCTGGTATGGCATTTAACGGCAATGTATTTATGGACATCAGCAGTTTTGCCGGGAAAGATATAATTTTTAAAGTACAATCCCGCTATGATGACAATGATGATGGTGGTGTTGGTATGGGACTCTTTATAGATGATATTAAAATTTATAAAATTTCTGGTGGTAATTATCCTGCACCAATGGGACTTACTGCTGAAGCCGGAGACAGCGAAGTTATGTTGTCATGGTCTGATATGAATGCATCCGGAACAGATGATTTTGTATACCACAATGGCAGTTTTTCTGATCAGGGGGGTATTACACTAACAGATGAAGGAACGGCTTGGGCTGGTGAGCGCTTTGATATCTTTGGAGCATCTACTGTAAACAGTGTAACCGTGTATAGTATTAATACCGGAGCTGTGAATGTAACCATAGGTGGATTTAGCCAGTTGGGTACCCTGTTTAATACAGATGCAGCCTACAGTATAGATGTCACTCTTCAACCAGGTGAAAACACAATTGATGTAAGCTGGGCAATGAATAATTCATTTATTATCGGACATACCTTTACGGATGTGATTATTGCTGGTCTGGATTCATCTCCAACCAGTGAAAACAGTATGGTATTTCTGGGCGGCGGATGGGACCCCTGGTCCGATTATGAAGCAACCATTATTCCTGGTGAATGGGGAATAAGCGCCAATATTACATACTCCGGTGCCGGTGTAACCTATAATGTATATCGAGATGGAGCTATGGTTGCTTCTGGTTTTTCTAGCAGCAATCACACAGATTCAGGTTTGACGAATAATGTAACCTATGAATATACACTCAGTGCCACATATTCAGATGGTGAAGAAAGTGATGAATCTGATGCGGTTACAGTAACGCCGTTTGCCGATACGGTACATGAAGAAGGCTATGATGACGGCAGTTTTGAAGCTGAATTCAATGCCGGATCAGGTAACTCTTCGGCCGTGCGTTTCTCTGCCGGTTCTGCCGGAGAAGATATTGTGCGCTTTAAATGGTTCCAGAATGGTGACGGCGGCGCTTTCTATATTAAGATATTTGAAGATGACGGCGGTATGCCCGGTGCTGAAACTTTTTCTTCTATTCAGGCTACTGGAAATTTTGATGGATGGAATGACAAAGATCTATCACTTCAAGGGCTAAGTGTTTCCGGTGATTTTTGGGTTGGTACAAAAGAGTTTAGTTCAACTTTACCTTTTGGTCTAGACACAGATAGTAATTCTGGTAATTCATATCAGGATACTGGCAGCGGTTGGACGCAGATCAGTGGCAACCTGGGATATCATGTTTATCTTGATTGTCCTAGCGGCGACTGCGATGATGGAGGCTGTACCAACAATGCCGGTGATGTGAATGAAGATGGCACAGTAAACATACTGGATATTGTATTGCTTGCGAACTATATACTTGGCGGCAGCTTATCAGATTGCGGTCTGGAAGGGGCTGACATGAATGGCGATGGGACGGTGAACATACTGGATATTGTTGCGGTTGTCAATGTGATTCTAGGTGGCCGTACAGATGATGCCAGTTCAGCTAGCTTAGAGAAAACAGGCGATGCCCTGCTCCTAAAGGCAGATGGATATATTGGCGGTCTACAGATGACCCTGTCACATGGTAGTGATTTCAGCATTGACCTTACGGATGATGCTCTTTTGGCTGAATACAGCACAGACGGAAATAAAACCACCTTGGTGGTAGTTGTACCTGAAAATGACGAAATATTCACGTATACAGGTGATTTTGAGATTACTGAGATGATTGTTGCCAATTCCAGTACAGAAGTGCCGGTGAGCATGCCCGGTAAGTTTGCTCTCAGCGCGGCTTATCCAAATCCGTTTAACCCAAGTACATCCATCAGCCTCCATGTCCCCATGGAAAGCAATGTAAGTGTACAGGTCTATGACCTAAACGGACGGATGATTTCAACTCTGCTCTCAGGTGTTCAGGCTCAAGGTGACTATAGCCTTACCTGGAATGCTCAAGAACAAGCCAGTGGTATGTATCTGGTGAGAGCTGAAACAGCCGGATCTGTTGCAGTACAGAAGATTTTGCTGTTGAAATAATATCCGTTTTATAAACGGCTAAACTTAAAAAAGCCTCCGCCCTTCGACAAGCTCAGGGACCGGAGGTTTTTTTATTGAGTTATTTTGAAGAACAATAATCATTAATTTTATTTTCAAGAATATTGAGAGGAACTGCGCCATCTTTTAATATTATATGATGGAATTCCCTGATATCAAATTTATCCCCCAATTTTTCTTCAGCCATTTCTTTCAATTCTTTAATTTTTAATTCACCGATTTTATAAGCCAAGGCCTGACCGGGCCAGACGATATAGCGGTCAATTTCTACCTCAGCATCGTGTTTGGTCTTAGCAGAATTAATAAGCAGGTAATCAATTGCCTGCTGCCGTGTCCAGCCATAGGCATGTATTCCCGTATCAATCACCAGCCGGCAGGCTCTCCACATTTCATAGGTTAACTGGCCGAACTTATCATAGGGATCCTCATACATTTCCATTTCCTCCCCCAAACTTTCAGCATAGAGCGCCCAGCCTTCTACATAAGCGGTATATCCGGAATGCTTCCTGAATTCAGGTACATTTTCCAATTCGTTTGCCAAGGCTATCTGTAAATGGTGGCCCGGAACTGCTTCATGAAGAGCCAAGACAGCCATTTCATATTTGGGCCGTGTATCAAGCTGGTAGGTATTAGCCCAGAAAAAACCCGCCCTTTTTCCATCAGCAGAAGGACCGTGATAGTAGGCGGTGGGGGCAGAAGGCGCCTGGTATTCTGGTATGGGTTTCACGCCGTAGGGAGTCCGCGGTAAAGTCATAAATAGTTCCGGGAGTTCAGCATCTACTTTTTTACATAAGGCACGGTAACCATCCAAAAGACTTTCAGCATCCTTATGGTAAAATTTGGGGTCGGTCCGTAAAAAGGTCAAAAATTCAGAAAATGAGCCGTCAAATTCCAAGCCGGAAATAATTTCTTCCATTTCCTTATGAATACGGTCAACTTCTGATAAGCCAATGTCACGAATTTCCTGGACGCTCAAATCGGTAGTGGTATAATTTTTAACCTTGAATTGGTAGTAGGCAATACCATTGGCTGTGGAGGATGCTCCTATGTTCTGCCGAGCATTGGGCAGGTATTCCTTCCTGAAGAAATTTTCAAGCTCAGCAAAGGCAGGATATATCTGCCCCATGATGACTGATTCCGCTGCATCGATTAATTCCTTACTAAGATCATCATCAAATTCATCAGGGAATTCCAAAAAGGGGTGGTAAAATGGACTTTCATCCAATGTATAGGAGTGCTGCTTATTAATCTGCTCAGGGACACTGGTCAATACAATCTGGGGCGGCATGATATTATTCTGTATGCCCTTTTTCATTAATTTGATGGTCTGGTTAATTTTGACCGGCAATGCCTTCAAGCGCTGCAAATAATTTTGATAATCCGTTTCAGTTTCAAATGGTGTGTTATCCACTAAATTGGCGGCGCTGATTTGAATACCGCCCATCTGGTCAATGGGCATTAAATACTCCTTATACTGCTGCCCCTCAATGGATTGGTTTAATCTATCTAAATACAAGTCGTAATACAGTTGATATTCAGCAGAAAGTTTATTCCGGTCAATTTGCTGCAATTCATCCAGGCTGGTTCTAGTTTCAATCTGGCGTTTTGTAATAGCATTCAGGCTCATATTGGTGAGGCGGTCATTATAGCGGTGATCCCCTAGATAGGTGGCATATTCCGGGTAATTTTCCAGGTTCTGCTCCCACTGATCCTGAAAAAAGGTTTTCAATGTTTCATTCTGCCGGGTGGAGCTTAGATCACAGCTCATAATTAAATACGATAAAAAAATGATAAAGATTTTCTGCATGGTTTCCTTTGGGTTGAGAGATTTTAATTAATCCGATAAGTTAATTTTAGTGAGATTTGGCTGTAAAGAACAAACAGTAGAAAAGTTTTTTAATATTTGGGTCTCGCCTGTCCGCCCCGTCCGTTTTTGGATGGCAGGCGGGGGAATCCATCTACATTCATATGTTATTACGATGGACAAGTCGGGAATCGGGAATCAACGAAATGATTCAATGCCTTGTGCCTAATGACCAATGACTATTTACAATTAATCATTTACCATTAACAAGCAAGCTTGCGTTCAATTGGCATATTGAAATTTACACAGATATTTTAGAATCAGGGGAGGGTTTTTCTGTTGTTGCTAATGCCTTTGAAAGGTATTTATTTACTTCATCAAGACCAGTTTCTGGGTATAAAAGGTATTGTTAATATTGAGCCGGGCTAAATAGACACCGCTGGGGTGATTGCCTGCATCCCAGTTGTATTCAACACTACCGGGAGTTCTATATTCATGGACTAATTCTGAAACTAATTGTCCAGAAATGTTATATATGGCCAATTGCAGCATGCCTTCATTCTGCACCGTAAAACTCAATGTGGTAGTTGGGTTAAATGGATTTGGATAAGTACTTAGCATAATCTCCTGCGGTAATATTTCCTTCACATCCATACTGCCTAAAATATAGATACCATTATTTTCCCATTGTGGAATATCTCCGTGATATAAATCTGTTAATTTGCCAGTGGTATTATCTAAATACTTAAATTGGGGAGTCTCACCTGCGTGTAAATACCCCTGCGAATATGAATTTCCATCAATTCCCATAACCGGTATGTCAATCATTTCTCCTTTCCAGAGCCGAGCGCCGGTTACCTTACCATTATTGTAGGAGATGATCCAGCCGTCATTTAACTCATCAGCTGATTCAGTTTTAATTTCATTTATAAAATAAAATGCCTGCTGAGTGGATTGAATAGTTTCAAAACCATGGGGAAATGTTAACCCTGGGGGATTGGAAGGTGTTAATCTGTCCAATGAAGATAATTCAAAAGAGAATGAAATGCTCTCTGTGGTAATTACCCAATATCCTTCTCCCCCGGCAAAGGTAGTAAGGCTGCCTGACCAGACACCATCTACGTTATTAGCTGCTACTCCTTCGCCAATTATACCGCTGATAGAGCCCTCAATATCATCCGGCAATCCCAAACTTAATTCAATTGAACCTTCAGCAGGAAATGATATGAGATTAGCTCCGGGAATCAAATTATATACAATGGCAGTGTTTGTAGGCATTGCATCTTTAATACAAAGGGATGCAATATCATTTACAATAACCCAATAGCCAGCTGTAGCACTGATCGTACTTAAGCTGCCCATCCAGCCGTCTGTTGCATTATAATTAGCAGCCACACCTGCTCCAATTACACCTGTTGCAATTCCTTCGATAGAATACATCATATTCGTCACAGATGAATCATCTGGAAGTCCGTAAAAACTGATCAGGTTGGCACCTTCATGCAGTTCGAGACAATAATCAATAGTATCTGGACAATCCTCTTGATTACATTCATTAATACCACCTCCACAATAAACAGTGCCTGGTCCTCCACAGATACCGCATTCATCAATTTCTACAGCTCCGCCGCATTCACCCAAACAATCGTAGTAGTTATAAAAACAATCGGGATATTCGTCACTGCAATCAAGTACCAAATTAAAATCATATCCCTGGTAATATGAAAAAGTAATGGGGTTACCATTATTATCTGAAACAACAATACCGCTTAATCCAGATGCTTCTCCCTCCAAGCTCAGTGTCAACAGGTCTCCGCATCCAGCTGGTAGTAGTGCACCTGAAAGTGAAAATCCAATTACGGTGTAGTCATTAAAGCTCACAAAGAACCCTGCGGATTCGGCATCACCCCCAGAATTGCCAATTATGCTTGCACCATCAACATCAAACTGAAAACCAGCAAAAGGTACAGAGGAATTATAAATTACGGTACCATCGCTATTTAAAAAGACGGTTAGTTCTGGCAGATCGCATCCATTTAACCTGTTATTTCCCAGATCAACGCATTCCACCGTTTCAGTTCCTGGATTTCCTAATCCATCGCCATCAGTATCTTCACAGAGAGTTTCGATTGTGGACGTTCCGCCGCAGACCTCGGCACAATCTACTACATGTCCTTCACAATCGCAATCTCCATCTGGAATACCAAATTCACCGGGACTTCCACAGCCGCATTCCTGCTGAATTCCATCACCATCACATACACCACATTCATCAAATTCTGCGGTTCCAAAACAAAAACCGTAGCAGTCCATATCCTGATTAAAGCCATCACATACATTGCAGTCATCAATCAAGTTAGATTCACAGAAAAGATCGTCATCCAGGTCATCTGAATTTGGTGCCCATCCGGAAGGTGCAAAGCCAAGGCAGAAATCATGTGAAATATCACCACTTCCCCAGCCATCATTATCGCTATCAAGGAAATGAGTTGTAGTTCCCGTGCTGGCACAGGCTCCCAACAATACCCGAACATTGGGGTTATTTTCATCATCCAGATAAAATTCAGACTGTTCAGCCGTTACATTGTTGATTTCCCGCATGTTGAACCCATTTTCTCCAATATAGAGATATAATTCATAATCACTTGAAAGGCTGTCTAAAGCTTCAGAATCCCAACTAAGGATCAATGGAATATCTAAAGAAAGGCCACCTCCGGTACTACCCCGAATGCCCCAACTTAACAGGTCATAACTTTGATGTATGGAGCGGAAATCAGTGGAAAATGCAATTTGATTACATATATTTCCATTTTGATCTTGTTGTCCATACCAGTCAAGATGGAAAAAATGTATATTGGTAAATTCACCGGAAAATGGGTTGGGATAGTCATATAGATCTTCTCCGTATTTCCAGCCATCACTACAGTCAGTGCAATTACCTAATTGAATAGTATGATCTGCACCTATACCATAGGTATCGGCAGCGGTAATGCTGATTCCCCATTCCTCAGCAACAGCCACCGAGAATAGAAGTAAAATAATTACCATTTTTAATATAGATAGATCTGTTTTCAATGTATAATTTGATTCTCCCCAATATATATGTCTTAAAAATACTAATGTTCACTCACAGTAAATCGTGATATACATCAATTTTAAAGAGGTAGGAGGTGGTGGTGGAATTAGGGGATTAAAACCAGCTTTTAATCTCTGATTCCTGAGGGAACTCTCCAGTTTTGAATTTAGAATAAACTAATTCATCATTGAGGCTTACTTCAAATGCACCTGATCTTGGCGGTGTTGAATTTCCTTCTATTTTAGCCTTAGGTGCGATAGTTTTTATGAATTTTGACACACGGGCAAAATCTGGATGGTAATTTCACTTCTCGCAATATTCGATATGAATTTTCATGTTTCCTCCCTAATTTAAAATTCTTAATGACTCCAAAAGTCCCAATATTCCTGGAATGAGTAATATCCAGCCCAGTATTTTGGTAAAAAAATCAACATCATAATTGCCGGTTCGTTTCAGCACCAACCATCCCCCTGCGAGCGACATAGCTACAAATACCAAAAATAATATGGTTCTTCCCATGCCGTATTTTGCATCAATTATCAATAATATTAAAAGTATAATTCGAAATTTAAATATATATATAATATGATTAAAAAATCCGTCTAAATTAAGCCCCTATCTTTAACATTAATAATTACAAAACAGGATAAAATTATGGCACAAAAAATAAAATTTGGCGATGTAGATATTCAAATCCCTTCATTTAATTTCAAAAAGTTTGGCGGATTAATACCACTTTTAGTAATATTATTTTTAGCATCACTATCCTTTTATACGGTAGAGGCAAATGAAAACGGAGTGGTTCTCAGAATGGGAAAATATTCCCATACAACCATGCCGGGTTTACATTTTAAAATTCCGGTAATTGATCGGGTCTATACCGTTATGGTGGATTACCAGTATAAAATGGAATTTGGATTCAGAACCCTGAAAGCTGGCGTTCGGACAGAATATTCAAAGAGAAATTTTAATCAGGAATCCTGGATGTTAACCGGAGATCTGAACATTGCACAAGTGCATTGGATTGTCCAGTATAAAATAAAAGATGCCGCTGATTATCTGTTCAAAGTGAGAGATGTAGAAAACACCATAAAGGATGTATCTGAAGCAACTCTCCGGCTTATGATTGGAGACAGATCTTTTACGGAAGTACTTCAGTCTGAGCGTCGTGCAATTGCAGACGCAGCTAAAATTCACATGCAGGAAATTCTGGATAAATATGAGACAGGAATCGCAATTAAAATGGTGCAGCTGCAGGGAGTATTGCCTCCTGACCCTGTTGCTGATTCCTTTAATGAAGTTATTCGTGCAGAGCAGGAAGAAGAAACTCTGGTCAATGAAGCCAATCAAGCCTTTAATAAAGAGATTTATAGAGCCGAGGGTGAAGCTAAAAAGCTCATAAATGAAGCCAAAGGGTATGCTATTCAAAGAATAAATACTGCCACTGGTGATGCCACTTTGTTTGAATTGGTATTAAAGGAGTATAATAAAGCCCCTCAAATTACTAGAGACAGGTATTATATTGAAACTATGAACACGGTACTTGGGAATGCTCCCAATAAAGTAATTATAGATTCTCAATTGGAGAATTTTTTACCTATGATGAACCTGAAAAATAAGGGAAGCAAATAATGAAGCAGACTATATTTCTTATTATTGTAGTAGGTGTGGTTGTCCTCGGGTTTGGATCGATTTATACCCTAAATGAAACGGAACAAGCAGTGGTGACACAATTTGGTAAACCAGTTGGCGGCGCTATTACAGATGCTGGGGTCCATTTTAAAACACCTTTCATTCAAACCGTTATAAAGTTTGATAAACGAATTTTGGAATGGGATGGATCGGCCAATGAAATTCCCACTTTGGATAATAAATACATCTATATTGATGCATTTGCAAGGTGGCGCATATCAGATGCACTTCAATTTTATAAATCAGCTAAAAATGAAATGCTGGCACAATCACGCCTGGATGATATCTTAGATGGAGCCGTTCGGGATGAAATTGCAAACCGGACAATGGTAGAAATTGTACGCTACAGTAACCGGGAAATGATCATTCTGGATGTGGAGTCATCTTCAGTCAATTTGAAAAATAAAGTTATAAAGGACCAATCCTCAAAAGGAGGAGCGCGACTGGATATTGTAGCAAGTATTTTAGAATCCGTTTCCACAAGATTGCTTGACCTGAATATGGGAATTGAAATAGTGGATGTTCAACTGAAGCGTATTAATTACACCCGCCAGGTACAAGAACAAGTTTTTAAAAGGATGATTTCCGGACAAAATCAAATCGCAGAAAAATACCGCGCCCAGGGCGAGGGCAAGAAACAGGAAATATTGGGAATGCAGGTGCAGCGTAAAAAAGAAATTATATCCGGTGCTTATTTAGAATCACAAACAATTAAGGGAGAAGCAGATGCAGATGCAACCCGGATTTATGCAGATGCTTATGGCAGGGACCCTGAATTTTATAATTTCATTAAAACTTTAGAAACCTACGCCAATACTTTAGATTCTTCCACTCAATTTATTTTATCCACGGATAATCATTACCTGAAATATCTTGGGAAATAGAGAATAAATTTAATTATTTAACATATTTATATATAAAGTCTGTCCGAAGGGGCAGACTTTATCCCTCCCCCCTCCCCAACTACAGTAAGTCCTAATGAATTCCCCTTAATAAATGGGGATAGATTGCGGTCGTTCAGCACCCTCTATAAATTTCTTGCACAATTGTTTAAATGCGGGTAAATTACTTTATTGTAAGGAGGGAAGATGGGCATATTATGGAGGTAATATGTCTGCTTGGAGGATTTTCAGTAATTCCATTACCCCCTATTTATATATATCAATAATTTTTACCTGATTTTGTCTTACAAAAGGGTAAAATGTGATCTAGATCAATAAAATTAGAAATTTGGTGAGGTAACATTTCCCTATGTATCTGGGGGAGTTAGATTCAAATTCTGATATTTTGAATAATGTGATTGCAATCAATTTGCATATTATTAATAGGGTCTTACTTTTAATGAACTGGAAATGAAATTAGAATTAACAAACTGAGGGAAAAAATGACAACTGAAATATCGAACAAACAAATTCAACAAAAAAATAATAACAATAATCTCAAGAGGGGGAGAAAAATGAAATACTTTTCAATTATACTTACTGTAATGGTAACAGCTCTAATAGGTAGAGCTACTGAGCCGCAAACCGGCTGGTTTTTTGACCAATCAACTCAACAGGCATTCTACCTATTTGATGCTATTACCATTGATGGTTTGGTAGTTGAAGGTGATGGTTCTGGAGAAGGTGATGGTGAATGTTATACCTCCGGCACCTGTGATGTTGTGGGTGCCTTTAGAAGGGGTGTCTGTGAAGACCCTGCTAGACAAGGTAGTCAGGAATTATGTGAATTGTTTTCAGTATGGAATACCGATGAGGAAATTTGTATAGGCTGGAGATATGCTGATTCAAATGGTGCTACTACGGTACCTCTCATGGGTAAGGAAGGAGCAGAAGGAGATAACACATTCACTTATGCAAACGGCGGTGAATCTGCCTACCTTAAAGTATATGATTCTTCAAATGGTTCAACTTTAGACCTAAGCCCCAGTGCTGAATTACCAGGCTGGGATTTAAATCAAATTTTCACCATAGACGGCACATCAACAGCCTGTAATGGTGGAGATGAATTAGATGACTGTGGTATATGTTCAGGAACTTTTGGTGGA
>ERZ813253.595-NODE-595-length-12352-cov-4.557546_pt1 | contig 12352 bp, 8 predicted proteins | sample MGYA00520893_ERZ813253 | MGnify/ENA primary metagenome ERZ813253 (study PRJEB31669, sample SAMD00080414) | marine metagenome | biome: oceanic hadal pelagic zone biome; feature: marine hadalpelagic zone; material: sea water | place: Pacific Ocean:Izu-Bonin Trench...
CACGACGCTCTTCCGAGCTTTGTCCGCAGAGTACGCGAAGACGAAGGCACATGGCTAGGCCACGTGATGGAGCATTGTGCGTTAGAAATACAATGTATGGCTGGCGCTGAAGTGACCTTTGGTCGCACCCGCTCAACGGGTGAGCCTGGACAATATAACATGGTTTTCGCCTACCACCAACGTACTGTTGGATTGGACGCCGGACGACTTGCACTGCATTTGCTGATGCAACTCCTACCCAGCGAACTTAAAGCCCAAGTGGACTACAAATTTGAAGACGAGTTTGATTGGCAAAGTGAGTTAAGAGAGTTTGTCTTGTCTGCACAAAAACATGAGTTTGGCCCTAGTACCGGCTCTCTCGTTAAAGCTGCTGAAGAGCGTGATATCCCTTGGTTTCGTTTAAATAAATACAGTCTAGTGCAATTCGGACAGGGAAAGTACCAACAACGAATTCAGGCAACTATTACCAGCAAAACATCTCAAATTGCCGTGGCGATTGCATGCGATAAGGAAGATACTCATAATTTGCTACACAAACTGGGTTTACCGGTTCCGCTGCAACTCATGGTTTACAATGAAAAAGCGGCGGTACGCGCTGCTCACAAAATTGGTTTTCCCGTAGTTTTAAAGCCATTGAATGCCAACCATGGCCGTGGTGTTTCGATTAATCTTATGGAGGACGACCAAGTCATCACCGCTTTTGATGAGGCCAAACAACACAGCAAGGGTGGCGCTATCTTAGTCGAAAGTTTTATTACTGGCTTTGACCACCGTATGTTGGTAATTAATAATGAATTGGTTGCAGTAGCAAAACGAGTTCCCGGCCACGTAGTCGGCGATGGAAAGCTCACTATAGACCAACTTATCGAGATTATTAACAGTGATCCTAGGCGTGGTATTGGTCATGAGAAAGTACTTACCAAGCTAGAACTTGATCTGCAAGCAAGGCGCCTAATGACAGAAGGCGGCATTAATGAAGACAGCATTCTACCCAAGGGCGAAATATTTTATTTGCGCTCAACTGCAAATCTCTCCACCGGTGGTACTGCCATCGACTTAACCGATGTGGTGCATCCCGACAACCGTGACATGGCAGTACGTGCTATTAAGGCTATTGGTCTAGACGTTGGCGGCGTTGATTTCCTTACCGATGACATCAGCCATTCCTACAAAGAAATTGGTGGTGCTATTGTTGAGGCTAACGCAGCGCCAGGTTTTCGAATGCACGTTGCACCAAGCGAGGGCACACCACGCGATGTAGCAGGCAAGGTCATCGATATGCTGTTTCCAGCAGAAACAGGTATCCGCATTCCAATTGCCGCCATTACCGGTACAAACGGAAAAACCACAACCTCACGTATGCTTAGTCACATTATGAAAGCCAGTGGTTACATGGTTGGTATGACATCAACTGATGGCGTTTACGTGGATGGCAAGCTCAGTGTTAAAGGCGACATGACAGGCCCCGCCTCTGCGCAAATTGTATTGTGTGACCCGTCGGTTGATTTTGCCGTTATGGAAACCGCTCGTGGTGGGTTATTAAGAAGTGGTTTGGGTTTTCAAAGTTCTGATGTTGCAGCTTGTATTAATATTAGTGCCGACCACCTAGGATTAGGCGGAATCGACACCGTCGAAGACTTAGCTCAAATAAAACGCGTGGTGATTGAGTCTGCAGCCGGTACCGCCGTACTCAATGCCGATGATATTCATTGTTTGCGCATGGCCGATTTTTCTACAGCCGAGCGTATTTGTTACGTCACCATGAATGCAGAGCACGCTTTGGTGAAAGAGCATATTCGCTCAGGTGGTCGCGCTGTTGTCCTAGAAAAAGGCATGAACGGCGACATGATTACTATTTATGACAACGGAACTCACATCCCAGTTCTATGGTCACACCTAATTCCTGCAACCATAGAGGGCAAGGCAGCACACAATGTCCAGAATGCAATGTTCGCAGTGGCAATGGCTTTTAGCTTTAATGTTGATTTAGACAACATTCGTCACGGATTGAGAACTTTTGACACTAGCTTCTTCCAAGCACCAGGGCGAACCAACGTATTCAACGAGCACCCATTTAAGGTTATATTGGATTATGCACATAACCCTGCGGCCTTCAAAGCTATGGCTGAATTAGTAGATCGACTCGATGTTTCTGGCAAACGAATTGCTGTCGTGTCAGCTCCGGGGGATCGTCGTGACGAAGACATTATTGAAGCTGCCAAGATATTGGCTGGCCATTTTGATTATTACATCTGTAAAGCGGATGACAACCGCCGAAAAAGAGCTTTTGATGAAGTGCCTAAAATGCTACAACAAGGCTTTATCGACAACGGTGTAGAGACAGAAAAAATAAGTATTATTCCATCCGAGAAAGAGGCAGTTGAGAAGGCACTAGATATGGCTGAAGAGGGTGATTTAGTGATGGTATTTGGCGACAACACCGTGCGCTGCTGGAAGCAAATAATATATTTGAAAAATGATGATCAAAAAGAGCTGGACAATACAGCTCATCAACCTGAAGAGGCAGAATCCGAATTAGAAGAACTCCTTAACGAGGGCGACAGCCTAATTAGTGACGAACGTGGCGTTCGCATTGCTCGCAATGAAAGCGATGACGGCGATTAAGTATATAAATCTAGCATGGAAGTTCACAATATAAACAAAAAAACTTTAAATATCTCCATTCCATCGGCAGATAATTTAATACTGAACGACTCTCGCCGACTAACGGGCCCGGGATTATTGTGGGAATATCCTGGGGCGGTATTGGATGTTTTTTTTCATGACATTAATGCAGAGCAAGTAATCAAAGTATGGAACAGGGAGGCCAGACGAGTGCTGGATGGCATTGGATGGCAAAATCAACGTATTATCGATCGACGTTTTGACGGTGGTGTCAATCTTGCTATTTCTGCGCCAATGGATCAACTTTACAGCGCAACCTTTGCAGTTCAAACGGCGTGGCATTTTTGCGCCTCAGAGCTTCTAAATAAGAAAAGTGATAACTTTGAGTACATGATTAGCAGCCTTCAAGAAATCATGGTAAAGGAATCCAATCCAAGCTTAGTTACCCTTATGGAGGCTGCAGCTGAGCATTGTGTTGACGTCTTAAGCGACGACGCCGAGCTCTCATTAGGCCATGGTAAGGGTTCACGAACTTGGCCGATTAACGACCTTCCTAGCCCAAAAGACATTAATTGGCAGGCTTTGTATGATATTCCTGTTGCTCTGATCACAGGCACTAATGGAAAGACCACGACGGCTCGTTTATGTAACGCTATTGGCACTGCTTCAGGCTTAGTGGCAGGATTAACTTCAACCGAATTTGTTCGGGTGGGTGATGATATTCTTGACCATGGCGATTATTCCGGTCCAGGTGGTGCGCGTATGTTGTTACGCGATCCACGCTTAGAAATAGCCTATTTAGAAGTGGCTCGTGGTGGTATTTTACGCCGCGGTCTCCCTTTGCGCCGAGCAAGTGCCGCCTTAGTTACAAATGTGGCGGCAGATCATCTAGGTAATTACGGTATCAACACTGTTGAAGATTTAGCGCTTGCTAAATTTTCTGTACATCGAACCTTAGCCGATGATGGCATATTAGTGCTCAATGCTGATGACGAATTGGTTGTTGCTGAAGCGTCCCGAATACAGACTAAACTCTGCTGGTTTTCACTAAATTCAAACGCAACTCAAATTATTTCATCTAAATCCGAGGGCACCCCTTGTGCTTGGCTTGAAAATTCTAGCCTTATGTATTTTGATGGCAAACAAACCGATTCAGTTATCGATGTACAAGATATTCCCCTGACTATGGGAGGTGTAGCGCAATATAATATTCGCAATGCTTTAGGTGCTCTTTGTATTTCTCGTGCCTTAGGGCTTGATAATAAAGCTATCCATACCGGTCTTTCACAGTTTAAGAGCGACCCCAAAGACAACCCTGGAAGGTGCAATGAATTTGCGGTTAATGGCGCTCGAGTTTTTGTTGATTTTGCCCACAACTCCCATTCAATATCCGCCGTTGCTGGAGCGATGGCCAGCATTCCCGCTAAAAAACGCTTTGTGATGATGGGAATTGGTGGTGATCGTTCGGATCAAGCCATACAAGAAGCAACAAGTGCTGCTTTGAGTTTGCAACCCGATTACCTTGTGGCTATCGAACTGGAGTCATTTTTACGTGGTCGTGAATTGGGCGATGTAAGTCGCGTTATTGTTGAGCAATGCCACAAAAGTGGTATGAGTAAAGAGCAAATTTTCAGTATGGGTTCACCTCTCGAGGGTGCTGAATTTATCCTTAACAAAATACAGCCGGGTGATTTAGCCTTATTGTTAATTCTGGCTGATCGAGAAAAAGTATTTGCCTTATTAGAGCAATTATCCACGTAAGTATTTCTCCTGATAATTTACCACTATAATTCGACATATGTCGATTTTCGATTTTATTGTTATTGGGCGCGGCTTAATAGGCTCAGCCGCTGCTCGTCATCTAGCCATTCAAGGGGCAAATGTCGCCCTAGTTGGACCAAGTGAGCCGACAAACCTTAAAACCCATACTGGTGTGTTTAGCAGTCATTACGATTCAGCACGTATTGTGCGCATATTGGACTCACTTGCTCATAATTGCCAAATTTCTCAAGAATCCATTAAACGCTTCAAGCCTCTAGAGCAAGAAACTAGTATTAACTTTTTTCAAGAAGTGGGCTATCTTGCAGTGTCAAATAACTCAAGCTTTCTTGAAGATATGAGTGCCCAAGCAAATAATTATTATCCTAAGATGGAAATATTCTCTTCAGAGCAACTGAGTGAACGTTTTCCTTATTTCCAGTTCCCAATAGATGTTCGTGGGATCTTTCAAGCTAAAAATGCTGGCTGGTTAGACCCTAGAAAAAACATTGCAGCACAAAATAAAGCTCTAGAAAACTTTGGCGGTATTGTTGTTGACGAGACAGTCATTGCCATTGAAAAAAATGAAAAATACATCACTGTAAAAACAGAACAATCAACACTTAAATGCAAAAAATGCATTATTTCGACAGGTGCGTTTGCAAATATTGGCAATATTATTCCTCGCTCAATAGATTACGGTGTTGTGCCTCACACAGCAGTGCTGGGCGAGGTATCTGAAGACCAGTTATCAAACCTTAAAGGCATGCCGACGTTGAGCTATCGACTCGGTGACGAGCCTAATAAATTTCTATACTTTTTACCGCCTGTTGAGTATCCGAATGGCAAACACTACGTCAAAATTGGCAATGCACTCGGAGATGAAATGGCAAAAGATAAGCAATCATTGCAGGACTGGTTTCAAAGTGATGGCGACAAGGAAAAAATTCCATGGCTAACAGGGGCGCTCAAAGAACTACTGCCTTCTGTAACTTTCAACGGCTTTCATTCAGTTTCCTGTGTCACCACAACATCTCCAACGGGTGGTAACTACATTGATCAATTTGAAGATGAAAGATTTTATGCTCTTTTTGCCGGTGGCGGCTATTGCGCCAAATCCGCAGATGAATTGGGCTACATTACGGCAGAGTTTGCATTAAATAATCATTTTCCTTCGCCCTACAATAAGGAAAACTTTAAATTGATTTATCAATAAAAAAACCCGCGATGACGAGGTTTGTTTATTCAAACTTGAGTCAACTAAGCCTCATCTGCGCCATGCTGACCAACGAAGTCAGCAAGGCCAAAATCATTAGTGTGGAATGTGATTACATGCCCTTAGGAAAGTAGAATAAGTCCCCTGCAGTTACAGTCACTTCTTAACCAGGGTCATCGGTAATATGAAATCCACTAACAAGAATGATTTTCATTTCTTCGTAGATGCATTCTTATCGCTAGATAAGGCAAAGTCTTTCAAAAATGCATTATCGCCTTTAAACAAAGGAATTTCTTGACCTGTAATCTTGCCTTGAAAGTCCATCTTAACCACACTCTTCCATGTTACTCAACTAAAGAAAAAGTATACCAATACCAAAAAACAAATGACTAACATAAAAAATTTCATGGACAGTGCTTTATATTATAACAAAATGACTTGTTTAATCATGTGTTGTAGTTTATTATTAACCCGAAAATAATAGTTATTCTGTATACAGTAATCCAGTGCAGTAGATTATTAAGTATTTATACATTTAAAAAGATAGATATAAACTCATTAAGTCTCAAAATAGTGCAGCTATATACTCATATTTAGTCAATCTAACTTCGATACTTACCCGAGGCGGATAGCTTATATTGCAGAGAAAGGTGTTTATGTTTAGCTAACGCTAGCCTCCAAACAAGAACAGGTGGCTATTGTGTGAATTTGAGTTTTTTAGTTAAATGATGAAATTCGTAATATTTATAGGCATTCTAGATTTATTTAGGACTAATTAGCGCAAAACTTGAGTAATTTAATGACATATTGTGCTCTACAATTCTAATACAAAATGCTTATTAATTAGTGAGCTCGTCTTGTATTTATACTTATAATGCTAAATTAGAGTATTTAAAGGTATATATTAGTCGAGTTTTTGTAAAACGACCATTAAGTTAATCGCTCCGAGTTGAGACAACTCACATTTAGTATCAAGCACACTTGGACAGAGGAAGGTGAAGGCAGAAAAACCCTTAGTAAGATTTGAAAATGTACAGAAAAGCTATGACGGCGAAATACTGGTTGTAAAAGATTTCAACCTCGATGTTGCCAAAGGTGAATTTGTTACCATGCTTGGACCATCTGGCTCTGGCAAAACCACTTGTTTGATGATGTTAGCGGGTTTTGAACCAGTAACGAATGGCAACATCTATTTAAATGACAAACCCATTAACAATGTGGCGCCCCACAAACGAGGCATTGGTATGGTGTTTCAAAACTACGCCCTTTTCCCCCATATGACGGTTGCTGAAAACCTTGCTTTTCCTTTAGAAGTGCGAAAAATTGGTAAAACCGAGAGAGAGGAACGCGTCAATCGTATACTCGACATGGTGCAATTGAGTGATTTTGGCAATCGTCGCCCAATGCAGTTATCGGGTGGCCAACAACAACGCGTTGCAGTCGCCCGCTCACTTATCTTTGATCCAGATTTAGTATTAATGGACGAGCCTTTAGGTGCACTTGATAAAAACCTACGTGAGCAGATGCAGTATGAAATTAAACATTTGCACGAAGAGTTGGGCTTAACTGTTGTCTACGTTACCCATGATCAAACAGAAGCTTTAACAATGTCAAATCGCATCGCTGTATTTGATGATGGCATCGTACAACAATGCGCGCCGCCAACACAATTATACGAAAAACCTGAAAATGCTTTTGTTGCTAATTTTATCGGCGAGAACAACCGATTAATGGGCACAGTTGAGGCAATTAATGGCGATCAAGTCACCGTAAAAACCGATTCTGGCGACATTGTTATTGCTACTAAAGCCAATGTCAACTCTGTGGGTGAACGCACCACTATATCCCTGCGTCCGGAGCGAATTCTCGTTGCTCCTGCTACTGGAAAAACTCCCAATACTTATTCTGCCAAAGTAGAAGAATTAATCTACCATGGCGACCATATTCGCACACGCTTTAGTGTGTGTGGAAACGACGAGTTTATCGTCAAAGTTCCCAATTCAGTTGATAGTAAACAACTTCAGCAAGGCAAAGAAGTGTCTATTGGTTGGATGACGGAAGATTGTTTGGCTTTGGATGGTTAAGTCCTAAGACAAGCATTTATTAATAATAGGAGAGTTAAAAATGAAAAACGTTATATCTAAAGCACTGATTACCAGTGCTGTATCTATGGCTGTATTCGCTGGTTCCGTTCAAGCTGCATCCATAACTGCTGTATCTTGGGGTGGTGCCTACACCAAATCTCAAGTCGAGGCCTACCATAAACCATGGGCAGCAGCAACCGGTAACACCGTTGTATCGGAAGACTACAGTGGTGGTTTAGCAGAAATAAAAGCACAAGTTGAAGCAGGAAACGTAACCTGGAACCTAGTAGACCTTGAATTGTCAGATGTAGTCCGTGGCTGTGACGAGGGTATTCTTGAGGTAATCGATCATAGTATCCTACCTAATGGTGCGGATGGTAGCTCTGCAGCTGATGACTTCCTACCTGGAACCCTCCATGAATGTGCTGTTGGCCTTATTGTTTGGTCAACTATTTGGGCCTATGATAGTACTAAAATAAGTGGTGTTAATAGCCTTGCCGATTTCTACGATCTGGAGAAATTCCCAGGAAAGCGTGGATTGCGTAAAGGACCAAAGCCTAACTTAGAAATGGCTTTGATGGCTGATGGTGTTCCTGCAAGCTATGTTTACATTGTCTTAGGTACCGACGCTGGTGTACAGCGTGCCTTTGATAAGCTTGATACAATCAAAGACTCTGTCATTTGGTGGGAAGCTGGCGCACAACCGCCACAACTACTTGCCGACGGTGAGGTTGTTATGACAACAGCTTATAACGGTCGTATCTTTAACGCTGTTGCAGCTGAAGGCAAACCTTTTGTCATTAACTGGGACGGTCAAGTATGGGATTTAGACATGTGGGCAATTCCTAAAGGTGCTTCAAATATGGCTGAAACGCTTGATTTTATCAAGTTCTCATCAAGCACTCAGGCACTTGCAGATCAAGCAAGCTGGATTTCTTATGGTCCAGTGCGTAAATCATCTGCAGCTTTGGTAGGCTCGTATCACAATCAACCAGATCTTGATATGGCTCCACATATGCCAACTGCGCCCGAAAACTTCAAAAATGCTGTTCAAAACAATTTTGAATTTTGGGCTGACAACCAAGATCAGTTAAACGAACGCTTCAATGCGTGGCTAGCTAACTAAAGCTAACTGACCTTTGTTTTATGTACCGGCGGGTGTTGTATAACCCGCCGGTATTTTTATAGAAAATACAATATAATCCAAGTATGAACCAAGCAATAAATCCTATTGACAACGTAATACCGTTAAAAGAAAAGCTTGCCAAAGCCACAAAAGTTCAAAGAAGACGTGCGCTACTTTTAACCATGCCCTTGGTCATATTTCTAATTGTTAGTTTTGTTCTGCCAATAGGTGAGATGTTGTGGCGCAGTGTACACAACCCCGCTGTATCCAATGTAGTGCCAAATTTTGCCATTGCTATTCAGCAGTGGGATGGGCAAGGCCTGCCCTCAGAAGAGATGTTTGAAACTTTTGTAAGCGATCTAGTTGTGGCCAAAAAAAATCGCGAAATCGGTAAAACCGTCGGTAATCTTGCCACCCGTATTAATTATGCTTTGCCGGGTAGTCGCAGCTTATTTACCTCCACAGCTCGCAAAGCCAACAAAATCAGTGCTCCCTACAAAGAAGGACTAATAGCACTCAACAAAAAGTGGAGTAATCCTCAGCTATGGCTGAGCCTGCAAAGAAATGCCAAGGACTTCACCCCTGCCTTCTATCTGGCAGCACTAGATCTTAAATATGACGACAAAGGCAACGTCGTCCAAGCAGATAAATTGTATCAAATCTACCTCTCCAACTTTATTAAAACCCTTCAAATATCTGCACTAATAACATTTATTTGCGCACTCTTGGCCTACCCGATAGCCTATGTTCTTTCTACGCTGCCTCTACGCCAATCAAACTTGTTAATGATCCTTGTTTTGCTACCCTTTTGGACATCATTACTCGTACGAACCACTGCCTGGATTGCTATTCTTCAAACCGAAGGCCTGGTTAATGATATCTTTGTTTTTTTGGGTATTCTCGCGGATGATGGTCGAGTGCAAATGATATACAACCAAACAGGCACCGTTACCGCTATGGTTCATATTCTACTGCCGTTTATGATCTTGCCATTGTATTCGGTGATGAAAACCATTAATCCTACCTACATGAAAGCAGCAATTTCTATGGGTGCCAAACAATCCTACGCTATGCGTAGGGTGTATTTACCTCAAACCATCCCTGGTTTAGCGGCCGGCACACTTTTGGTGTTTATCTTAGCTATTGGTTACTATATTACGCCTGCCTTGGTCGGCGGCGAGGATGGCATACTGATTTCTAACCTGATTGCCTATCATATTCAGAAATCACTCAACTGGAGTTTGGGAGCCGCCTTGTCGGCTATTCTTCTTGGAACGGTACTGATTCTATACTGGCTATTCAATAAGTTAGTCGGTATTGACAATCTTAAGTTCGGTTAAGGGAGGGCTGGATGACATTACTTAAACACGAGAAGAGTAAAAGTATATTAGTCCTTCTTGGGGTTACTCTACTCATACTGGCTTGGTCAAGCAAATCAGGATCCATCACGCTAGCGCCAGCCTTGAGTTTTTTGGTTTTATTTGGTATTCCTCTATACTTTGTAAGGCCTATGCCAATTTATGCCACCCGAGAAGATCGACTGTCACGTTATCTATTTGTGGCAATTTGTACCTTTATTTTTATCTTTCTGATTACACCCATACTCATTATCGTACCATTGTCATTTAATGTTGAGCCTTACTTCACTTTTACCGAAGGCATGCTAAACTTTGAAGCAAGTGCATTCTCGCTGAGATGGTATGAAGATATTGTGTATAACGGCATGGTCGATCCAGACGCCCTCACTGGCTGGTGGAGTGATATGTGGAATAACTCCCAGTGGATTCGTTCAACCCGAAATTCATTTTTTATTGCGACAATCTCTGCACTAATCGCAACTACTTTAGGCACCATTGCCGCTCTGGGGTTATCACGCCCTGAAATGCCTTATAGAGCCCTCATTACAAGCTTACTTATCTCACCAATGATTGTGCCATTGGTGATTACTGCAACCGGTATGTTCTTTTTTTACTCAAGCATTAACCTTGCAAAAACCTACACAGGGGTAATCCTAGCCCACGTAACTCTTGGCATACCTTTTGTGATTATTACCGTAACAGCGACCCTGAGTGGTTTTGATCGAACTCTCATTAAAGCCTCACAAAGCCTTGGTGCTCACGGTTGGATGACGTTTCGACGCGTTATCATGCCGCTGATTATGCCCGGCATGATCTCCGGCGCTTTGTTTGCCTTCGTCACTTCACTGGACGAAGTGGTGGTGGTGATATTTATCGCTGATGTAGAGCAACGAACAATCCCAAGACAAATGTTCTCTGGCATCCGCGAGCAAATATCGCCAACCATCCTCGCAGTCGCAACTATCCTGGTACTGATATCGATTGCGCTGTTAACCGTTATGGAGTTATTGCGACGACGTTCTGAGCGCATGCGCGGTCTCACTCCCGGCTAGGGCCAATTGCACCGCCAACAAACTGAAAGCAGCGCCAATCACAATTAAACTTTTTCAGCGACTGATGTATTTGTGATATAGTTGGTGCTGCAACCATTCTGGTTATTTTCTCCATTTTATTGCTTACCACACTTGAAATGCTTCGCCGTCGGTCTGAGCGAATCCGTGGGGTCAGTCCAAACTAGATTTTTCCTGTTCCTTTTTATAAAATTACTTCTAGATAATATATGGTCTCGTCCATCAATAACTATTAAAGAGTTCTATAAAAAACAATCATCCAGAATATAATAAAATCTATTTTATAAATTCAATTTATTATTATGAAAAAACGCATTATTTCGACTGAGAAAGCTCCTGCAGCTGTTGGCACATATTCACAAGCTGTTGCTGTAACAGGTGGCACTTCAATTTACCTTTCAGGGCAGATTCCTTTAGTCCCGGAAACCATGGAGGTCGTTGAAGGTGACATTGAAACACAAATTCACCAAGTATTTAAAAACCTAACAGCTGTCTGCCAAGAAGCTGGAGGCGACTTAAGTAATATCGTTAAACTTAATATCTTTTTGACAGACCTTAATAACTTTGCCATTCTCAATGAAATTATGTCAACCTACTTTGACCAACCCTATCCTGCTCGTGCAGCAATCGGGGTGAATGAACTTCCAAAAGGAGTTAGCGTTGAAATGGATGGCGTCATGGTGGTTAATTCGGATCAGTACAGCTACTAATCCAATGACATCACTCTCTGATCCAGTTATTTCAATTAGCGGATTGGGTAAGAAAACTTCGGATAGATTAAATCAGATTGGGATTTATTCTCTAGAGCATTTTCTCTTTCATCTACCAAATAGATACCAAGACAAAACCTACATCGCCCCACTCTCTTCAGCCAAGGTGGGTGATGAAGCCTTGCTTGAGCTATCAATAGATAGAATAGAAGAGGCACCCACAAGACAACGACAATTACTATGCTACCTATCTGATGACAAGAATCACAAAATCTTGTTGCGTTTTTTTCATATTAATCAGTACCAAAAGCAAGCCTTTGTTCGTGGCGAACTTATTCAATGCTTCGGTGAAATAAAGATTGGCCGACAAGGGCTAGAGATGTACCACCCTGAATATCGCTTGAT
>ERZ813253.596-NODE-596-length-12352-cov-3.453579_pt1 | contig 12352 bp, 11 predicted proteins | sample MGYA00520893_ERZ813253 | MGnify/ENA primary metagenome ERZ813253 (study PRJEB31669, sample SAMD00080414) | marine metagenome | biome: oceanic hadal pelagic zone biome; feature: marine hadalpelagic zone; material: sea water | place: Pacific Ocean:Izu-Bonin Trench...
CCGATCTGATGTTGGGCCAATATCAGCAGCGGGTGGGTATTTACACTGCTGGCGATGGCGGCCGTGGTTTTAATCCAAAAACAAAAATATTCCCTTCGTTTTTGCCGGACGACTACACCAGCATGGTGGTTGGCAAATGGCACATGGGGCTGGATACGGATTATCCGAAACTTAAGATGCATGCGCTGAATCGCGGTTTCGACGAGTGCTACAAGTTCATGGGCCGTGGAGGTCACGACTACTTCAAATTACGCGGAGTGAATGGCCCCGAGTATGCACCGATCTATCGCAACAAAGAACGAATCAAAGAGGGAGATTACGAAGGCTATCTAACAACTCGATTGACGGAGGAAGCCGTGGCCTTCATCGACCGGCAAAAGCAGAAGCCTTTCTTTCTCTACCTCGCCTACAATGCTGTGCATGCGCCGGCCCAGGCGCCCAAGGAGGACATTGCACGGATGCAAAAGATGTTTCCGCAACTCGACAAAAAACGTGCGATCCTCATGGCGATGCTTCATCACTTGGATCTCGGCGTTGGTGCGGTGGTCAAGAAACTGAAGGACGAGGGGCTTTGGGAAAATACGTTGTTATTTTTCCTGACTGACAATGGTGGTGCGAAGGCAATGAACGCGAACAACGGAATCCTGCGTGGCTTCAAAGGGAGCCTCTACGAGGGTGGTATTCGGACGCCCTGGGTGATCAGTTGGCCGGCCAGGTTTGCTGGCGGACGCACCATCGATGCCCCCGTGATCTCGCTCGATATCCTCCCGACGGTGGTCGATGCCATGGGCACGAAGGGTGCGGCCAAGCGGGTGTTCGACGGCAAAAGTTTGTTGCCGTTGCTCATGGGAAAATCGACGGCCCATCACCCGGTGCTTTATTGGAACAGCGGCGAGCCCAAGGGCGAATGGGCTGTGAGGGAAGGCAACTGGAAGGCGCACGGTTTCAAGCAAAAATATGAACTTTACGACTTGGCCAGCGATCCATCGGAGAAAACGGACCTCGCGGCCAAGCGGCCGGAGTTGGCCAAGCGCCTGGCCGAGCGGCACGAAACCTGGCTGGCCGAGATGGTCCAGTCGGCGGGCAAAAGCAACGCCACTTGGCCAAGGGATCGGGCTACGGCTGAAGAGCCCAAACCAAAAGATGCCGCACGGGAAAAAAAGCGTGCCGAGCGCAGAAAAGCCCGTCAGAAACAGAACAAAACCAAGTGAATTTCCTGCACAAAGCCGCGGCGTTTCTCTGCTTTTTGTTCGCCGCCAACTTGGCCAATGCAAAGCTGAATGTGTTGCTAATTGTTTGCGATGATCTGAATACGCACGTCAGCACTTCCGGGTATCAGCACATCAAGACACCAAACCTTGATCGCTTGGCCAAGGAGAGCCTGATCTTCACCCGGGCCTACTGCCAATACCCTGTTTGTGGGCCGTCCCGTGCGTCGTTTCTCAGCGGGTTGTATCCCGAGTCGACCGGCGTGCTGAATAACAAGATCGATATTCGTGAGACGCGACCGGGTACGCCATCGTTGCCGCAATTCATGAAAGAGAACGGGTACTGGACCGGGGGCGTTGGCAAGGTGTTCCACACGGTGCGGCATGAATCGGGCGATCTCGGGTGGAACGAGTATCATCGATTTGAGAACGACGAGTTTCCGTTTGTGACTGAGGCGCGGAAAAAGTTTGAGGCCAAGAATGGTTCGGTCGAACGCGGGAAGTCCCGCAGGCTATGGAAGCAACAATTGCCGAAGATGTTCACCCAAACGCGCGGCCAATCGAGCCCCGGCTACGGGCCAAGCGGGTTGAACGACTCGCAGCATCGGGATGGCCGGAACGCCCGCAAAGTCGTCGAGTGGATCGACAAAAAAAGCTACGGCGACAAGCCGTTCTTTATCACGGTTGGCATCCACAAACCGCACGTTCCGTTCATCGCGCCACAGAAATATTTCGACCTCTATCCGCGGCGTGAACTTCAGTTTGAGCTGAGTCCGGCCAACGATTGGGCCGATATTCCGAAGATGGCGATGGTCAAACGGTTCAGCGGCTTTGGGTTTGAGTTGGGCAGGGAGAATGATCCGCTTCGACGTGAATACACGCAGGCTTATCATGCCTGCGTTTCGTTTGTGGATGCGCAGATCGGATTGATTCTCGACAAGTTGAAGGCACAAAAACTTTGGGAAGACACAATTGTGATATTCACCTCTGATCATGGCTATCACCTGGGGGAGCATTTCATGTGGGGCAAGGTGACGCTTTTCGAGGAGTGTGCCCGCGTGCCGTTGGTGGTGCGAGTTCCCGGTGTGTCCAAGGCCGGCACTCGCAGCGAAGGCTTGGTCGAAACGATCGACCTGTTCCCGACCCTGGCCGAGCTTTGCGACTTGTCCGCTCCGGCATATCTGCAGGGACGGAGTTACGCGGGGCTGATTCGCGAACCCAGCGGAGCGGGCAAGCCAAGCGCATACACCGTCGTGTCCCGTGGAAATCAACTGGGGCGTTCCATCCGGACCAAGCGCTGGCGTTACGCCGAGTGGGGCGCAGTCAAGGCAGCCGAGTTGTACGATCTGGAGAAAGATCCGATGGAATACACCAATTTGGCCAAGTCGCCCAGGCACCGCGCCGTCGTGAATCGGATGAAGGACACCTTGGCCAAGCGCCGCAAGCAGGCCGAGTCAGCAAGGAACATAACTGGGAAGTAATGGAGGACTCCTCAAAGGCCTTGTTTTTTACTAGCAAAACTTGGCCAAGAGCATAGCCTCCCAATCCCAACCGGATAGCGATGCTGACTTTTTTCGATGGCCAACAGCCGATAAGCCGACGGGAGTTGCTCCGAGTGGGCACGCTTGGCTTGGGTGGGCTGTCGCTATCGTCGCTGCTCGGCGTTAAGGCCTTGGCCAACGGCCAGCCGAATCCGCTTACCGGCAAGTCGGTCATTTTCCTGTTTCAGCAGGGCGGGCCGAGCCAGCACGAGACGTTTGATCCGAAGCCGGATGCGCCATTGGGCGTGCGCTCGGTCGGTGACGTGATTCCGACCTCGCTGCCTGGAGTGCGATTTAGCGGTTGGCTGCCGCGCCTGGCCAAACTGGCACACAAAGTCACGGTGGTGCGCTCGTTTCACACCGGCAATTCCGGGCACAACATCCAGCCGATTGTCAGCGACTCCTCAAAACAGGCGAACATCGGCGTGCACTATGCGCGCGTGGCCGGCGTCACGCGGGCGAACTCCGGCATGCCAACCAACGTGGTGCTCTTTCCGCGCTCGGTGGACCCCGATGTGCCCGGGCCGGAAGCGCGCGGCAACATTTCGGCGACCGGCCCGTACAGCAAAAGTTACGCCCCGTTCATCCCGGGGAAGGGTGGGCAACTGCAGGACGACATGAACTTGGCGATGCCGCGGGAGCGTTTTTTTGAGCGGCGAAAACTGCTCGCCGGTTTGGACAGCCTGAATCGTGCGATCGATGCCAACGGTGAGATCAGTGCGTTGGACGATATACAGCAGCAAGCCGCGGAGGTATTGCTCGGTGGCGGTGTGTCGAGGGCGTTGGACCTGTCGCAGGAGGACGCCAGGACCCTAGCGCTCTATGACACGAGCCGTTACGTCCGCGGCGATAAATGGAACTCGGTGACCCGCGGCACGAAGGGTTACTACAACGCCCAGGCCGGCACGATCGGCAAGCTGCTCCTGCAGGCGCGCCGGTTGTGCGAGGCCGGTTGCGGCTACGTGACCATCCATGCGAGCTACGCCGGCGTGTGGGACATGCACGCCGATGGCAACAACCTCAACATGCGCGACGGCATGGAGGCTGTCGGGTACAGTTTTGACCATGCCGTGGCGGCGTTTATCGAGGACTGCGAAGCTCGTGGTTTGTCCGATAAGATCATGCTTGTCTGCTGCGGCGAAATGGGCCGCACGCCCAAGCTCAACAAACGCGGCGGTCGCGATCATTGGGCGCGCCTGGCACCGTTGATGCTTTACGGTGGCGGCATCGATGGCGGCCGGGTGATTGGAAAATCGGACCGCATGGGCGGCGAGCCGGTCACCGACGCGTTCGGGCCGAAGCACCTCATTTCAACCATCCTCCGCACGGTGATCGACCCCGGCCAACTGCGACTCATCCCCAACGCCCCGAAGCAAGTCACCGACCTCCTCGACCACCCACCCATCGCCGGGCTGGGATGACCGCGCTTGGCCAAGCGCCTGGCCTCCGTACCCGGTGATCACTTGCCGGTTTTGGTTGCGCCGATGCAGTAGAGGTGGCTGTGGGTGCGGATGAAGAGTTGGCCCTGACTGATGGCCGCGCTGGCGGTGACTTTTTCCCCGAGCTCGTTTCTGGCGATGACATTGAATGTTTCATCGAGGCGAATGACGGTGGTCACTCCGCTGTCGGAGACGCAATAAACCAGGCCATCCGCCATGACGGTTGACGCGGTATGTCCGCCGTGGAGGCGTTCCATCCAATGTCGTTTGCCGGTGTCGGCGTCGGAGCAACTGGCGATGCCGCTGTCGGCGACGACGGGGAGGTACGGGCCGACGGCGACGGGCGAGGGCGCGTAACCTGCGCCGCGATTGGTGCGCCAGGCGATGTGGGTGTCGGTCACATTGCCGCGGCCTTCGGGGCGGATGGCGACGACGTGGCGGCCGGGATATCCCATGGTAGCAAAAACGTATTTCCCGTTGTACACCATCGACGCCACGAACTGTTCTGTCGGGCCATCGATGATCCAGTGGCGCTTGCCGTTGCGCGGGTTGTAGCTGGCGATGCACATATTGCCGGAGAGGATCATCTGCGTGCGGCCGCCGATCCCCCGGATGATTGGCGTGACGTAGCTGCGGGTGTTGTTGGTTCGCCGGATGCGCCAGCGCTCTGCGCCGGTGACGCGATCCAGCGCTACGAGGTAGGCGTTGCCGTCGTGATCGCCATTGAGGATCACCAAGTCCTCAAAAAGCACGGGGCAGGTGTTGAATCCGTGGGCGCTGACGAACTCGCCAACGACGGTTTTCCACTTTTGTTTTCCGGCCATGTCGTAAGCGGCGGCGAAGAGATTCCCGGGTGTGATGAGGCGCGGGGTGCCCACGTTCGGCGCGGGGATTTTCCGGTTGTCCGCTTTCATGAACGTGACGAACACGCGCTGCCCGTCCGTGGCGGGCGTGCTGGAGGCCCGGCTGTTGAGGGAGTGGATGGTTTCCAGCAGCGACGTCAGCACGACCGTCTGCCAAAGCGTTTCACCGGTGCGCCGATCGAGGCAGAGCAGAACGCGCTGTTCTTTTTCCGGCAGGCAGGTTGTAACAAAAACCTTGTTGCCCCAGACGACGGGCGAGGAATGTCCGTTGCCGGGGATGGCAACTTTCCAGGCGATGTTTTCCGTGGCGCTCCATGTTGTCGGGATGCCTTTTTCCGGGCTGATCCCGTCGCCGCTTGGCCCGCGCCAGCCCGGCCAGTTTTCAGCCAGAAGCAGCCCCGGCGCACACAAAAGCAACACAACCAAACGCATGCCGGGAGTTTAGTGGCGTCACACGTTCGCACAAGTGGCAACTCCCGCCGCTTGGCCAAGCGCGAAATTTTGTTGTCGCAAAAGAGGCGGGGGAATTGTCTGCTTGGCCAAGCGGAGGTAAACGAAAACGGATGAACGTCGCGCTTTTCACCGGGATACGGGAGTTGGAAATCCATGAGCGGCCGAAGCCGGCTCTGGAGCGGGCGGCGCTGGTCGAGCCGTTGTCGGTCGGCGTCCATGCGGTGCGCCTCTCGGCGATGCAGTCTGGCGGCGCGGTGGGTGTTTTGGGAGCGGGACCGATTGGCGTGAGTGTCCTCTTGGCGATGGGCGCGCTTTTGCCCAAGCCGAACTTACGTCACTGACCTGCTTAACGATCGGCTCGGCTTGGCCAAGCGCTGCGGTGCCGACTGGACCGGCGCGCCGACGAGCGAGGATGTAGTGAAAGCGATTCTGAAGGAGGAACCCGACGGGCTCGATTGCGTCTTCGAATGTGCCGGTCGGCAGGAGACGCTTGGCCAAGCGGTCGAGTTGCTCAAGCCGGGTGGCGCACTGGTGCTGGTCGGCATTCCGGAGAGCGACCGGGTCAGTTTCAGGGTGGACTCGATGCGTCGCAAGGAGCTGCGCCTTCAAAATGTCCGCCGCCAAAACGATTGCACGAAGGCGGCCATCGACCTCGTTGCCAGCGGGGCGGTCATCGTTGATCCTCTCGCGACCCATCACTTCACCTTGGACGAAACGAAGGCGGCATTCGACCATGTCGCGGACTATGCGGACGGGATCGTCAAGGCTATCATCCATGTGGCCAACTCGCCGGCTCAACCCTGAAGGATGGCCGTATCCGCTGCGGAACGGCGAGTTTTCATGAGGATAAAATAGGGTGAAAGAGCAATGAAAACAGTAATTCTGGACTGTTTAGCCAAGTGCTGACTCAATTACAGCCCATGAAAACAAGACTCAGTCTCAAAAAACAGCTTGCACTTGTCCTGCTTTTTTCCGATGAGCCGCACCGCTTTTTGCGATGGCGACGATTTTGGACATGGCGCTTGGCCAGGCGCACTCGGCCGACACGCTGATTTGTCACGGTTTTCAAGTGACGGCGTCGGCGATTCGCAAGGCAATTGACGAAGGGGATGCCCAGCTTGTTGAGGAGGTCTCGCGGCTGACTTCGGCCGGAGCGGGCTGTGGCAGTTGCCAATGCCGCATCCAGCGCTTGTTGGCTGGGCTGCCGGTCGAGTCCGGGCCGTGCCCGGGCTGTGGCAGCATCAGGACACTGTGCGAGTGTCACGCCGCGTAGGAAGACAAGCCTTTCGCCGGGCTGCGTATGGGATTAAGTCTCAATGTCACCAAACAAACTTCTTTCTTTGGCTGCCGGTTTGTGGTTTACAATCGGCGCGTGTGAAACTTGGTTTCGTCCTGTCCTAAATCCGGGCGGCGGAATCGCAACCAAAAATAAATCATGAAAGGAAACGAACAAGTCATTGAGGCGTTGAACGCCGGCCTGACCATCGAGTTGACGGCGATCAACACGTACTTCATCCACTCCAAGATGTGCCTCAACTGGGGGCTCAAAAAGTTGGCGGATCATTACTACGCAGAGTCGATCGAGGAAATGAAGCACGCGGAGGAGATCATCGACCGCATCCTGTTTCTTGACGGGCTGCCGGCCATCTCGCGCTACGACGTCATCAACGTGGGCGACAACCCGAAGGAGCAGATTGAGAACGGCATGGCACTGGAGATCAAGGGCGCGGCCACTTACAATGATGGCGTCAAGCTGTGCGCCGATGTTAAGGACACAGCCAGCCGCGAGTTGATGGAGCGCATGGTGGTCGAGTCGGAGCAGAGCATCGACTGGGCCGAGGCGCAACTGGACCTCATCAAGATGATGGGCATCGAAAACTACCTCGCCCAGCAGGTGCACGGGGGCGGCGGCAAATAGCCAACCGGTCGGTTTCTTATCCGTTTATCGCAATCCCTTCTCAAAAAAGGGCCACATCTTTTCAGGGTAGAAGCGGTGTCCGCTGTTACCCCATTTCAGGGCGATGTGGTTGGGGACACCTGCGGCTTGGAAAATTTTCCCGATGCTGACGGCCAGCTTTTCCACAGTCGGTGGATGGTGCAAACTGTCGTCCACTCCGTGCACGATCAAGAGGTGCCGCGGGGCGACGAGGCCTCCCAGCTCTTTCCAGTCGCCCCAGTCCCGGAGTTTGGGAACGAGGCAGCAATCGCAGTGAAAGATAAACCCTTCCGCACTCATCACCGAGGTGAATGAGCAACTTGGAATCGCAACACGGATTCGCGTATCGATCGCCGCGGTGTAGGCGGTGAGGACGCCGCCACCGGAGTTGCCGGTCATCGCGATGCGCGTGCGATCGATGAGCGGATGTTTCTCTGCCCAGTCGAGCAGGCGCTGCATGTCCCAAACCCGTTCCGCAATCGGCGTGCGTCCGGCGAGCAGGCAGTGGATCAGCTGGGCGCGGCAGGGGCGCTTGCCATGGCGGCCTTTGGGATCCGGCACCAGCACTTCCTCCGCGAGCCCCCGGGTAGCCGGGGCAATGACCACAAACCCGCGCCGCGCGGCTTGTGCCCCGATGTCGCCTTCATTTTCAAGCACTTTCCTGCTGTGTTTTTCATCCTTGAATGCGCCGGCGTAGGAATGCAGTCCGAGCTTGTCGTGGCCGTGCGGGCAAAGCAAAAGGGGGCGCGGCTGGGCTTTGCTCGCATCCTTTGGAATGAGCAAATAAAAGGGGATGACTACACCCGGTTCAGTTTCCATCGAGCAAAGCGTGCGGGTGAATGAATCCTGGGTTGCGACCGCTTTTCCGACCTCAACCCTTGGTCGGAAGCCGGCCAAGTCCTTCCGCATCCGCTTGAGCCCGGTGAGCTCGATGAGCGCCCCGCGGGCCTTCTCCTGCCACTGCCCGAACCCAGCCGAGGCATCAAACGCATGCACCTGCTTGCCCTTTTGAATGCGCTTGAAGTAGTTCCCAACCGGGCTGGGGTAGGTCACGAACGGCTTGGGCGTCTGCTGTGCAAGGGAAGTTCCGCTGAATAAAATGACGGAAAGGATTGCGGGGGTTTTCGACGTTTTCATGTAGAGCAATGCTGTGGACGGGAGTGTAACCAATCAGGCGCAAAACTCACTCCTAAATGAAGAATTACTGTTTCGGGTTGCCGGTGGTTTGGTGAGCAGGCAGGCTTGGCCCATGCGCTGGACTTCCTTGCTTTCCGTTTTATTTTGTTTCGCGGTTGCGTCGGTCGCTGCGGCCGATCGTCCGAACGTGCTGTTCATCGCCGTCGATGACCTGCGGCCGGAGTTGAGGTGCTACGGCGCTGCCCACATCCACTCGCCGAACATCGACCGATTGGCCAATCGATCGACGTTGTTCGAGCGCGCGTACTGCATGGTGCCGACCTGCGGCGCCTCGCGCTCGGCGCTCATGACCGGCCTGCGACCGGCGCACAACCGGTTCGTCAATTTCCTCGCGCGAGCGGACGAGGACGCGCCGCACGTGGACGGACTCCACACGCATTTCAAAAAAAACGGCTACCACACAGTCTCGCTTGGCAAGGTGTTCCACCATGTGAGTGACAGTGCCCACGGTTGGGCCGAGGCACAGTGGCGGGCGGGTGGCATGACACAACATCTGCCGGAAAACCGCCGCATTCAGCGCAACAAAACCGGCTCCGGCACCAAGCCCGGGCGCGCCGCCCCCTACGAGAATGCGGACGTGCCGTACAACGCTTATCCGGACGGGCGACTGGCCGAGCATGCGGTCGAGACGATGGGCCGCTTGGCCAAGCGCAAGGAGCCGTTCTTTCTCGCGGTCGGTTTTTACAAGCCGCACCTGCCGTTCAACGCCCCCAAAAAATATTGGGACATGTACCCGGAGGACACCATCAAGCTGCCGGCGAATTATCGCAAAAAACCAACCGACGCACCCGATGGCGCGGTGCACAACTCGGGCGAACTGCGCGCTTATCATGGCGTACCGAGGCGCGGCCCGGTCAGCGACGAAATGGCGCGCAACCTCATCCGCGGCTACTACGCCTGCGTCAGCTACACCGACGCGTCAGTCGGCAAATTGCTGGACGGACTCGACCGGCTTGGGCTCGCCGACAACACGATCATCGTGCTTTGGGGCGACCACGGCTGGAACCTCGGCGATCACACCATGTGGTGCAAACATTCCTGTTTTGAGTCATCACTGCGCGTGCCGTTGCTCGTCGCCGCGCCGGGCCAAAAGCTGAACCGGCGCAGTCGGCGGTTGGTGGAGTTGATCGATCTTTACCCGACGCTCTGCGACCTCGCCGGCTTGGCCAAGCCGGGCCATCTGCAGGGTCAAAGCCTTGTTCCGTTGCTGAAAAATCCGGAGGCCAAGTGGAAGCCGCACGCCATCAGTCGGTACCGCAGCGGCGACACGATCCGCACCGACCGTTACCGATACACGCAGTACACGCGCGACGGCCAAGCGCTTGGCCAAATGTTGTACGATCACAAAACCGATCCCAACGAAAACACGAACATCGCCAACCAAACCACCCAAGCCAAGCGCACCAAAAACTTGGCCAAGCGCCTCCAAGCCAACATGGGAAAACCCAGCCAAGGAAAAAGAAAATAATTAACCAACTTTACAATGAAATATATCCTTACAATCCTATTGAGTTGTAGTGCCATTGCGGGATTCGCACAGGACAAAACAACGACGTGGCACGACGTCACTGAATGGGGCGTCGAGGGGCGCGGCTGGGGTGGGCAGCAGCGGTTGCGGTGGTTCGACCGACTCCCGGCCAAGGCGGAGAAGACGGTGACCAAGGCGGTGTGGAATCTCAGTCGGCACAGCGCCGGTATGATGGTTCGGTTCAAGACCGACGCCCGGGCGATCGAGGCGAAATGGAAGGTGCTGAGCCCCAGCCTCGGCATGCCGCACATGCCGCCAAGCGGGGTGAGCGGGTTGGATTTGTACGCACGCGATGCCGAGGGCAAGTGGCGCTGGGCCGCCGCCACGAAGCCGAACAAGCAGGAAATGCAGGTCACGCTGTTGCGCGGCATCGCGGCGGGGATGCGTGAGTACGCGGTGTATCTGCCGCTGTACAACGGCACCGAGTCGTTGGCAATCGGCGTGGCGTCGGAGGCCAAGTTTGAACGGCTCGCGCCGCGCTTGGCCAAGCCGCTGATTTTTTATGGCACATCGATCACCCACGGCGCATGCGCCTCGCGGCCCGGCATGGTGCACACGGCCATCCTCGGACGGCGACTGGAGATGCCGGTCATCAACATCGGCTTTTCCGGCAACGGAAAAATGCACAAGGAAGTCGGCGACCTCATGGTGGAGGTGGACGCCGCCTGCTACATCATCGACTGTCTGCCCAACATGAACGCGGCAATGGTCACCGAACGCTGCGAGCCGCTCGTGCGGCAGTTGCGCAAGGCGCATCCGAACACGCCGATCTTGCTGGTGGAAGACCGCCGCAACGCCGGTTCTTGGCTGACGCCGACGCGGGCGAAATATCACGACGACAACCACGCCGCATTGCAAAAAGTTTTCAGGCAACTGAAAGCCGATAGAGTGAAAAACCTCCACTACCTTGGGGGCGACCTTCTCATTGGCGATGACGCCGAGGGCACCACCGATTCCTCGCACCCCAACGACCTCGGCTTCTTCCGCCAAGCCAACGCCTTCGAGCCGGTGCTGCGCAAGGCGCTTGGCTTGAATTAGGGCGGACGCATAAAAATGAGCCTCCCGATAATAGCCGTGACGATGGGCGACCCCGCCGGGGTTGGGCCGGAGGTTTGTTTGCATCTGTTGCAGAACGCGGAGATCGCGCGGCTTTGCACGCCGGTTGTTTTTGGGGATGCCGCAGTGCTGGAGCAGGCGGCCGATCAATGCCACTTGGCCAAGCCGGGGAAAATCATTGGCGGCTTGGGCGAGGCCGACGCGCCGTGCGTGCTCGACATCGGCGAGATTGGCCCGGGCGACTTTGAAACCGGCACCGTCAACGCCGCCACCGGACGCGCCGGCTACACGTACGTCGAGGACGCCATCAACGCCGCGCTCAGCGGCCAAGTCGCCGCAGTGACGACCGCGCCGCTCAACAAGGAGGCGCTACACGCTGCGGGCATTCCGTTTCCCGGGCACACCGAGATTTTCGCGGCCAAGACGCATGCTCAGCGTTCGTGCATGCTGCAATACTCAAGCGAGATCCGCGCCGTGTTTGCGACCACGCATGTCGGCTACGCAGAGGTGCCGAAGTTGCTGACCAAGGCGCGCATCCTCGACGTGCTCGAACTCGGCGCGCAGGCGATGCGGAGCATTCGCGGTGGCGAACCGAAGATCGGCGTGCTCGGCCTCAACCCGCACGCCGGCGAGCACGGGCTGTTCGGCAGCGAAGAAGCGGAAACAATTCTTCCGGCGATAAATGCGGCGCGGGAGCGCGGGTTTGATGTCGAGGGGCCGATCCCGCCGGACACCGCGTTCTTGCCGGCCAAGCGCCGTGCGACTGACCTGTTCGTCTGCATGTACCACGACCAAGGGCACATCCCGCTCAAGGCGCTCTGCTTCGACGAAGCGGTGAACATTACGCTTGGCCTGCCGATCGTCCGCACCTCGGTCGACCACGGCACCGCGCTCGACATCGCCGGCCTTGGCCAAGCGAACCCCAGCAGCCTGTTCGAGGCGGTGAAACTCGCGCTCAAGTTTATTTGATCAAAGCCAATGCGTTGCTCAACAAAATGCACCACCGCAAATCGTGGACGCTCGAAAACCCTTCGCCTCGCTCGTCGCCGCCTGATGGCTTGCGGGCGAAAGGGAACCAGATCGGAAGAGCACACGTCTGAACTCCAGTCACGAGCAGATCTCGTATGCCGT
>ERZ813253.597-NODE-597-length-12337-cov-3.085176_pt1 | contig 12337 bp, 10 predicted proteins | sample MGYA00520893_ERZ813253 | MGnify/ENA primary metagenome ERZ813253 (study PRJEB31669, sample SAMD00080414) | marine metagenome | biome: oceanic hadal pelagic zone biome; feature: marine hadalpelagic zone; material: sea water | place: Pacific Ocean:Izu-Bonin Trench...
GGGGCTGGGCGGGGCGCGGCGCGCGGCGCGCCCCGGGGGGGGGCGGAGCGGGTGTGCGGGGGCCTTTGTTCCCACCGGGCCGTGCGGCGGGGTGGGCGGCTTGCGGGGCGGCTTCAGGCGCGGCGGGAGCCTCCTCGGCGGGGGGAGCCGCCTCGGCGGCGGGGGCCTCCTCGGCGGCGGGGGCTTCCTCGGCGGCGGGGGCTTCCTCGGCCGGCGCCTCCTCGGCGGCCTCCTCGGCCGGAGTTTCCTCGGCGGCGGGAGTATCATCCTCGGCTGTCGCCTCGGCGGCCTCCTCGGCGGGCGCTTCCTCGGCCGAAGTTTCCTCGGCCGGGGTCTCCTCGGCGGCGGGGGTATCAGCCTCGGCTGTCGCCTCGGCGGCCTCCTCGGCGGGCGCTTCCTCGGCCGGAGTCTCCTCGGCGGCCGGGGCTTTTACCTCGGCGGGAGCCTCGGCGGCCTTGGCCGCCTTCTCGGCTATCTCGGCGGCGCGTTCCTGGGCCTTGGCCTTGGGCTTGGATTTCTCCGGGCGGACGGGCTGGGCCGGCATGGGAATCACCCCGGCCCGCCCGAGGAACAGCGCGACCCGGTCCGACGGCGTCGCGCCATGGCCCAGCCAATGCTTGGCGCGCTCCACGTCGAGCTTGACGCGGTCGGGGTCGTCATGGTCGAGCATCGGGTTGTAGGAGCCGATCTTCTCGACGAAGCGGCCATCGCGCGGGCTGCGCGAATCGGCGACGACGATGCGGTAATAGGGTCGTTTCTTGGCGCCGCCGCGCGCCAGACGAATTCTCAAGGCCATGGTGTTACTCTTTCCTGGTGGTCGATGATTGGGGGGTCATGAAAATGGGGTGATGCCGGTCAGCCGCCGGGGAATCCGCCGCCCATGCCGGGCGGCAGGATGCCCTTCATGCCGCCGCGGAGCATGCCTTTCTTGCCGAGCTTCCCGGCGCGCTTCATCATCAGGCTGATCTGCTTGAACTGTTTCAGCACCCGGTTCACGTCCTGCACGGTGGTGCCCGAGCCGTCGGCGATGCGCCGTTTGCGCGAGCCCTTGAGCAGCTTGGCGTTGAGGCGCTCGGCCTTGGTCATGGAGCCGATGATGGCTTCCTGGCGGATCAGCAGCCTGGCGTCGAGATTGGCCTGGGCCATTTGCTTCTTGGCGGCGCTGACGCCGGGCAGCATGGCGAGGATGCCCTCCATGCCGCCCATCTTGCGCATCTGGCGGAGCTGGCCGGCCAGGTCGTCGAGATTGAAGCCGCCCTTGCGTATCTTGGCGGCGAGGGCTTCGGCCTCCTCCTGATCCATGGATTCGGAGACTTTTTCGACCAGGCCGACAACGTCGCCCATGCCCAGGATGCGCGAGGCGATGCGTTCCGGGTGGAACACCTCGAGGGCGTCGAGCTTCTCGCCGACGCCGATCAGCTTGATCGGCTTGCCGGTGACGCTGCGCATGCTCAGGGCGGCGCCGCCGCGGCCGTCGCCGTCGACGCGGGTCAGCACGATGCCGGTGAGGCGGACCCGCGCATCGAACGCACTTGCCAGGTTGACCGCGTCCTGGCCGGTCAGGGCGTCGGCTACCAGCAGCACCTCGGAGGGATTGGCGATATCGCGCACCCGGGCCGCTTCGTCCATCATCTCGTCGTCGATATGGAGGCGCCCGGCGGTATCGAGCAGCACCACGTCGTAGGCTTCGCGCCGCGCCGTGGCCATGGCCCGCTTGGCGATCGCCAGGGGCTGCTCGATGATCACCACGGGCAGGGTCTCGACACCGGCCTCGCGGCCGAGCACCGCGAGCTGTTCCTGGGCCGCCGGGCGGCGCACATCGAGGGACGCCATCAAGACTTTCATCTTGTGGGTCTTGGTCAGATGCAGGGCCAGCTTGGCGGTGGTGGTGGTCTTGCCCGAGCCCTGCAGGCCGACCATCATGATGGCGCTCGGCGGCGAGGTGGCGAAGGCCAGGGCCTCGGCGTCGCCGCCGAGCATCTCGGTCAGGTGGTCGTGGACGATCTTGACCACCATCTGGCCGGGGGTGATGCTTTTGAGCACCTCGGCGCCGAGGGCGCGGCTCTTGACCTGCTCGATGAAATCCTTGACCACGGGCAGGGCCACGTCGGCCTCGAGCAGGGCCACGCGGACATCGCGCAGCGCCGTCGTCACATCGTCTTCGCTCAGGGCGCCGCGGCGGCGCAGCTTGTCGAAGACGTCGCCCAGGCGACTGGATAGGGTATCGAACATGAAACGTCTGGCCGTTCAGGTTGCGGTGGGCGCAAAACAAAAATTCGCCAGCCCGAATCTACCCGGGGGCTGACGTCAATCCTCAAAAGGAACCAAGCCTCCCGAAGAGCGCCGGACTGTATGGCGGCGGGGGCGGGGAGTCAAGCGATCACCCGGATTGTGGCCGTGCCGGGGGTGATCGGGTTCTACAACAGGCTGGCGTCGACAGCCGGCGTTGAGCCGGCTGAGACATACCGTAAATTTCGGCCAAAATTCATTCCGGTAGCCCCGCCTTGGCGAGGCCGTCGGTGAATTTCTCGGCATCCTTGGGGTCGCGGAACGGCAATCGGCCGACATGATCCACAGGGGAGTAATCTGGATTGATTTCCATGAGCTCGCGCCAGATCCGGCGGGATTCATCCAACAGGTTCAAATGGCCCAAGGCGGATACGAGGAAGGCGCGCGATAAATCCGTGGCCGGATTGATCGCGATACGGTCCCTGAACCGGTCCGCCGCGGTCTCATAGTCGCCGGCCACGAAATGGGCCGTGCCGAGGAAATGCATGTACTGCTGTTGGAATGCCGGGTCGAGGCGCATCGCCCGTTCGATGTAGGGGATCGCCTTGGCCGGCTCGCCCGTATAGATGTGCATGATGCCCCGGCAATTGAGCGCGAGCGCGAAGTTGGGATTGAGCGACAGGGCCCTTTCGGCCTCCTCGGCCCAGCGCTCGTAATCCTTCGAGAACATGGCGACCAAAGCCGCCGCGTAGTGGCTGAAAGGATCACTATCATCCCTCGCGATCGCCTTTCCGACGAAGCGCCCTGCCTCGTCGAGCGACGTCTCGGGCGTGTCGCCCCAGCGGTTTTGATGATCCAGCGTGTAGGCCAAGCAGAGGCCCGCGTAGGGGTCGGCGTAGTCCGGGTCGAGCTCGATGGCGCGCCGGAAACAGGCCGTCGACCGGTCGAACATCTCGCGATCCTTCTTGATCCCGAACACCAATCCGCGGCCCCTGAGGAAAAGGTCATGGGCCTCCACGTTCTTGGTGCCGCCATCGGCGATCAGGGATTCCTCGGCGGCGCTCAGCGTCACCTTGAGCGCGGCGACGATCTGTTGCGTGACATCGTCCTGGACTTCGAAGATATCGGTGAGCTCGCGGTCGTAGCGCTCGGCCCAGAGATGCCCGCCACTCGATCCATCGATCAACTGAGCGGTGATGCGAACCCGGTTTCCGGCCTTGCGAACGCTGCCCTCCAGGGCGAAGCGGACGCCGAGTTCCCGGCATACGTCGGGAATATTGACCGCCTTGCCCTTATAGATGAACGTCGAATTGCGCGCGATGACGAACAATCCGGACACTTTCGACAAGTCCGTGATGATGTCCTCGGTGATGCCGTCGGAAAAATACTCCTGCTCGGGGTCGTTCGACATGTTGGTGAAAGGAAGCACGGCAATGGACGGTTTATCGGGCAGCGGCAGCGGCTCGGCCCGGCCGTGTGGCGATGCGGGTGGCGATGCGGGCGGCGCGGCGGAAACGGATGACGTTCCGGCCATCGCGACGCGGTAGATTCGCACCGGTTCGGCGACATTCTTGAGGACTTGCGCGCCCATATCCTCGAACACGGCCTCTGTCTTGCCGGCGACCTGACGATAAGCGTCGCCGGAGAGATAGATCCCGCCCGGGTCCGCCAGGCCTTCCAGGCGCGCCGCGATGTTGACGCCGTCGCCGTGGATATCGTCGCCTTCGACGATCACGTCTCCCAGGTTGATGCCGATTCGGAACCGGAACCTTTTGTCCTCGTCTCCCTCTGCTTCGTGAACACCCACATTATCCTGCCAGGCCACGGCGCAGTCCACGGAGTCCACCACGCTGGCGAACTCCACCAGCAGCCCGTCGCCCATGAGCTTGACGATGCGTCCATGATACTCGGTGATCAGCGGTTCGAGAATGTCGTGGCGCAGCTCCATCAGACGCCGAAGCGTGCCGGCTTCGTCGGCGCCCATCAGGGCGGTATAGCCGACCACATCGGCGGCAAGTATGGCGACCAGGCGGCGTTCCAAATCTTTTCTCCCTGGATCGAAAGACTAACTGTTGGGAGACTTTAAATCCATATTACCAGGATTGCGGCCGTGTCCGAGGGATGGGCGGGGGCGAAAATCGGTCGGCTGCGACAGCCGGAGTAGACCCCTGGGGGTCATCCCGGCGCTTGGTGGACATCCTCGGCGACCGGCCATAAGCTGCGTCGAACGGCTGGGGCGAAGCTCGACATCCGGGACCGCCAAGCCGCCAACCGGAGAGGCCATGGTAAAGATCATCGAGCGTAACGGCGGCCATATCGATAATTTCGCCGGTGACGGAATGATGGCGATCTTCGGCGCCGAAGGCCAGGAGGATGCGCCGATCCGCGCCGTCAATGCGGCCCTGCAGACCCTCGTTGCGGTCGATCGCATGAAGCCTTTCGTGGCGGCGATGTATGATGTCGACTTCGATATCCGCATTGGCCTGCACCACGGCGAAGCGGTGCTCGGCTCGGTCGGCTCACGCGGCCACGAACATCTCACGGCGATCGGCGATGTGGTCAACGTGGCCAGCCGCATCGAGGCGGCGAACAAGGATGCCGGCACCCGCTTCATGATCTCCGAGGCGCTCTACGGGATCGTCGAGGACCAGGTAGAAATGCTCGATTTCGTGCGCACCCGCCTGCGCGGCACCAGCGAGCGCATGACGCTCTATGAAATCGGCGGCCTCAAGCCGGAAGTCGAGGCGGCGCTGAATGCAAAAGTCTCCCGTGACACCGAACGCCATGGCGGCCGCGATTGGATGCGCGCGTTCCCCGCGGATGAACTCGCCGTGGGCGAGCGCCGCATCCTCGATCTCGATCACTGCGATATCGTCGTCTATCGCGCGGCGAACGGCTACGTCGCCTTCAACAACGCCTGCCCGCATATGCGTCTGCCGTTGTTCGACCGAACCGGGCTGAGCAAGGAAGGCGGCAAAATGCCTCAAGCGGACAGCGCCGTGACGGAAGACCTCGGAATCGTCTGCCGCTGGCACAACAGCTGCTACGATCTGCAGACCGGCGAAATTCGCGACTGGTGCCCGCTGCTCAACGAAGACGGCGCCGCGCCGGGCATGGAGCACGCCGGAGACATATCGAAGAATCAGTCGCCGCTCGATGTGTTCCAGTGCCGCGTCGCCGATGGGCAGCTCTGGATCTCGCTGGATTAATCGGGGCAGCCGCGCAAGACCTCGAACGCCACGTCAGAACCCCACCCGGTCGCCGCCCTTGAGCCCCAGGCGCTCCCGCGCCTCGGCCGGGGTGGCGATCTCGAGGGACAGGTCTTCGAGGATGCGGCGGATCTTGGCGACCTGCTGGGCGTTGGACGTAGCGAGCTTTCCCTTGGCGATATAGAGGCTGTCTTCCAGGCCGACGCGGACGTTGCCGCCCATCAACGCGCCCATGGTAACGAACCCCATCTGGTGGCGGCCGGCGGCCAGGATAGACCATTCGTAATCCTCGCCGAACAGGCGGTCGGCGGTGCGCTTCATGAATAACAGGTTGTCGGGCTCGGCGCCGATGCCGCCGAGGATGCCGAAGATGGTCTGGACGAACAGCGGCGGCTTGGCCAGGCCGCGGTCGAGGAAATGGGCCAGGGTGTAGAGATGGCCCACATCGTAGCATTCGAACTCGAAGCGCGTGCCGCAGCCCTCGCCGAGGTCGCGCAGCAGGCGCTCGATATCGGCGAAGGTGTTCTTGAAGATGAAATCGCGGCTGGCTTCGAGATGGCGGCGCTCCCAGTCGTGCTCGAAGTCCCGCATCTTGTCGAGGATCGGGTACAGGCCGAAATTCATCGAGCCCATGTTGAGGGAGCACAGCTCGGGCTCGGCCATGAGCGGCGCCGCGAGGCGCTCATCGAGGCTCATCCCGGCGCCGCCGCCGGTGGTGATGTTGACGATGCCGTCGCAGGACTGCTTGATGCGCGGCAGGAACTCCATGAACACGGCGGGGTCGGGAGTCGGCCGCCCGTCCTTGGGGTCGCGGGCGTGGAGATGGAGCACGGCGGCGCCGGCCTCGGCGGCGGCGATGGCGGCCTCGGCGATCTGATCCGGCGTGATCGGCAGATGCGGCGACATGGACGGCGTGTGGATGGAGCCGGTAACCGCGCAGGTGATGATGACTTTGTTGTGGCGTTTGGCCATGGCTTGTTTCTCCCCGGATGATGCGCAATGCCTAAGCAGTATGACCGATCCCCGCATTAAGGTACTAGTGCGGCCATGAGGCAGTTTCATTATCCGGTGTGGCTCGGCGTGGTCGCCACCACGGGCAATCCGTCCTTCGTCGTGCTGTTCGTGCTCGAGACCTTCACTCGGGCGATCCTGGTCACCGTGGTCCCCTTGCAGGCGCTTGCCCTGCTCGGCGACGCCCAGGGGGTCAGCATCTTCTATTTCTCGGTCAGCGCCGCCGGCCTGCTCGGCGCCCTCGCCGTGCCCTGGCTGGTGCGGCGCCTGCGGCGGCGCTGGGTAACCAGCCTCGGTGTATTCCTGCTCTGCGCCGCGCCGCCCCTGCTGGCGAGCCATAGCCTGGCCGGCCTGGTGGGTGGCCTGGTGCTGCATATGATCGGCGCGGCGACCCTGTCAATCTGCCTCAATCTCTATGTGCTCGATCATGTCCGGCCCAAGGTGCTGACCCGCTTCGAGCCCCTGCGCATGCTGTTCACCGGGTCCGTCTGGATGGTGGCGCCGGTGTTGGGCGTCTATCTCGGCAAATATGGCGCGGCCTGGCTGCCCTACGGCGTCAGCGCCGCATTCGCGCTCACCCTGCTGGGCTATTTCTGGTTCCTGCGGATGACCGAGAACCCGTCCCTGGCGCCGGTCGCCGGGTTGACAAGCGTATCGCCGAGCAATCCGCTGCGCTTCGTCAAGCGCTATTTCTCGCAGCCCCGGCTGACGCTTGCCTGGTTTCTCGCCGTCGGGCGCGCCGGCTGGTGGATGATGTTCTTCATCTATGCGCCGATCTACGCCGTGACCTCGGGCATGGCGGCGGAGACCGGCGGCTGGATCGTCGCGGCGGGTTCGACGTCGATGTTCGCGGTCACCTTCTGGGGCTGGATCGGGCGGCGCTTCGGTCTGCGCCGTCTGCTGGTCGGGGGCTATGTGTGTGCCGGGCTGACGACGATCGGCGTCGGCGCGGTGGCGGGCACGCCGTGGCTCGGCATGGCCGTATTGATCGTCGCCTGTTTCGCCGCCAGCGCCATCGACGGGGCCGGCAACGTGCCTTTCTTGCGCGCCGTGCGGCCGCGCGAGCGGCCCGAGATGACCACCGTCTTTTCGAGCTATCGCGACGCCGCGCGGCTGACCATCCCCGGCCTGTTCGCCCTGGTGCTCAATGTCTTCGCCCTGCCCGCGGTGTTCGTCACCTCCGGGCTGATCATGCTGGTGATGGCGGCCTACGCCCGCCACATCCCCCGCCGCCTGTAGAGCTTGAATACCAAGGAACCATACATGGATGTCGTCTACTCGCGGACCCACCTCAAGCACGCCCCGGCGCGCTTCATCCGGCTCGGCGAATGGGCCGACAATCCGGAGACGCCGGCCCGCGCCGAGAACCTGGTCGCCGCGGCGCGCGCCGCCGGCCACCGGGTGATCGCGCCCGATGATTTCGGCGCAAGCCCGCGCCGGGCGGTCCATGGCGCGGCCCATCTCGCCTTCCTGGAGAGCGCCCATCGCCGCTGGCTGCAACTCGACGGCGCGAGTGATGATCTTGTGCCCAACGCCCACCCGATCCGCCATGGCGCGGCTTACCCCGAAGGCGTGGTCGGCCAAGCCGGCTGGCACATCGCCGATACCGCCTGCCCGATCGGCCCCGGCTCCTGGGAGGCGGCCTGCGCCAGCGCCAATGTGGCGGTCCACGCCGCCCAGCTGGTGCTCGACGGCGCGCCCGCCGCCTACGGCATCTGCCGGCCGCCCGGCCATCACGCCTTTGACGATCTGTCGGGCGGCTTCTGCCTGCTCAACAACATCGCCATCGCCGCCGAGCACATGAGGGCCAAGATCTCGCGGGTCGCCATCCTCGATATCGACGTGCATCACGGCAACGGTACCCAGGGCATCTTCTATGAGCGCGGCGACGTGCTGTTCGTCTCGGTCCACGCCGACCCGTCCGCCTTCTATCCCTTCTTCACCGGCTATGGGGACGAGCGTGGCGCGGGCGCCGGCGAAGGCGCCACTCTCAACCTGCCGGTGGCTCTCGGCGAAGGCGACGACGCCTATGTGGCGGCCATCGGGCGTGGCGTGGCGGCAATCGCCGCCTATCGACCCGAGGCCCTGCTCATATCTCTCGGCTTCGACGCCTATGTGGACGACCCCCTGTCGCCGCTCGCGGTCACCAGCGGCGGCTTCGAGGCGGCGGGCGCGGCCATCGCCGGGCTTGGCCTGCCCACCGTGCTGATCCAGGAAGGCGGCTACGACTGCCGGACCCTGGGCCGCAACCTGATGGCCTTCCTGGCGGGCTTCTTGGGATAAAGAATTGGACGGGGCCGCCGCCCGCGCCCTATAACGCCGCCTATGACTGGCGCGCATTTCATAAAGATGCAGGGACTGGGCAACGATTTCGTTGTCTTCGACGGGCGATCCGCGCCCATTGAGCTGGACCCGGATACCTTGCGCGCCATCGCCGACCGGCGAAGCGGCGTGGGCTGCGATCAGATCATTGTCATCGGCCCCGCCGCGGAGAACGCTAATGGTTCCGCCGACGCCTATATGGACATCCGCAATGCCGACGGCAGCTTCGCCGAGGCCTGCGGCAACGGCGCGCGCTGCATCGCCCTTCTTCTGATGGACGAGTCCGGGCGCGACCGGGTGACCATCGACACCGCCGCCGGCGCCATCGAATGCAGCCGGGCCGGCGATGGCCTGATCGTCGTCGATATGGGGCCTGCCCGCCTCGAATGGCGCGACATTCCGCTGGCCCGCGAGATGGACACGCTGGAACTCGACCTGGGCTATCCCGATCTCGGCCCCGCCGTGGCCGTCGGCATGGGCAACCCCCATGCGGTGCATTTCGTCGATGACGCCGAGGCGGTCGATGTGGCGGGGCTCGGGCCGCGGATCGAGAAACACGACCTGTTTCCGGCCCGCACGAATGTTGAATTCGCTGAAGTAACCCGCCGTGACAGAATCCGCCTGCGGGTCTGGGAGCGCGGCGTCGGCATCACCCTGGCCTGCGGCACCGGGGCCTGCGCCACCGCCGTGGCGGCGGCGCGGCGCGGCCTCACCGGGCGCTGCGTCGACATCGCCCTCGACGGCGGCGATCTTCATATCGAGTGGCGCGACGACGGCCATGTGCTGATGACCGGCCCGGCGGCGGAGAGCTTTCACGGGGTGCTGCCGGAGGACGCCGCATCATGAGTCTGGAAGTCCTGACCTTCGGCTGCCGCCTCAACGCCTATGAATCCGAGGTCATGCGCGGCCATGCCCGGGGTCAGGACAACACCATCATCATAAACACCTGCGCGGTGACCGCCGAGGCCGAGCGCCAGTCGCGCCAGGCGATCCGCCGCGCCCGGCGAAAGTCGCCCGACGCCCGCATCATCGTCACCGGCTGCGCCGCCCAGATCGATCCGGACCGCTACGCCGCCATGCCCGAGGTCGATCTGCTGCTTGGAAACGCCGAGAAACTCGACGCGGACGCCTTCACCAAGACCGGCGGCGACCGGGTGCGGGTCGGCGATATCATGGCCGTGGCGGAATGCGCGCCCCATTTGGTCACCGGTTTCGAGGGCCGGGCGCGGGCCTTCGTCCAGGTGCAGAACGGCTGCGATCACCGCTGCACCTTCTGCATCATCCCGTTTGGCCGGGGCAACAGCCGCAGCCTGCCGCTCGCCGAAATCACCGCCCAGACCCGCATACTGGCCGCGAGCGGTTACAAGGAAGTCGTCCTCACCGGGGTCGACCTCACATCCTACGACCAGGACGGCATGGGCCTGGGCGCCATGACGCGGGCGCTGCTCGACGCCGTGCCGGAGCTGCCCCGCCTGCGCCTGTCGTCGATCGACGTGGCCGAGGTCGATGACTCGCTGATCGATCTGATCGCTCACGAGCCGCGCCTCATGCCCCATCTCCATCTCAGCCTCCAGGCCGGCGACGACATGGTGCTCAAGCGCATGAAGCGGCGCCATTCCCACGGCCAGGCGCTGGCTTTCTGCGATCGCGTGCGAAGCCTGCGCCCCGGCATCGCCCTCGGCGCCGACCTGATCGCCGGCTTTCCCACCGAGACCGAGGCCATGTTCCAGCGCAGCCTCGATCTGATCGAGGCCGCCTCTCTCGCCTTCCTCCATGTCTTTCCCTTCTCGGGCCGCAGCCATACACCGGCGGCGCGCATGCCCCAGGTGCCCGTGGCGGAACGCAAGGCCCGGGCGGCCCGCCTCCGCGAGGCCGGAACCCGGTCGCTGACGCGTTATCTCGAGGCCCGTATCGGCGAGACCGTTGAGGTGCTCATCGAGAGGGACCGGCGGGGCCGCAGCCAGCATTACGCCGAGGTCCGCCTGGAGGGCGGCGCCTATGCGCCCGGCGATCTGGTCATGGCGACGGTCACCGCCGCCGTCGACGGCGTGCTCATGGCCGTCGCCGGCGATTGATGGCCGAAGGCGGCTGGTTTTCCCGGCTCAAGGCGGGGCTCTCGCGGTCGTCGTCGAGGCTCGCCGACGGCATCGGCGGGATATTCACCAAGCGTCGCCTCGATGCCGCCGCCCTCGAGGAACTCGAAGAGCTTCTGATCCTCGCCGACATGGGGGTCGAATGCGCCGCCGCGCTGACCGGCGATCTCGCGGCCACCCGGCTCGATAAGGACATCACGCCCGAGGAGGTGCGCGAGACCCTGGCCGCCCGGATCGCCGATATTCTCGGCCCCATTGCCCGGCCCCTGGTGCTCGATCCATCTCATGCGCCCCATGTGGTGCTGGTGGTCGGGGTCAACGGCACCGGCAAGACGACGACCATCGGCAAGCTGGCCAAACAATGGCGCGACCAGGGGCATAGCGTCATGCTCGCCGCCTGCGACACCTTCCGCGCCGCCGCCATCGAGCAGCTCCAGGCCTGGGGCGAGCGCAGCGGCTGTCCGGTGGTGGTCGGGCGGCCCGGCGCCGACGCCGCCGGCCTGGCCTACGACGCCCTGGCGCGGGCCCGCGGCGAGGCCGCCGATGTGCTGATCATCGACACCGCCGGGCGGCTGCACAACAAGGCCGAACTCATGGCCGAGCTGGAGAAAATATCGCGGGTGCTCAAGAAACTCGACACCGGCGCGCCCCATGACTGCCTGCTGGTGCTCGACGCCACGGTCGGCCAGAACGCCCATGCCCAGGTCGAGACCTTCCAGCGCCTGGCGGCGGTCAGCTGCCTAGCGGTGACCAAGCTCGACGGCACCGCCCGGGGCGGCGTATTGGTGGCGCTGGCGCAAAAATTCAGCCTCCCGGTGATCGCCGTCGGTGTCGGCGAAGCGATCGACGACCTCCGCCCCTTCGAGGCGAAGCCCTTCGCCCGGGCGCTGATGGGCCTGGAGGATTAGAACCGGTGGGCGTGACACAGATTATGGAGATTGGAATGAGTGAGAATACGAAAATGACGGGCGGCTGCATGTGCGGCGCGGTGCGTTATGAGACCACCGGCGAGACCTTCGCCGTCAACCACTGCCACTGCCGGAGCTGCCGCAGGCACACCGGCGCGGCGGTGGTCACCCTGGTCGGCTTCATGGCCGATAAGGTAGAGTTCAGCGGCGATGCGCGCAAGATCTATGAGTCATCGCCCGGCGTCGGCCGCGCGTTTTGCGGCAACTGCGGCACGCCGCTGACTTGGGAAGGCGTCAGCAGCACGCGGGGCGGGCCGATCTTCGAGATTCACATCAGCACCTTCGACAACCCGGATGTTCTGGTGCCGAGTGGCCATTCCTTCGATAGCGAGCGCATTTCCTGGTTCGACGTTGCCGACAATCTGCCGCGCTTCGCGGCGTTCACCGACGACAGCCCACCACTCCGCCACGGCCCGGTCAGCGACGGCCTGCCCTCGGGCTGATCCTGATTATGAGCCACTGCAAAACTGGCGCGCCCGGCGGGATTCGAACCCACGACCCCCAG
>ERZ813253.598-NODE-598-length-12336-cov-4.698583_pt1 | contig 12336 bp, 17 predicted proteins | sample MGYA00520893_ERZ813253 | MGnify/ENA primary metagenome ERZ813253 (study PRJEB31669, sample SAMD00080414) | marine metagenome | biome: oceanic hadal pelagic zone biome; feature: marine hadalpelagic zone; material: sea water | place: Pacific Ocean:Izu-Bonin Trench...
AGAAAGTTTTTGATTATTTGTCAGAACGAGGTGTGACGGAATATGATGCTGTATATGACGATGACGACGCTCAATATAAAAAAACATACGAATATGATGTGACAGAACTTGAACCATTAGTTGCAAAACCATTTTCTCCACAAAATGTTTCTGTTGTTCAAGAGACAACCGGCATAGAACTTGACAAGTCCTACATTGGTTCATGTACAGGAGCAAAATATGAGGATTTAGAGGCTGTTGCAAAAATTCTCAAAGGCAAAAAGGTTAAAATCCGAACTGAAATTCTTCCAGCAGCAATATCTATTTACAAAAAAGCAACTGAGAACGGTTTAATTCAGATTTTCATTGATGCGGGTGCAGTTGTCGGTCCACCTACTTGTGGTGCATGTTGTGGAGCGCATATGGGTGTTTTAGCAAAAGATGAAGTGTGCGTTAGTACAACAAATCGTAATTTTCCTGGTCGTATGGGGCATGTTGAGTCAAAAACATATCTTACATCACCACTAGTTGCAGCTGCTTCAGCAGTAACTGGAAAATTAACTGATCCAAGGGATTTGTAATGAAAGGCAAAGTGATCAAATACGAACAGGATAATATTGACACAGATGTAATTTTACCCGGGCCATATCTGAAACTACATGAACATGCTGAGCTAGCGGAACATGCAATGGAAGGAATGGATCCTGATTTTCATTCAAAGGTAAAAGAAGCTAATATTATTGTCACAGGTAAAAACTTTGGTTGCGGTTCTTCGCGTGAGCACGCTCCAATTGCTCTTAGTGCTAGTGGGATAGAAGCTATTTTGGCGTTGTCTTTCGCAAGAATTTTTTACAGAAATTCAGTGGATGGCGCTTATTTACTACCTATCGAAATTGATGAAAAAACATATTCCGCCATTTCAGAAAAAGATGAATTAGAAATTGACACAAACACGAATGTGATCAAAAATATTACAAAAAATCAGACGTATTCCATGAAACCATTTCCAGATCTCATTGGCAAAATTATAGAAGCTGGTGGTCTTTTCAAGTACAAACCATAAATCTGAATCTTAACGATATGATTTTTGTTTTCTTCTTCTAGCGCCAGGCCCACCAAATTTCTTAGGCTCCTTTCTTCTTGCATCACCACTAATGAGATATTTATCAAATTCATCAATCTTCTTTCTAAGGTCAGTCCTGATAGATTTTGTAAACGGGTGATCTTTGGGATCCTTTTTACTTTTAGTCCATCCTATTAGCGCTCGTGTTATGGCAGTGGCTGCAGCATATGATTGGCCCATAAAACCGCCTCCGCTAACTCTAACTGAAACATCAATTTTATTTCTTAATTCTCCAGAAATTTCAAGCGGAGTCAAAATTACTTCACGTGCCACCTCCGGTTCTATCATGTCAATTGGTACATTATTTACTCTAACTTTTCCCACCCCTTTAGTAATGTAAACATGAGCATTGGCAGTTTTTCTTGTCGCGAAATAAATCTCAGTTTTTACAACCATTAATGCCACCCAACATATCTACCAAGTTCTCCCACGCTCGTATACAACGCACTTGATTTTCTAATCTTTGTTTTTTCAAGCTGTATTTTTCCTAATGGTTTTACATCTTTTGGGACTCCAATATACACTCTAAGCCTACTAAGGGCTGCCTTACCTGACGGTTTATCCCTTGGTAACATTCCTCTTATCATCCTACTGATTATCGTATCAGGTTTACGTGGATGAAATGGACCGTGTTTTGGATGTAAAATACTTGCTATCTTTAGGAATTGTTTGTACTCACCAACGATACTTTTCTTTCTACCACTAATCATAATTTTTTCAGAGTTTACCACCGTGACCCTATTTCCTTGAAGTAATAATTTTGCAACATTAGATGATAGCCTTCCAGCAATATGATCTGTTCCATCTATTACTAATGGCCTACTAGTTTTGTCAATTGGCTTCTCTTCTGGTTTAGCTGCTGGCTTTGGTTTAGCTACTGGCTTTGGTTTAGCCAAAAATTATTACACCTTTTCCAGTTGGATATTTTTTAATCATGTCAGAGTAAGTCATGATCTTTCCTCCAGTTTGAATTATCTTATTTGCTGCGGTTACAGACATTGAAAAGGAACTTAATGTAATTTTATGAGATATGTTACCTGTTCCAAGTACTTTGCCAGGTACAAATAGAATGTCGTTCTCCTTTGTGATCTTGTTTATTCTTGTCAAGTTTACAACTCGCCTTGATGACGATGATTTTAAAGCAAGAGTTGCCAGTCTAGACCATATAGGCGCTTCATTTTTCTTTGAGGCTTGTTTAAGATCCTTGACCATATGCAAAACTATTTGGTTAACCAATAGAATAATGCCCTTTCTAACCCAAATATAACAGTATGACTATTATTATTTCAAGTTAACAAGAATTTCTTTGAACTCTTCTAGCCTTTTAGAAAGTTCCTCAATTCCAGCTAGAATTATCTGTCTTGGTTCAAGAGAACCAGTAGTTTCGACAGTTAAAATACGCTCATCTTCTTTGTCTGTATTTGTAAGTACTGATATATTTGCCGAATTCCATTTGGCATGTTCCGTTCCCCTACCAAGTCTTGCATATGCTTCAAGTTTAATGCGTTGTCCAGGAGCTAAATATACAATAGGGATTTGTTTAGAAATTGGTTTTACAACTTGATCCTTTGATTCTAGTTCTGCAGACGTAACTATTTTTGTATTTTCTGCAGCCTCTGAATCAAGAACTAAAATTACTCTGGAATTCGATTCATCAAATCCATTAAGTTCTGTTTTGAGAGGAATCATACCCAATGTATGGGCTATACCCTCATCTGGTATAACAGACGAATTCTCTATTACATCTACAGTGTCTATGGCAAAAATTGGAACACCATTAAGACAAATTCTCCTAAGTGCATTTGCATAATGTAATGAAATACCTTTTAGTTTGATGGATATTTTTTTATCATCGCTAGTAAGAATCTGGATAGAGGGCAAACTTATTGAAAATTTCTGAAATCCAAATAAAAATCTAGCTAGCATCTATAGATTAATATCAATTCTGGCGCTATGAGTACCATGTCAGACAAGTTTACAGTAGTAAAATACACTTTTGAAGGTGAAAAATTTGAGATATTGGTTAAACCTGATCCAGCACTTGACTATAAACTTGGAAAAATTAAAGATATCAGTTCTGTTCTCGTATCTGATGAAATATATCAGAATTCAAGCAAGGGTACTCGGGCACCATCTGAAAAATTACAAAAAGCATTCAAAACAGATGATGCTTTAATTATTGCGGAAAAAATATTACAGAAAGGAGATCTTAATTTAACAACTGAGCAGCGCCGCAAGATGACTACAGAAAAACGAAAGCAGATAATCACATTTATTGCAAAGACATTTGTTGATCCGCGTTCTCATTTACCTCACCCACCTATAAGAATTGAGCAGGCTATGACCGACGCTCGCGTAAGCATTGATCCTTTCAAAAATGTTGAGGAACAAATCAAAGACATCGTGGAGCATGTACGTTCTATTATTCCATTAAAATCAGAAAATCTTTTGTTAGAAATTTCAGTTCCTGCTCAATATGTAGCAAAGTCTTATTCTGTACTAAAATCAACAGGCATTTTGAAAAAAGAAGATTGGCAGAAAGACGGATCTTTGAAAGCAATACTAGAAATACCTGCCGCAGCAAGACCAAACGTGATAGATAGATTAGGCGCAATAACAAAAGGCACTGCATTTGTTGAGGTTTTAAAATGAGTGAAAACCAATTTGTTCTTCCAGGTGATGTAATTGTTACAGGTGATTATAGGCCAGAACAAAATGTTATACTTGAAGGTAACAAACTAATGTCTACAGCAATTGGATTTTCCGAAATAAAAGACGACTTGGTTACTGTAACTCCTTTGACTGGATTGTACACTCCAAAAACCGATGATCTAATTATTGGTAAAATTGTATCACATAATGCATTATCATGGCAGGTTGACATAAATTCTTACTACTCAGGTATTCTCACGGCATCTGACATCTTTGGAAAAGATTATTCGCCTTCTCGAGATGATCTTTCTTTAAAATTAAAAACAGGTGACATCATTTTGGCTAGAATTGCAAACGTGAATTCTAGAGATCCCTTAATCACTATAATTGGTGAGAATCTTGGAAAGATTGATTCTGGAGAATTAATTAAAATCTCTCCCACTAAAATTCCTCGTCTTACTGGATCTGTGATACAAACAATCGAAGCGTCTACTAATGCAACTATTACTGTAGGTCAAAATGGCTTAATTATTTTAAAATGTGACAATTCTACAGGTTTAAAAAAATCTATTGCGTCTATCAAAATGATTGGTATGGCACAACATGATGCTAATCTTGAAGAAAAAATTCAAAAATTTTTAGATGAAAACAATTGAAGAAATTAGAATCTAAAAAGCGATATGTTCTGCCAGGTGATTTTATTACTACTGCACCTCTTCGGTTACAGGATAATGTTGTATTAGAAGGTAAACGAGTTATTTCAACTACTATAGGATTATCTGATGTTTCTGCTGATAGTGTACGAGTAATCTCACTAAATGGAATTTACATGCCAAAAATAGACGACTTGGTAATAGGTACGATTCAATCTATTTTTGGCAATTCTTGGTTTGCAGATATCAATTCATGTTATCAAGGAATGCTTTTGGGTCAGGATGTATTTGGAAGAGGTTCATATCCTACCACGAGCGAAATGAAAGAGAGACTTGATAAAGGTGATATCATCTTTGCAAGAATTGCAAATTCTGATAGACAGCGTGAACCTTTAATTTCTATTGCAGACAAAAATCTGGGAAAGATTGATTCTGGAGAATTAATTAAAATCCCTCCCACTAAAATCCCTCGTCTTATTGGAAAACATGGATCTATGATACAAACAATCGAAGCGTCTACTAATGCAACTATTACTGTAGGTCAAAATGGCTTTATTGTTGTATCTTGTGATGAAACAAATGGATTATTAAAGGCACTTGCAGCAATTCGGATGATTGATGAACAAGCACATCTTGTTGATTTGACAGATAAAGTGAAAAAAATGTTGGAATTTAATGGTGTATAATTAATGGGAGGACGAGAAACTGATGTAGTATTACTTGACGAAAATGGGATTCGTAGTGATGGACGCAAGGTAAATGAAACAAGAAAGGTTACCATAAAAGTCGGAGTATTAAAAAACGCTGATGGTTCTGCGTATATTGAATTTGGTGGAAATAAAATTCTTGCCGGTGTTTTTGGTCCAAGAGATGTTCATCCAAAACACATGTCAAATCCAGACACTGGAATTTTAAGAGTCAGATATCATATGGAGCCTTTTTCTGTTAGTGAAAGAAAAAATCCAGCGCCATCACGACGAGAAATAGAGATCAGTAAAGTTCTCAAGGAAGCATTAGAACCTGCTGTAATACTTGAAAAGTTCCCTAGAACTGCAATTGATGTGTATCTTGAAGTATTGCAAGCAGATGGTGGAACTAGATGTGCTGCATTAGATGCGGCATCAGTTGCATTAGCGGATGCAGGAATTCCAATGAGAGATATGGTATGTTCATGTGCTGCAGGAAAAGCTGCGGATGCTTTAATTCTTGATGTTAATAATGAAGAAGACCAAGCTGGACAAGCCGATATGCCAATAGGTTACATGCCAAACTTGGGAAAAATCACACTTTTACAATTAGATGGTGTTCTCACCACCGATGAATTCAAAAAATGTATAGAACTAGGTATAGAAGGTTGTAAACAGGTATATGAAATACAGAAAAATGCATTGCGTGAAAAATATTTTTCGAGTGGTGATAACAACTAATGGCAAACCTTTCAATTATAGACAAACTCAAAAGATCTAAAATTCTAGATTTACTGCAGGAAGGAAAAAGAATTGATGATCGTGCACTAGATGAACCTAGACCTTTAGTTATTGATACTGGAGTTATACCTCACGCTAATGGTTCTGCACGGGCTAGATTAGGTGACACAGAAGTTGTATCGGGGATCAAAGTTCAACCTGACAAACCTTTTCCTGATATGGGTGACAAGGGAATCTTTATCTGCACAGCAGAAATTCTTCCATTAGCTCATCCAAGTGCAGAAACAGGTCCTCCTCAACCAAATGTGATAGAGATAGCTAGAGTGGTTGATAGAGGAATACGGGAAAGTGGTATGATTGATTTATCACAGATGGTTTTACAGAAAGACAAATCTGTCATTGGCGTGTTTGCTGATAATGTAGTAACTGATCATGACGGTAATTTGTTTGATGCATGTTCATATGCAGCTGTTGCTGCAATTATTACATCAAAGATTCCAAAATGGGAAATGAAAGATGACAAACCTGTTTTAATAGAGGATCAGGCATCGGACACACCAATTACTACCATTCCAATATCAGTTACAATGGGACTAATAGGCGAATTCATAATTGTAGATCCAAATCTTGATGAATGGGAATGTCTTGATGCTAGAATAACAATTACTACAAACTCTGATGGAAATATTGTAGCGCTTCAAAAGGGTGGCAGTGACGGATTTTCACTTGAGCAACTTGTTAAATGCGCTGAATTATCCATTGCAATTGGTAAAAAAATCAGAGATATTATAAAACAAGCAACAGAAGGTAGTAAATAAATTGGCAAAAAAGAAAGGCTACCTTAAAGGTCTTGGCGCCAGATATGGTATAAAACTTAGAAAAAAATACAGTATAGTTCACAGAGTTTTAAAATCTAAAAGAAAATGTCCTGAATGCGGCTCCTCACAATTTGGTAGACAGGTTGTAGGTATCTGGAGTTGTAAAAAATGTGGATTTAAGATAGCGGGTTATGCATATGACATCAAGCTTTAATGCCAAAATTGAAATAGACGCGGAAGAAAAAACAAGTGCAGTTTTTGATTCAGTTAATATTGACAACAAATTCTATCCCGAAAATCCAACTAAAACAGAGATGTTTTGCAGCGACAAAATTACAATACTAGTTGAATCTAACAATTTGGCACATATGCGTGCAAACCTTAATTCCTGCATTCGTCTTATTCAGACAGGCTATGACTCGATTGAATCAGTAGATATATAATTAAAATAAGTTTCTTACTGCCATATGTCTTCCAATCAACAAATTCCTCCTATGGTACAAGAGCAGCTAGCAAAATTGCAACAAACACAACAGAACTTTCAATCCATTCTAATGCAAAAACAACAGGTGGAATCAGAAAAACTTGAAACAGGAAAAGCACTGGAGGAGTTAAAAAAGACAAGTGACGATGAATTAGTTTTCAAACATGCTGGAACTATCATGATAAAATCTAACAAAAAGGATCTTATTGAAGAACTTGAAGAACAGGTGGAACTGGCAAAAACAAAAGCTTCCATTTTAGTGAAACAAGAAGAGAGATTGAAAACTACCCTAAAAGAACAGGAAACTAAAATTCAGGAAATGATACAAAATTCCTCTACAAATACTAAACTACCAAAATAACAACTTCCCAAGAAAATATTAATCAAACAGACAAGCATTTTTTGTGAATCTAAAGAATCTGCGTATAGTGGTGGATGAAAGGGAAAAAAAAAGTGGCATACCAGACCTGTTAAAGGGAACCGGCATTAATTTGGAAATAAAAACACTGCCAGTGGGTGATTATATTGTTGCACCTGAAACTATAGTTGAGAGAAAAACAGTTTCTGATTTGGTTTCATCAATCTTTGACGGCCGTCTATTTGATCAATGTCATAGGTTAAAAGAACATTATCAATTTCCAATTTTAATAATAGAGGGAGATATAGACGAAATAGAAGAATTAACAGAAAACCCACTTGTGTTTTATGGTGCAATTTCATCTATTGCAATTGATTTCAAAATTCCAGTAATTCCTACACCTAACGCTATTCATACATCCAAGTTGTTGATATCTATGTGTTCAAGAAAGGATGCAAGCAAGGGTCCATTTATTAAAAAAATTAGAAAATCAAATGATCTACAAAAACAACAACTTTCTATGCTGTGCAGTTTACCTGGTGTAGGAGAAAAAACTGCTATACGTATGCTAGAGAAGTTTGGAACACCTTTGAGGGTATTAAGCTCATCAATTATAGAACTTTCTAAAGTCAGCGGTCTTGGTGAGGCTCGTGCTAAAAATATAAAAAAAGTATTGCAAGCACAAAGTAAGCATTTGAAAAAAATTAGTCAGAAAACACTTCACGACACATGAATTAGTTTTTCATAGGTTTTCTTTTTAATCTATTTCCACATCTAGGGCATTCTGTAACTTTAGAAAAATTTGTTTTACATCCTGGGCAATAATACTTCCAAATTATAACATTTTTTATACCGCTAGTCATTACAGGAATAACTTTTATGCTAAGATTTTTTGCCACATTAGAAATAGCAAAATCATCAGTCACAAGTTCAGCCTTAAGTTGAAGACATAGAGCAATAGCAGATATATCTTCATGTGAAAGATTTGGAAAATCACCCGATTTTTTTGCGGCATCATTAACGGTAATAATAAATCGATGCTCGGGATCACGGACCATTAATCTTTTTGTTTCAATTAAAATCTGAATTGCATCATGATCTTTTTTTATGTGTTCAATTTCACCATAGATGAGAGATGTAATGTAGCTTGGTTCGTTTGAACTAAATGGAATTCCTGCATAAAATGCGCTAGAATCTAAAACTCTAAAAGCCAAGCTTAGCCATCTGTCTCAGACCTTTCTTTTTTAGCCTGATAAAAACTGCTTGTTTTTTGTATTTTTTTACAGTTATAAGATCTCCAAAGCCAACTGATTTGATGACTTGAGCATCCATAGCTATATTGCAATCATGTGAACACCTTATCTCCACCTTTTCGTCAGGAACTACTATGGGCGGAAGCCTATGGACTGGGGCAACCGGTGTTATAATCAGCACATCCAAACTTTCATGCAGAACTGGCCCGCCAACTGATAAAGAATGGCCAGTTGAACCGCTTGGTGTTGAAATCATAACGCCATCCATCCTTTGTTTTACTGTGTCGTTATGAAATTTTATTACAAATTCCGCGGTTTTAGTCAAATTTTTTCTATTAACATATATCTCGTTTAATGCGGGCTGAAACTGTTCACCATTACAAGAAGCAACAACCCTTATTCTTTTGTCAAGCCAAATCTCATTTTTCTTTATGGATTGTATAGCGTTGTCAAATTCATCCAAAAATATTTCTGAAAAAATTCCTCTATTACCACCAACATTTATTGCTAGAAGCGGTATCTCATTTTCAAGATTTCTAAACGTTCTAAGAGTGGTCCCGTCTCCACCTAATGTGATTACAAGATCAAGTTTTATCTTCCTTAAATCTTCTAAAGAGTTTACTTTTTTTGCTCCCTTAACAAATACTGGTGAAACAGTGTAAACTTTGAATTTTTGTTTTAGTAACTTTTCTACTATCCCTTCTGCTGCCTTTTCAGATTTTTTCGAGCCAAATTTACTAACAATGGCGATTTTGTTAATTTTCAAGCTAATTCCGTTTGCAAATGCTTCTTAAAAATTTAATTTATTATTTACTCATGAATTCTGGGAACAAAGATTTTTATCTATTTTATAACATACATGAATCATGTCATTGCTTCTTAAAGATAGAGTATACACAATGCAAGCTTCAACTGCTAAACGTGGAGTTTATCCAATGCATGGTTACAAGCTCGGTCTATACAGAATGCCAATCAAACTTGATGATCCAGCTGAGATAAAGTCTATTCTCGAAGGAATGAAAAAGACATTTGATATGGATCAATATGCCGACAGGATATATGCAACATACAATTGGATTGAAGAAAATATGCCGGATCCAGATGCTGATGGATATGAATCCATAGATCTTAGCGTTACTGTTGAAATTGTAACGGGTGAAGTGATTGATGCCATTTATCAGATTTATCCAGTTGAAAAATTTGCTGCCCCTCAATGGGTACGAAACTATAGAAAAAAGGCTGACCACTTTGCAAAAATGATAATTGACACACTTCTTAGAAACACTATACTTTCTGACAAGATGGTTGAACATCTTATGAAATCAGAAAAAATGTCTGAAGTACAGGCATTGGCAAAATTGGATGAACTAACTCCCTTGGCACAAATTGTACTAGATGCCAAACCAATAGCTAAAGTAGAACCACTCAAACCGGCAATTGAAGGCAAAAAACATGTAATCACCAGAGACGGAGAGGCAGCGGTTCCAGGACCAATCGATGTTGACTACAAAGATAAGATGGATCCTTCTCCAGTGTTCAAAACTAAAACTGGAAATGATCTTAAGACTTGGGGGCGTGTTGGAGCAGATAACAAGGTCATGGGTGTTTGGGGCGAGTTTGTTTCTGTAGACTTTGACATCTGTGTTGCAGATGGAGCCTGCATTGACGCATGCCCTGTGGCTGTTTTCGAATTCTTTGACTTTCCGGGAAATGCAGCATCTACAAAAAAACCACTCCAAATTAACGAGCCAGACTGTATATTCTGCATTGCGTGTGAGAATGTCTGTCCTCCGGTGGCGATCAAGATTTTTTCACCATCATAGCTATAATTAACGATAAATTCTATAATTTTTAATATTGTATTATATTTTCACAATATTATAAGATGGAATTTGTATCACCTAATCCGTTCACTAGTTTTGTTTTTTATATTTTCATAGCCTGTGCGATTATCATAATTGCTTATACATGTAATTTCTATTATTTGGCATTTCTTTCAGGACGAAGAAAAGAAAATCAGGATACCATATCAATAGGTGAACCAACTGTTACCATTCATCTTCCAATATATAATGAAAAGTATGTTACAAAACGCCTCATAAATTCTGTCTGTGATCTTGACTATCCAAAGGAAAAGATGTGTATCATGGTTCTGGATGATTCTGATGATAACACTACAGAGCAAATAGCAGAACTTGTCGAAAATTACAAGGGTAAGGGCTTTGATATCTCCCACGTTAGACGTGGAACAAGACAGGGTTACAAGGCTGGGGCACTAAAGTACGCGATGAAATATACTAAAAGTGAGTTTGTCGCAATTTTTGATGCAGACTTTATTCCACCAAAGTGGTATCTAAAGAGAGCAATTCCATATTTTGCAAAACCAAACATTGGATTTGTCCAGTGCAGGTGGGGACATGTTAATGAAAATTATTCTGCTCTGACACAAGCTCAAGCACTCAGTCTAGACTTCCACTTCTTAGTCGAGCAAAGAGCAAAAAGTAACTCGCATCTATTTATGAATTTTAATGGCACTGCTGGAATTTGGCGAAAAGAATGCATCGAAGATTCTGGTGGCTGGCACACCGCAACTCTAGTGGAGGACTTGGATTTGAGTTATAGAGCACAAATGAAGGGTTGGAAATGTCTTTTCATACCGGATATAGTTGTTAATGCAGAACTGCCTGTACAGATGAACGGTGCCAAGAGGCAACAGTTCAGATGGGCAAAAGGCTCAATTCAATGTGCAATAAAACTTCTTGGCGGTATTTTACTAAAACGAAAAATTACAATTGATGCAAAACTTCAGGCTTTCGTGCAGCTCACACGTCACATAGTTTTTCCATTAATGTTAATTCAATTTCTAGCACTTCCAATTCTTTTAGCATCTAATGTGAATCTCTATATTGTTAGCTTTCTCCCAGTAGTAACGCTTGTAACATACGTTGCTATGGGACCAGGAGCTTATCTTTTCATAATTCGTAACATGTATGATAAAAATCGGAAGGAAAAGGCAATAGCCATGCCTTATCTGATAATTTATTCCATGGGAATGGCGGTAAACAATACCATAGCTGTAATAGACGCTATGGTGGGGAAGAAGAGTGAATTTCTGCGAACTCCAAAATACGGTATTGTTAAAAATACTGATGATTGGAGGACAAAGGCATACAATCTTCCATTTTCTAAGACTACATTGCTAGAGCTTTTCTTTGGCATTTATGGAATTATGGCAATTTTAATTGCAATTTACTCGAGAAATCCCATATGGGTTCCCATCATTGCTTTACAGACAATGGGATTCTTGTATATTGCTTGCATGAGTTTCTCCCATACAAGATTTAAAAGAGGTAATTCAAAAATTGACTATACAAAAACAAAAGATGAAAATATGGCTGACATTATACACAAACTCGCAGTTGCTGGTATAGTTGCAATAATCTGCTTTGGTGCATATTTGGCATATACTGGATATCAAAATGATGTTTATCCTATGGATCTATCAATAGGATTGTTTGATAGAATTATGGCATCTTCTGAACCACAAACCATAATGACTGATATTCATGCAATCAAAGAGTATCTTCTT
>ERZ813253.599-NODE-599-length-12330-cov-3.648283_pt1 | contig 12330 bp, 10 predicted proteins | sample MGYA00520893_ERZ813253 | MGnify/ENA primary metagenome ERZ813253 (study PRJEB31669, sample SAMD00080414) | marine metagenome | biome: oceanic hadal pelagic zone biome; feature: marine hadalpelagic zone; material: sea water | place: Pacific Ocean:Izu-Bonin Trench...
AACTCGCGGCGATTCTCGATGACGGTTCGCGCGGCAAACGAGAATTCTTCGACGTTAAGAAAGCCGGCAAGAAGCGTTCGGAAGACGTCAGCCTGTCGGATCTGGGCAAGGAAGCCAAGATGCCGTGGGAAGCCAACGGGCGGCGCTGGCATGTGCAAGACCGGATCGCTCACAGTTGCAATGCGTGTCGCTGGGAAGGCCGAGCTGTCGAGTGGGTTGTTGAGTAGCTCGACGAATTGGCCACGGCGGTGTCAAAGCCTGATGCAAAGCCAAAACGAAAGAAGGCGGCAAAGCGAAAAGCGTTCGCCGGAATCGTAAGAGGCAGCGATTTGCTCAAAACAGGAAACAATGCCGCCGCTTTTGAATCCGCAGAACCGAGTCTCTTCAAGGTCAATTGGAACGATCCGTCAACGGTCGAAATCACTGGCGAGAACAAGCGGTTGGGTTGGTTCGCTCACGCATTGACGCGGGACGAGTGGTTACTCAAGTGGAAGTTTCGAGCACCCAAAGGCACGTTTGATGAACGCACTTTGTCGAACAGTCTGCCCATGCGAGAGCTTGACGACATCGACGAAATCCCGGTCTACGGTCGTGGCAATCGCGTTCAGATCAAGAACATTTCTGGTCCATGGCAAGAGGTCACGGTCACCGTTCACAAGCTGGAAGATATCGAGACCGACGCGTTCCGCCGCTTTTTGGCAGACGCTAGAGTCGCCTACTTCCAAGCAGTCGAGCAAGCATCTACCGACCCCAAAGACGTCACGCCGTGGAAGGTGCTCGGCAAGAAGTGGCACCTGACGGCAAAGGGTTTCCCGGCCAACAAGAAGGCGTCGTGGAAGATTGAGGCCATCGAAGCACTGTTCAATGTGCTTGACGACATTGAAGCAAGAGCATGTTTTGCGTCGAGTCTTTGTTTTTTTTTGTTCAAGTCGGATCCTTTGTCGGAACATAAACCGAAGTAATCTTTGGTAATAGTTCTGGATTATGATCAGTTGGTGCTACAACTGTTCGGCGATGTTGAACATCATCAACTGCGTGTACGATTGCATCGTACGCTTCACGAGATTTTGGGGCGTTGGACAAATAGATGACAAGTTGACTCAGTGTGAGTTTGCACTCAGGCATCCCAATTCGTTCGACAATAAACCACGTTGCCGCTGCTTGTTCCACTGCGCGGGGATCTGCAAGTCCAATATCTTCACTCGCAAAAATGGATGCTCGTCTTGCAATGAAACGCGGGTCTTCGCCCGACTCAAGCATACAAGCAAGCCAGTACAAGGCGCCGTTGACATCGCTTGCTCGCATCGACTTAATGAACGCACTTGCATGATCATAATGACCACTTGCACTTCGATCATATCGAAGAGATTTTTGCTGCATTGATTGTTTTGCAATGTCAAGGGTAATCTTTCCACTAGATGTGCTCAGGACTGCAATTTCTAGTGCAGTCAACGCTGCCCTAGCATCCCCATCAGCACGGTTTGCAAAGTACTCCATCGCTTCATCACTGATATTGAGATCAAGTGATTCGAAACCGCGTGGGTCTTGCATGGCTCTTTGCAACAGCAAGACTATGTCTCCGCTGGCAAGTGGTTCTAAGTGAAAGACAGTTGATCTGCTAACAAGCGCGTCGTTGACGGTGTACCCTGGATTCTCAGTCGTTGCACCAATGAGAATGACAATGCCTTGTTCAACAGAACCTAGCAACACGTCTTGTTGACTTTTACTGAAGCGATGAATTTCATCAAGGAAGACAATTGTTCTTTGCCCAGAGGAACGAATTCGCTCGCGTGCTGAGTCAATCACGTTGCGAATTTCAGCAACTCCAACTTGCGATGCGTTGTAGGAAAGAAACTCGCCCTCTGTTTCGTTTGCGATGACTGCCCCGAGCGTTGTTTTGCCTGTTCCGGGTGGTCCCCAAAAAATGATCGAAGTGAGTCTGTCAGCTGTAATCATTCGTGGCAAGAGCATCTCATCGCCAAGAATGTGCCGTTGCCCAACGACCTCTCGAAGCGTACGGGGACGGAGGCGATCAGCAAGCGGTCGGATTGCATCTTGTTTTATTTGAGATTGTTCTGCAAATAAATCGGGCATAGTTTGATTGTAATGGGTGAAGGCTCCGATAATCAAAATCAATTCAAATTTAATAGTTCCAACTTGTAAAAAGTGAGGTATTCTTTCAATCATTATGTGTGGAATTGTTGCCTATATTGGAAAAAAAGAAGCCCGTGAACTTCTTCTCGAGGGTTTGAAACGGCTCGAATATCGGGGCTATGACTCTGCTGGCATCGCGATGATCAACTCCGGTGTGCACGTGGCGAAAACAATCGGTCGCGTAGCAGGTTTAGAAGAAATGGTTCTTGGGGACGAGAAATTTGGTGGCTCTCTTGGCATCGCACACACACGCTGGGCAACCCATGGTGAACCAAGCGATGCCAACGCACATCCCCATAGTGATGATCAGAATCATGGACATGGCATTCACCTTGTCCATAACGGCATCATCGAGAACTATGCTTCTTTAAAGAAATACTTACAAGACAAAGGTCACACGTTTACAAGTGATACAGACACAGAAGTCTTAACGCATCTGATTGGCGAGTTTTATGATGGTGATTTAGAACGGGCGGTGCAAACAGCACTTCGCGAAGTGACAGGTGCGTATGCCATTGCAGTCATTTGCGAAAAGGAGCCAGACGTCCTTGTCGCTGCAAGAAAAGGTTCGCCACTTCTTGTTGGTGTTGGCAAAGATGAATACGTTGTTGCATCAGATTCAAGTGCAATTGTTGCGCACACAACCCAAGCATTTTTGCTTGACGATGAAACTGTGGCAAGAATGACTCGCGATTCATTTAGAACAACGACGATCGACAATGTCGAGCTAACTCCTGAGTTACAAGAATTAGAATTCACGCTTGAACAGATTGAACTTGGCGACTTCGAACACTTCATGCTCAAAGAAATTTACGAGCAGCCAACGACGCTTTACACAAGCATGCAAGGTAGAGTTGATTCAATCACCGGCACCATTACGCTAGGGGGTGTTTCTGAACTCGCTGATGAACTTGTCAAAGCAAAGAGAGTGTTGCTTTTGGGGCAGGGGACCGCATTGCACGCAGCAATGATTGGCGAATACTTACTCGAAGGCCTTGCGGGTATTCCAACAGAAGTAGAGTTTGCAAGTGAATTCAGATATCGAAATCCAATTGTTGAAGAGGGAACGGTTGCCATTGCAGTAAGCCAAAGTGGAGAAACTGCTGACACGCTTGCTGCTATTCAAGAAGCAAAACGACGCGGGGCAACGACCCTTGGTGTTGTGAATGTTGTTGGCTCATCAATAGCACGAGAAACAGACGCTGGGGTGTATCTTCGAGTTGGACCTGAAATTGGCGTGGCTTCGACGAAGGCATTTATTGGCCAAGTTGGTGTGCTTACAATGTTGGCAATGTACTTAGGACGACGACGTCATCTTGGACGCGAAGAGATGATGCGCTTGTTAACTTCGTTTGAGGAAATTCCTCGCAAAATCGAAACAATTCTTGCCGAGTCGGATCACATTCTTGAAGTGACATCAAAAGTTGTTGATCGTGACAACTGGCTCTTCCTTGGTCGCGGCTTGCATTATCCTGTTGCGTTGGAGGGGGCATTGAAACTCAAAGAAATTAGTTACATTCACGCCGAAGGCATGCCAGCGGCGGAAATGAAACACGGCCCAATTGCACTGATCGACAAGGGAATGCCTGTTGTGATTGTTGCCACAAAAGGCAGTCAATATGAAAAAGTAATTGGCAACATGGAAGAAGTTCGCTCACGTGGTGGACATGTGATTGCTGTTGCAACAGAGGGGGATGAAGAAATTCGAAACCACTGCGATGATGTGTTCTACGTTCCCGATGTTCCAGAACCATTGCAACCATTGTTAACGGTCGTGCCCCTGCAATTACTTGCGTATCACGCAGCAGTGCTTCGTGGCAAAGATGTTGACAAGCCCAGAAACTTGGCCAAATCAGTCACGGTGGAATAGGTCTTCTTCACCAATTGATGCTGCAAATTTCTGCCGTGTCTTTGCAGTAAGTTCAATAAATACTGCGCCGATGATTGCAGCAACAGCAAGTTCTGCGCTGAGTACTCCAACACCAAATAACAATGCTGCCATACATAGTTGGGAAGCTCCTGCATCAACCAGTGGCATCGTAATCCGCATGGCGGCGACGCTCGTTCGTCCACCAAGGATGAGAAGACCGATCATACCACCAAGCCATCTTCCATCACTCGAAATGAGTGCAACAAGCACAATTGGCCAAAACGACAGGGCATCAAGGGGATGAATTGACACCATTGCTGTTGCGGCAATACTTGGAATGGCTGCATTGTCTGCGAACCAAGTGAGCCACGGGAGATTCCCCTTAGGGAGTAACCAGAAAAGTGGCAAGAGTAACATTGGAAGTAACCAGACGAGGGACATGACACCTAGGATTGTCCACGAGCTGTACAAAGCAGCAATAGAAGCCACGACCCAAGCGACATACCCGCATCGCAGCATGAGTGATGCGCCGCCACCCTCGGAGTCATCTGCGGTTTGTTGTTCCCAGCGTTTAAGCGTCCATGGTCCAGCACCAAGACAGGCGCCAATTGCTAAAGATCCCGCGACGTTTGTACCCCACCAATACTGCGAAGCGACAGCAATGATGCCACCAGGAACGATCGCTGCCCAGACACCAACTGTCAATGAAGTCGCTGTGTTTGAAGTCGCGTCAATTGTTCTTCGGATTGATCCACTAAGAAGTACAACACTTACTAAGACGAGAAGATACGTGCGAAGTGTTCGTTGATCTTCCCATTTGGCAACTTCCCACCGTGCAATTGCTTGGTCAAGTTCGTCTTGTTGCGCAAGTTCGTAGACAAGTTTGTGCTCTTCTTGGCCTCCTTGAAAAATCCCTTCCCAATAGTCGGGTGCGATAGAACCAAACACCGCCGGTCCAAGCAAGATGCCAGCAAGGACTCCACCGATGATTGAAGAACCCCTCACGTTGTTCAAGCGGAGGAGTGCCGCAATGATGAGTGGAATGAAGAGCAACAGCGTATGTTGCATTGTGCTGTTGATAACAAGATCATTCATCGTGGTAGGCTATGGTCCATGTCGAGTCGTGAAAAGTGTTGGAGAATCCAGGGGCGAGCAGTATCCCTTGAAAAGCCTGTTCTTGCAGGGATTCTCAACGTCACTCCAGATAGTTTTAGTGATGGAGGAGAATATTCGTCTGTTGACAAGGCAATCGCAAAGGCACAGGGGTTGTACGAAGAGGGTGCAACGATTGTTGATGTGGGAGGTGAATCGACAAGGCCCGGTGCTACGAGTGTTTCAATTGATGAGCAAATTCGGCGCGTTGTGCCAGTGATCGAAGGAATGCGTGGTGGCTTGATTTCAGTTGATACAACAAGTTCAGAAGTGGCAAATGCAGCACTTGATGCAGGCGCATGCATCATCAACGATGTTTCTGCATGTCAGGATGATCCTGCGATGTTTGCCTTGGCAGCAAAAACGGGTTCTGGCTTGGTGTTGATGCACCGCCTTGTTTTGCCAGAAGCTGACAAGTACAGCGATCAGTACGATACGAAACCCAAATACGACGATGTTGTCAGTGATGTTCGTGATTGGTTACTACAACGCGTTTCACTTGCATTGGATCACGGTGTTGATCAAGCATCGATTGCCATTGATCCCGGTTTCGGTTTTGGGAAGAGCGTGGAGCAGAATGTTGCACTTGTAGAGGGTATAGAGGCGTTTGTTGATACGGGATATCCAGTCTTTATCGGTGTGAGTCGTAAGAGTTTTGTTGGTGCAATTGCTCGAACCAGTGATCCCAGAGAACGCGATTTTGCCTCAGCGACCATTGCCCATGAGATGTGGAAGAGTGGGGCGCAGATTTTTAGAGTACATGATGTACGAACGCACCTGCGAATGTTACAATCTCCTCTTCACGAACAAGACAACAACGACAGGAGATAGACCCGTGGCATTAGAATTCACAGACGCAAATTTTCAAGAAGAAGTACTTGGCGCAAGTGGACCAGTTTTGGTTGACTTTTGGGCAGAATGGTGTGGTCCTTGCAAAGCAATTGGACCAACAATTGAAGAACTTTCTTCTGACTACGATGGCAAAGCAAAAATAGGGAAGGTTGATATCGATTCCAATCGGGACACTGCGTTGCAATACAACATTCAGTCAATCCCAAGCATTTTGATCTTTAAAGATGGCCAAGTTATTGAAACATTTGTCGGCATGAAATCAAAAGACGAACTTGTTCTTGCGTTAGACGCAGCATTGTAAAAAAGAATAGGGGCCGTAGCTCAGCTGGGAGAGCGCTTGCATGGCATGCAAGAGGTCGTCGGTTCGATCCCGATCGGCTCCACTGGCTACGAAAAAACCAACACCGTTGTGCGTTGGTTTTCTTCTGCGCTGCGTGGATCCGTGCCCTGACAAGTCAGGGAATTGATGCTTAGGGCATCAATCTGGATCGCATCTCACCACCAATAATTGGCGGCTTGGCGTCGATCTCGATCGGCTCCATTTTTTAGCCTGCGGGTAAAAAATTGAAAATAAACGAGCCGCGGGATAGTTTTTAATACGAGTACACTATGGGGTATGCCAGCAAATACAGCACGTGTCATGGCGGGAAATCCTTTTACGAACAAATCGCTCTATCGAGCGATACGGTTTATGGTTCATGATGCAGCAATTGCCATCGATCTGCCAGATGGAACAAGGACGCTTATTCTTCGAGAGATTGAAATAGACAGAGCAAAAAAGCACGCAAGGGCGGATCGAGTCTGTGGATACAGTGATTTTATGCCTGAAAGTGGGCTCTCAGGCGACAGAGAGACAGCCGCTGCTCAATCAACCACTGAATGCCTCAGGCGAAATGGTATTACAACTGTGATCGCTGATCGTACGCTTCCCTTGTTGTACGTAGACGAAATGAACGCTGCAGGAATTACAGTTGAACTTGATCCAGACATGGGCGTATTAGACCGCCGCGTTAAAGATGAAGAAGAACTTGCTCACTTACAACACGCACAAAAAGTGACAGAGGAAGTGATGCGCGTGGCTTGCGAAACGGTTGCAAATGCAGAAGCAACCAGCGAAGGTGTTTTATATGTCGAAGAATCTCCACTGACAAGTGAACGACTTCGTACGATGATCGACACCTTTCTCCTCGAGCGAAACTTTTTTAATCCACCTTGCATCGTTGCTGGCGGGTCCGATGGTGGTGATTGCCACGAACTTGGCAGTGGAGATCTGTATACCACGCAACCAATCATCATCGACATTTTTCCGCTTGATAAAAATACGATGTACAACGGAGATTGCACTCGAACAGTTGTCCATGGAAACATCCCCGAAGAAATTGCTCGTATGCACGAGGCAGTTGTAGAAGCAAAAAAAGCAGCAACTGCTGCAACGAAAGCGGGTGTTTCCGGCGAAGTTGTACACCTAGAAACAATGAGAGTTTTGTTCGAACATGGATACAAAGAGGGATTGCCAAAGGAAAACGACCCACCAACTTTTTGTTCGATGCCCCACGGTACAGGCCATGGAATTGGACTTGATGTCCACGAACCCCCTCTGCTCGATCACAACGGTGCAGTACTCTTAGTTGGAGATGTCGTTACGATCGAACCGGGCTTGTACAGCCACGCCCTTGGCGGCGTAAGAATTGAAGATATGGTCGTAGTCACTGAAAACGGTTGCGATACGTTTAACGAATTACCTGAAGGGTTAACTTGGAAATGATAATTGTTGTAATTCTTTTGATTACTTCACCGACTCCTGAAGTTTCGTTTGACATGATTACTGTTCCAGATGGATTTACAAAAAAAATCGTCGCGACTGAACCTCTTGTGATGGATCCAGTTTCATTTTGTTTTGATGATCAAGGTCATATTCTTGTTGCTGAATCATTTCGCCAAGAACTTGGTGTACCCGACAATCGATCAAGTCCGTATTGGTTAATGGATGACCTCGCTGCGCAAACAATTGAAGATCGCCTTGCGATGTATGAAAAGTGGGCAGATCAACATGAGGAAGGGATCGCTTTTTATACAAACAAACAAGACAGAATCCGCCTTCTTACAGATAGAAACAACGATGGAGTATTTGATCAGGTTACTGATTTCGCTTCTGGATTCAATGCACCCCTTGATGGAACAGGTGCGGGTGTTTTAGCAATGGGTGGAACAGTGTGGTACACGAACATCCCGAATCTTTGGAGACTTGAAGATTTTGATGAGGATGGCAAAGCCGACCGCCGCGAAATTATTTACACTGGGTTTGGTGTGCGAGTTGCCCTGCGTGGCCACGATTTGCATGGGCTTGCACTTGGCCTTGATGGACGTTTGTACTGGTCCTTAGGCGATCGAGGCTATCACATAGAGTTAGAAGATGGGAGTGTGATGCACAGTCCAGGCGAGGGTGGTGTGTTTCGCTCTGAGCTCGAGGGCTCAAACCTTGAACTGTTCCACCATGGGCTGCGAAACCCACAAGAACTTGCCTTCGATACATATGGAAACCTGTTTACTGGTGACAACAATTCCGACGATGTCGACAAAGCAAGGTTGGTCTATTGCGTGGAGGGTGGAGAAACAGGTTGGCGAATGGAATACCAAACGATGCAAGGTGAAAATGCAAGAGGTCCTTGGGTGCAGGAGAATGGGTGGAATCCACACGCGGAAGAACGACCAGCGTGGATTTTGCCCGCGATCGACACGATCGGCTCGGGTCCCTCTGGCTTGGTCGCCTATCCTGGGGCAGGCTTCCCAGAGAGATACAACGACCATTTCTTCCTTTGTGATTTTCTTGGAGGGGCTTCACATAGCAGTGTGCTGTCTTTTGCAGTTGAACCCAAGGGTGCTGGGTTTACGATGGTCGATCTTCACCCGTTCGTTGAAAAAGTGTTGTGTACAGATGTAGATTTTGGATACGACGGGCGAATGATTGTGAGCGATTGGGGAGAGGGCTGGACGGGCAACAAAGAAGGCAGGCTCTATGCAGTATGGGATGAAGAACACATCAACGATGGTGATGTGTCAGACATATTTTCAGAGGGTTTTTACAGTTATTCAACGGACGAACTTGTTGAGATGCTTTCACACATTGACCGTCGTGTTCGCATTCGCGCGCAGTTTGCACTCGCAGAAGAGAAAGCCGAAGGTGAGCTTGTTGTATCGTTGCAAAGTGAAAATCAACTTGCTCGAATTCATACCATGTGGGCCTTGGCGATGATTGATCGAGGTGGCGAACCTCAAATGCAACACATTGTTCCGCTTCTTGATGATGATGATGAAGAAATTGTTGCACAAGCAAGCCGCATCCTTGGCGAGTCAACATACAAAGAGGCATTTTTAAAAATCGCAGCGTTGATTGCGATCGACTCGCCCCGCGTGCAATACTTTGCAACCATTGCTGCGAGTCATCTCGGTGACCCCCGAAATGAAGTATTGCAAATGCTTATTGAAAATGACAACGAGGATGTATATCTTCGCCATGGGGGTGTTGTTGCGTTGGCAGGTAGTCAAACCCAAGATTCGCTTGCTTTACTCTCAACACACCAAAGCTCCGCCGTACGTGTCGCAGCAGTCCTTGCGTTACGAAAACAAAAGTCTGCCAACGTCGAGGTGTTTTTGCAAGACGAAGATCTTGCGGTTGCAACTGAAGCAGCGCGAGCAATACATGATGTTCCAATGCATGATGCAATGGAGAATTTGGCATTATCCCTACCAAGAGCAACAGGTCTACCTTGGCAACGAAGAGCGATCAGTGCGTGCAAGCGCCTTTCAAGCAACGCCCCGCTCGTTGCATCGTTTGCAGCAAACAAAAACAACTCTGATCGAATGCGAAAGGTGGCGATCATGGCATTGCAAACATGGTCGACTCCATTTCCAAGAAGAGAAATCGTAGAGGGGCGAATCGTTTACGAAGTGAATAAGCAACCAGTTGGTAATATTGATGAACAAGTACGGTTGATCGTCGAAAATACACAAGGTGAACTTTTAGCAGAGGCATTGACACTAGCTCAATCCCTTCAAGTTAAGTTGGATGAAGGATTGCTACGTGCGTTGTTAGAAGACGAATCCCAACCTATTTCATTAAGAGAATATTGCTTGCGAGATCTTAACGATGCCAACGCTATTGAATACGGTTTGGTTCACAATGCGTGGCAGTTGAGGGCAGCAGCACGTGATCTTCTCCTTGAACAAGATCTCCAGCGGGCAACTTCACTACTCCTTGAAGCAGTTGAGACTGGCGACATTTTTGAGGCGCAAGCTGCAGTTACTACCCTTGCAACAGTGCCATCACTTTTTGCAAAAATTGATGCTTTTACATTACGACGGGAATTGAAACTCGAGTACGCCCAGGGTGATTCTCTTGAAGTTGAAAATGACTGGCTTGTTTGGGGTGGAAAACCTAACCTTGGAAAGCAGGTTGTATTCAACAACCCTCTAAGCCAGTGTATGCGGTGTCACAAAATCGGTGATCGTGGCGGTATTGCTGGTCCCTCTCTTGATGGGATTGCAGATCGAATGACGCAAGAACAGCTACTTAAGTCATTGATCAATCCAAATGCGAATGTTGCTGATGGCTTCGGAGAATATTCTGCAATGCCACCCATGGGAACGATGTTGAATCATCGTGAATTACGTGATGTAGCGGCGTTCCTTAAGACACTTCTTTCAGATCAGAAGTAGCAATTCTTATCATCACTCGGTGGAGTGAAACCGCAACGAACCCAAGGATATAACTCAGTGCAATGGCGATGACGACAATGTAAAGTCCAGGCTGTATTTCTGTATTGACCAAATCTTTTCCCTCTGATGTAATGAGAAAAAGCGAAATTCCAAATACGTCGAGCATGCACCAATTTGATAATCCTTCAAGAAGTTGCTGCGCTCGAATGTGCGATGTTACTTTCATTGGTATCACCCAAATCACGAGGAGGAATGCGAGGCGTATCAATGGGATTACAACAATCGTTCCAACAATGATGACAAGGAGAACCCAATGCTTGTTCGCTTGTAACAACTCGATGATGTCATAGATGCTGTAAGAACGAGATACAAGAAAGAATTGACTAATCCGAAGAAAAGTCGCATGGATCGATTCAATCAACGCTGCAGCTGAAACGAAGACGAGTACTGGTACCGTCCAGCCCAAATAGAGTTGATCAAAGAGCAACCACCGTCTTTTTTGAGGGTATGTTTGTTCACCTTTTTCCTCGATGACAATTTTTCGAGCCATGCTTAAGACTATTTGAGAAACGAACATGCTCAATGTGATCGCTCCTATGAAAAAATACACCCCAACGTGAATCTTGGATGAAATCATGGTTTGTTTGTTCGTGAGGGCAAGCAACAAGATGACAACAAAAATATCCAAGTACGACCATTTGCCTAGTAATTCAATCCAATGAATAAATGTTGCACGACTTGTTGGTTTCCAAGGGAGGAACCAAACAGCGAAAAGTGAAATTAATTTGATGAATGGAAAGACGATTGAAAAACAAAGAATCAGAATTGAAATAATGTAGAGCTTGCTCTCCCACAAGAGATGGACAGAATGAGGAAGGCTATACATGAGCTTGTCAGAGAACGCCTTGTCGAGTTCTAGAAAGGGGAGTGTAATCCCCAAAATGTTAGAGATCAGTGAAACACAAAGAAGGATGGGGATGAGCCATCCTTTTTTTTGAGCCCAAGTGCGCATGGTATTTCGCCCTTCCACGAAAACATCATATCGCAGAACATTTCAAACAAAACGATTGAAGTGAGGTACAATGCCGTCCATGCAAATGGTACTTCTTACAAACGTCTTATGGCTTGCGTTTCTACTTGGTTGGTGTTTGCTTTGTTTTGCAGATGCGAAAGGTCGCAGATCCCGCGGCGAAGGGGAATAACCGCCCTTTTTATGCAGCGTGGTTATGTAGTCTCGTTGCAACTTCCTCTATCTTGTTCACAACAGTTAAAAAGGCATCTACGACCATCGGGTCAAAGTGGGTGCCTGTATCTTTTTCAATAATGGCAATTGCTTCTTGATGAGTCATCGCATTTTTGTATGCGCGTTTTGATGTAAGTGCGTCATACACGTCGGCAACGGCAACGATTCGTGCAGGAAGATTATTGGTTTCACCCCGCAAACCAAATGGATATCCTGAACCATCCCATTTTTCATGATGGCCAAGGGTAATTTGAATTGCGGTGTCAACCCAAGGATCTCGTCCGAGTTGTTCAGAAAGTGAAATTAAAATATCCGCGCCGATGGAAGCGTGCTTTTTCATCGT
>ERZ813253.602-NODE-602-length-12305-cov-9.280259_pt1 | contig 12305 bp, 14 predicted proteins | sample MGYA00520893_ERZ813253 | MGnify/ENA primary metagenome ERZ813253 (study PRJEB31669, sample SAMD00080414) | marine metagenome | biome: oceanic hadal pelagic zone biome; feature: marine hadalpelagic zone; material: sea water | place: Pacific Ocean:Izu-Bonin Trench...
CCCGTCGAGATTACTGCAGCACCAGACCTCAAAACCTGGTGTACCCTGATAGGGTCCACAAGGTGGGAATAACATGAGACCAACCCCTCGAACATTTTCATCAGCATCAAATGCGGCAAACATATCTCCTTCATCACCCATCTGGATACCTTCATTTAGCACTACACCACCTGAAATGGTAGCCGTAAATTCATAGGCACCGGGGTTATCAGTCCAGTCCGGTGGATCCGCGAGTAATATGCTCATTGTTGAAAAAATTATTGTAATAAGGATATTCTTATTCATTTTTGATTTATCTTCTTATAAATTATAAAAATTTGTTTAGAAATTTTATGATTATTTTACGGATTCCCCTCCGTTTCTGTATGAAATCTTCCATATCCCCTGAAAAAAGGAGATTATTCACTCTTATTAAATTTACGTTCTTGCGCTCATTCATTGTTGTAACATGATGTAACTTTTACGGTTAAAATTACAATGCATAACTACATGGCTAGGTTGAGCAACATCACATTACGAGAATTAATAATTTAAATAGATTTTGTAAATAATTTCCCTGGATGTTGCTGGACAATATTTTTTAATTCTAACATTAAGAGAGTAGATAGCACCTCCGGTGTGTCTTTTTTCAGTTGAATACAAAGTTCATCAATATGAATGGGATTCTGACTTAATTTTTGAAAAACCATCTCTTCTTCACGATTCAATGCGGGTAATAATTCCACTTGTTTAGGGGGAGATTGATGTTGAAATTCTGATAATATATCATCTACAGTCATTACTAATCGGGCTCCCTGTTGAATAAGCCTGTTTGTCCCAACCGATTTAGTTGAATCCGTTTGCCCGGGTAAGGCAAATACCTCTCGATTTTGATCTAAAGCATTGAGGGCAGTAATTATGGCGCCACTTTTCTTCCCTGCCTCAATGATTAATACCCCTTTTGACAGACCACTAATAATTCGATTTCGTTTGGGAAAATTGACCGCATCAGGTTTTGTGCCGGGAATAAATTCAGAAATAAAGGCTCCATTTTCTAATAACAATTCCCGTAGTTTTCGGTTTTCTCCCGGGTAGCAGATATCCAGGCCATTCCCTAAAACAGCAATGGTGCTCCCATTATATTTAAGCACTGTTTTATGTGCCCAGGTGTCGATACCTCGGGCAAAACCGCTCACAATGCAGAATCCAGCTTTTATGAGATCAAGGGTGAGCAATTTAACCATCTTTTTACCATAGTGTGATGGCTGGCGGGTTCCCACAATCCCCAGACAAGGTAATTGAGGAATTTCGCCTATCACAAATATCCCAACGGGAGCATCATAAATAGTTTTCAAATGTTCTGGATAACCTGAATCCCAATATGTGAGATACCGTGCCCCTATTGAAGCTGTTTTATCTTCAGCCTTTTTACCCAATTCTAAATCAATGCCCTTGGTTTTGGCAGCCAAATCACTGGAAATACCCTCAACCTGCATTAAATCTGATTTTGATAATTTGGTTATATCCTCCAACTCCGGAAATTTCCGAAGCAGGGCGCGAATTCGCCGAGGTCCCATTCCCGGGACTGCTGACAGGCTAATCAGCTGAAATTTCGGGATCATGGGTTTGGGACTGAATGAGTTCAGCTATTGTCTGAATGGCTTCATTTAGGTTTTGCCCACTTACAGATGATATTTGTACAATGGGTATTTCCTTTGCTATTTTTTCCAACTCTAATAATTCCGTTGGAATAAGGTCTATTTTCGTCAACAGAAGTAGTGAAGGCCGTTTGATTAATTCGGGATTATGTCTCTTAAGCTCATTTTTAAGGGTGACAAAATTTTCATATATTTCTTCATCAATGCATTCTACAAGATATACCAAAACTTTGGTTCGTTCTATATGGCGCAAGAACTGACTGCCCAAGCCCTTGCCATCCGAAGCGCCCTGAATGAGCCCGGGAATATCAGCCATAACAAAAGAATTGTAATCTCCAAATTTTACTATCCCCAAATTGGGAACAAGCGTGGTAAAAGGATAATCTGCAATTTTGGGTTTTGCATTGCTCACTTTTGAGATGAAGGTAGATTTTCCAGCGTTGGGAAAGCCTACCAACCCCACATCTGCCAGAACTTTCAGCTCTAATTCAATTTTTAATTCTTCGCCAGGTTGTCCATCATTGGCAATTTTGGGAGCAGTATTGCGTTGGGTTTTAAAGCGTGCATTACCAAAACCACCATTACCGCCCTTTGCCACTACATAAGATTCATTTTCTCCTATTAGGTCTTTGAGAATTTGTTCTGTCTCTGCATTTTTAATGATTGTACCTGGAGGAATTTTAATGATAATATCTTTCCCATTTTTACCATGCATATTTTTGCCACCGCCGTTTGCTCCATTTTCAGCGCGATATAAATGGTTTAAGGTAATATCCTGAAGGGTGCTGAGTTGCTTATTAACTTGAAATATAATACTGCCACCCCGCCCGCCGTCTCCACCGCTGGGTCCACCTTTGGGTCTGTATTTTTCCCTGAGGAAAGCAATACAGCCCTTGCCCCCACTCCCAGCTTTCACCGATAAGGTAGTATGGTCAATAAATTTCATTTAATTAAGTACCTCTAAATTGAGTTTAGCGACAATCCTTATTTGTAATGATTTAAATGAAAAATCCTCACCACCCCTGACCAAGCATCTCCCTCAGGAGAGGAGATAATTGTTATAATCTTTCAACCCTGTGATTCCGTGGTAAAATATGCAATAATTAACTGGTAGCATAACTTACATATTCTGAATGAGGGCATCTCCAAATTCGGAACATTTGAGTAATGTGGCTCCTTCCATGAGACGTTCAAAATCGTAGGTGACTGTCTTATCACTGATTGTTTTATTCAGGGACTCAACAATTATGTCCGCAGCTTCTTGCCAATTCATATAGCGGAGCATCATTTCACCAGATAATATTACAGAGCCCGGATTTACTTTGTCAAGACCTTCATATTTGGGGGCTGTACCATGTGTGGCTTCAAAAATTGCCTTACCCGTAATAAAATTAATATTCCCTCCGGGAGAGATGCCAATACCACCCACTTGAGCTGCCAGGGCATCAGAAATATAATCACCATTTAGATTCATAGTGGCGATAACATCATATTCAGAAGGTCGAGTCAAAATTTGTTGGAGGAAGGCATCTGCAATTACATCCTTGATAATTATTTTCCCTTCCAATATGGCTTTATCCTGTACTTTTTTGGCAGCATCTTTTCCATCTTTTTCCATAATTCTGTCGTATTCTGCCCAAGTAAAAGTTTTATCACCGAATTTAGATTCAGCAATTTCGTAACCCCAGGTTTTGAATCCTCCTTCTGTAAATTTCATAATGTTACCCTTATGTACCAAGGTAACCGTTTTCCGTTTTAAGCGGATTGCATATTCTATAGCATCAAAAACCAGTCGTTGGGTGCCTTCTTTAGAAACAGGCTTAATTCCAATCCCGGTTGTTTTGGGAAAACGGATTTTACCAAATCTTTCAGCAAAGTGATTTTTCATGAGATCCAGAAACCGCGTAACATCTTCTGACCCCGCCTCAAATTCAATTCCGGCATAAATATCTTCTGTATTTTCACGGAAAATTACCATGTCAATCCGTGATGGGTCTTTCACCGGAGAGGGTACTCCTTTATACCAACGCACCGGACGAAGACACACATATAAATCCAGTTCCTGCCGAAGCGCAACATTGATGGAACGAATACCTCCACCTACCGGTGTGGTAAGTGGCCCTTTGATAGCCACAAGATATTCGTTAATATAATCCAATGTTTCCTGGGGAAGCCAGGTATCGGGACCATAAACTTCATTAGATTTTTCTCCTGCATATATTTCCATCCATTGGATTTTCTTCTTATCCCCATAAGCTTTTTCTACAGCTGCATCTAAAACTCGTACTGCGGCTGCCCAGATATCAGGTCCAATTCCGTCCCCTTCAATAAAAGGAATAATGGGGTTATCAGGAACAAGGATCTTCCCGTTAACCATAGTAATTTTTTGCCCATTAGTTGGTACCTGTACCTTATTCATTTGATTTTTTCTCTTTCTTTCCTGTTGACTTTTGCTCAGAATTATTAATTTTTGATTCCGATTTGCCATCTTTTTTTTGTTCACTTTTTTCGGATGTTTGCGACTCATCTTTATCAACTTTTGATTTTGGTTCATTCTTATAATCCGTTATATAAAAGCCAGACCCTTTAAATATCAATCCAGTTCCTCCCGTGATCACCCGCTTAATATTGCCATCACAATTCTCGCAATTGGTTTTGGCATCATCACTCATTTTCTGAAAATAGGAGAAATGGGCATCACAATCACTACAATAATAATTATACGTTGGCATACATATTCCTTTGAAGCGCCGCAATTGCGGACACATTTATAATGTCTTCTACAGAACATCCCCGTGACAGATCATGCACCGGCTTGTTTAATCCCTGTAAAAGAGGACCCCAGGCAGAATATCCCCCTAATCTTTGAGTTATTTTATAAGCGATATTCCCAGCATCCAAATTGGGAAAAATAAGTACATTGGCCTGTCCGTTAATGGGGGAATTTGGTATTTTCAATTTATTCACTTCCGGAATGATAGCCGCATCAACCTGAACTTCTCCATCATGTATAATTTGCGGATATTTTTTCCCAAATATTTTTACCGCATCTCGTACCCTGTCCACGCGGTAATGGCTGGCGCTACCCTTGGTGGAAAATGATAAGAATGCCACCACCGGTTCTTCCCCAGTGAGAAAGTGATGAAACTCAGCCGATTCTGCTGCAATGGATGCTAGTTGTTTGCTGTCCGGCTCAGGGATGACTGCACAATCTCCAAATGTAAAGGCGGTATTTCCATCTGGGGATATCATGAAAAAGATGCTGGACACATGATTGGATGTTGGGCGAATACCAATCATTCGAATTGCAGACCGGATGACTTCACTACTGGAGGTAACTGCTCCTGCAACCAGGCAATCGGCATCATCACAGGCCACCATAGCCATGGCAAAATGCAAGGGGTCATTCAAGAATTCCCTGAGGTTATCAGCTGGCCAATTATCGGTAAAAGGTAATCTATTGAGATAGTCCAAATAAATATCAAGATTGTCTTGGAAATCTTCAATCTGCAAAATGTCAAAACCCATTGAGGTTAATTCCCTGGCAGCCTTGCGTAACCGAACATCCGTCATTTCTGGCAGAACAATTTGAGCGCCGGTGTCCTTCCCCAAATTAATTATTCTATCCCGGTATTTATTCATAGCCATATTTTTCTTTCAGGGCTTTATCCACATGAGCAGGGACATAATCACTTACATTTCCACCCAGAGAAGCAGCCTCTCGAACCATTGAAGAACTCACATGGGTATATTTGGCATGGGGCATGAGAAATAAAGTGCTGATATCTTCATTTAGATTTCGATTCATTAATGCCATCTTAAATTCAAATTCAAAATCAGACAATGCTCGTAACCCACGGATTGCAGCTACCGCGCCATGTTTCACGGCATGATCAACCATGAGTCCATCAAAAGAATCTACCTCAATTTTATCCAAATTTGATATAGATTCGGCAATAAAAGACATTCGCTCCTCATGGGAAAATAAGGGAGAACCCTTTTCTGCATTTCGGACCACGGTTACGATTACTTTGTCAAATAAATGGACAGCTCTCTCAATAATATCCAAATGCCCATTGGTAATGGGATCAAATGATCCGGGATAAATTGCTATCTTCATGCGGCAGATTTCCAGAAAACCACTTGGGTACTGCCATAATGTTTTACCCTAACATTCGATTCGTCAATGGGTTCCTTTTTCATTTCCATGCAAAAAATACCGCCAGGCTTCAGGAAATGCTCAGCTCTATCTTTCACACTTGCAAAACTCACTTCGGAATAGGGAGGGTCTGCTAAAATAATATCAAATTGTTGGTTTTTTACCTGGACTAAATATTTTTCTACATCCATTAAAATTAATTTTGAATTTTCCGGTTCAAATAAATCTATATTTTTTTTTAACACTTTAAATACACGACGGTTTTTTTCAACAAACACAACCCGGGATGCCCCTCGGCTCATAGCTTCGATTCCCAGGGTACCTACTCCGGCATAAAGATCCAGCACATCTAATCCATCAAATGGTTCTAATATCTGAAAAATAGATTTTCTTACTTTTGCCTGAGTAGGTCGCACATGAAGATTTTTCACATCAAACAATTTTCTACCTTTGTACTTTCCTGCAATTACCGAAGTCATATCTGGTTTGCTTGAACTTTAAGATAAAATTGCCCAGATTCTAAATGGTACACTGACAAAGTAAATTTTTGAATTAATCCATTATCAGCCATTTGAAGTAAATAGGAAATAATATCGGATGACCGTCCACGAAGCTCAAAATTATTGTCCGTAAAATTAATTGATATTTTATTTGAAAATACCGTTTTAGTTGCCAGGGCTTTCAAAGTTTCAAGGCTTCCCCCCTTTTTATTTCCTTCCCAGGGGAAATTGAGGCTGACATAATTAATATCGTTTTTCCGGAAAATCTCATAAGGGATGTTATCTTCTTTTCGGTATCCCAGGGTAAAATTTTGAAGAACGCTTAATTCACCCGCAGTGATGGTAACCTGTACATAATCAGAATTAAAGTGGGCTTCTGCCAACTGCAATTCTTTCATGTACCCACTTTCAATAATCAAATCAACCACCTGATTTAATACCATATCCGGGGAAACTCTGTGCTCAGGATTCATGAATATGCCTGCGCTGGCAATTATTATAATGATGCTGGCAGCCCAGGTATAAATTGCCCATTTCGCCTTTGTATTTTGTATTTTCTCTTTGGGTTGTACTGGAGGTTCTTCTGCCACCGGTTCTACCTTTTTTTGTAGGTATGACCAGCTCTCATCTGAGGTCTCTTTTTGAATTCCGGGCTCAGCAATAAAATTCGGACTAAACATCAATCCCCCTAAATGAATTGCCAGTTTCTGCAAGGGGCAGCGTATTGTACTCATGCACCTTTTCATCTTCAGTAGTTTCCAAAACAGATAAGGGATTCAGCAAGGTGAGATTTTCCAATTCCAGGGAGTGAAAAAACTTAACATCCTTCATATTACCATCGGTGGTATACAGGTACACCTGCTGGGCAGCTGTAAAATTTTTGGAAGTGTTATTCTGGACATTAATAATATCCTGACAAATTAACTCAGCAGCTTCACTATCGCCAAACTGCCAATTCACTTTGCCTTTTTTCCCCGATCGATGGATTGAAAAATAGGATACTAATTCACCATTTTGGATAAATAGCAACTCATCATTTTTTTTCTTCCCAATTTTCCAGATGAGATAACTGCTATTTTTATCCGCATGCATCCATTGCCGGGCGCCAACCTCAGCTGAAAATATACCCACACTGAGACCATTTAATTTTGATTTCAACAGGCTCATATTGGTCTGAAATGATTGCCGAATCGCTTTAGGAAATCCAATGTTTAGCATCTTTCCCGATTCAGTACTCATAGCAAAATGATAATAATCAATTACTTTATTTAGCTCCTCATCATGGGTTTGATTCAAATGCCAATTTATCATTTCCTCACTGTTATTATCTGCATAGCAGGTGGAAAATAATACGCTACTGCTATCCAGGCTGAAGGTACAAATGGGGTCTTCATTATGAACGCTAGTGAATAATTCATCTAAAATACCAAAATAATGTTCATCTATTCGGTCAGGGTTTTCTAAGTCCTTCTGGATTGAACCATGGTGGGTTACCAAAGGTCCTGACTCGGCTGGTATCCAGTTCATGTAAAAATAGGTTGTCCCTGATTGAGAAATTGCCAGCATGCAGTTTTACTTTATTCTGCCCAACTTTTCCGGGTTCCCTTAATATATCCATGGTCACCCGCTTCAAATGTGAAAACACCAAAACGGGTTTCCGTATAAGGTTCATCCAAAACGTGCAGGGGCGATGTCACAATAAAAACGGCTTCATCTTCCGTAGTATCTATTTCAAAAATAAAGGGATCATTGGTAAGGGGACATTTAAGCATTTCTGTATTCAAATGATATTTTCTGCGGAGGTAATCGGTCCTGATTTCTGATCGAGTTACAATATCGGTATTATAGATTTCCCTGAAATGTTCATCAGCTTTGAATCGATCTAAATCTTTCACATTAACGAACATGGTGTCAATATTCCCAGAATCAGGATTATGTAACCCCACGGTGTAAATAGTATCCTCATACGAAAAATACAAGTCGGTGGCAGAACTGAAGGTAGTATCCACCCTGATTTCAAACCCTCTTTCCATTGTTACCGGATATGCGGTTCCATCTAAATTGATAATTTGCTCATCCGTAAAAAGACTATCAGCAATGAGAGAATCCATAGCAGCTTCCACCAATTCAAACAGATGTTCTCCGTTGGATGTATAGGCACCGGTCATCTCAAAATAAAACTCCTCCGCATGGGCGATGGATGTCATTCTGTGTCTGCCCAATTTGCGGAATTTAACCTCTTCCTTCCAAATGGATTGGGGCAGATACACCGTGAGTAATAAAAGTATGGCAGAGATGATAATTCCCCAGTCCAGGATACTTATTTTTCTTTCATAATTTTGATCATGCATATTTATTTTCCTGATTAATTTATTCGAATATATGGTAATAATTTTTCTAAAGTTTTGCTGCCTATTCCCGGCACCAGCATTAAGTCTTCCACAGAATTAAATCTTCCTAATTCATTGCGTTTATTTATTATTTTTTCAGCAGTCTTTTCCCCGATTCTCGGAAGCGATTTAAGCTCTTCAATTCCTGCCGTGTTAATATCTACTTTGCCGGCAAACTCAATATCCTTTTTGTCTAAGCCTGCATAAAAATCAACCACATGGTCATTGGTACCTATGAGGGTGATCTGGTCAGTGCCCGTATCAAAATGCTCCTTGGCAGCTTTTACTGCCATGCCCAGCATAAACAGGGCTGATAGGATTATGACCACTGTTTTTTCCTGAGAGGTGAAAATTTTCATTAGCGGAATTTCTCAAAATTCACATCGCTGCTCAATTCTGATGATAGTTCTTCCATGAGTGATTTTGCCTTTTTTGATACCTTTTTTGGAGTCTCAATATTAACCCGTACCAATTGATCTCCAAAGTGGTTCCGGTTCAACTCCTGCATTCCTTTTCCTCGAAGCCTTAAAACCTGGCCCGATTTTATTCCTGCCGGTATTTTCAATTTCACTTTACCAGATAAGGTAGGCACTTCAATGGTGGTTCCAAATACCGCTTGGGGATATTGAATCCAGCTTTCGAGGAAAATATCACTGCCTTCCCGGGCAAACAGATTATGCTCTTTTTCTGTAAATTGTACAATGAGGTCACCAGGACTTCCGCCCTCACCCGGATGGTTTCCCTCACCTTGCCGTGTCATATAATTACCTGAAGATACTCCTGCCGGAATTTCTAATTTTAAGGTAGCCGCATTTTTCTCCCTGCCCTGCCCATGACATTTTGAACAGGGATTAGACACTACCTGACCCTTGCCCTTACAATGGTGACAGGGCTGTATATTTACAATTTGCCCCAGGAATGATTGCTGAACCTGGCGAATTTCACCAGACCCCTGGCAGGAGGGACATGTAATGGGGTTGGATCCGGGAGCTGAGCCACTGCCCCGGCAATTACTACAGGATTCAAAACGTTTAATTTTCACTGTTTTCTCTGTACCCTTGTAAATCTCTTCCAAGGTGAGCAGGATATTAATTTTTAAATCAGACCCACGCAGGGTTTGGGCACCTCTCCCGCGACCTCCGCCACCGAAGAAACTGCCGAAACCGGATGAGCTGAAAATATCTCCAAAGTGATCAAAAATATCATTCATGTCCATATGCTGAAAACCGCCTCCGCCGCCGGATTGGGTAAAAGCACTGTGACCAAATTGGTCATACCGCGCTCGTTTCTGCTCATCACTGAGAACTGAATAGGCTTCTGCCGCATCTTTAAACTTTTCTTCAGCAGCTGAATCGCCGGGGTTTTTATCCGGATGAAATTTCATGGCTACTTTTCGATACGCAGATTTAATCTCTTTGGCATCTGCATTTTTGGAGACGCCCAATGTGCTGTAAAAATCACCCATTAGCTTTTACTCACCACTACTTTGGCATGACGGAGAATTTTATCATTGTACATATAGCCCTTTTCAAATTCCCTCAAAATTACATTTTCGCCCTTATCTGACTCTTCACTCATAAGCGCTTCGTGCAATTCGGCATTAAAATCCTGCCCAGCTGAATCAAAGGGTACAATTCCCTGATCCTCCAGGGTTTTATCCAATTTGGCCACGATGAGTTCAATACCCTCTAAAATGGTTCGAGCTTTTCCTTTTCCATCAGATTCCAAAGTGCGGTGCAGATCATCTAATATGGGAAGGATGGCTTTTGCCAGCTCTTCCCCGGCATATTTAAAGAGCTTACTCCGCTCTTCCTGGGTGCGCCGTTTATAATTATCAAATTCAGCCAACAGCCGGACATTCTTGTCAGATTTTTTCTCTAATTCTTCGGCTTGTTCTGCCACTTGAGTCTCCAATACTTCCACTGTTTCTCTCAAGGATTTTACAGAATCCCGCTTGCCGGTTTTCCTGGTTTTTGTTGATTTTTTAGTAGTCATGTTTTCCTATGTCAATTCTGAACGATAAAAGACGGAAAATTTACGGGAAAAATATAATTGAGAAAAAGAAATTACCTGTCATACGTTTTATTAAATATTTTAAATTTACTTTAGCAAGAGTACTTTCTGGGTGGTGGTTATACCATGTGTATTCAAGGAAATAAAATATACCCCGCTTGCATAGTTAGATGCATTCCAGACCACACTATGTTCTCCCGGAATATTAGTACCATTATATAATGTAGTCAATTTCTGTCCCCTTATATTATAAACAATTAAATTAATCCAACTGAATTCGGACAATGAATACTGTACCGTGGTTGTGGGATTAAAGGGATTGGGATATGCTCCTATTAATTTAAAATTTGAAGGCTGCTCAACAAATTCAGTTGCCAAGTATGAACCAGAATTAGAAATAATTTCCTGATTGGCAGAAAATTGTATGGCTGTCTAATCCAATCCTCCCTCCTGCAGGGTGGTGCCATCCCATAAGCTTCCTCTAAATAAATACTGAATTCCCAGGTTTTGATCAGGGGACTCAATACCGATGGTGGATAAATTCCCATTTTTTCCCACTCTTCCATCATCAATATCATGGATTTCCTTATACTGAAATACAATATTGCCTTGGCCATATTCACCGTTTTCATAAATCATAAGTTGAAAGGTTTCTTTTACACATCCACTCGAAGTACCACAATTTTCGTCATCTTCTGCATTTGATAATTCATCCCATTGTACTATAAATCGGTGATTTTCTATATCCTGGAATTTGAATACATTAAAGGGTTCACCTTCCTTTCGCTCACCATCCTGATTATAATCATGGCAGGGGTATGATGGATTCTCAGGAGTGCCGCAATCAGTAATAAATACATCTCCTGAATCATAAATATGATTCTCATTTTCATCTCCAAATGGCTCTTTTCCGTTATCATCCAGATCATCCATAAACACAGCGAGCATGGCAGGGGGACCCATGGGAAATGGAATGGAAAAATTCCAGAAATAGGGTATGGTTGACTTTTCAAATGATACCCAGCCATTAGAACAGATATTCGCCTTGGAATAGGTGTAACCGTAATAGGTGAAATCAAAGCCAAGAGGGACATCTCTTGCAATTGTATCGTCCGTTAAATATAGATTTTCACCGACACCTCCTTCTTTATCAGGGTTCAGTTCAATCCAATCATAATCAATATTTATAACATCATAATATTCAGGATATACTGGTAATTGATATCCATAAGGATGAGCTTCAAAAATATTGGAATTATCTGCTGTTAAAGTAACAGAAATTCTCTTTTGGAAAAATTGTGCTTTATTCAAGTATAATTCTAATTCTGAACCAATTGAAATATCGCTATTTGCCGAAAAATTAATATCCAAATTTCCATCAATAGTGGATAAACCTTTAGCAATTAGTTCACCATTATACAGTAAGGCGCCAACTACATCCTGTACTGGCTGCCCTGTTAAATCCTGCACTTGAATATTGATAAATTTATCTGAAAGGAATAAATTCCCTTCTATTGATTCTGAATCATCATTTAAAACTGACAAATCAGTAGGTTGAGATAACCAAACCGGAAGGCTGGGGTCACCAAGAACTCCATAGACATGG
>ERZ813253.603-NODE-603-length-12300-cov-7.861990_pt1 | contig 12300 bp, 18 predicted proteins | sample MGYA00520893_ERZ813253 | MGnify/ENA primary metagenome ERZ813253 (study PRJEB31669, sample SAMD00080414) | marine metagenome | biome: oceanic hadal pelagic zone biome; feature: marine hadalpelagic zone; material: sea water | place: Pacific Ocean:Izu-Bonin Trench...
GGCCAGATCGAGGCCGACAGTGGTAACATTCATGGCAAATAGCTCCTCTTGCTCGTGGTCCTTGATGAAAACCACACTTTGGCACATTGCGATGCCGGGAGCGGGAGCCATCCATCCCATCTGCTTTGGGTCAACTCCGGACCTTCCGCAGCACCGCCGGGGAGGTTCGAACCTGGAGGTCACGCAGACGTTAAGAGGGACGACATTCGGCGATGAGCGCTTGCCCCAGCCTTTCGCCGGCTTATTTTCCGCCAGGGTGGCGTAATAGGTTCCGCCCGGGACCGGTCATCCGCTCGCAAAGCCACAAGGGCGCGAGCGCCAGGAATGTCGTGGGAGGTCCGTGACGATCTCCGGATCAATGTCCGGAATTCCACGACACCGCCCTACGCATCCCGTTTCGTCTTCAGTATGGCCGCTTTTTATCGGCCCGATACCGCACTCTTTCGAGGCGGACGATCAGCCTAGTCGTTGGCGACTAAGTTTTCCGCTGAAGATTTACCGTTTTGACCAGCGACGACCTCGAAGTCGACCTTCTGACCTTCACGCAGGGTCGACATCCCGGCGCGCTCTACGGCGGAGATGTGAACGAAGACATCCTTGCCGCCATCTTCAGGCTCAATGAAACCGTAACCTTTGGTCGAGTTGAACCACTTAACAGTACCTGTAGACATAGAAACTTCCTTTGATTTAACGAACGAAGAGGGTGTGTGCCTCAAAAGCGAGCCAATTGAAAGCCTTTTATTTCAAAAAATAAACTTAATTTCGTGCTACCCACATATGCACGTCCGCGCGGAGCCGCCAAGATCATCCGTCTTAACCCTTGATTGGCGGCTCTCACCCTGTATTTTTTACCCACAAGATCATGGGGGATTGGTGTGAACGCGTCGCTCGATAGCTGCCCGGCACTGGTTTTGAATGCCGATTATCGTCCCTTGAGCTATTTTCCCCTGTCCTTGTGGACGTGGCAAGATACGGTCAAGGCGGTGTTTCTCGACCGGGTCAACGTCTTGTCCGAATATGACCGTCAGGTGCATTCGCCGAGCTGGGCGTTCAATCTGCCTTCCGTGATTGCCCTCAAGCAATATATCAATGTCACCAAGCGCCCCGCCTTCACCCGGTTCAACGTGTTTCTGCGCGACCGTTTCTCATGCCAGTATTGCGGCGAGGGATATGCGGCGAACGACCTTACCTTCGACCATGTGCTGCCCCGCTCCAGGGGCGGGCGCACGACTTGGGACAACGTGGTCGCGGCCTGCATGGTCTGTAACCTGAAGAAGAGCAACAGCCTGGCCAAGGAATGCGGCATGCATCCGCGCATCAAGCCGGTCATGCCGTCCGTGCGCTATCTGCAACATAACGGCCGCGCCTTTCCGCCCAACTATCTCCATGATAGCTGGAACGATTTTCTCTATTGGGACACCGAACTCGAACCCTGGTAGATTTCCCGCCCGGCTGTTCATACGGACTACGGAGCGTTACACCATGATCGCCATCATCGGCGGCGGGGTTTGCGGCCTCGGTATCGGCTGGCGGCTCGCCCAGGCGGGCCGCCCGGTCACCGTCATCGAGCGCGCCCAGGCCGGCATGGGCACGAGCTGGGCGGCGGCCGGCATGCTCGCCCCGCAGGTCGAGGCCGAGCCCAGCGAAGAGCCGCTCCTCGCCCTGACCTTGGAAAGCCGGGATCTGTGGAGCGATTTCGCCGCCGAGGTCGAAGCCGCCTCGGACATCGAGGTGGATTATCGCCGCGAGGGCACCCTGGTGGTCGCCCTCGACCGTGACGATGTCGAACGCTTGCGCCACCGCTATGACTACCAGACAAGCCTGGGGCTCGATCTCGAATGGATCACCGGCGCCGAGGCGCGCCGCCGCGAGCCTCATCTGGCGCGCGGGGTGGGTGCTGCTGTGTTCAGCGCGCTCGATCATCAGGTCGACAATCGCCTGCTATCGGCCGCCTTGCGCGAGGCCTATCTTCGGGCGGGCGGGGTGTTGCTGGAGAATACGGCGGTTCGCGAGCTGCTTCATGAGGCGGGCCGCGTGACCGGCCTGCGCCTCGAGGACGACGAAGCCCTGGAGGCGGAGGTGGTGATCGTCGCCGCCGGCCCCTGGTCGCGCGATATTCCCGGCCTGCCGGAAGCGCTCCGGCCGCCGGTCCGGCCTCTCAAGGGCCAGATGCTGGCGCTCCAGATGCCGCGCGCAGCTCCCCTGCTCGATCATGTGGTCTGGGGCCCCGACATCTATCTCGTGCCGCGCAGCGACGGCCGCCTGCTGGTCGGCGCCACGGTCGAGGAGATGGGCTTCGACCCGAACCTGACCGCCGGCGGCATGATGGACCTTCTGCGCGAGGCCTGGGAGGTCTTGCCGGGCATCTATGATCTGCCCCTGGTCGAAAGCTGGGTCGGCTTTCGCCCGGCCAGCCGCGACGATGCGCCGATCCTCGGGCCGACGGCCATGGCCGGGCTGATCATGGCGACGGGCCACCACCGCAACGGCATCCTGCTCGCGCCGATCACCGCGCGGACGATTGCCGATTGCGTGCTGAGCGGCGAGACGCCGGCCTCGATCCGGCCTTTCGCGCTCGATCGCTTCATGGTTAGCGAAGCCACGGAGGAAGCCAAGGGAAGGGTCGGCGCCGCATGATCACAGTCAACGGCGAGGCGCTGGATTTTCACGGCCAGACCATCATCGAAATCCTTGTCGAGCGCGGCCTGGACCCGGCGCGGCCGGGCATCGCCGTCGCCGTCAACGGCGCCGTGGTGCGGCGCGCCGAATGGCCGGAGCGGACCTTGGCCGACAATGCCTGGGTCGAAATCGTTCAGGCCAAGACCGGCGGGTGATGCTGGACCTTTGAGGCGATTCTCCTTACATCAGAGGATGTGAGAGAGGTGAAATGTCCGACAAACTCGTTATCGCCAACAAAAGCTTCGACTCCCGGCTGATCATCGGCACGGCGCGCTATCCCAATCAGGATGTCATGCTCAAGGCGGTGGCGGCGAGCGGCGCCGAAATCGCCAATGTGTCGATCCGCCGGGTCAGCGTTCACGGCGGCGGCGAGAGCGTCTATGAGCTGCTCCGGGGGCGTTGCGAAATTCTGCCCAACACCGCCGGCTGCTATACCGCGCGCGACGCGGTGCTGACCGCCCAACTGGCCCGCGAGGCGCTGGAGACCGACTGGATCAAGCTCGAGGTGATCGGCGACGAGGAGACCCTGTTCCCCGATGTGGAGCATCTGCTCAAGGCGGCCGAGGAGCTGGTCAACGACGGCTTCATTGTGCTGCCCTATTGCAACGACGATCCGATCACCTGCCGCAAGCTGGAAGATTTGGGCTGCGCCGCCGTCATGCCGCTCGGCGCGCCCATCGGCTCGGGCATGGGCATCCGCAATCCCTATAATCTGCGCATCATCCGCGAACAATGCCGGGTGCCGGTGATCGTCGACGCCGGCGTCGGCACCGCCTCGGATGCGGCCATCGCCATGGAGCTCGGCTGCGACGGGGTGATGATCGACAGCGCCGTGGCCCTGGCCCGCGATCCGGTCAAGATGGCCCACGCCATGCGCCTCGCCGTCGAAGCCGGGCGCGCGGCGTATCTGGCCGGGCGCATGCCGAGGCGGCTCTACGCCAGCGCGTCGAGCCCCGAGGACGGCGTCATTTATACCAAGGTTCAGTGATAAAGACCCATAGAGACGGCTTCCCGTGGTTTTCGGCTAGGCGCGCGCGGCGCCGCGATGCAGCGCATCGCAAGACGGGCGCAACGACGTCCGAAATCCACGGGAAGCCGCCTGCGGTCGCGTCCGCTCACCCCCGGAGTGCGTCAGGAAACCTAACCGATGCTCAGGCATCGCTCGCGGTTCCCTTCCTACCCGGGAATAAGCGGACACGATCTCTATGGGTCTTCATCACTGATCCTTGGTATGCAGCATGAGCCGGACCCGGCTACCCGAGCCGCCGCTTCTCGTGATCACCGACCGGACCATGGCCAGGCGACCCTTGGCCGAGATGGCGGCGGCCGTCTTTGCCGGTGGCTGCCGCTGGCTGATGCTGCGCGAGAAGGATCTCGATGCCGCCGCCCGCGAGGCCCTGGCGGCCGAGATTATCGCGGCGGCCAAGCCTTACGGCGCCCATATCACGATCAGCCGCGATTATGTCGAGGGCGCGCAGGGAGTCCATCTGCCGCAGGGCCACCCGGTCGAGAGGGACCGTGGCGGCCTGATCGGCGTCTCGGCCCATTCCCTCGACGAAGCCCAGCGCGCCGCCGACGCGGGCGCCGACTATGTCACCCTGAGCCCCCTATTCCTCACCGCCAGCAAACCCGGCTACGGCCCCGCCCTAGGGCTCGATGAATTGAGCGATGTCGCCGCCCGGCTAGCCATCCCAGTCATCGCCCTCGGCGGCATCGATAGGAGCAACGCCGCCGCCTGCCTTGAGGCGGGTGCGTCGGGGGTGGCTGTAATGGGCGCTGTCATGGGAGCCGCCGACCCAGAAGGGACGGTCACGGCACTCATCGAAAGTCTCGGATAAAATCGGACAAATTAAAATTGCCAAATAAGGTGGATGGCTGTCAAACCACGTATACGGCATTGCCGCATAATTTTCTTGACAGATATACGGCATTGCCGTATGGTGTTTCATGGTCAGAAAACCGCTGATAACGGTTGTCGAAACACCGACTTTTCTTAAACAAGCGAAGGGCCTCATGGCCGACAGTACACGGCAGATGATCATCGACGCCCTTGCAAAAAACCCGGATCTTGGTGAGTTTATAGTTGGTACGGGCGGAGCGAAAAAATGGCGATACGCCCGACCGGGTTCGGGTAAAAGCGGCGGCTTTCGAGTCATCCATTTCTATCACGACGATACGGTGCCGACCTTTGCCCTCGGTGTGTTTGCAAAAAACGATAAAATTAACCTCACTCAAGCCGAGCGAAATCAGATGAAGAAGAACCTCTCCGATCTCGTGGAGACGTACAAACAAGGAGCAAGAAAATGACCAAGGTAGGGAAAAGCCTTGTCGAGAGCACCTCGGAGGCCCTTGCCTATGCCAAGGGTGAAGCGGATGAAACCAAATATGGTGTCCACGTTCCCGAGCAAATTGATGTCAAGGCAGTAAGGGCCGGCCTTAATCTGTCTCAAGATAAATTTGCCAGTGAGTATGGATTTGTTGCGGCGACCATACGGGATTGGGAGCAACACAGACGAACCCCGGACCGTTACGCGAGAATGCTGCTTCGCGTAATCGAGACGGAACCTGAAGCCGTTAAACGCGCCCTAGGGGCAGCGTAGATTGCCTCTCCCAGGAAACAGCAGCCGAAAATACCACGCTGCTTTTTTCGCTTCTGCAGGTCTTGATTCATGAATTCTTTGCCAGTAATTCACAATTCAAGACCTGACCCTGAAATTTGTGACCCTGAAATTCTAAAGTAAGCGGCTAGATTGCCTCACCATCCCAATAGAATAGCTTGTCGTCTTCGTTCTCCGCCAACGGGGTTTCTATGCGGCAGCACAATGTTCTTTCCGGCCCTTGCGATATAGTTTGCACCTCAAGCTTAGGGAAATCCGACGCAACATCCAGCGCGGCCTGCCTTTTCCCACAAAAGCCGATCACCCGCAGAGCATGGTTCCATTCAAGCGCCCATGACCAACAATTAGTATCGGGATGCTTCCTGATAGCAATCTTGAAAAACCCGTCTGCGCTGGTCGCAAACACGCGCGGCTCCCACGCAACTACCGCCTCGGAAAAAGCGCGGTGAGAAGTATTGCCCCAATCAGATCGACTTGCCTCCAGGACCGGATGGAACCCATCACGCCAGAACCGACCGCGCTTGCTGGCCTGATCGAATGTGATCCAGTAGAAAAAGCCCATGATCTGAAATCGGGCAAGTTCGAAAACTCGGTGCTGGTCAATCTGCGGCGGGCTGGTGAATTGAAAGGACACGCTTGCGCCTTCACCCAGCGGCATTTTGACGTTCACTTTTTCATGGCTGTCCCTGATCGGCTTGTTGGTGCGGCGGCTGTAGGCTTTACTGGCTTTTCGCACCGCTTCTGACGCGCCCACCTCATCCTCATGCCCATAGCATCCGAAAACATCAGGCTGCATGGTGATGGCCGAGATATCATTTTCCAGGTCGGACTTGATGCAATTGCAGGTCTGACATGCATTAACGATCAGATTCCAGTACCCGCCCAGCTTGCCCTTGGGCACAAAGCGCCTGCCGATCACATGCTCTTTGGCGGTTGTATCCTTGGTAAGTGCGACACCGCAATAGACGCACGTGCCATTATCCAGCCGGACGACAATGTTATCGGGTAGCGCTTTTAAAGTCGGCCCGATCTGAATGTCGGTTTGATCAGGCATCTGATGGCGCGTGCTGGCTATGTCGATTCCCTCCATCCCTTACCTATTAAGAATATAAGTGACAGTTTACTAATTAGGAAATTAAGTAAGCTGTCATCATTATAAAAAATCGCCGCAATGGGAGTCAGATCCGCTCGGACAGCCAGATCGCCAGGCGGGTTCCGGCCTTGATGGCGGTGGTGAAGGGGACGTAGCCGGGCATTTGCTCGGCGTCGTGCTCGAGGCCGGTATCGCGGTGGCCTATTTCGTCGGCGCGGAATTCCTCGATGGTCGCCTTGAGCTCGGCCTCATCCTCGCCCAGGCGCGCGGCCTGATCGGCGTAATGATCGGCGATGACCTCCTCGACGGCGACCGTGCAGGCCATGGCCGCGCGCTCGCCGAGCAGGGCGCTCGCCGCCCCCAGGGCAAAACCGGCGCCGTGCCACAGCGGTGTGAGCAGGGTCGGGCGCACGTGGCGCTCGACGACCAGCTTGTCGAAACTCGCCAGATGCTGCTTTTCCTGCGCGGCCATCTCGGCGATGGCCGGTGCGCTGGGGCTGCGGCCGAGGACGGCGAGCTGGCCTTCGTAGATGCGCGCCGCGCCGTACTCGCCGGCGTGATCGACGCGGATCATGCGGGCGACCAGCGCCTCGGCGGTCAGGTCGCCGGGCAGCCGGTCATCCGCTGTTTTCTTTGGGGCTGTTTTCTTTGGGGCCGTTTGCCTGGCTGTCATGTTTTATCCCAAAGACCAGAGTAATCGCCGCCAACAGGGCCGCATAGAGCATATTGTATCCCGCCATGGAGATGCCGAACAGGGACCATTGCACCCGATCGCAGGGCGGGGCGGCGGGCTCATCGAGCAGCAGGGCCCGCAGAGCGTCGACCGAATCCGGCGTCTCGCCGCCGCCGGCGCAGGCCGCCAGCCCCTCGAACCAGCCCTGCTCGACCCCGACATGGTAGAAGGCGATAGCGGCGTCGAGGGCAAACAGCGCGCCGATCAGGGCGAACAGAACAACCGGGTTGTGGCCGCGCCCGGCGGCCAGGAGCGCCGCGGCGCCGAGGAAGATGATCACCGCATAGGGCAGGCGCTGCAAGAGGCACAAGGGGCAGGGCGCCAGCCCGCCGACATGCTGGGATAACAGCGCCGCGGCCAGGGCGGTCAGGCTGGCGGCGATGGCCAGGCGGGAGATGAAGCGTGGCGTGAACGTCATCGGCCCATATAGCCAGCGACCATGAAACCACCGAGCAGGACGGCGAAAAAACCCACCGTGAGCTTGCCTAGATGAGTCTCGATGAAGGCGCGGATGGGCGGGCCGAAATACCACAGCAACCCGGCCAGCAGGAAGAATCGCGCGCCCCGCGACAGCAGCGAGGCGACCATGAAAACAAGCGGATCGAGCGCCGTCGCGCCGCTGGCGATGGTGATGACCTTGTAGGGAAACGGCGTCAGCCCGGCGCCGGCGACGATCCAGGCGCCCCATTCGTTGAACTGGCTCTGGAAGGTGGCGAACCGCTCCATGTAGCCGTAAAATTCCAACAGGGGGCGGCCCAGGCTTTCGAACAGGTAATAGCCGATGCCGTAGCCGGCGGCGCCGCCCGTCACGGAAGCCAGGGTGCAGACCGCCGCGATCAGCCAGGCGCGGCGCCGCGCTGCCAGCACCATGGGGATCAGCAGCACATCGGGCGGAATGGGAAAGATCGAGCTTTCGATGAAGGCAATGAGCCCGAGCAGGAGCAGCGCATGGCGGTGCTCGGCCAGTGCCATGGTTCGATCGTAGAGGCGCCTTAACATGCCGAGGGGTATACCCCGGCGGCGCCATTGCGTCACCATCGGCAAGCGACGCTTGACCGGGGGTGACGCCTGGCTATCATGCCGGCCTTGAGGCCCCTGTGGCGGAATTGGTAGACGCGGCAGACTCAAAATCTGTTGTTCGAAAGGACGTGGGAGTTCGAGTCTCCCTGGGGGCACCATAATTCCGCCGCGCTTCTCCCGGCACCCGGCGGCATCTCCCGCCCTCCGGACACCACCGCTTCATCGAGCCAGGGCGACCATTCAAGATGCTGCCACAACAAAGATTGCTCATCGAACTGCTCACCATGTCGGGCGATATCGCGGTGCCGCGGGACGGCGCGGACACGATTCTCTGGCGCACCCTCGATGAGTGTGCGCAGAACAGGCTGATTATCCTCGAGGATATCAACGACAGCGTCTGCCGGGTCAGCGTAACGGCGCTGGGGCGTTTATCCCTGAAGTAAGACCCCCGATGAAGGGTGTATCTATCTTCGCAAGGGATGCGTAACGGCCCCCGGATCGATCACCCCATCTTGGCGATTGCCTTGGTCAATTCGAAAAGCCGCTTGCGGGCTTTCGGATCGCTGATCTTGTAATAGGCGCGCACCAATTCCAGGGTTTCGCGCTTGGCCAGCGGGTCGGGTACGAATTCCTGCTGTTTCTTCTCGCCCAGGCCCGGCAACGCATCGTCGCCAAGCTCCGGCATTTTGTCGAAGAAAAATGTAATGGACACGTCAAGAATTTGGCTAAGATGAAATAACCGGCTAGAGCCGATACGGTTGACCCCACGCTCATATTTCTGAACCTGCTGAAATGTCAGGCCCAGCGCTTCGCCCAGTTTTTCCTGGCTCATGCCGAGCAGGGTGCGCCTTAAGCGGACGCGGCTCCCGACATGGACATCGACTGGATTGGGGCCGTATTTGGCTACGGTACGACGAACCATAAGCACCTCATGAAATTGATTAAAATTGATGAAAATACCAAACAAGCCGGTTGAGAGCTTATTCCAGCAATTCCACTCGTCACCCGGATACCACCGCCAGTTTATCACAAAACGTTAACGAATACGTAAAAATATGCAACTAAAGATCAATTTTCACTAAATACAACAAATAGTTGATAGCAGTAAAATCTTTTCGACTTTGAAATCGACAATGAAAACGCCAATACCCAATGAATGGCGGCGACTTTTACTTATAATTAACCATAAATTTCCGACGCGGTGGCTATGGACTTCAGTGTAATTGTTGGCCGCAGGGGATATATTTCGACTGGCGTTTGCGTGGGCAATGAAACCACTGGTCGTGGCCAGGGGGGGCGCTATCGGGCCGAATTGATCGTTCGCCGGTCCCATCGCCCACCGCAAATTCATTTTCATTGAACACTCCGCACATTTTATGATAGGAAATATCCTACATTCGGATCAATGTCGATCTAGCCAAAATCGCCTTGTTCACGGTCATCTCAATCGAACGTGATAAAGGCGATATGGGAATCATCCCCTATCATTTCAACGCCATCAACGGCCCGACAGGGTGCGCCGAGCATCGGCTTCGCGATCCCTGTCCACAGCAAGCATGAGAATTGATAAAATCAAAACCCCCCCGCAAGCCGAACCGCTCCATCGATTGGCCGGCCGTCAAGACCGACTATCTCCAGGGCCGCTCGGTGGAGGCCATCGCCAAGCGGTTCGCTCTCGGCGTCAGCACCGTCTATCGCCATGCCCAGCGCTACGGCTGGTCGAGGACGGATGTCTCGGACTTGCCGGTCCTCGAGCTCGCCCGGCTGCGCGCCCTTGCCGCCAAGCTGCGCCAGCGCCTGGAGGTCCTGATCGACGATGGCGCCTACATCCAGGGCGGCGAGGTCAAGGGAGCGCGGGAGAATCCGGCCAATCTGTTGTTCAAGCTTTGTCAGATCACCGAGAAGATCATCACCATGGAAAGCCGCGTGGCCGGGGCCGATGGGCCCACGGCGACGCGGCTGAGCGAGCAGGATCATGAAATCCTCGAGCGTTTCAAAGCACGCCATGGCCAGGGCTAGCGGCGCCATGGCAACCACGGTCAAGGCTGCCATGGACTGCCCGGCGCGAAAATTTATCGCGCCGCCGGCGTCGCTTCAAAAGGACATCGGGCCCCGCGCCCGCCGCACCGGATCGTCGCCCCCCGGCGCCGGGCGCGAGGCGGAAATCTGCGACGAGGCGCGCCTGCTCGAAGCCATCCTGCGCACCGACCCGGCGAGCTTCACGGCGAAAGTATTCCACACGGTAAACCCCACGGCGCGCTATCTCGACAATTGGCATGTGCAGTTGATCTGCGAGTATCTCGCCGCCTGCTCAACGGGCGAGATCAGGCGCCTGATCATCAATCTGCCGCCGCGCAGCCTGAAATCGATCTGCGTCTCGGTGGCCTGGCCGGCGTGGCTCATGGGTCATCGGCCTTCGGCGCGCATCATGACGGCGAGCTACAACCGCGATCTCAGCGTCCGCCACGCCCTGGATTTTCGCACGGTGATCTCAAGCCCCTGGTATCGCAGGCTTTTCCCGGGCTTCGTCACGGCGCCCGACCAGAACGAGAAGCATAAGCTGCAGACCACCGCGCGGGGCCACCGCATCGCCACCTCGGTGGGCGGCGCCGCCACCGGGGAGGGCGCCGACATCCTGATCGTCGACGATCCCCATAATCCGCGCCAGGCCCTGTCGACGGTTCAGCGCGAGAGCGCCCTGGATTGGTTCGACCAGACCTTCGCCAGCCGCCTCGACGACAAGAAGAAGGGCGTCATGGTGGTGGTCATGCAGCGCCTTCACGAGCGCGACCTGACCGGGCATTTGCTGGCCAAGGGCGGCTGGGAGCATCTTTGCCTGCCGGCCGAGGCCGAGCGGCGCACGGTGATCGATTTCGGCACGGTCAAGCTGACCCGCGCGCCCGGCGATCTACTGCATCCCGAGCGCGAGGGGCCGGTCGAGATTGCCCGCGCCAAGCGCGATCTCGGCGCCTATGCCTATGCCGCGCAATATCAGCAGCGCCCGGCCCCGCTCGCCGGCGGCATCGTCGATCCCGCCTGGTTCAAGCGCTACGGCGCGCTCCCGGCGAACCCGTTACGCATCGTCCAGTCGTGGGATACGGCGTTCAAGGGCGGCGCGCTCAACGACCCTTCGGTCTGCGGCACCTGGGCCGAGACCGAGACCGGCTATTACCTGCTTCATGTGGCGCGCCGCCGCCTCGAATGAGGCCGCTGCCGCCGCCGCCGCGACGGTCTGCGATCAATCCGTCGCCCTGGCGGCGGGGGGCGCGGAAGCGCGCTATGAGGCCAACGGGCAGCTGTCCAGCCGCGATGCGCCGAGCGAGATGATCGAGGCTTTCCGCACGGCCATGGCGGGTGAGCTGATCCAGAGCGCCGGCAAGTGGCTGATCAAGCCCGGCGCTTATGAGGCGCCGACGGTAACCATAGCGGCGATGTGACCAGCGTCGCCGATGGTGCTCAGACCATCGCCGCCAACGCGGTGAGCCTGGCCAAGATGGCGACCATGGCGACCGCCTCGCTCTTGGGGCGCGACACGGCGGGCACGGGGGACCCCGAGGTGCTGTGGAAGGCGGCGGCGCGGACCCGGCCCGAGCCCCGTGGCGGGCGTGGCGGTCGGCGGCGCGCCCGGCGGGCCGGCCTGCGCGGCGGCGGCGGCCTATTCCGACGCGCATCGCGGGCGCGCCGTCCTGATCCTGAAGGACAGGCGGCCCGTGTGCGAAGTCTATGCGGCCGGCACTACCCCCGACGATGCGTATCCGCTCTATTCCGGCACCAAGAGCTTTGCCGGGACGATGGAGGTGCTTGCGGCACAGGACGGGTTGCTCGACCTCGATGAGCCGGTGTCGACGACACTGGCTGAATGGCGCGACGGGACCGATCGGCAGAACGTCACGATCCGCCATCTGCTCAGTCTGAGCTCGGGCATCGAAAGCGTGGTCGGACGGCCGCCTGAATATGCGCGGGCAGTCGAGCTGCGTCCGGTGGCGACGCCGGGCACGCGCTTTGCCTATGGCCCGGCACCGTTCCAGATTTTCGGCGAGGTGCTGCGGCGCAAGCTCGTTGCACGCGGTTTGCAGGCCGACCCCGCCGAGTGGCTGATACAGCGATTGCTCACCCCCGCCGGGATCCAGGTCGGGCAGTGGCGCCGCACTCCGGAC
>ERZ813253.604-NODE-604-length-12300-cov-4.372546_pt1 | contig 12300 bp, 10 predicted proteins | sample MGYA00520893_ERZ813253 | MGnify/ENA primary metagenome ERZ813253 (study PRJEB31669, sample SAMD00080414) | marine metagenome | biome: oceanic hadal pelagic zone biome; feature: marine hadalpelagic zone; material: sea water | place: Pacific Ocean:Izu-Bonin Trench...
AGAGATTAAAATAGGTCCTCCAACTCATGTTTGTATGACCATAAAACACCATCAGTGTAACTTTATTGTACTGAATTCAAAGTAACAAGATGGTGATATACACTGATTAAACACCTAACAACAGTCTATTCATCGCCGCAATATTGCTGACAGATATGTCCTGTGGGCAAACCGCTTCACAGTAGCGGTGATTAGAGCAACTACCAAAGCCTTCTAATTCCATTTGCCGAACCATGTTTATGGCACGTGACTTACTTTCAATTTGGCCTTGCGGTAAAAGGCTTAAATGGTTGATTTTAGCGCTAACAAATAAACTGGCCGAAGCGTTTGGGCAAACTGCCACACAAGCGCCACAACCAATACATGTGGCCGAATCAAAGGCTGCGTCAGCATTCTGCTTATTGACTTGCAAGGAATTTGCTTCAGGCGCAGAACCGGTTACGGTGGAGACAAACCCTCCCGCTTGAATAATACGATCAAAGGCCGATCGATTAACCACTACATCTTTAATCACTGGAAAACTCGAAGCACGGAATGGCTCAATCCAAAGCTCTCTCTGGTTGGCGTATTCACGCATGTAAAGCTGGCAAGTAGTGGTGTCCTTTTTCTCGCCGTGCGGATAGCCATTGATAACTAATGAGCAAGCGCCACAGATACCTTCTCTGCAATCATAGTCAAAAACAATACAATCTTCACCTTTGCCAATAAGCTGCTCATTGAGTTGATCCAGCATTTCCAAAAATGAGGTGTCACTACCGATGTCATCAATCCGATAGGTATGAAAGTCGCCTTTACTCTGCGCGTTTTTTTGACGCCAAATATGGAGTGTAAAATTCATGTGTAATCCCTAACACTTGGTTTGACAAATTCAAAATCTAATTGCTCTTTGTTTAATATAGCGCCGTCTTGTGAGTATTCCCAAGCAGCCACATAAGCAAAATTCTCATCATCTCTCTTCGCTTCTCCATCTGAAGTCAAATACTCCATACGAGCATGACAGCCACACGATTCTTCACGCTCTAAAGCATCACGGCACATTAAGTGTCCGAGTTCGATAAAGTCAGCCACTCTACCCGCTCGCTCGAGAGTTTGATTCATGTCCTTGTCGATACCTGTTATTTTGATGTGCTTCCAAAAATCAATCCTGAGCGATTTAATTTCTTCAATAGCGACTTTAAGTTTCTCCTTTTCACGCGACATGCCACAAGCACCCCACAAGATTCGACCGACTTTCTTATGATAATAGTCTGGTGAATGTTTCGGCTCTGTCGCATTCATCAATTTATTGATGCGCTCTTTTACCTCATCCATTGCTTGAACCACGTCTGGATGATCAAGCCCAACAGGCTCAAGCTTGTTTTTAGCAAGGTAGTTTACCACCGTCCTTGGTGCAATAAAATAACCATCCGCCAATCCCTGCATTAAGGCTGACGCACCAAGTCGGTTTGCACCGTGCTCAGAATAGTTGGCTTCGCCGGCTGCAAATAGGCCGTCAATGGTAGTCATTAAGTTGTAGTCAACCCAAAGACCGCCCATTGTGTAATGCGGAGCAGGGTAAATCTTCATTGGTAATTGATATGGGTTTTCACCAGAAATTCTCTCATACATGTCAAACAAATTACCGTACTTTTCTCGTACTTCATCTTCCCCAATACGCTCAATAATTGATGAGAAGTCTAGGTAAACACCCAATTTCTCACCGTGAATCTCGGTGCCAATACCTCGACCCTCGTCACAAATACTTTTTACCGCTCTTGAAGCAACGTCTCTAGGCACTAGGTTGGCAAAAGCTGGATACATACGCTCAAGGAAATAATCTCTATCTTCTTCAGCAATTTCTCTTGGGTCTTTTGCGCAATCTTCGATATTTTTTGGTGCCCAAATACGACCATCATTACGAAGAGACTCACTCATTAAAGTAAGCTTGGATTGGTTCTCACCAGTTGGCGGAATACAAGTTGGGTGAATCTGAATGAAGCTTGGGTTGGCATAAAAAGCACCTTTCTTATGTGCGCGCCATGTGGCAGAAGTATTACAGCCTTTTGCGTTTGTGGATAGATAGAATGCATTGCTATAACCACCAGTACACATCACAACACAGTCAGCTGTGTGCGCAGAAATTTCTCCACTAACCAAGTCGCGCACAACAATACCGCGTGCCTTGCCATCAACAATGATGATTTCTAGCATTTCAGATCTGGACTGGTGCTTAACCTTTCCTGATGCAATTTCTTTACTCATCGCACTATACGCGCCCAGCAAAAGTTGTTGACCCGTTTGACCACGAGCATAGAATGTACGTGAAACTTGGGCGCCGCCAAAAGAGCGGTTTGCTAGGTAACCACTGTACTCTCTTGCAAAAGGTACACCTTGAGAGACGGCTTGGTCAATAATATTACCGCTCAGTTGAGCAAGACGATAAACATTTGACTCACGCGCCCTAAAGTCGCCACCCTTAATTGTGTCATAAAACAATCTCTGTGTGCTGTCGCCGTCATTTTGGTAATTCTTGCTGGCATTAATACCACCTTGTGCAGCAATAGAGTGGGCTCTACGAGGACTGTCGTTAAAACAAAACGATTGTACGTTGTAGCCAGACTCACCCAAAGTGGCACACAAAGATGCGCCAGCCAGACCTGTGCCAATAACGATAATATTGTACTTCGCACGATTTTGCGGTGCAATAAGAGACAGCTCAAAAAGATGTTTATCCCAACGTTTTTCTATATCACCCGTTGGTGTGTTTGAATTTAATTTACTCATAAGATGATACTCAGTGGTATAGAGGCAAAGCCCACCATAATAATAATAACGATCAACCAGGCTAACTTTTGGTATTGCTTGCTACAAACACCCAATGTCTGCAATACATTCGAAAGACCGTGTTGTAAATGCGCCGAAATCGCCAGCATACCTAAACCATAAACAACCCACATCAATGGATTAGAGAAAATCTCTTCCATCTGCTGGTATAGGTTTGTTGGGTCAGTAGAAAGCATTTGCACACTATGAATAACAATAAACAAAAATACCAACGTTGCACCCAACCAAGCAACACCCCTTGGAACAGCTTTAGGATACGATTTCTTATAACGAGACCCTGCACTTATATTGTTTGACAACTGACGGCTGACAGCTACATAAATATGGAAGACAATTGTCGATCCCAGCACAGCTAATAAAATAGGATAAATCACAGAGCTGTTTAACCAAGTGTAGAAAGCATTAAAAACAGTTTCACCAGAATGGAAAGTCAGCACACTAAATAAATGATAAATTAGGTAAGTAAACCAAATTAGACCAGCAACGGCCATCATCTTCTTGAGGAGGATGGTACGGTTATTAGTTGAGCTCATAGAATTCTTAGCAAGGTGGTTGTTATTCTTTCTTCAGTGAAATTGCATTCTTTGCTTTTAATAAATTGCAATCGAGATGCAAAATCAAAAAATATATTTTAGGCCAAATGTTTGCGATTTGAATTTTTTTTCACTTAATAATCACCATATAAAACTAATTTTATCCCCATTATGGGTAGTAAATATCAGAAAAATAGAAACTTTTTTATCAATATAGGCTTATGAAATGCAATGCACTATAGTACGACTGAGGCGCACTACGGCGAAGCCATGACATAACTATAAAGGATTGGTGAAATGAGTACACCATTTAATATTGTCACCTCAAAGAAAAGCATTATCCCGTAACTAAAAACAATACTCTTCAAAGCTATAGGATACAAAGGTTTTGCACGATGTCAATTTACTGACTATTGCCATCAAGAATTATGAAAGTAAAAAAAATTGAACCAGAAGCCCGACACAGACACACTTATTGAAAAGTGAATCTTCAAATACAAAGAAAATTGCAGAAGAAAATAATAATTATTTACAATTAACTAATATATTTAAAGTATTTTTTTGTAATTAACTTAAAAATAAAGAATAAACTATAAGAATATAACCCAATCATTAGCCAATATTGAGAGCCATCAAAAACCTATCAAAGAGAATGTGGATAAGCCCTTAAAAAGTGTTCTTACAGATTAAATATGGGTGTAATTAAACTAAATTATTGAAAGACAATGCACTATAGAGCGACTGTCGGTGAGCAGCGAATGCCATGGAATAACCAGAAGGAGACCTGCTAGATGTACACCTAGCACTCAATATCATTCCATAAAAAAGACATCATTCTATAGCTGAACACTTTCTCTTTTCCCTTATGCGCAATAAACGACTAAAGGGGAGAAGTGCTAAATGATTCACATCTGTCGATGTTGGAATTGTTTAGATAATTTTAACAAGTCGCCGATCATAATATATCCCTTGATTAAATTGTAAATTGTTTTCAAGATCAGACACATAGAGCAAAATACACTGTTTTTTAACTTAAGCTAAAGGCAGAACTAACCCTCAGCGCACCCTTCAAAAGAAGAGTTTTTTCATGAATTAGCACATTGGTCAATGGGTTAAAATGAGCAGATGTTTCTTGGTCCACATATCCACCAAACAGCACTATTGCCACTAAACAGAAAAACCTACTCCAGAGCTCATTTAGATGACCTACGACAACCCTGAAACTACTACAAAATTATGCAACCAGCATCATTCAGTGATGTTTGAAGAATCAATTGCCGGCCTTAATATTAGAGCAGATGGCATTTATATTGATGCCACTTTCGGCAGAGGCGGACACTCTAAGGGTATTCTTGAACTTCTTGGAACCAAAGGCAGAGTTATTGCTCTAGACCAAGATTTAGATGCTGTTAATTATGCAAAATCAAATTTTGATGACGTGAGACTGAGGGTTTTTCATACAAGATTCGATCACCTGCAAAGCATCTTAGAAGAGATGGGTCTTTATGGACAAATCGATGGCATCTTGATGGATCTCGGTGTCTCATCACCACAGCTTGATAATGCTGAACGTGGTTTTAGTTTCAATAAAGAAGGTGCGCTCGATATGCGCATGAACCAAACGCAATCATTAACAGCGTCAAAATGGCTTAAAGAAACAAGTGAAAAAGACATTGCTGATGCGCTTTATCAATTTGGTGAGGAAAAAAAGAGCTGGCGAATTGCTGCTGCCATCAAAAAATTTCAAGAAAATAAAGAAATTAAAACAACACTTGAACTGGCAAATATTATTGCTTCCGTTGTTAAGTCGCGTAAAAAAAAACATCCAGCGACACGCTCTTTTCAAGCGATCCGAATTGTCATTAATGAAGAGCTCATACAGCTTGCAAGCATACTTGAACAAAGTATTGGTGCACTTAAGACCAGCGGAAGATTGTCTGTCATCAGCTTTCATTCGATTGAAGATAGAATTGTGAAGCAGTTTATCCGTAAATACTCACAAGCTAAAGCCATTCCGAAAGGCCTACCAATTATGACTGGGCCAAAAAACGACCTACTTCTTAAAAACCTAGGCAAGAAAAAGCCCTCTGCAGAAGAAATAAAAACAAACAAGCGCAGCCGCAGTGCAATCCTGCGCTTAGCTGAAAAATGCTAAGATTCACAAAAACCACTTGGGTTGTCAATGCCATCCTACTCATCATGACGGTTATCTTGTCGCTTTTAACCATCTACTGGCATCATCAAATGTTTCTACTGTATGAAATTGAGACGCAAGTTAAAAAAGAAAATCAAAGCATGAGTGCCATTAACAGACAGTTATTAATGGAGCACTCAGAAGCCCTGAGTGGCATGGTTATCGTTGAAAAATCGCAAAAACTCTTACTCATGCACTCTCCAGATAAAGAAATTAAAACATTGTCTTTATGAAATTCACTCGAGTTCAAAATTATTGGAATAGACAGGGACTGATTAAGTACAGCTTTTTCGTTATTATTGGGATTTTTATTTATCAAGCGATCAATATTCACTCCCAAAAACTCAATAATATTACCTTGCAGCAAAAAGCCGCCGAAAAAGCCGAAAAAAACCTCACCCAAAAAGCCTCACGAGGAAACATCCTAGATAGAAATGGCAACATTCTTGCCATCAGCCTCATTCAGCAAAAAGTCAATCTAGATCCAATCCTTGTTCAGGATGAATTTATCCCGATGTTGGCAAAGGCGCTGCAATTACCTTTTGATGAGCTTGAGGGAAAAATTAAAGCCAAACGTCAGGCCAATTCGGGGCGTAAACAACTCATAATTAAAGAGAATCTTTCGCTAACCGACCCCATTATCATCAACATTATGAGGCTCAAAAGACAAAAGCTTAAGGTCTGCAAATCAGAAATGATTACACCCTCGAAAACATTGTTAGAGAGAGCGAAAATCCTTGTCGGTATGGATATTGATATCAAGGATGATGTTGAAATTTTGCGTTGCAAGGATGAAAAAATATCTGGGGTTGCTTTGCAATCATCAACATTTCGTTACTACCCAAAAGCCGAGTCCATTTCGCCGCTAATCGGGCGAACCAACAACAAGAATATTGGTGCGTTTGGCATTGAATTAGAGTTTGATTATTTATTAGCCGGCTCCGATGGTCAAGCAAAAATTACCACCAATAAACAAAGTTCAAATATCTACTATCAAACAGAAATTTCTCAGGCACTCCAACAAGGACAAGACATTCAATTAACCATTGATGCCGATGTTCAATTTCATGTTTTTAACGCCATCAAAAAATCATCAGAATTTCATTTAGCCGACTCAGCATCCGCTATCGTGCTCTCCGCTAATGGTGAAATATTAGCACTTGCTAATTACCCCGCTGCAGATCCTAATGATCGTCAAAGCTACGATCCAGAGGATTACAGGAACCGCGTTTTAGCTGACAAAGTGGAACCTGGCTCGACAATGAAACCTTTTACAATGCTGCTCGCGCTTGAAAAAGGGGTTATCACTGCTACTGAGGATGAACTAATTGATGTAACTAAATCCATTGGCCATATTAAAACCAACCCTGAAGCAAGAAAATATGGTGATGCAATAACAGTGAAAAAAATTCTAGAGAAATCACACAACCTAGGCACACTCAACGTAATGGAACGCCTTGAGGCAGAAGATGTGTATGATGCTTGGCAACGACTAGGATTCGGTGAATACCAGGGCTTAATGCCAAGTATTGAAAATCCAGGTGTCCTCTGGCACTACAGCACTTGGGGAGTTGCTGATAAGCGCACCATCGCTTTTGGTCACGGTCCCATGAATACCAATCTTGCACAGCTTGCTAGGGCTTATTTGATTTTTGCCAATGATGGCTCTCTGCCGAACTTAAAATTGATAAAAGATGACGGGGCAGTGAAAGAAAACGCACAGGTCTTCAGTCCACAGGCCACCAATAGAATTAAAGAAATATTAGACTCTGTGGTATCGAATGATGGCTCAGGCTATCGCGCCAGTATTAATGGTTATGAAATTGGTGGTAAAACAGGTACGGCAGAAATGGTTATTGCAGGAAAATACAATAAGGATGGTGCAAAACGCACTTACTTTGTTGGCTTTTCGCCCGTCGACAATCCTAAGTACATTATGGCTGTCAGACTGGATTACCCTAAACAATGCTTTACTTGGTGGAATCCCGATTTAAGAAGTCCTTGCGAAGGCTCCAACTCGGCCGCCATGACCTTTAAAGATGCGATGGGGAAAATCCTTAACGCCGATGCCAGTATTCAACCAGTCTCAATTAATTAAGCTTGGTTGTTTTTCGACGTTGTATTTCTTCCATAATTTTCTTCTCGTCGGCACTGGTGTTAACCTTTGAGATATTAGCTGACGTTAAGTTTCTCTGATGATGTTTTTCAGACAAGGTTAAGGCACTGAGAAACTCATCCTTTGCTTCAATCTCACTCAAACTTGGCTCCATCACACAAAGCTTCTGTAAACGAGAATAAACTCTTGGCTCAGCCTTATACGGTTTAATCAACGCTTGCTGCGATATCTCTTCATCAATTTGCGCAGAGTGAATTAATTCCAGTAATACGTTTGACTTGGGCAATTTCCGCACCCTGAGCTCAACGGTTTCATCTGCCAGCACTGGATAATTCAGTACGTAACTAATCATTTTTGACATCAAGCTTTTCATGCGCCTGTCGGGCGCTTTTTTTGCTATTAGCTCGTCATAAGGCATTTGCTCCATAGGTGGCGCATCAAAATTAAGTGGTGCCTCATACGTTGGCTGCTCACTGTACTCGTTTTGATTAATTACCTTTTCAACATGCGATACGTCTTGACCAATCACTTGAGAAAGACCTTCAATCAACTGTTGACGATAAACCGAATAAGTGACAAGATTAATATACGACGACGCCCTCTCTAAAAACAACGTTTTACCCTCAATGGTCTCGAATGGCACTTCAGACTTAATGTGATCAAAGAGAAAACTGGATAGTGTTTGTGCTTTTTCAATACGCCGTGAAAAGGCTTTAACAGACTCACTCTGAATTAGTGTATCGGGGTCTTCACCATCTGGCAAAAGCAAAAACTTAATCATCAGTCCTGCAGTCATTGCAGGCAGGGAAATTTGCAGCGCCTTCCAAGCTGCCGCCCTGCCAGCCTTATCACCATCAAAGCAAAAAATAATAGTGTCTGTTGCTCTTGTAAGCGTTTGCAAATGCGCCGGCGAGGTCGCCGTACCGAGCGTAGCAACGGCTGTTGTAATACCGTGCTGATGAAGGGCGATAACATCCATATAACCTTCTACTACTAAGATGTAGTCAATTTTTCGAGAATGTTTGCGACAATGATAGAGGCCGTATAATTCCTTCGATTTGGAAAATAAAGGCGTCTCTGGGGAGTTTAAATATTTTGGATTGTCCTTATCTGAGAGCACTCGCCCACCAAAACCAATGACGTTGCCCTTAGCGTTATGAATAGGAAACATTAATCGGTCGCGAAAACGATCGTAATAATCACCTTCTTTGTCCTTTTTCGCCACCAACATGCCGAGCGTGTCTAAATCCAAGAGTTTCTCGCCATCAGTCTTATGATGCTCATGTAGGTTGTTCCAACCCGGTGGCGCATAGCCAAGCTCAAATCTTTTGGCTATCGTGCCACTGATACCACGCTTCTTAGCGTAATCAACAGCACGTGCTTTGGCAACAGAGTATTTTAATTGTATTTGATAATACTCATTAACCTCACTCATCAGCTCTCTATAGCGCTTAAAACGCGTATCAACAGGCTTAACATTTTGATCATAAACAACCGAAATACCAGACTCTGAAGCCAGCACCTCTACAGCCTCAACAAAGTCCAAGTGATCAAATTTTTTGATAAAGTCAATGGCACCGCCGCTTTCGCCGCAGCCAAAGCAATGAAATATTTGCTTATTCGGTACCACCGTGAACGATGGCGTCTTCTCTTCATGAAACGGACAGCACGCCTTGTAGTCTTTGCCCGCTTTTTTCAAAGGCACACGCTTATTAATTAGACCGACAATATCTACTCTATCCGACAAATCATTGATAAAATCTCTGTCAATAAATGGCATAATTTAGGCTGCAATAAACAAGTGAAAATCCCTTCATTTTAATGATGAGACCTTTGCATAAATCATTTTAGATTTGATAGTGGAATTTTTTTCATTTTACAAGGCATAATTTAGAGACTCTACTTTGTGGTCTAGTAATGAAATTTAACGCTGGAAAATGGAAAAAATCCCCCATCCCAAGGGGCTGAGACTAACAATGTTAAAAAGTGTAGAAAAATTCTCATCAATAACTCATGCTGTTAATTTCAAAATTTTACACATTTTTTATTCATTTTTATCACTTAGCAAATTCTAAAATAATTTATGCAAAGGTCTTAATGATAAACAGCGAATTTTTTCAGCCAAAATATCTGCCGACTTGGATATTAATCCTACTGATGAAGATTGGTGTCTTCATTCCGTTCAGAATGCAAGTTTTTCTAGGAAAAAACATGGGGAAATTATTTTATCACTTGTTTCCAAGATTTAGAAAAATCGCAACAATCAATATTCAACAATGCTTTTCTGATAAAAATACAGACCAAGTACACGCCTTGGTAAAAAAACACTTTGAGTCTATTGGGGTGAGTTTTTTTGAAACCGCAAATGCTTATTACGCCAAGGACAAAAAAATTCAAAAACTACTTCACATCGAAAACGAGCATTATCTGACGGATGCAATGAAAAATGGCGGCGGTATCATTATTCTAAGTTCGCACTTTATGCCACTGATGCTGGGCTCTCGCGCCCTATCGCTAAAACACACCATTGCTAACATCTACCGCCCACAAAACAACCGCCTTTTTGACAAAATAATGGTCAAAGGCCTTACCAATAGTGGTGGCATAATGATTAAAAACTCAGACACAAAGGCGATTATTAAAGCAATCAAAAATTCACTGCCTATTTGGTACGCGCCTGATCAAGATTTAGGCAACAGAGGTAGCGTATTTGCGCCATTATTTGGTATTCAAGCGGCAACAATTACCGCCACTTCCCGCCTTGCCAAAGGTACCAACACCGCAGTTATCCCCTACTGTTTCATTAGAACCAATAAAGGTTACCACATGTCTTTCTCTGCGCCACTTGAGAACTACCCCAGTGGCGATTTAGTGAAAGATGCGAGCAACACCAACCAAATACTTGAAGATCAGATACGAAAAAATCCTGAGCAATACCTGTGGATTCACCGCCGATTTAAGACTCGCCCTGAGGGTGAAGAGGACTTTTATCCGAATATTTAACATTTTCATTCATGCAAATAGTACAATGGGGGGAATTAGCGTATAATTCGCGACTTAATTTTGACTAAATGAATCATTTACACTATGTCTATCGATACACAAGCGATTATTAAAGAATACCAAAAGGACGAGAACGACACGGGTTCCGTTGATGTACAAGTGGCATTATTAACAGCCCGCATCAGACATTTGACTGAGCACTTTAAGACGCACAATAAAGACCACCACTCAAGAAGAGGTTTACTACGCCTTGTGTCTCAGCGTAAAAAATTATTGTCTTATATTAAGAACAATAACATTACTGAGTACGCCAACCTAATTTCACGCTTGGACCTTAGAAAGTAAAGCTAAAAGGCGTGTTTAAAAAAGCCCCATTTTTTGGGGCTTTTTTGTTCTCTATCGCTTTAAAATAGCAGTATGGAACTCTCACCCATTTACCAAAAAATATCGGATCTTTCCGAGCGATCCAAAACACTATCCAAGCACTTGCAATTGGAAGAGAAACAAGGTCGCTTGGAAGAGGTGCTGCGCGAATTAGAAAATCCAGATATCTGGTCAAACCCAGAAGAGGCTCAGGCTCTTGGCAAGGAAAAAACACAACTCGACAATACTTGTAATATTTTTGCAAAAGCCTTTGCGATTCTTAGTGATGCTGTTGAGCTGCTTGAAATGGCGGAAGCTGAAGACGATAGTGTCACAGTAGAGAGTGTTGTTGTTGATTTAGACAAAGTAGAAACAGATATTGCCGCCCTAGAATTCAAAAGAATGTTCAGTGGTGAGATGGATCAGAACTCTGCCTTTCTTGATATTCAATCAGGCTCTGGTGGCACCGAAGCACAAGACTGGGCAGAAATGTTATTGCGTATGTATCTACGCTGGGGAGAAAAACACCAATATAAAGTAAAGCTAATGGAAGTCTCCGCAGGTGAAGTCGCTGGCATTAAGTCCGCCACTATCCACTTTGACGGCGATTATGCTTTTGGTTGGCTGAGAAGTGAAATCGGCATCCATCGCTTAGTGCGCAAGTCTCCCTACAACGCCAACGGCAAAAGACACACTTCGTTTTCTTCCGTGTTTGTTTCTCCCGAAGTGGATGACAATATAGAAATCGAGATTAATCCTGCCGACTTACGCATCGATACCTACCGTGCCTCCGGTGCTGGTGGTCAGCACGTTAACAAAACAGAATCCGCTGTACGTATCACTCACTTACCAACAAATACCGTTGTTCAGTGCCAGGATGGTCGCTCACAGCACGCCAACAAAGACCAGGCAATGAAGCAACTCAAATCCAAACTTTATGAGCTTGAAGTGCAAATACGTAATAGTGAAAAACAAAACCTTGAAGACCTAAAGTCGGACATTGGCTGGGGGCACCAAATTCGCTCATATGTGCTTGATCAGTCGCGCATTAAGGACCTCAGAACAGGTGTTGAAAGCAGTAACACCCAAGACGTCCTTGATGGTAATCTCGACCCATTTATTGTGGCTAGTTTAAAGGCCGGGTTCTAGTGGTAACGTACTATGACATGATTGCAATTGGCGCTGGTAGTGGTGGCCTTTCTGCCGTTGAACGTGCCAGTGAATATGGCAAAAAATGCGCTGTCATCGAGATGAAAACCGTTGGTGGG
>ERZ813253.605-NODE-605-length-12275-cov-18.773296_pt1 | contig 12275 bp, 15 predicted proteins | sample MGYA00520893_ERZ813253 | MGnify/ENA primary metagenome ERZ813253 (study PRJEB31669, sample SAMD00080414) | marine metagenome | biome: oceanic hadal pelagic zone biome; feature: marine hadalpelagic zone; material: sea water | place: Pacific Ocean:Izu-Bonin Trench...
AATCTTATACCGCTAGAACCTGTTCCAAATCCGTATCTAATTTGATCCTCATACTGGAACGTAATCGTTGGGGGTCTGTTTGGATCATTACCTGATGGATTTACATCATTTCCAAAAATTGTTCTGTCGTTTAAACTGTTATTATCTTGTCCGTCTGAAAATATCCAAGCTTCAATAGTAAATTGATTTCCAAGAATAGGGAAACTATCGGGTAAATAAATTCTATCTGAAGGGTTAGAAGATGTATTATTAATATTCCCTTGAAATGTTCCATAAAAATTAAAAGCATCAAACAATACATAGTTGTCTTGCTCATATTGATTGATTGAGTTTTGATCAACAATGAGATCGCCACCACTTGCAACTATATCATAGCAGGTTGGAGGAGCACCAGGATTATTTATACAATCAAAATATATGGGATTACCACAGCCGCCATTATCCGTTAAACATTCATTTGTTAAATCTGTTACTAATATGGTATCACCATTCTGCCAGCTTAAAACGGGATAGTGGTTGCCATCCTGAACCATGTCCCAGTAATTCTCAGTGCCGTTTCCGTTAGCGCCGCCAGTGGTTCCATTGTCGTTACCGTTTTCGTCTTCTTCAAAATCCCAGCTGGCAGAGCAAAACGTATACGCATCCATCATCTCGGTGGTTGACAAACCTTCGCCGCCATAACTTGTGATCATCCCCGAGGTTTGTCTATCCCAGAAGGAATTGCTCACCGTAGCACCATTTGTGGTAACCCCAACAAGGCCGCCGACACTGTCGCTACTTCCTGTCACACTGCCAGTGCTGTAGCAATTACTCACGGAGGTAGTAGAAAGATGGAGCTTTCCAACCAGGCCGCCGACATTAATACCGCTTCCTGTCACACTGCCGGTGCTGTAGCAATTACTCACGGAGGACCCATCTCTTATATAGCCACCCAGGCCGCCGACATCATTACCACCATTCACAGTGCAGGTACTATAGCAATTACTTAAGGTGATAGAGTATGACAATCCAACCAGGCCGCCGATGCCGATAAAGCTGCCTGATGTTCCACTTCCCGTCACACTGCCGGTACTGTAGCAATTACTCACGGTGAGCGTTCCATACCTTTTAAATCCCACCAAGGCGCCGACTTGCTCTTTACCCGTAATACTCACATTTGTCAAGCCCAGGTTCTGGATGGTGGTGCTACCGGTATATGAATTGTCACCTCCGATGTACCCAAACAGACCAATATAATTTGTTGTCGGACGGTCGATAAATAAACTGTCAATGGTATACCCGTCACCGTCATACGAACCAGTGAACCTGGTGCTGGAGTTGCCAATGGGTGAGAAATTGAAAAATGACGCATCAATATCGACGGTCTGCTTATAGTACTTATCCCAATCAGCAGAGCTCTGCGACAGCCAGTATAAATTTGCCAAGCTCGCAATCAGATAGGGATCAGTAGATGTGCCTGCTCCAGATGGTATGGTGGAGGTCACCTCAACAGTGGTAAAAGTGGCGCTGACTAATTCTTCTAATTCGTAACCATCAGCATCTTCTACCTGTCCGGAATCAATGGCCACATATACAGTCTGTTCGTAGTTCAGGTCACTGGTGGGATTAATCGTAATGACTGTCTTGCCGGCGTTTATCGTGGCATCGAAAGCAATGTCGGTGCCAGAAGCATCTGTATCTTTCAGGGTAATAAGCCCATCCACATTCGTATCTGTAATATCGCTGGCATCCGCATTCAGTATGGCCTCAGTAAAAGTGATGGTAATGTCGGTGTCCCGGGCCACATCGTTAGCATTGTTTGCCGGGCTAAAGGTGGCCTGTGGGGGTAGATTTAATAAAACAGCAGCATCATTCTCCCAGCTTAAGAAGGGATATCCGCTGTTGTAGGCGCTATTAACATTATCCATATCCCAGTAATTGTCAGTGCCGTTTGCGGTTTCAATCTCAAAATCCCAGCCTGAATTGGTAAATGTGGTTGCGGTTTTCATCTCCGCCGTGGTTTTGCCGGTACCGGCGGCGCTGGATGATTGGCCAGATGTTTGTGTATCCCAGAAGGAATTGCTCACGGAGGAGTTGCTTAAAAATCCGACCAGGCCGCCGACATCATTATTACCGTTCACACTGCCGGTGCTGTAGCAATTAACTACATTGGACGAATTACTTCTTAAACTTCCAACCAGGCCGCCTACACCAACATCACCATTCACTGTGCAAGTGCTGTAGCAATTACTTATGGCACCCCCATCTCTTAACTGTCCAACCAGCCCGCCGGCAATGCTGTTCGTTCCTGTCACACTGCCGGTGCTGTAGCAATTACTCACGGTGAGCATTCCTTGCCTTTTTTTCCCCACCAAGGCGCCAACATCATTATTACCCGTAATACTCACATTTGTTAAGCCCAGGTTCTGGATGGTGGTAGTGCTGTTGGCGTCGACGCCGATGTGCCCAAACAGACCAATATCATTTGTTATCGAGCGATTGATAAATAAACTGTCAATGGTATACCCGGCACCGTCATACGAACCGGTGAACCTGGTGCTGGAGTTGCCAATGGGTGTAAAGCCGGCATTACTGTCCCAACTGCTTGATGAAGAAGCATCGATATTGGCGGTTTGGATATAGTATGCGTCCCATTCACCTGAATTCTGTGTGATCCAGTAGAGATTGTTCAAGGTGTCTATTTGGTAGGGATCGCCCGAAGATCCATCACCAGACGAGGGTGCGGTTGCAGTTTGCGCAATCAGTGCGATTGGGAAAAATATTAAGTAGAAATATCTTTTCATGCTCGAATCTACTCTCTATCCCGCATTAAAACACCTTGCTACTTTGCGGGGGCACTAAATATTTTAAGGCAAATAATTTTAAGTGGATGGAGCTTGAAGTATTTCTACATCATAACCATCTGGATCATGGATAAAAATATATTGAGATGAAGATGTTGGTTTTGATTGCCGAAACCACCAACCACGATTTTTAACATCAGAAATTACCGTATCTAAATCATCCACATGGAATGCGAGGTGCCCAAACTGATTACCAATTGTATAATCACGCCCATCTTTATTAAATGTCAGTTCAATGTGATAATTTTGACTATCGTCAGTCAAAAATACTAAAGTAGCCTCATCACCAAGATCTTTGCGACGAATTTCTTGTAACCCTAAAAAATCACAGTAGAATTCAAGAGACGCATCAAGATCTCTAACACGAATCATTGTGTGCGCAAGCCGCATTGATTGACCTTTCATATTAAATCATACTTTCCATCATTGACCCGTTGTGAACGTTCTTCGTGATCATACATTATAAACTGTATTTTTTCTATCTTGAATCATGCTGAGTATATCCAACATAACCGCCATCAAGGCTGAAAACTGACGTAAAACCATTATTGGCAAAATGTTGTGCTGCGCCCAGACTGCTATTACCATGATAACAATAAACTAGTAAAGGTGCGCTGCGATCCGCAGTCTCTATAAATTCTTTAATATTTTGATCGGTCAGATTGATCGAGTCCGGTATATTTCCTTCTTGATAAGAACCAGTATCCCTAATATCGGCAATAGTGACCTTATTGTTTTTTATTAATTCTTTCGCCTCATTTACATCAATACACTTATAGCTTTGCATTTCATTATTCATAATAAAGTGAACCTTTTATTACATACAATTTAATAAATGATTCATATAAATTTTTGCCTAGAATGTCGAAGTTTGTCCACACTTGATGTTGGCGGGTACTGCGGTATCAATTTTTTTAGGGTATGGCCTGCTTTTATTTCTTTCATTTTCAATAAATTCACTTTTAGTAATTTTTACTCCAACATTTGGATACCACTTCTTTTCCTCACCAATTGCCGATAGTGACTTCCCGGAATAATCATGGGCCGGATATACAATTGTATTATCCGGATAGCAGAACAATTTCTTTACTACATTGTCATACAATAGACCAGCAGATCCCCCTTGGAAATCAGTTCTGCCAGCCCCACCTATAAACAACGTATCCCCAGTAAATAACATTCCGCATGTCTAATAACATACACAACCTGCAGTATGACCAGGAGTATGGATAGTTTTAATATCAAATTATCCAACTTGAATAGCAGCTCCATCCTTTAATAAAACATCAGCCCCATCAACACCAGACTCAGACCCATAATATATCAGAACACCAATTTTCTGATATTTCTAATCCAGCTAATGTTATACTTTCCGCTGAGGATGCTTGTCCGAAATATTCACAATTATTTTAAATATATTATGCAGACCCAATATTTCCTACCGGCACTGGGACATCTCCTTCCCAATTCAGATTCCTTTGATAAATACCATCTATAATTTCTGTAAAATAAATTGTCATTAAAGGATGTGTAATATTTTTACTTGAATGATCCGGCTGTAAATTTCTTTCGGCAACATATGTCATATGAGATTTATTGTCTACTATAATATGATACCATGGCTTATCTTTGGGAGGTTTTGATTTTGCCATAAGATCATACCATTCATTTGTCGATTTGAAAGTTTCATCAACTTTTAGTATTACACCTCTATAATGAAACAATTTGTGACACATAATTTGTCCTGGTTTAAACTTAGTCAGAAATCCTCCAAGTAATATATGGTGTATTAAACAGACAATAAAATTTTATTCCTTCCTCTTTTCTTTTTCTATTTAAAATCTCGCCAACAACTTTCTTTCGCTTAGAGTAAAATGCATTATCAGTAATTATCTGAATTGGTCTTTCACCAGTATCAATAAACTGTTCAACCAAAGAACTTATTTCATTCGGGTCTTTGTCATATACATTTAATGTTTTCATTACGGGGCCTCTTGTCCAAAAAATTCATAGTTAATTTTAATATAATTATCCCATTCTTCTGGTACTTCTGTTTCTTCAAAAATTGCCTCAACTGGACATTCTGGTTCACAGGCTCCACAATCTATACATTCCTCCGGGTCTATGTATAGTTGTTTTCCCTCTGGGTCAAATCCTTCTGCTTTGGCTTCCACGCCAATATCTTTATCCTTTGTAAAATGAATACAATCCACTGGACAAACTTCTACACAAGCAGTATCACAAATTCCAACACAAGGTTCTGCAATAATGTAGGTCATTTTATTTCTCCTTAATCAATTTTATAATCATAAATAGTTTCAAATTCTTCTGCAGGTATCCTTCTTATTGCATCTCAAGTCAACTTAGTGCAAACCTTTGCATACATTTGACAACCAATCCATTCTATTCGCATCTTTTCATATCACCTTCTTTTTAACTCTGCTGGAGGCAGATTGATTTTGTATGAAGCTCCGCCTGATGTTTTAAAGAGAAAGACACCTCCAAAACCTGGCAGTCCACCTTGGCCACCTGTAAAGTATATATAAGATGAGCTCACAGATCCTTTAAACAATTGTCTATTTTTGTGCAATCGGTAATTACCAGAAGAAAGCTGAGACGGCACTCCAATTTTAATGGAAATCTCCATGATGATACTGTCAGGTGCAATTAGTTCTTCTCTTGAGATAAAATGATTATCAGAAACAAACTTTGCATGAATATAGGCATAGTATCCATCCCTTCGTCCTTTTATTTTTAGTAAGTGCATGGGTAACAAAACTGCTGAATCTTCGCCAATTATTCTCACTGATGCCTCTTCTGTTTTTTGACAACAATAAAAAAAGAGTATCCCGAAAAAGACCAGGTTTAGTCTTGAATATCTAATAGAGGTAAATATTTTTCTAATGGACATCGTCAAAGTAAGTTGGGTTAATATGATTACTAGTTAGGAGAAAAAAATGGGGAGTAAAGCCTTATTGTTGCATAACTAATACTCACGCTGGAGTGTAAGGATAAATATGGGAAAACAAAAAACCCCGCACAAGGCGGATTTTTCCGGACCGTTACTCTTCCTTTCACCTTCGTTGTCTTCAACACCCATACCTATGTTGTAGGTAATAATATTTATTTTACTCATAATTAAAATGCTCCATTATTTTTTATTGTATAGATTGTCTAATAATTCTCCAATTGTACCTCATTGGGTAATCATGTTTAATCGTTTTTATAACTCTAATAGCCTCTAAAAACTTGATTCTAACTCACCATCTCCTTTCCAAATGGCATTTGCTGGTTTCGGATCAGGCACGAGTTCATCGTCATCTATGTAAATATCTGCTGTAGTGCCATCAGAATTCCGCATTTGGATGGTTATAATTGGCTCATTATCATTATCAGTGTACGAAATGTTTAAAATTGCATAGGTATTTCCTTTTACAGACCATATTCTTGTCTGCTTGGAGGGGTCAGAGTCAAGTTCAGCTGGAGTTTTAGCGTCCTGGCCAGCCTTCAATAACATTGGAGAGGAAGTTACCTCAATTATGGTAGGATTATCACTAGTATTCCCATCATAAGACAATTCGCTGTAATGAACATCTCCACTTAAAATCAACACACGTCCGCCGAAGTCATCAGCTTTAAAAGCATCCAGCAAAGTTGTTCGTTCTCCACGCGCACTCGCATAAAATCCTTCGCCATTTTCTTTGGTTGGAATCAATTGTGAGCTAAGAATAAGGATTTTCAAGCAAGCATCGCTGTTAGTCATTGAAGTGATCAACAAGGAAAGCTGTACATCGCCCAATATTTTACCATCTTCTGGGTCTGGGTCAGGGCCTCTATGGCTTCTAGAGTCAGGGAAGAAAATTTCGGTTCTTCCATATCTTACGCTGTGATTAATAGGTTTATCTAAAGGCGATTGCAGGTTGACTGGCTGCGATTGCTTGTAATTGTTAGGCCAACAAGTTCTAAACACCTTTGTTGCGTCTGTAATTTGTTGTGGCGACATATTCTGGGTGGTAGAGTTGTTGAAACCAAAATCATGGTCATCCCACGTGCTAATTGCAGGAATGTTACACATGGCATTAACTATGGAAGGATGGTGTCTGGTTTTAAACATGCGAAGAAACATGGAATGAGTAGGGTTTTTCATGTCGCCCCTTTCTACTACATTATCCTCAAATGTATTCCATCCACCATTTGTTTTTTTACCGTTATAATAACTGGTGTCGCCATTCCAAATCATCATATCAGGATTTTCGCTGACCATTTTTTCTACAGTGCCAATTTGTAGCTGAAGGTTACGTCCATCATCTAAACAAGAGCCCATGGCGAGGGAAAATGGTTCCGAGTCTGAATCTGAAGGAGCATTCTTGATTGGTAAGGTTGCGATATTTTCACCATCTATTTGAAGCGTAATGGTTTTATTGGCTCCTGCAGCCATGTTAACCCTATATGTTTTTGTGTAACCAACAAACCCATCGTTTTCGACTGTATAGAGAAGTTCGAGATTTATGTTGTCCAAAGGGACCATGTTTATCGCTTTGTTTTCAAGCAATCGGATTGAAAATAGGGGGCCAAGGGGAGTAAATGAACCAAGCGTTATGGCGGAATAGGTTTTTAACTGCCAAACTCCAGGCCAGCTATATTCTGTGGATTGAGGGTATTCTCCTTCAGAGGTGTCAATTCCTAGGCTTGTATTATAGCGAACGTATTCGTTTCCTTTAAAGAAAAAATAAATGGATTCATTTGCTTTACTCTGAACTACGGCATCGTATGGTGGTGGGAAAACTTCCGGCATGTTATGCCAATGATCTTTTATTTTCTTCGGGTAACCGGCATCTACACCTCCGCCACTACCGGTAGACATTCTTACATAGTTTTCTCCTTTGAAGAAATAGTATTTATCTTTGGTTTTGGCATAGAAGCAGGCATCATATGGACCAGGCATTTCCCTCCATAGCCTAGTCCAATATTCTGAAATATATTTAGGGTAACCAGAATCTACACCTTCTCCAGGTGTGTAACGTACATATTGGCTCCCTTTAAAGAAGTAATATTTTGTATAGTTGTATTTAATGATAGAAGCATCGTAAGGACCAGGGAAAAGATCCCACAACCCAGACCAATTGTCAGACACGGCACGAGGGAAGTTTTTGTCGGTTCCATTTTCACTTGTATAGCGTGTATAGTGATCACCACTGAAGAAATAATATTTGTCTTTGCTATGATGTGGTAATATGTTATTAAGTAAGTTCGGCATTATTGATTTTTTAAATTAGTGTATGATGAATTGATTTGTGGTCGGTTTTTTGTTTGAAACGAAATTGAATATGTTAATACCATCAGGATACGGGACATTTTTATTAAGAGGTTTAACATAAGTCATCAAGTTCTTTTCCTGGTTCTTCTATTTTTATGATTCTTTCAGCTAGTTTTATTAGTTCCTTCATATTCATTTTTACAATGCTTTTCAAAATTAATATAACGGGTGGTTGCCTTACAGGCAAGTTCATTATATTATAGATCAAATATAGTAAAATAGGTAATTAAACCTAGTTATGGAATTTCTTAAATATCTCTGTATAAGTTATTTTAGTATCGGTTGTGAGTGAATTGGTCTTCTCGACTAAAAACTCAAATTCTTCTTTGGTGATAGAGGATTTACCATGTTGTACCGGGCATCTATGAAGGCACTTTTTAGGAGCTTGAACAAACGTTTTTCGTCGTCGGTAGCTTTGGGGAAAACAGTCTGGACATATTAAATCCTATAGTTGATTTACCCTGTAAATGAATAAAAATCAAGTGCGTATTTTTGGCACCGTATACCGCGTTTCGCCATCCCGCCAGGCGAGGGCGCAGTTGCAGTTTGCGCAATCAGTGCGATTGGGAAAAATATTAAATAGAAATATTTAATCATGCTCGAATCTTCTCACCACTCATGTATAAAAAATACATTGCTTTGTGATGATTTTGTTTAAATCCTATCCCTTTAGGTGGATGTTTTTCATAGTTGCGCAATACAGTTATCGATCTCCGCCAGGGCGCTGTCCGTATCTTCAGCGGTATTATAAAGATGGGGCGAAAATCGTATTGCACCGGCCCGGCTGGAAACAAAAACCTGGGCGGCCTTGAGGCCTTTAATAATTTCCTTTGAGTCAATGTTTTCAAAATAGGCGGTTATAATGGATGACCGGTCCTGATCATCCAAAGGTGATGTGATCACCGCATCACGAGAACGCAGACCCGTGATCAATCTATCCGCCAACTGGCGATTGTATTGAAAAATGTTCTCAACCCCAACCTCATTAAGAAAATCGATCGCTCTGGTCAGTCCTACAGCACAGCCGAAGGCCATGGTACTGAATTCAAACTTTTGGGTCCCTTGCGGATAGTCGATCCGGCTGGCATCCAGATCCCACATATTCTTATGACTGCGAAAGCCAACCAGGCCTGGTTCCAGTTTTTCCGAAAGATGGGGCGCAACATACATGAATGCTGCGCCAAATGGTCCACACAGCCATTTATAGGCCCCGCTGATTAAGGCATCCACCGGACTTGCCTGGACGTCAATAGGTATGGCTCCCGCAGATTGAGTCGCATCCACAACCAAGAGTGCATCATGCTCATGAGCCGCCTCAGCTAACAGCTGTAGATCAAAGGTTTGGCCATTACCGTATTCTACGTGTGAAATACAGACAACCGCTGTATGCTGATCAATCAAGGCAATGATATCATCGGTGTGCATGAAATTATTTTTTTCTTTGGCCAGCCTGATCTCACACCCCGTAGAGTTGGCCACTCGCTGCCAGGGATACACCGTACTGGGGAAAACTATTTCAGTGCTGACAACATTTTGGTCCTTTCCTGGCGACACGGCCCAGGCCAGTGAACAAAGCAGTTCTGTGGCGCTTGATCCGGCAGCAATATCATCCGCTGCAGCGTTGATCAAGTGCGCAGCTGCCCGGTGCAGGTCTTTGAAGACATTTTCTTCGGCATGTTCATCAAAATTATTGCTGCCATATTGGGCCACGTCTGTAACCCATTCTTTAATAACCTGCTCCGCGCCGCGATACATGAGCGCCACATTGGCTGCATTGAGATAAACAAACTTAGCTGCTGTGGGGAAGTCTTTTTCAGAAACGATCGGTTTCATGAAAGCCAGCGTATGTAACCATAAATATTCATGATCGTAATAATAAATGACATTGCTGCAATAGCGTAGGCTTTTTTATATATGGAATAGATGCCTACCATAGTGTTTCCTGCCATCCAGACAAGCCAGGATAATATATATTCATTAGCATTGAGGTAATATCCAAAAATAACCAGGCCGGCACCCAGCCAGCCGATCAATTTCCAGTTCAATGATTCTGAATTATTTTTAAACCAATTTTTCATATTTTAATCTACAAACAAATACCCCGTGCAAAACGGGGTTTTGAATGGTGCGGCAAGTGACTAATTATTTTTATCTAATATTTTTAAAATTTTGATAAACAAAAAACCGCGCCGAACCTGGATTAATTATAAATAATCCAACCAGAACTCAAGCACTCACGATCGCATTGCCATGCGCCAACGGCATTTGGATCTATTGCTGGAATCCCGCGGTGAGCATATTGGCATAACCTATGCTTCGTTATAAATCGGTCTGGTTGACCATATAAATCAGCTGTCCACTGTTAAAACATTCGCTCCATCTACCAAAGACCTCTTCAGCGCCGTCTTCACCATACTTTTGCCTCAATGGTCTGTCGATATAATAATTCGCCCCTTCAATGTAGGGATCAGCAATAAAAATAAATGTCCATGTAGAATCTTCATTCATTGCTGTGGGGCGGAGCACTCTAAATTCTTTAAAGGCTTGCAGATTCAGGGCATGCTTTTCATCGTCCGGATCGCGATATTCTTTTACTGCTGTCATGACCTCATTGGACAAAACGTCATCAAACTGCTCTTTTTTATCATACTTGATGTGGTTTAAGACACCACCCATACACGCTCATCAACGGCGGCTCTGGTTAGGGCGGTGGTTTGTGCCGTTGCCTGGGTTGAAAAAGAAACGACAATTCCAATAGTAACTAGTATTCGTATTATACACATTCGTGTCTCCTTTTGGTTGTTTCAATATTTAATCAAACTAGTGAAGAAAACGCAAAATTACAATCAATATGACAGTATTATTTTAATTGAACGACATACTTTGTCTGACGCGAGCCCAACGCAGACGGAACGCAGGAGAAAGCATAGGCGGGTATTCACCGGAAAGCGTGGTGTTATTTCACTGCATCAATACACCTCATCATGACTGCCCACATCCACTGGAATAATCACATCATCCCTGATAATAAAATGGAGTAAAATCCGGTATTGGCGATTGATGGAGACGGAATGAAGATTTTCCAGTTTTCCCTTCAAGCGATGGAGCCGCAGGGACGGATGTGCCGGGTTCACTTCCAAAATTTGCAGTGTTTTTTCATACTGCTTTCTTAATTCCGGATGTCGTTTATTAAATCGTTTGGCCCGCTTTATGTACGCAGCGGAATACCAAATTTTATATGTCTTCATCCAGGCGCTTTATATGATCTGCAACACTCTCTTTTATATAATGTCCGCTTTCTATATCAGCCATGGTTTCCCGGTAGGCCGCTTCCAGTTCGCACACGCGTAAATAGTTATAGCGCTCCAGATCCATAACGACATATTTATCCTTGCCCCTTACGGAAATGGTTGCTTCATCATCCCCATGAAGCGCTTCATCCAAGACGGATACTCCCCTTGTTTTTAATTCATTGGCTGTGAGTTTACTCATAGATGACCTTTAATAGTTTATTAATAGTACTGTTTAGTGTACTATTAATCGTATGTATAAATCAAGAGGAATTTTGTCATGTTTCCACGGTTATTTCAATTAACACCCGAAAACAAAAATGACTCCTGGGCAGGAGTCATTTCCTTCCCGGTTTAGCAGTTTCTTTTGAGCCGCCTGCAAGTTGGGTTAAAGCACGGCCATAACGTTGGTTGAATGTATACTATTCTTGATTTTATATCAATGATTATTCTCAAATGTTTTGAATTGACTAGCTGAATGTAATAACCTTAAATCCTTCATCACTTAAATCCTCTTGTAATAATTCTAAATCTCCTTGAGTGCCATGACCGATATCTCTCACCACCACTCCCGCAAACAAAAAACCCCGCTAATGCGGGGCTCTTGCTTAAAGCTTTATTGACAAAGCCCTAACTATTTTTTCCTTAACATATTTTTTCGTTTCATCATCACCATAGATATCAAGACGAGCATATAAAGTTAAATCAAGTATATCAAGATTCCACAGTTGTGGTCGCTCAGTTATCCAATCGATAATATTTAATAATAATTCACCTACCATTATGCCATTATCAGGCATTGCATATATATCATCAAGCTTTCTT
>ERZ813253.606-NODE-606-length-12230-cov-8.286788_pt1 | contig 12230 bp, 12 predicted proteins | sample MGYA00520893_ERZ813253 | MGnify/ENA primary metagenome ERZ813253 (study PRJEB31669, sample SAMD00080414) | marine metagenome | biome: oceanic hadal pelagic zone biome; feature: marine hadalpelagic zone; material: sea water | place: Pacific Ocean:Izu-Bonin Trench...
GCGGCGAGAGGGGCGCGGAGCAGGCAGCCAGACGGTCGATCCGCCGGGGCCCCGCGGCGCAGGCTGGGGGGGGAAGGGCGACGAGCCGGTGCTGGGGAGCCCGCGCCGAAGCTTGCGCCGCCATGCCGTTCAGGTCGGAACCGGAAGAAGCCGCCGTGGCCGAAGTATTGGGGACCTTGGCCGTGGTCGTCGCCGTGATCTCGACCGCGTCGAGGGGCAGCTTGAATTCCTCGGCGACCACCTGGGCGACCTTGATATAGAGGCCCTGGCCCATCTCCGTGCCGCCGTGATTGAGGTGGATGGAGCCGTCGCGATAGATATGGATCAACGCGCCGGCCTGGTTGAAGGCGGTGGCGGTGAAGGAAATACCGAACTTGACCGGGGTCAGGGCGAGGCCGCGCTTCAGCACCTTCGATTGGGCATTGTGCCTGCGTATTTCTTCGCGCCGGGCGGCGTAATCGCATTGGACCTCCAGGGCCGCGATGATCTCGGGCGCGAGATTGTCCTCGACGGTCTGGTGATAGGGGGTAACGTCGCGGCCCGCATCTCCATAAAGGTTGGCCTTGCGGATTTCCAGCGGATCGCGGCCCAAAGCGAAAGCGATTTCCTCGATCAAGCGCTCCGCCCCGAGCATGCCCTGGGGGCCGCCGAAGCCGCGAAACGCGGTGTTCGACACGCTGTTGGTCTTGAGCGGTGCCGAGACCAGATGCACATGGGGGAAATAATAGCAATTGTCCGCATGAAACAGCGCCCGGTCGGTGACCGGCCCGGACAGGTCCGCCGACCAGCCGCAACGCGCCGCATAGGTCATATCCACCGCCTGGATGATCCCGTCCTCGTCGAACCCGACATCGTAATCGATTTGAAAATCATGGCGCTTGCCGGTGATGATCATGTCGTCGTCGCGGTCCGGGCGGGCCTTGGCCGCGCGCCCGGTCAGGCTGGCGACCAGGGCGGCGGCCACGGCGAACAGATTGCCCTGGGTCTCCTTGCCGCCGAAGGCCCCGCCCATGCGCCGCACCTCGACGGTCACCGCGCTCGATTTGAGGCCCAGGGTGGCCGCGACCATATGCTGGACTTCGGTGGGATGCTGGGTCGATGAAATCACCGTCACCGCGCCGTCCTCGCCGGGCAGGGCCAGGGCGATCTGGCCTTCCAGATAGAAGTGATCCTGGCCGCCGACGATCATCCGGCCCTTGATCCGCTTGGGCGAGGCTTCGAGGGCGGCGGCGGCGTCTCCCCTGGCCAGGGTCAGGGGTTCGGTCACCATAACCCCGTTCTCGACCGCTTCCGCCACCGTCAGCACGGGGGTCAGCGGGTCGTATTCCACACCCGCCAGAAGGGCGGCGCGGCGCGCCTGGTCGCGGGTCTCGGCGGCCACCGCGAACAACGGCTGGCCGTGATATTCGACCAGGCCCTCGGCGAACACCGGCTCGTCATGGCGGTGGGTCGGGCTGATGTCGTTGACGCCGGGAATATCCTCGGCCGCGACAACCAGCACGACGCCGTCCGCCGCCCGGACCGGGGCGAGATCGAGGCGCCTTATGCGGGCATGGGCCTGGGCCGAGATGCCGAAATAGACATGCAGCAGCCCGGCCGGCGCCACCATATCATCGATGAAGACGGCGCGGCCCGTGACATGCTTGTGGGCGCTGTCGTGGGGCTGGGGGCTAGGCACCGACAAGGCGGGTCTCCTGGGCGGGCTCCGTGGTCTCGATGTAGAGGCGCATGAGAAGATTTTTCGCCACCCGCAGGCGGTAGGCGGCGGAGGCGCGCAGATCGTCGATCGGGGCAAAGTCTTCCGACATGGCTGCCATGGCGCGGGCCACTGTCGCCTCGCTCCAGGGCGCGCCGATGAGGGCGGCCTCGACCGCTGTTGCGCGTTTCGGGATCGCCGCCATGCCGCCGAAGGCGATGCGCGCCCTGGCGATGACGCCGTTCTCATGGACGAGGTTGAAGGCGCCGAGCACGGCGGAGATATCCTGATCGAAACGCTTGGAAACCTTGTAGGCGCGGAACCAGGCGCCGTCTTCGGGGTAGGGCAGGGTAATGGACTCGACGAACTCACCCGGCGCCAAGTCCTGCTTGCCGTAATCGATAAAGAAATCCTCGACCGCCAGGCTGCGCCGCGCAGACTCATGTTGCCCTGGCCCGCGCCGCAGATGCAGGGTCGCCCCGGCGGCGATCAGACAGGGCAAGGCGTCGCCGATCGGCGAGCCGTTGGCCACATTGCCGCCGATGGTGCCCAGATTCCGGATCTGCACCGAGCCGATGCGGCGGATGATCTCGGCGAAATCCGGATACGGGGCGGCGATGGCGGCCATGGCGTCGCCGTAGCTCACCCCGGCGCCGATTTCCATGCCGTCCGGCCCCTGGTGGATGCGCGCCAGCTCGGCGACCCGCCCGACATAGATGACGGTTGCAAGGCGGCGCATCTGCTTGGTCACCCACAGGCCCACATCCGTCGCCCCGGCCAGGATCACCGCGTCCGGATGGGCCTCGATCAGGGTGGCGAGATCGTCGAGCGTCGCCGGGGCATGGAAGCCGCCGAGAGAGACGGTCTCGTCATGGGCGTAGGATTGCAGGATTTCCAGGGCCGCCACATCGGGGCCTTCCGGGGGATTGCTCAAGACCCGCTCGGCGGCGCGAACGATGGGCGCGTAGCCCGTACAGCGGCAAAGATTTCCGGCCAAGGTATCGTCGATATTCGCAGCACAGCCCTGGCGCGAGGCGGCATAGATCGACATGACGAAACCCGGCGTGCAGAAACCGCATTGCGAGCCGTGGAAATCGACCAGGGCCTGTTGCACCGGATGGAGCGCGCCATCGGAGCCCGCCAGATGCTCAACGGTAATTATCTGACAGCCGTGCAGGGCACCGATGAGGAGGATACAGCTATTGATCGCCTCATAGCGCAAGGCGCCATCACACAGCCGCGCGCGGACCACCGTGCAGGCGCCGCAATCGCCTTCGTTGCAGCCCTCCTTGGTGCCGGTCAGCCCCTCTTCCAGGCGCAGGTAATCGAGCAGGGTCATGCAGGGGTCGATGTCGGCCAACACGCGCGGCTCGGAGCCCAGGAGGAAGCGTATAGCCGACAAGCGATCAGCTCCCGCGGTAGGTCGAATAGCCGAACGGCGAGATCAGCAACGGAACATGATAATGCTGGCCGGCCTGACTGATGCCGAAGCGCACCGGCACCACGTCGAGGAACAAGGGCTCGTCCAGGCCTTGGCCCCGGCTGCGGAAGTAGTCTCCCACATGAAAATTAAGCTCATAGACGCCGGGGGTGAATTGCGCGCCCGCGAGCAGCGGCCCGTCGGCCCGCCCGTCATCGTTGGTGACGATATCGCGCAACGTTTCGCCGTCTCGGCTGACGGTGATCCGCACCCCTTGCGCGGGCTTGCCGGCGGCGGTGTCCAGCACATGGGTCGTCAAACGTCCCGGCTCTTCGCTCACTCCATCCTCCCAATCTCTGCTTATACCACCTTGCAATGATAGGGACCCATTTCACCGGGATTATTTTGCCCGAAGGCCCATGGGTCAATCACTGGGCGCGCTTTGCGCCGTAGTGCCCCCGACTTCAAGCGAAGCGCAATGCGGTATTCGGGCAAAAGAACCCGGCCTTCGCCATGGAATCTGGGGGCATGAAACCAGCCATCGGATGCGTTCCGATGCTTGCCCAATACAAGGTATCGCGCTGCGCAGCGCGCCTGCCCGAATGGCCGGTTTGATGCCATGAAATGGGTTCCTATCATTGCAAGGTGGTATTACCCCCGAACGATACCCTATCACCATGGCCCGGCAACTAGTCTTATAATAGCGAAGCTTAACAGCCCGGGAGCGCGCGACATCGACAGCTATCCGAGAGACCTGATCGGCTATGGCCGCGAGACCCCCGACCCTAAATGGCCGGGCGACGCCTATATCGCCCTGCAAGTGGTGATCAACTACGAGGAGGGCGGCGAGAACAGCATCCTCCATGGCGACGCGGCCTCGGAGGCCTTGCTGTCGGAGATTGCCGGCGCGCAAGCTTGGCCCGGCCAGCGTCATATGAATATGGAATCGATGTATGAATACGGCTCGCGCGCCGGTTTCTGGCGGCTCTGGCGGCTGTTCACGGAACGCGATTTCCCGGTTACGGTCTATGGCGTGGCGACGGCGCTTGCCCGCAACCCGGACGCCGTGGCGGCCATGCGGGACGCCGGCTGGGAGATCGCCAGCCACGGCCTCAAATGGATCGAATACAAGGATTTCACCCGCGACGCCGAAGCCGACCAGATGCGCGAGGCCATCCGCATCCACAGCGAGGTCACCGGCGAGCGGCCGCTGGGCTGGTATACTGGGCGCTGTTCGCCCCATACCCTGCCCCTGGTCATGGCGGACGGCGGCTTTCTCTATTCGTCAGATTCCTATGCCGACGATCTGCCCTATTGGGTCGCCGGGCCTAAGGGGCCGCACCTGATCATCCCCTATAGCCTGGACTCCAATGATTCAGGCTTCGTCAACGCCCAGAGCTTCACCGCAAGCGATCAGTTCTTCGATTATCTCAAGGGCGGCTTCGACCTGCTCTATGAGGAAGGCCGCCGGGGCGCGCCCAAGTTGATGTCGGTCGGCCTCCATTGCCGCCTGGTGGGGCGCCCGGCGCGCGCCGCGGCCCTCGCAAAATTCCTCGATTACGCGAAAAGCCGGGATCGGGTGTGGATCACCCGGCGCATCGACATCGCCCGCCATTGGCGCGAGCACAACCCCGCCTCATGAACCCGCGCCAATGAATCCACGAGACGAATTCATCGCCCGCTTCGGCGGGGTGTTCGAGCATTCCCCCTGGATCGCCGAGGCCGCCTATGACGCCGGCCTGCCGCCCGACGGCGACAGCACGGAAGGGCTCCATCGGGCGTTCTGCGTGGCCATGCGGGCCGCCCCCCGCGAGCGCCAGCAGGCGCTCATCGAGGCCCATCCCGATCTCGCCGGCAGGCTGTCGCGGGCCGGGGGGCTGACCGCCGCATCGAGCGCCGAACAGGCCTCCGCCGGGCTCGATAGTCTGACGGACGACGATTTTGAGAGCTTCACCGCGCTCAATACAGCCTATCGGGAGAAATTCGCCATTCCCTTCGTCATGGCGGTCAAGGGACGCCGCGCCGACGAGATCCTCGCGGCCTTCGAGGCGCGCCTCGCCAATGACCCGGAGACCGAATTCTGGACCGCCCTCATGGAGATTGAGCGGATCGCCCGCTTACGCATCCAAGAGATCATCGAGCCGTAAGACCCATGGACCGTATTCCCCTGATCAAGGCCATGGCCGCCATGGCGACATCGACGGCGCGACGTCGTTGTGTCTGGGTAGGCGCCATGATAATTCACCATGAGCGAGGAATGCACTCGACACAGGAGACCGCCCGGCTATGGCCGAGGATATGCCCGACGCTGATGTGATCGGCGCCCATATGATGGCGCGGCTCGATGCCCTGGCCGCCCATAGCGAGCCCGGCGAAGGCCTGACGCGCCGCTTCGCCAGCGCCGAGCACCGCGCGGCCAGCGCGTTGATCCTCGGCTGGATGAGCGACGCCGGCATGGCCGCCCATATGGACGCCGTGGGAAACTGCGTCGGGCGCTATGAGGGGCTCGAGCCGGGCTTGCCGGCGCTGATCATGGGATCGCACCAGGATTCCGTGCGCAACGGCGGGCGCTATGACGGCATGCTCGGCATCGTCACCCCGATCGCCTGCGTCGCCGCCCTGAATAAGCGCACAGAACGCCTGCCCTTCGCCATCGAGGTGCTGGCCTTCGGCGACGAGGAAGGGGTGCGCTTCCAGAGCAGCCTGCTGGGCAGCCGCGCCCTTGCCGGCGCCTTCGACTTCGAGGCCCTAGAGCGGGTCGACGAAGACGGCATAACCATGCGCGGCGCCATGCAAGGCTTCGGCCTCGACCCGGAGGCGATTGGCGGACTGGCGCGAAAACCCGAGCATGTGCTGGCCTTCGTCGAGGTGCATATCGAGCAGGGGCCGGTGCTCGAGGCCGAGGGCCTGGCGCTCGGCGTGGTCACGGGAATTTCAGGCGCCGACCGGCTGGAAGTGACCCTCGGCGGCATGGCGGGGCACGCCGGGACGGTTCCCATGGGCCAACGCAGCGATGCCCTGGCCGCCGCCGCCGAATGTATCCTTGCGGTCGAGGCCCAGGCCGCCGCCGGCGATAATACGGTCGGCACGGTCGGCATGATCGCGGCCCGGCCCGGCGCGGTCAATGTGATCCCCGGATGGGTTAGCTTTTCCGTCGATCTACGCTCCCCGGACGACGCCGTGCGCCAGGGGCTGGTCGATAATCTGCGCCGCGAGTTCACGGCAATTTGCGCGCGGCGCGGGGTGACCGTCGAGATCGAAAACTCCCATGAGGGCGAGGCGGCGGCCTGCGCGCCCTGGCTGATCGAGCAGATCAGCGCCGCGGTGGCCGAGGAAGGCATAACCCCGCGCCGACTGCCGAGCGGCGCCGGCCACGACGGCATGGCCATGGACGCGATCACCGATATCGGCATGCTGTTCGTGCGCTGCCAAGGCGGCATCAGCCACAATCCGGACGAAGCCATAACCGCCGCCGACGCCGGGACCGCCGCCCGCGCCCTGCTGCGCTTCATCCGCGCCTTCCAACCGCCGGGAGAGACCTCGACATGAGCCAGGATATCCGCCACCGGATTCACAATTTCATCGCGGCCCGCCATGACGATCAATGCGCCTTTCTCGCGGCCCTCGTCGAAACCCCATCGGACAACCCGCCGGGCGATTGCGCGGCCCACGCCGTGCGCGCCGCCGAGCTGCTCGAAGATCTCGGCTTCACGGTCGAGCGCCATGCGGTTCCGCAGAAACTCGCCCGGGACAACGGCATGATCAGTGCGATCAACCTGGTGGTGCGCCAGCGTTTCGGCGCCGCTGCATCGCCCAGCCCGGTCATCGCGCTGAACGCCCATGGCGACGTGGTGCCGCCGGGCGAGGGCTGGACCGTCGATCCCTACGGGGCGGTCATCCGGGACGGCATGATGTATGGCCGCGGCGTCGCCGTCTCGAAATCCGATTTCGCGACCTACAGCTTCGCCCTGCTGGCCTTGATAGACTCGGGCGCGCCCCTGGCCGGAACTGTTGAGTTGCATTTCACCTATGACGAAGAGGCCGGCGGCGCCATCGGGCCGCAATGGCTGTTGGATGAGGGCATCACCGCGCCCGATTACGCCCTCTCGGCGGGCTTTTCTTACGGGGTTGTCACCCACCACAACGGCTGTCTTCATCTCGAGGTCAAACTAACCGGCAAATCCGCCCATGCGGCGCGCCCGGACACCGGCCATGACGCCCTAGAGGCGGCGACGGCGGTCCTCGCCGCCCTGTATGGCGAGCGCAAAACCTACGCGGGCATTCACTCCCAAATCGAGGGTATCGAGACGCCGAGCCTGGTGATCGGGCTGATCGAGGGCGGCATCAACACCAACGTGGTGCCCGACGGGGTGCGCTTTCGCCTCGATCGGCGGATCATCCCGGAAGAGGACCCGGCCGCCGTCGAGGCCAGGCTGCGCACGGTCATCGAAGAGGCGGCGGCGGGCCATGACGGCATCACCTGCCGGGTGCGGCGGATCATGTTGGCTGTTCCCTTCGTGCCGATCCCCGGCGGCGAGGCCATGGTCAAGGCTTTGCTACGCAACGCCGAGGCTGTCCTGGGCGAGCCCATCGCCGCCCATGGCGTGCCGCTCTATACGGATGCGCGCCTCTATACCAACGCCGGCGTGCCGACGGCGATTTACGGCGCTGGGCCGCGCAGCCTGCTCGACGCCAACGCCCACCGCGCCGATGAACGGCTCAAGCTCGATGATCTGGCTGCCGCCACGGAGGTGGTCGCCCTAACCCTGTTCGATCTACTCCATGATGCGCCGCCATAAGCTCGCCATTGGCCTTATGGCCTTCGCCCTGGGAGCCTCGGCGGCCCAGGCGGGCGAAACGGAAAAGGGCCACGCCCTGGCGGTCAAGCTCTGCGCCTTGTGCCATGTGATCGACAATAAGAACCCGTTCGGCGGCATCGGCAGCACGCCGTCGTTTCCGCTCATGGCGAAATACGCGGAGATGTTCCGCCCGCGCATCCGCACCTTCCCGGAACGGAGGCCCCATGCGCAATTTCAATGGGATGTGATCGAGGCGGACATCGCGGCCCTGGAGACTTACATCATGTCTCTGGCGGGTAAACAATAAGGGGCTGTCCCAGATAACGCCATGAGGTGTTATGAGGGGTGGCATGAGAAAGAGTCGATTAAGCGATACGAAGCAGGCCCGTCTGACGGAGCATTTCGTGGCAGGCACGACGGCCCGTTGCGCGGCGGCGCTGGTTGGTGTCAACCGCAAGACATCGGCTTATTACTTTCATCGTCTGCGTGAGATCATTTGCTACCACCTGGAGCTCGAAGCCGATCACGTTGTCGGTGGCGAGATCGAAGTAGACGAGAGCTATTTCGGTGGCCGACGCAAGGGCAAGCGGGGCCGAGGCGCCGGAGGGAAAATCCCTGTATTCGGACTGTTGAAGCGCGGCGGCAAGGTTTACACGAAGATCATTCCCGACGCCCGGTCCGCTACCTTGATACCGATCATCGAACGCAAAGTTGTGCCTGACAGCATCGTTTATTCCGACTGCTGGATGGGCTAGAATGTGCTGGATGTCTCGGACTTCAAGCACTTTCGGATCAACCACTCCAAGCTCTTTGCCGACAAGCGGAATCACATCAACGGCATTGAGAATTTCTGGAACCAGGCGAAGCGTCACATGCGGAAATTCAATGGGGTTCCCAGGGAGCATTTTCCACTGTTTTTGAAGGAATGTGAGTGGCGTTTTAACAACCCCCAACCGAAAGAAAAATTGAGACAGATAAAACAGTTGGTTAAAGAGAATTTATCCTAGTTATCTGAGACAGCCCCAATAATAATTAAGGGAATTAAGGTGACAGTTTACTTAATTATTAAATTAAGTAAACTGTCACCTTAATTATTGTTTGGGGCGGTGGCGCGCTTGAGGAAAGTTATGAGATCGGCTCTGTCCTCGGCCTTTGGCATGAGCTGCAGAGGCATCTTGGTTCCCGGCACATAACGGTCCGGCCCTTGATGGAAAAGATCGTTGATGGTCTGCTCGTTCCAGACAATCGTCGAATTCTTCAAGGCGTCGGAATAGCGGTAGCCCGGGACTTGGCCGATGGGACGCCCGAACAGGCCGTACAGGGTCGGTCCCGCCCGCCTGCCGCCGTCCGCCGTCAGGGAATGGCAGACGCTGCAGGTTGCAAACAGTTTAGCGCCCCGGTCCTGCGGCTCCCCATCGCCACCCTCATCGGCGCTCGCCATCCTGAAAGGCACGCCGATTTCGCCGCCGTTGGAGACCTGCCAGACCCGCACCACCTCGTCGGAACCGCCGGTCAGCAAGGTCTTACCGTCGGCTGAAAACACCAGGGACCAGATCGGCCGGTCATGGCCGCGCATGTAGCGCACCAGCCGCCCGCTCTCCAGGTCCCACAGCCGGATCAGCTTGTCGGTCCCGCCCGACGCCATGAAGCGGCCATCCGAAGTGAGGGCGAGGGCGTAAATCGTGCCTTCGTGACCCACCAGGGTTTTCAATTCCTCTCCCGTGGCGATATGGCGGATGCGCAGGGTCTCGTCGATGCCGGCGGAGACGATCGTCTCGGAGCCGGCGGCAAAGGCCAGGCTGGTAATGCCGAATCCATTGCCCTTGAGGGTTTTCATGGGCGCGCCGTCTGCGACCCGCCAGAGGCGTATATCGCCGTCATAACCGGCGGACGCCAGGGTCTTGCCGTCGGGCGCGAAGGCGACGCTGTTGACGTTGCCCCGGTGGCCGCTCAGGGTGCGAAGCAGGCGACGGGCCGGCACGTCCCATAGCCGCACGGTCCAGTCCCAGCCGGCGCTGGCGGCGATGCGTCCGTCCGGTGAGAGGGCGACGGCGACGACGCGGCCCTGGTGACCCTCGAAGCTGTGCAGCAGCGCGCCGCTCTCGGTATCCCACAACGCCATGGTGCCATCGTCGCTCACCGACAGAGCGCGGCGGCCATCGGGCAGAAAAACGGCGGCGTTGACCGCGCCGTTATGGTCGTATAGCGACTGGATGGGCGCTTGGCGGGCGATATCCCAGAGAATCAGGCTGTAGTCGAAACTGGCGGACAGAGCGCGCTCGCCGTTGGGCGATATGGCGACCCCCTTGACGTCACCGCCATGGCCGATCATCGCCGCGTGGGCCGGGGGCGCCGATAATCCGGCGACTAAAAGCGCCGCCATGCCGAACAGCAGGAGATTGCGGATCGCCGCCACGGGAAGTGCTGGGATTAGAGCCGCACTACGTGGTTTCTTCCTCTGCTTCCCCCGGGGTGCCGCTGTCCACGGCGGTCTCCTCAAGCCACAGGCTGTGATGTTCGCGCGCCCAGTTCTCATCCACTTTTCCCGATACCATGGCGTCCAGGGCGCCCTCCATGCCGATAGTGCCGATATAGATATGGGCGATCATGATGACGATCATTATCAAACCGACGATGGAGTGCCAAATTTGGGAGAGCTGCATTTCCTGCAGCATGGTCAGCTCGGTCGGCAGGCTGAAGCCGAAATTGTTGGCAAAGCTGAAGCTGTCCGCGAAGAGGGGGATGGTGAACGGAAACATCAACGCCAGGCCGGTAATGCTGATCGAGATGCCACCGATGACCACGATCCAGAAGATAAGTTTTTGTCCGAAGTTGAATTTGTGCGCCGGGGGATGGGAGCCCTTGACGAGCAGGCCGCCGCCCTTGGCTATCCAGGTCAGATCTTCCTTGCGTGGCAGATTATGGCGGACCCACAACAGCAAGATCAGGACGACCCCGGCCATGAAAGCGAAAGCCAGATAGGCATGCGCGAATTTGCCGGCGTTGGTGAGGCTTGCAAAGGCGTCCGGCCCGAGCAGGGGAAGCAGGGTCTGGCGGCCATAGAGCATGTTCAGCCCGGTCAGGGCGAGGATGACGAAGCTCCCGGCGGCCAGCCAATGGGCAAACCGCTCGAGACCGTTGAACCGCTCGACCGTGCGGCCGCTGAAGCCCGATTCGACGCGCACCCGCCCGCGGACGGCAAAAAAGATCACCAGCAGGGCGAGTATCCCGGCCAGGCCCCAGGCGCCCCAGGCGGGAATCGTAACATTGCGATAGGAGACCCAGTCGACGCCGCCAGATTGAATAAGCAGGCCCGCCTGCTTGTCGGGAATGGAGACCAGGCCGACGACGCCGAAACGAATATCCCGCCATATCTTGGGATCGCTTTGCTGGGGAACGATTGTCGCCGGCAATTGCGCCGGCTCACCCCATGTTTGCGCGTCCGAACCCGATGGCGGGCGGACGTAACCTGTTGTCGGTTCCTGGGCGACGGCCAGGCCGCCAACCAGCATCGAAACCAGCATGACCACCACGGTCAAAAGTTTGGCTATGGAAAAAATCCGTCCTTCAATCATGGCTTGAGCCTCGCAATCACCGCGCATCTGAAAAAAGGGGCGACGGCAATGTCTGCCGTCGCCCCGGTTTTTAACACTTAGCGCACGCTTATAGCTTAAGCGCGGCCGATATCAAGTGCCCAACTTGGACTGATAAGCCGTGCCCCAGCCCCAAGCGCCCGAGCCGAAGCCGCGGGACACCACGCGCTCGCGATAAATCGTCGAGACCACGTCGCCGTCGCCGGCGAGCAGGGCCTTGGTCGAGCACATCTCGGCGCAGAGCGGTAGCTTGCCCTCGGCCAAACGGTTGCGGCCGTATTTCTGGAACTCCGCCGACGAGTTATCGTCCTCGGGTCCACCGGCGCAGAAGGTGCATTTGTCCATCTTGCCGCGGGAGCCGAAATTGCCGGCCTGGGGAAATTGCGGCGCGCCGAACGGGCAGGCATAGAAGCAATATCCGCAGCCGATGCAGAGATCCTTGGAGTGCAGCACAACGCCGTCCTCGGTCTGGTAGAAACAATCGACCGGGCAGACCGCCATGCAGGGCGCGTCCGAACAATGCATGCAGGCCACCGAGATCGAACGCTCACCCGGAACACCGTCATTGATGGTCACCACCCGGCGGCGGTTGACCCCCCAAGGAACTTCGTTCTCGTTTTTGCACGCGGTGACGCAGGCGTTGCATTCGATGCAGCGCTCGGCGTCACAGAGAACTTGCATGCTTGCCATACCTTAATCCGCCCTACGAAGCTTCGATGCGG
>ERZ813253.608-NODE-608-length-12223-cov-3.018519_pt1 | contig 12223 bp, 9 predicted proteins | sample MGYA00520893_ERZ813253 | MGnify/ENA primary metagenome ERZ813253 (study PRJEB31669, sample SAMD00080414) | marine metagenome | biome: oceanic hadal pelagic zone biome; feature: marine hadalpelagic zone; material: sea water | place: Pacific Ocean:Izu-Bonin Trench...
GTGGGGCTGGCGGTCGGGGAGGGGGTTGAGAGAGGGCGGGAGGGGAGTGGGGTGGGTGACGGACGCGCCGGGGAGGGAGATTTGCTCCGCGGTCGTCGTCGGTTGCTGGAGGCCGATCTTCGAGGTGCGACTCCATTCGTCGGACGGGACGGCGTTGCGCGTTACGATTAACTTGTCGTTCTCCAGCAACGCGCGCCCCCTGGTGCCGGCGATTTCAAACCGGTTGCTGCCCGGTGTCTCGCCGGTGGAGGTGATGAACGCGCCGCTTGCGCCGTTGGCGTATTCGAGGTAGCAAGTCACGTCGTCCTCCACCTCGATGTCGTGATGTTTGCCGATGCCAATATGGCCCTGCACCCGGGACGGCATGCCGACGATCCATTGCAGTGCGTCGAGTTGGTGGAGGCATTGGTTGAGCAGCACGCCGCCGCCCTCGCCCTTCCACGTGGCGCGCCAGTCGCTGCTTTGATAATACGCCTCGGCCCGGAACCAGTCGGTCATGATCCAAATCACGCGAATCAAGTCGCCCAGTTCGCCGCCCTGTACCAGTTCGCGAATCTTTTGGTAGCGCGGCTCGACGCGCATTTGGAACATGCCGGAGAACGTCAGCTCCGGCCGTGCCTCGGCGGCGGCGACGAGGCGCTCGGCGTCGGCCTTGTGCGCGGAGATCGGTTTTTCCACCATCACATGCAGGCCGGCCTCGAGCGCGGCGATGCCGAGTGTGGTATGCTGAAAATGCGGCGTGGCAATCATTAGCGCATCGATCTCGCCGGAGGCGATCAGGGCCTCACCGCTGTCAAATGTCTTCAGCCCCTTGGCCTCGTACTCGGGCAGTTTGTCGGGGAAGGCATCCGCCACCGCCGTCAAGACGCCGCGTTCCACTTTGCCCTCGAGCAGGTTGTTGACGTGAATCTGCCCGATGTTTCCCAAGCCGACGATGCCGATGCGTACGTTGTCCATGCGATTGTTGATTGATCCGTGCCAATGACGAAACGGGTGGGGGAGTGTGCCACCACGGGCCATCGTCGCACAGGAAAATGTCCGTTTGGCGAAGCGTGACAATTCCGGGTTGACTTGGCCAAGGGATGTGCGAGTTTTCGCCGCACGCAGAGTCACCGTCAATAAAAGCCATGAAAATCGAAATACTCAACGAATGTCCTGACTGCCTGCCGACGATGGATCGGCGGCGTTTTGTGAAGAGCGCTGCACTTGGCACCGCCGCCCTGGCCGCGGCGCCGCTTGGTCAGGCGGCGAAAAAGAAGGCCGACACCGAGACACTGGTGGCCCAACTGTTCGGCAGTCTCAACGACAGCCAAAAGAAAGTGGTGGCCTTTCCGTTCGAGCACCCGTTGCGCGAAAAGGTCGACAACAACTGGCACATCACCAAGAAGAGCATCGGCGAGATTTTCACCGGTGAACAGCAGGCGCTGGTGAAGGAGATTTTCTTGAAATTGCACAGCGAGCAATACGCCGAGACCGTGCTTGGCCAAGTGCGGCATGATTCCGGGGATGAAGGGTTCGAGAGCACGTCGGTGGCTTTGTTTGGCCAGCCGAACACCGGCAAGTTCGAGTTTGTGCTGACCGGCCGGCACTGCACCCGGCGCTGCGATGGCGACTCAGTGGAGGGAGAGGCGTTTGGCGGGCCGATCTTTTACGGGCACGCCGCGCGGGCCTTCAACGAAGCGCCGGATCATCCCGGCAACGTCTATTGGTATCAGGCCAAGCAGGCCAACAAAGTGTTTGCGATGATGGACGGCGAGCAGCGGAAAATGGCCCTCTTGGGCAAAAGCCGGGGCGAGCAGGGAACCAAGACGGTGGCGTTGAGCGGCAAAAAGCACGGTTTGCCGGGAATCCCAGTGTCGGAATTAAGCAGCGATCAAAAGGGCCAAGTGCGCAAAACGATGGCCGATTTGCTGGCGATGTTCCGGGAAAAAGACGCCAAAGAGGCGTTGAAGATGGTTGACGCAGGCGGTTTTGACCACTTGCACTTGGCATTTTACAAGAATCACGACGTCGGAAACGACAAAATATGGGATGTATGGCAGATAGAGGGGCCGAACTGCCTGTGGTTTTTCCGGGGCGACCCGCATGTTCACGCTTGGGTGAACATAAAAAGCCCCGTTTGAGCGATTTTTTTTGAGCTAATTCAAAAAAATCGTTGACTAGGGTTAGGAGGGCAACTAAATTCCCTTCCCTTTTGGGGCGCAAACCAATCGCTAAGTCATTTGATTCCAGTTATTTAGGATGGAAACATGGAAGCAAATGAGTTTTTGATTTTACAGGCGGGCTTGAAAGGCAGGCGGCTACCTCGCTCGATGCCCATGTAGCTCAGTTGGTAGAGCACATCCTTGGTAAGGATGAGGTCACCAGTTCAAACCTGGTCATGGGCTCCACTAAGAATTTGTTTATTAGCAAGTATAACGAACTGACCAACAAAAAATAATCGAATGGCAAAAGAAGAGTTCCAACGCAAAAAGCCCCATGTAAATATCGGTACCATTGGTCATGTTGACCACGGCAAATCGACCCTCACGGCAGCTATCGTCGAGGTGCAGTCAAAAAAGGGGATGGCGACCCCCATCTCCTATGCGGATATCACCAAGGGTGGTACTGTTCGTGATGAATCCAAGACGGTGACCATCGCGGTGTCGCATGTGGAGTATGAGAGCGATAAGCGCCATTATGCGCACATTGACTGCCCGGGCCATGCTGACTATGTGAAGAACATGATCACGGGTGCCGCCCAGATGGACGGAGCCATTCTCGTGGTGGACGCCTCACAAGGCCCGATGCCACAGACCAAGGAGCACGTTTTGCTGGCCAAGCAGGTGGGTGTTCCCGCCATCGTGGTCTGCTTGAACAAGTGTGATCTCGTTGACGACGAGGAAATGTTGATGCTCGTCGAGGAGGAGATCAAGGATCTGCTCGAGAAATACGATTTCGACAAGGACACCCCGATCATTCAGGCCAGTTCCCAAGGCGCTTTGGACGGCGAGGAGAAATGGGTGAAGGCCATCGGCGACCTGCTGGAAGCTTGTGACAACGGCGTTCCCGATCCGGTTCGTGAAGAGGACAAGCCGTTCCTGATGTGCATTGAGGATGTGTTCAGCATTGAGGGCCGTGGCACCGTGGTGACCGGTCGTGTTGAGCGCGGCATCATCAAGAAGATGGACGCGGTCGAGATTGTGGGTTTGCGGGATATTCAAAAGACCGTCGCAACCGACCTCGAGATGTTCCGCAAATTGCTGGATGAAGCTCGCGCCGGTGAGAATGTCGGCGTGCTTTTGCGCGGTATCAAGAAGGATCAAGTGGAGCGCGGCCAGGTCTTGGCCAAGCCCGGCACGATCCAGCCGCACACCAAGTTTAAGGGCGAGGTCTATGTCCTGACCAAGGAGGAAGGTGGAAGACACACGCCGTTCTTCACCAATTACCGCCCGCAGTTCTACTTCAGGACTACGGATGTGACCGGTTCCTTGACGTTGGAAGGTGACATCGAGATGGTGATGCCGGGAGATCGCGTGACGGTGGCTGTGGAACTCGGCAAGCCGGTCGCGATGGAGCAGGGGCTTACTTTCGCTATTCGCGAGGGTGGCCGTACAATCGGCTCGGGCCGTGTGGCCGAGGTCGTCGAGTAATCCATTTTTTCGCGGGCGACATGGAGTCGCGCGCGGGAAGGATACAAACCCTGAGTAGGGCGGTAGTTCAATTGGTAGAGCACCGGTCTCCAAAACCGTCTGTTGGGGGTTCGAATCCCTCCCGCCCTGCCAATCGATTGAACCCAACCCCAAACCGGAGGGGTGGCAGAGTGGTCGAATGCGGCGGTCTTGAAAACCGTTGAAGCGAAAGCTTCCGGGGGTTCGAATCCCTCCCCCTCCGCCAAGTTCCGGGAGAACTGACAAAGAAAGAAAGTTCGCAACATGAACGAAACCAACAGCAATTTAGATGCGCTTCAAACAACCGCGACCGTGGGGCAGCCCGTGCCTGGCCTGGCGGTGGGCAGTCCACTGCCGGTAAGCTGGATCATCTGGGGAGTAGTACTTCTGGGCGCCTTGGCCATCGCCAAAAAAGCGGGTTGGCTTGATCGCATCCGGGTGTTCTTTCTTCAAACTCGGGAGGAATTACTGAAGTGCTCCTGGCCCAGCCGCGATGAGCTTCGTGGCTCCACATGGATGGTGCTCGTGGCGGTGGGGATGCTGGGGTTTTTCACTTTTATGGCTGATTGGATTTTGGGAGGCTTCCTGATTCAGGAAATCCTGTTAAAAACGATTGGTGGCGGGGCCAAGGGCTAAGTTGATCGGTTATGGCACACGAGTGGTTCATCATTCATACCCTATCGGGGCAGGAGCAGAAAGTGCTCGACAGCATCAATAAGCGTATTGATGTGGAGGAGATGGGCGGGCACATCAAGGATGTGTTTGTGGCCAAGGAGAAGGTGGTGGACGTACGCGGCGGTGAAAAGAAAGTGTCCACAAAAAAACTTTTCCCGGGGTACGTGTTCATCCACATGCAACTCCGGGATGAGGATCGCAAAACCATCTCTGAGCCGTTGAACTTCATCAAGGACACGCCAGGAGCGATTGGATTTGTCGGGGGGGATCAACCGGAACCGACCCCGGATGCCGAGATCGAGGACATCCAAACGCGGATGGCGGATTCAGAGGACTTGGAACGGCCCAAGGTGGAGTTTGAAGTGGGCGAAACCGTGAAGATCAACCACGGCGCCTTTGAGGGGAACAACGGCATCGTGGAGGAGATCGACCCGGACAAGGGACGACTCAAGGTGACTGTCAATATTTTCGGCCGGGACACTCCGGTGGACGTGGAGTATTGGGAGGTAGACAAGGGCTGAGCGCGGCGCTTGGCCAAGCGACAAATTTTAGGAACAAAAACAATGGCAAAGAAAATTTTAGGCTACATCAAGCTGCAGATACCGGCGGGCCAGGCGAACCCCGCTCCGCCGGTCGGCCCCGCGCTTGGCCAGCAGGGCGTGAACATCATGGAGTTCTGCAAGCAGTACAACGCAGTGACCAAGGACAAGGCCGGACTGATCATTCCAGTGGTGATCACGGTTTATAAGGACAAGTCCTTCAGCTTCGTCACCAAGTCGCCACCGGCGGCGGTGTTGTTGAAAAAAGCTGCCGGGATCGCTTCGGGCTCGGGAGAGCCGAACAAGACAAAGGTCGGCAAAGTGACCCATGCTCAACTGCTTGAGATCGTCGAAGCCAAAAAAGAAGATTTGAACGCCCGTGACCCGGAAATGGCCGCCCGCATGATAGCGGGAACCGCCCGTTCAATGGGGCTTGAAGTCCAGAATTAACCCCCAACAGCGGGAGGGCCTTGCGGCCCGTTTGCACCGCGCCAAAAACGATGCCAAAAAAACAAAGCAAGCGATACAGGAAAGCACTGGAACTGGTGGAGCCCGGCAAGCGTTACTCCGTTGCCGAGGCGGCCGACTTGGTCGGCAAGTTCCCCAAGGCCAAGTTTGACGAATCGATCGAACTCGCCTTCAAGATGAGCATTGACCCGCGCAAGACGGACCAGATGATCCGCGGCACCGTCCGGCTGCCAAACGGCAGCGGCAAGGAGGTCAAGGTTCTGGTTTTTGCCAAGGAGGCCGGGGCGATAGAGGCCGCCAAGGCAGCCGGGGCGGAGTTCGTCGGTTTTGATGAGTTCATTGAGAAGGTGACCAGCGGCTGGACCGGTTTTGACGTGGCCATCGCCACCCCGGAAGCCATGGGTGAGGTGCGCAAACTGGGCCGAGTCCTCGGGCCTCGCGGGCTGATGCCCAATCCCAAGGTCGGCACCGTGACGGATGACACCGGCAAAGCCGTTCAGGAAGTCAAGGCCGGCCGAGTGGAGTACAAACTCGACAAGGGAGCCAACATCCAAGTCTTGGCTGGTAAAACATCCTTCAAGCCGGAACAGATCGTTCAGAACGCGATGACCATCATCGATGCGATTATCAAGGCCAAGCCGTCAGCGGCCAAGGGGCGGTACATTGAAAACTGCGTGCTCTCCTCAACCATGAGTCCCGGGATTCCACTGGATATTCGTGGAATACTGAAGGCGGCCTGACCCAAACCGAAAGAACAAGTCATGCGTGAAGAAAAAAAGCTGATAACAAGAGAGTACGTTGAGCGACTAAATGCCAGTCCCTACTTCATCGTTGTGAACTACGAGGGATTAAATGTGGCCCAGTTCGAAGAGCTGCGCAATCGCCTGGCCGATGCCGGTGCCGAGGTGCATGTTTTCAAGAACTCCATCTTCAAGACGGCGGTCAACGAAGCCGGGATCGAAGACCTTGGCCAAGAGTTAACGGGCCAACTGGCGGTCGTCACCGGCGAGGGAGAGATCACCGGCGCCGCGAAAACCCTGAAGAATTTCACCGCTGAATTTGACAAGCCCAAGTGGCATTTTGGTTTTCTTGACAACGACCGCCTTGACGCCGACCAGATCAAGATGCTGGCCGATCTGCCGTCGCTGGACGGGATGCGGGCCAAGCTGCTGGGCACGTTGCAGGCGCCAGCCGCGCAACTGGTGCGCACCCTGATTGAGCCAAGCGTGAGCTTGGCAAGGATTGTCCGGGCCAAGTTTGGCGAAGAAGGCCGAGCTGATTGAATTTGGAATTTTTCCACGGACAAAGCCGTGGAGGAAACACAAGAGTAACTCGTCGGTGCGCGGTCTGCGTACTTAAATCCCCGGGGCTCCGGGGGCGAAGAAACTAGAAAAAATGGCAAACATAGAAAAAATAGTGGAAGAGTTGAGCGGTTTGACGGTCCTTGAGGCCGCTGAGCTGGTCAAGGAACTGGAAGAGAAATGGGGCGTCAGTGCTGCTGCCCCGGTTGCGGTTGTGGCTGCAGGCGGAGGGGATAGCGCAGATGCCGGCCCGGCTGAGGAACAGACTGAATTTGATGTCGTGCTGATAAGTGACGGCGGCAAGAAAATTGCAGTCATCAAGGCGGTTCGTGTGGTCAAGACCGGTTTGGGCTTGGCCGAGGCGAAGGGCTTGGTTGAAGGCGCCCCAACACCTGTCTTGGAAGGCGTGTCCAAGGATGAGGCCGAAGCGGCCAAGGCAAAACTTGAGGAAGCCGGCGCAGCCGTCGAACTCAAGTAACAGCATTTAGGCCCGGGGGCGGCAACGCCCCCGAGCCGATGCCTTTCCTTATAAGAATAAATATTTATTTAAACAGTTTTAGAAACCCAGTGTCTGTAAAGTGTGGAGACGTTCCCCAAAAGCGTGGGGGGCGTGTTACTCGAATTGGTGTGCCCATGAATCTCCCGGTGACCGACCGGATCCGACAAACCCTCGACATAATCGATGCCTAATAAAGTGAACAGCCGCATCAACTTCGGCAAAATCAAGGAAATCATAACTCCACCCAACCTGATTGAAATACAGGTGGACTCGTACCACGAATTTCTTCAGGCGGAAATCAGCCCGGAAAAACGTGAAAGCATAGGCTTGGAGGCGGTGTTCAACGAAATTTTCCCGGTGACGAGCTACGACGAAAAGGTCGAGCTCAAGTACAACCATTATGAGATCGGCGCACCGAAGATGGACTGGCTTAAGTGCATCGACGAGGGGCAAACCTATGGCGCACCGCTGCACGTGTTCTTCCGGTTAAAGGATCAAAAGGGCACCAAGGAGGAGAAAGTGTTCATGGGCGAGGTGCCGCTCATCACTCCGCAGGGCAGCTTCGTCATCAACGGCGCCGAGCGGGTGATCGTGAGCCAGTTGCACCGTTCACCGGGTGTTGCTTTCGAGGCCACCCGGCATCCGAACGGCAAGATGCTTCATTCCTTCCGGGTCATCCCGGATCGGGGTTCCTGGTTCGAGGCCCAGTTCGACACCAACGACATGTTGTATGTCTATCTCGACCGGAAAAAGCGCCGCCGCAAGTTTCTGATCACCACATTCCTCCGGGCCATAAATTTCCTGGAGGGAGCCGATACCAGCAGCGACGCTTCCCTGCTGAACACATTTTACAAGATCCAGGAGGTTACCACCAAGAAGGCGGCGGGCATGGATGACATTGAGAACAAGGTGCTGATCAGCGACCTGGTGGAGCCCGAGAAGGGGATCGTTGTGGCCCGTGCGTTCGAGCCATTGTCCAAGGCAGTGGTCAAGCGGGTGAGCGAGTTGGGCGTCAAGAAAATCCAGATCGTGGACGTGTCCAGTGACGACGGCCTGATCATACGCTGCATGGCCAAGGATCCGGCGCACAATGAGGAGGAGGCTCTCAAGGAGATTTACAAGCGTTTGCGCCCGGGCGATCCGCCCACTCCGGCCAACGCACGCGCACTGGTCAAGCGGTTGTTCTTCGATCCCAAGCGATACGACTTGGGCCGGGTGGGCCGTTACAAGATGAACCAGAAACTTGGCCTCAAGGGGGATGACGGCTCCCGCACGTTGATGAAGGAGGACTTGATTGAGGCAACCAAGTATCTGCTCCGCCTCAAGCTGGGGGATGGCACCATCGATGATATTGATCACTTGGGCAGTCGCCGCGTCCGCACCGTGGGCGAGCTCTTGGCCAACCAGTGCCGCGTTGGCCTGGCCCGCACCGAGCGCTTGGTCAAGGAGCGGATGACGCTCTTCGATCAGGAGTTGGACACCATGACGCCGGCCAAGCTGATCAACCCCAAGGCCCTGTCGGCGGTTGTGCGCGACTTTTTTGGCCGAAGCCAGCTGTCGCAGTTCATGGATCAAATCAACCCGTTGGCGGAATTGACCCACAAGCGCCGCCTGTCTGCGCTTGGCCCGGGAGGTCTGTCCCGCGAACGCGCCGGGTTCGAGGTCAGGGATGTTCATCCCTCCCATTATGGCCGCATTTGTCCGGTGGAGACCCCTGAAGGGCCCAACATTGGTTTGATCGCCAGCTTGGCCACGTTTGCCCGTGTGAACGACTTTGGCTTTATCGAGAGCCCCTACCGGAAAGTGGTGAAGGGCAGGGTGACCAACAAGGTCCACTACCTGACCGGCGATCTCGAGGAGAAATATTTTATTGCCCAGGCCAACTCACCCATCGACGACAGCGGTAACTTCACAACCGAGCAGGTGGCCTGCAGGTTCCGGGCGGACTTCGTCGACATGGTGCCGGACAAGGTCGATTACATGGACGTGTCGCCGAAGCAGTTGGTGTCCGTGGCGGCCAGTTTGATTCCGTTCCTCGAGCATGACGATGCGAACCGGGCCCTGATGGGGTCGAACATGCAGCGCCAAGCGGTGCCGTTGCTGATCACCGAGTCGCCGTTCGTTGCCACGGGCATGGAAATCAAGGTGGCGAGGGATTCCCACGCGCTGGTCTTGGCTGAGGCGGACGGGGTGGTGGCATCCGTGACCGCGGACGAAATTGTGGTCACCAAGACGGGCAAACTGCCCGAGAACCGGCGCAAGATTAAGCATCGCCCCGATGAGGGGTGCTGGGTCTATTCCATGCGCAAGTATCACCGGTCCAATGCCGGCACCTGTATTAACCAGAAGCCTCTGGTCACCGTTGGGGACAAGGTTAAGAATGGCGACTCGATAGCGGATGGGCCCTGCACAAAAGGTGGCGAACTGGCCATCGGAAAGAATGTGCTGGTCGCCTACATGCCTTGGAACGGGTACAACTTTGAGGATGCGATCTGTATCAGTGAGCGGATCGTCAAGGATGACGTTTTCACGTCGATCCATATCGGCGAGTACGATGTGACCGCCCGCGACACCAAGCTTGGCCCGGAGGAAGTTACCCGGGACATCCCCAACCTTGGTGAGGAGGCCCTGAGCAACCTCGACATGGACGGCGTGATCCGGGTCGGAGCCGAGGTCGGCCCGGGAGATATTCTGGTGGGCAAAATCACACCCAAGAGCGAGACCGAGTTGGCTCCGGAAGAGCGCCTGCTGAGGGCCATCTTCGGAGAGAAGGCGGCCGACGTGAAAGACTCCTCGCTGAAAGTGCCATCGGGCGTGTTCGGCAAGGTGATGGGCGTGAAAATATCCTCCAAAAAGGAGGGCGACAAGGGAGTCAAGACTGCCGCGAGCGAAGCCAAGAAACAGGGCAAGCAGTTGGAGGATGATTTCAAGAAGGAGCTTAGCGGCCTCCACGAGCATTTGACCGAGAACCTGAGCAACATCCTTCTGGGCGAGAAGATTCCCCTGGATGTCACGAACTCCGAGACGGGTGATGTCATCATCCCCGCCAACCGAAAAATCACCAAGACACTGCTCCGCAAACTTTCGCAGGTCTATGACCGTATCTCCATTGACCCGTCCCCGATCAAGAACAAGATCCTGGAGATCATCGGTGGCTTCACCAAGAAGTTTGATGACCTGAAGGAGAAGCACAAGGCGCAGGCAACTCGCGTAGCCGCTGGTGATGAGATCGACTCGGGTGTGATCAAGTCGGTTCGGGTTTTCATCGCCTCCAAGCGCAAGCTCTCAGTGGGTGACAAGATGGCGGGCCGCCACGGCAACAAGGGTGTTGTCGCCAAGATCATCCCCGAGGAGGACATGCCTTATCTCGCGGATGGAACGCCGGTGGACTTCATCCTCAACCCGCTGGGTGTGCCTTCCCGAATGAATGTCGGGCAGGTGTTCGAATGCCACCTTGGCTGGGCGGCGGAGAAACTCGGGATCAAGATCGCCACACCGGTTTTTGACGGCATCAAGGAGGATCGGATCAAGGAATACCTTGAGGAAGCCGGGCTTCCGCCTAACGGGAAAACTCGCCTTTTTGACGGGCAGACCGGGGAACCGTTCGATCAGGAAACGGTTGTTGGGTACACTTACATGCTTAAGCTGGGCCATTTGGTGGCGGACAAAATTCATGCCCGCGCCGTGGGCCCGTACTCACTCGTCACCCAGCAGCCGCTTGGCGGCAAGGCGCAGTACGGTGGCCAACGCTTCGGTGAGATGGAGGTGTGGGCCTTGGAGGCCTACGGTGCAGCTTACATTTTGCAGGAGCTGTTGACCGTCAAGAGTGACGACGTCGAGGGGCGTACAAAGATCTACGAATCGATGGTGAAAGGCGAAAACACGCTGGAGGCGGGAACACCTGCCAGCTTTGACGTCCTCACTAACGAGATTCGCGGTCTGGCCCTCAACATGCAGCTGGAAAAACGTCGGGTTTAGGATACCTCGTCATTGGTCCCGGTCGAGTGCAGCGTTGGCACCTGACAGGGAGTCAATGATTCGTAAAAAAACCGCATTTTGTGGAACGCAACTATCAGCGCCCCAACACCTCGTTGACTCGCAAAGGAGCCCGCGCAGATGACCATCGGCGAAAAAGCTTACGACAAGATTAATGACTATGCCTCCGTCAAGATCAGCTTGGCGCGCCCACACGACATCCGTAGCTGGTCGTTTGGCGAAGTTAAGAAACCAGAAACAATCAACTACCGTACGTATCGACCTGAGAAGGACGGGTTGTTTTGCGAACGGATTTTTGGTCCCGAGAAGGACTGGGAATGTGCCTGTGGCAAATATCGGGGCATGAAATACAAAGGCATGATCTGCGACCGATGTGGTGTCAAAGTGACCCACTCGCGCGTGCGACGAAAGCGGATGGGGCATATCGAACTGGCCGCACCGGTCGTCCACATTTGGTTCTTTAAAGCCATGCCAAGTCGGCTCGGCAACCTGCTGGAAATGAAGACCTCCAGCTTGGAGAAAGTCGTCTACTTCCAAGATTATGTGGTCGTCGATCCAGGCGAAACCGGTCTGGAACGACAACAGTTACTGACAGAGGAAGAATATCGGGCCGCGCGCGAGCAATTCGGTGAAGGTACGTTCGAAGCTGATATGGGTGCCGAAGCCGTACGCAAACTTCTTTCGGTATTGGATCTCGTTTCGCTGTCGCAGCGTTTGCGTGAAGAATTGGAAACCACCAATTCCAAACAACGGCGCAAAGACTTGATCAATCGTCTGAAAATCGTCGAAGCGATTCGTGATAGCGACAATCGTCCCGAGTGGATGGTGTTGGACGTGATCCCGGTCATTCCGCCCGACCTGCGGCCCTTGGTGCTGCTGGATTCCGGCAACTTTGCCACCAGCGATCTCAATGACCTCTATCGTCGGATCATCAACCGCAATAATCGTCTCCGCAAACTCGTCGACTTGAATGCGCCGGAGGTGATCATTCGCAATGAGAAACGCATGTTGCAGCAGTCTGTGGATGCGTTGTTTGACAACAATCGTTGCAAACGGCCGGTGCTCGGCAGCAGTAATCGCCCGCTCAAGTCGTTG
>ERZ813253.610-NODE-610-length-12209-cov-4.899685_pt1 | contig 12209 bp, 10 predicted proteins | sample MGYA00520893_ERZ813253 | MGnify/ENA primary metagenome ERZ813253 (study PRJEB31669, sample SAMD00080414) | marine metagenome | biome: oceanic hadal pelagic zone biome; feature: marine hadalpelagic zone; material: sea water | place: Pacific Ocean:Izu-Bonin Trench...
AATGCTCCAGACCAGATAATTTTCTGAGTTTAAATATTTCCTCAAAATCAATAATACCTTCTCCAACATCCCTCATTGAGCCATCACTAGCCATGTCTTTAATGTGCCAAAGTGGAAATCTATTAGGATATTTTTTAATGTATCCAAGCGGATCTTCTCCTACTTTTATTATCCAATAAAGGTCAAGCTCGAATGAAACAAGATTTTTATCCGTTTCTTCTAACAGTAAATCCATTGGTCGAATACCATCGATAACTTCAAATTCGAAATCGTGATTATGGTAAGCAAACTTTAATCCAGCTCCCTGACATTGTTCTCCAAATTTATTAAAGAGCTCAATGTATTCCTTGTACTTATTTAATGAGCGTTGATGAGGCATTATCCAAGGCATTACAATATATTCATGTCCGACTGTAAGTGCGACATCTATTACTTGACTGGGTGAGCTTTGAATAAATTTAAGGGGAACATGTGTGGACGGCGAAGCCAACCCTTCACTGGATAAAATAGTACGAATTTCTTCCGGTGAATGGTCAAAATAACCTGCAAACTCAACCTCTTTGTAGCCTATAGCTGCAATACGTTGAAGAGTATTATTTAAATCAACAGCCATATGATTACGAACTGTATACAATTGGATGCCTATCCTGTCTTTGCTTATTGATCGACCTCTAGATACGTTTCCATTGGCGTTATCACATCCATACAGAAGTACGGTCCCGGCTACTGCAAGCAAAAAATCACGTCTCAATATTATTTGATTTTGATTTTTGCATTTCATATTTTTCCTTCTTTTAATAGGTGCACAGCATATGCTGAAGCTCTTGCAGTTAAGGCCATATAGGTGAGCGATGGATTTTGGCAAGCAGACGAAGTCATAGCGGAGCCATCGGTGACAAAAAGGTTTGATACATCATGAGTTTGATTAAATTTATTGAGTACCGAGCTGCTCGGATTGTGGCCCATTCGAGCTGTGCCCATCTCATGGATAGCAAGCCCTGGAGGAGCATCTTCACTGTATTTTTGTATATTGATTATTCCAGCAGCACTTAACATAGCTTCCGCATCATCCGCCATGGCAGCAAGCATCTTTAATTCATTGTCATGAAGTTCGCATTCTATAGTTAACAAAGGTATTCCCCATTGATCCTGCTTGTTTTTATCCAACAGCACACGATTTCTTTTATCAGGAAGCATTTCACCGAACCCACCGAGATGGAATTGCCAAGAACCAGGCTCTCGTAGTTTTTCTTTTAATTCAAGACCGATACCTTGCATATTCAAACCGCGTCTCCAGTTCGGTCTTGAGGCACCTCCTTGAAAACCGTAACCACGTAGAAAACGATCATCCTTCTCAGTTACATTCCTGTATCTGGGAATATAAATCCCATTGGGTCTTCTGCCCGAATAATAGTTTTCTTGAAACCCAGGATGTTCGCCTCTGGCTCCTGACATAAAAATGTGGTCCATAAGATAATGCCCTAGGGTGCCACTGGAATTGGCAATTCCATTTGGAAAGCTCTCGGATATCGAGTTCAACATAATTTGGGTGGAGCCTAATGTAGAAGCACAGAGAAATATTATGCGTCCAGAATAGTGACGATTGTCTTTAGTATTTGCATCAATAATTTTAACTCCGGTGGCTCGTTTTGAGACATTGTCATAAGTCACACTATGGACAATTGCATCAGTGACGGTAGTTAAATTATTTGTGCGTCTTGCAGCAGGTAGTGTTGCGGAAAGTGAACTGAAGGATGCACCGAACGAACACCCTTTCTCACACTCATTGCGATACTGGCACCGACCACGGCCTAGCTCAAGATGCTCTTTAGTTGGTTCCGTAAGATTGGCACAACGTCCTATAATCATCTTACGTGTTGGAAAGGCCTTTTCTATTTTTTGTTTGGCCTCCACTTCAACGCAATTCATTTTCATTGGAGGTAAAAATTTTCCATCTGGTAATTGATCCAGCCCCTCTAAAGAACCACTGATACCTGCAAACTTTTCAACATGGTCATACCATGGAGCGATATCTTGATAACGAATAGGCCAATCAATCCCGTGGCCATCAGTTTTGTTGGCTCTGAAATCGATATCACTCCACCGGTAAGTCTGTCTGGCCCAGAGTTGCGATCTACCACCCAGTTGGTAACCTCTAATCCAACTAAATGGTTTCTCTTTAGGATGAATATATTGATGTATCCGATCGTTGACAAAGAATTTCTTGGTGGCGCCCTCTAAGGCATAGCAGTCTTTTTGAACAAAATAATCCCGGTTCGCTTCTTCTTCTGGAATACGGCCTGCGAACGGCATTTCCCACGGGGCTTTATCTTCTCCGCTATAATCCTCTCTATGCGTTATGTGTGGGCCTCTCTCCACCAGAAGTACTTTTAGACCTCTCTCAGTAAGCTCTTTAGCCGCCCATCCCCCTGAGATTCCTGAACCCACTACTATGGCATCAAACTCAGGTGATGTGTTACTTGACATTAATCATTTCCTAATAAACTTAGGTTGACCAACTGCGACCTACCTCACTGAATGGGATGCAGCCTTTATAACCACCCGGGATACGATCGTATCGCAATTCAACAGAAGCGCCCTCTTCAGATGAATAATAGCCAAAAACAACCAAAGCTTTGAACTCTCTAAAAAAAATATCAGTGCCGTTATCGGAAAATGATTCCTTGTCCAATATTTCAAGTAGTTTTATTTGCTGTGTTCCAGTAGCATCGGAAAATTTTTTGCCGGTCAGAGCGAGGCTTCGACTATCAATATTATTAAAATTGTCGAGGAAACGAAGCTGTGTGTCTGCTGCTGCCCACCCGTCCAACATAACATCAATAAATTGATGTACATTGGCAGTTAATGCACCTGGGGTATCGGATTCTGGAATGATCAAATCAACTAAGCGTTTGGTCATTTGAAAATGATGCTCGCTAAGAAATTTTGGTATGTAATTCGACCCCATTGCAGCCACATTGCTGATTAAAGGGCTAATGTGGGCAGCAGATATGCTGCCACCTAAGAGCAACACTGCATTTCTAATCGCCTTTCTCCTTGTGAGTGATATTGAATTTATTTTTATGTTTTTGTCCATATTTAAATTAACGGCATCAACCGAAGCGCTGGGTAATAATATCTGCGATAGCTCGCTTTTCGTCATTATTCTCTGGCCAACATTCAAGGCCAATCGGTCCTTTATAGCCTATTGCATCAATGGCATTGAAAATAAAATTATAATTCAATTCTCCCGACCCAGGTTGATGGCGCCCTGGAATATCAGCGACTTGTATATAACCAACCTGGTCTATCCCAGCATAAAGATTTTCCACTATATTGCCTTCGGTTAATTGCATGTGGTAAAGGTCCCAGTTAATTTTAATAAAAGGCGAATCAATTTCCCTGCAGATTCGTAACGCATCCGCTGATCCATTTAAAAAATGCCCCTGATGATCAACCGGATTAAAAGGCTCCAGTATTAACATTTTTTTAGCATCCTCCAAAATAGGAGCTGCTGTTTCCAGAGCTAGGGACAAATTTGCAAGGCTTTCCGCTCGCGGTATGGTTTTCAGTGTTTGGTGTCCAACCACGGTAAACATTGGTGCGTTTAATTGATGGGCTATTTCAGTAACGCGTTTCATTGTTTCAATGAAATCATTGTGATTACTTGTATCGGCAAGACTGGGGCTGCCCCAGCCTGTAAATTGAACAATATTTAGATCCAGTTTTCTGGCCAAGGCTGCAACAGAATTCATGTTTCTGCTATTTTTGTTGTGTTCCCAAAATTCTACCGAACTGAATCCTGCCTCCGCGGCTCTCTCAAATCGCAGCATAAAATCAAGATCGGTCCACCAAGATTCCATATTGCAAGCCAGGCCTTGTAACAATTGCCGAGATTGTTGCTGAGGAGATTGATCTGCATGAAGATTGGAAGTGGTTGCTAGTGTACCCAGTACTGCAATTAATTCTCTTCGCGTTATAGACATTTTAAAACCACACTTTATAAGCCTCTAATGAACCATAGCCAATGGTTCAGTTTGTGGCAATCAAATTGTTAACCAATATCTTAAAACTTCTTTTAATAGATTCAAATGGGGTAGGATAAATACTCATCACTTGAGAAATTCTTCTAACTCACTTTAATACAATCAGGATTCGATAAAAATATGAGCCAAATTGACAAAAACCGTCTTTTTCTGGCCAGCTGCACCTCCCTCGCGCTAACCGCAATTACGTTTGCGATTCGTGCACGATTAGAAACAGTATTTGGGCCGGCAGGAGTCGGTTTAACATTGGAGCAAATCGGCTACGCTTTTATGCCTGCATTTTGGGGATTTACGCTGGCGATGATTGTTGGTGGGCCCATCGTAGATTATTTTGGAATGAAAAAAGTTATGTGGTTAGCTTTTATTCTGCATGCATTCGGAATTATCTTTACATTAGCTGCTACTGATTTCTCATCACTTTTTACAGCAACCATCCTCATGGGATTGGGTAACGGTATGGTGGAAGCTGTCTGCAACCCTATGGTGGCAAGTAGGTATCCCACCCAACAAACTAAAATGCTAAATCGTTTTCATTTATGCTGGCCAGCAGAGATTGTTATTGGCCTGAGCATTGGAATCTTAATAATGGATGTCGCAGGCCTAGGCTGGCAACTGATGGTGGCATCTCTTTTTATCCCTCTGGTAGTGTATGGCTACCTAATTATGGGCCAAACATTTCCTTTAACTGAGCGGGTAAAAATGGGTATCGGTACAAAGGCAGCTCTAAAAAGTCTCTTGACGCCACTGTATCTGTTTATTGCTGTTTGTATGTTACTTTCAGCCACAACGGAGTTAGGAACAACACAACGCATCGAATCACTGCTAAGAGAAACAGGAGTCAATGCACTCCTTGTGCTCGCATTTATTAATGGTCTTATGATGATTGGTAGGTATTTTGCAGGTCCAATTTCAAAGAAAATAAACACGACTGGCATGTTGTGGTTTTCAGCATTATTTTCGTTTATCGGATTGCAACTTCTCGCTAACGCATCGGGTATGTTTGTTTTTATTGCTGCCGGTGTTTTTGCCATAGGAATAACTTTTTTCTGGCCAACCACGCTTGCATTTATTTCAGAAAACATACCTGAAAGTGGGGCTTTTGGGCTTTCAATTATGGGGGGGCTTGGCAACTTGTCGGTTTCAATCGTGCTGCCAGTGATGGGGCGATTTCTTGATAATTCAAACGGAATGCAAGTCATCCAGACAATGAGCACTCTGCCGGCTATATTGTTCGTTTTTTATGGTGCGCTATATTTTTATCGAAAAAAATACAACCAAACCTAAGCGAAAGCGAAAACTGCTAGGCCTTACAAATTTACCCAAACCGAACCTTCGTTGCTTGAACGAACGACTGCCTCTATAAATATCACGCCAGCTTTGCCATCCTCAGCTGTAGGAAAACTTACATTTTGATCTACAGCTTCGCCATTGCGTGCAGCAAAAATTGCATGTGCAATTTCACTATAAATTGTTGCGAAACCCTCTAAATATCCTTCAGGATGACCTGCTGGGACTCTTGTTACGAGTGATGCCTCACTCGCAACGCTGGAACTGTCTCGAGTGATTCGTCGTGAGGGTTGATTTAAAGGAGAAAATATCAATTCATTGGGCTCTTCTTGCCGCCAACTCAGTCCGCCTTGTTCGCCAAAAATTCTGAATTGTAAATTATTTTCATTGCCAATCGCAACTTGACTCACCCAAATAATACCTCTGGCATTTCCTTTAAATCGTAATAAAACGTTGGCATTATCGTCTAGCTTTCGTCCATCACCAAAGATGGAAATATCGGCACACAAAGCCTCTGGCTCCAACCCACTTACAAAACAAGCTAAATGAAATGCATGTGTCCCAATATCACCAATACAGCCACCCAATCCTGATTGCAAAGGGTCAGTTCGCCACAAAGCTTGTTTATGACCTTCTTTTTCAATTGACTCTGCTAGCCAATCCTGAGCATATTCACATTGTACGACTCTAATTGCTCCAATCTCACCATTCTCAATCATCGCCCGCGCTTGCCTTACCATTGGATGACCGCTGTAATTATAGGTAACGGCAAAAACCAAGTTTTGTTTGTTTGCAAGTCCAACCAGTTCATCAGCTTCATGCGTAGTCACTGTCATTGGTTTATCACAAATTACGTGAAAACCTTCTTGGAGAAATCTTTTTGCGATTGGAAAATGCATATCATTGGGCGTAACAATTGACACCGCTTCAATTCGATCATCTCGGCTTGATTCACCTTCAATCATTGCCTCATAGTTTTTATACGATCTACCTTTTTCCAAACCTAATGCAGAACCCGATTTTTGAGACCGTTCCGGCTCGGACGATAATGCACCTGCACAAAAGAGATAGTTGTTATCGAGACGGGCAGCAATGCGATGTACTTCACCAATAAATGACCCCTGACCTCCTCCGACCATTCCCCATCGGATTGGATCTTTTTGTTCTCTATCAGCCATGTTGTTTAAGGCAAGCCCAGCAAACTTTTATTGGATTTTTTATCGCTATCCGATCCTGCGAAATCATCGAAAGCTTTATCTGTAACACGAATAATTTGATCATGAATAAATGCTGCGCCTTCTTTTGCGCCATCTTCAGGGTGTTTTAAGCAGCATTCCCATTCCAGAACAGCCCACCCCTGAAAGTCGTATTGAGCGAATTTAGAGAAAATGCTATTAAAATCAATTTGACCATCGCCTACAGAGCGAAATCGACCTGCCCTATCGAGCCATGATTGATAACCTCCATAGACACCTTGACGCCCTGTTGGATTAAATTCTGCGTCTTTGACGTGAAACATTTTGATCCGTTCGTGATAAATATCAATGTGCTGAAGATAGTCCAGTGCTTGTAACACATAGTGACTTGGGTCGTACAGCATGTGACATCGATTATGGTTATGCACACGCTCTAAAAACATCTCAAATGTAACACCATCATGTAAATCTTCACCCGGATGTATCTCATAACATAGATTGATGCCGGCATCATCAAAGGCATTGAGTATGGGCAACCACCGCTTGGCCAATTCATCAAAAGCAGTTTCTATGAGTCCCGCTGGGCGTTGAGGCCAGGGATAAAAATATGGCCAAGCCAGGGCACCGGAAAAAGTGGCATGTTCAGTTAAGCCTAGATTCTCAGATGCTTTTGCTGCAAGTAGCATTTGACTAACTGCCCATTGTTGCCTCGATTCTGGATTACCGCGAACTTCAGGAACTGCAAATGAGTCAAAAAGAGCATCGTACGCAGGATGAACTGCCACCAGTTGCCCCTGGGTATGTGTGGATAACTCGGTAATAACCAAACCATGATTATCTAATGTTTCACAAATTTCAGTGCAATATAACTGGCTATTTGCTGCTTTTTCAAGATCAAAGAGCCGACTATCCCAACTTGGAATTTGAACGCCTTTAAATCCAAGATTTGCAGCCCATTTTGCTATGTCATCTAGAGTATTAAATGGGGGGTCATCTCCAGCAAATTGAGCCAAAAATATGGCTGGTCCTTTAATTGTTTTCATCACACTTTTTCAAATTCTTGTTGGTGTATCGATTCATGATAGTCGCAGCTAACTTCATATCCATTATTATACTCACAAACTAAAACTTGATAAGTTGTAACCCTTCCATGATCTTGAAAGAATTAAGACCTCTTTAAAAAATAATTAAGATTGCCATAAAGTGGGGTGAACTGTTTTTTAACTAAAAATACAGGAATATTTTCTAAGAAGTTTTTGTGAACTTGCTTTCTAACAGAAATGAAGTGTTGATTGAATATATCATTGTCAAAATAACTTTTTATTTCTCTCATCAGCCCACCGGCTAAGAAAATTCCACCTGTGCAATTGTAGGTCAAAGCCATCTCTGAGCAGAGTACTGCGAAACATTTTATATAATTATCAATGATCTCAGCATAAATTGAATCATTGTTCTTATTTAATCTACTTAATATTTCCTCAGTGCTGATTTCCTCGCCTTCGAGGTGTTTGTATATTTTAGTTAGCCCTGGGCCGGAGAGCACATCTTCAAGAATGGTAAAGCTATCTGAATCATTGATGCCAAATATATTTAGATAATATTGTAGGGAAGTTCGAGTATTGCCAATTTCTGTAGGATGGACGTATTCAGAGGAATTATTTTGAGAATACAATGCTGCTCCTAAGCCAGTTCCGGGTCCAATAATCAGTTTGGGTCCAGGATCCGAAACCATAACTTTACCTTCTCTAATAACATGCAAATCTTCATTCTTTAAACTTGGCAAACAATAAGCAATGGCTTCCCAATCGTTTAATAAATAGCAACTATTTAATTTGAATTTTCGCTGCAGTTCATCGGAAGATATTATCCAATCTCGATTGGTCATGGTTATCAAACCGCCATGCCTAGGGCCAGCCACTGAAATCACAACATGTTCAATTTTATCAACGCTGGATTCCAGCAAATAATCTAATGTTTCATAAAAGTGTTCCAACTTATCAAGTTTTATTTTCTGAATTTTATCAAGTTCTGCATCACGGGCAGAGCCGTAACCAGCACGGATATTGGTACCGCCTAAATCAATGACTAGAATATTTCTACCACCAGGTTGCATAAAATACCCCTGCCAGTGTGAGAATGAAAATCAGTGCTTTTCTTTTATTTAAGAGCAGAACCGTCTTCTGAATAAATTACCCATATTTTACTATAGCCATCAGTATCCCAGATACCCGTCCATTCTTTTGGAATACTCACTGCTTCGCCTGCATTGGTTTTTGTTACCGTCCCATCAGCAGAAATTAGAGTAATGCTTCCTTCAAGGATGTAAAAGAACTCGTCAACGCCATAGGGCTCGGTAATTTCAAAGCGAATTTTACCTGAGCGATACATTCCGGTGCCAAATTTTCCATCACTACTCAGCATAGTAGTTACATCAAGGGTGGTATTGCCGTTATTTGTCGACTTAACCATATCTGGATGACTATAAATATCACCAGCAATATCGTTTTTAGTGATCTTCGCAGGTAATACCACTTCATTATTTTCATGGTGTCCAGACAGAACTGAAGTGGATAAGAAAATCCCAATCGCTGTTGTTAAAATAATTTTTTTCATCAAAGCTCTCCAAAAAATAAAGAATGCAAATTACAGACTACAGCATCAACTGTTCGTTAACAGCTCGATCAGCAGCATCTATAGCGCCAGTAAGATAAGCGTAAGCCGAAGCATCTGAGTTGGCTATCGAAATACGCCCAATTTGTGCCCGACCCGCAATATGCGGTCCATTCTGTGGATTAAATTCCACAGGATCGGAATAATCTATATATTCATACGCGTAACCGTGCGGCCATCGGTTAACAGTAATAGCAGCTATATCTCGCTCGGCATCAAATCCACCGCCGTGCAACGCACCGCTCATCTGGCTAACGATGTTTTCTTCAAAATCATCGAAACTCATTTCATACAATCTTGTCCTTCCAGCTATGCATTGCTGTCGTGCGTTCAATCCTTTATCTGGGTCTAGAGGCACATAGGTGCCATGAATAACAGTCGGTTCATCTGGATTTTGAGTGAAATTATAGCCTCCCATACTGACCGGAAAATCAAGACCAAACGAATGCATTAAACTGGGCTGCGGAACATAAAAACTGCGGTAACCAAGATTTGAAAATGCCTTCCAATTCCTAACAGCGATACTGATGTACACCAGCGGCATTTTTGTGGCGTAGGCGATGGCTTCTTTCTGAGCATCAGGCATTTCGGGACAAATATGTGGAATTATGTTGTTGTAACAAGCCATAATCACATGCTCGGCTCTTACACGGTACGGTTTCCCATGCTTAATGTAGGTAACATCAACTGCCTTTTCACTAGGTGTGTGTTTTACTTTAACAGCCGTTGAGTTCAATCTGATACGTACCATCGATGATGCCAAATCAAGCCCATCGTAATCAACTCTTGCTTTCACAAGATCTTCCATGGTTGTACCCGGAATCGCGCTGGGTATTAAGTCACGGACAATTGAGCGAGCAAAACCTGCATTGCCATCGGGAAAATGAAAAATATAAGGCTCATTCCTCTGATAGCTTTCATCGACCAGTTCAAGGTTGAGGTGCCGTGTTCCAGGCATTTGCGATTTATAGGCATCCAGAGCTGATAATGCATCCCAGCCCACGCCCCACAAACCTCGAGGCATATCTCTAAAGAGTTGCACAACTTCTTCTTGAATATTGGCGTACTTTCTTAAAAAATCGCTGTAGCTCGTTTGTCTCAACAGGTTGATTTTATCTTCTTGAGATCCCATGCCTAGGAGATAATTCTCTGTTTCACTCAATAATTTAAACAGAGCAGCTTTTGAGGTTTCTGCAATCGGATAGGCATTAATAATATCAAGGATCTTCTGCTCGTTATCTTCTGTTTCAGTACTTGATAAAGAGTTGTCTCCCAAAATATTATCTGATACATAATCTTTGCCGTATTGATCACGACTGAAATACAGGCCACGCCCTAGTTTTCGATCTTTGAAGTAATGACGATCAAAATAATCATAAAAATGCTCGGGGTGAATCCCTACATCTTTGAGCAGCTTCTTCCCTACAGGAGACCAGCTTCCAGGACTATCAATAGACTGACTGCCTCCATAGCAAATCAGCTGCTTGCCATCAACAGTAAATTCATTGCGTTTTGCATGGCCACCAAAATCATCATGATTGTCTAAAATCAATATTCTTGGATCTCCCCCGTTGCGTTGCCTGTAGAGATGTGCTGCCGATAGACCAGAAATACCCCCGCCGACAACAACGACATCGTAATCACGATCGGTCTGATCAGAAGGCTCGGTCCAACGTGCACCATTCCTAGCCAGGGCGTGAGCCACCTCAAATGAACCAGGGTGACTGCCACGCATGCCGGTGAGTTCGGGTGGATAGAAAACCCCTTTGCCCATTTGTTCATTCATGGCGAGAAGCTCGAAAGGTGACAATGCCGTCCCGGCAGTCAAACTCATGGCGAACCCATTCATAAAATCACGCCGAGTAATACTTAATTTTTTCGTCATAAATCGTATCCGTTAAGTACACTTAAATTCTAATTACATTCTAGAACTGTATTGGTAGCATAGGCAAACATTGTTTAAAGTTTGTCTCCATAACTTTTAAGAGAAATAAATTTGAAAATTCAATTGCCTAAATTAATCCTCACCTCCGTTGTTCGAGGAAGCCAGCAGGGTGAAAGCCACGGTGGTATATACACGGTTGATTTTGAGGATCAACAAGGTCAACAGCATGTTGACTGGAATACCAGTGACATTGACTTTGAAGGCAGGGGAGCCGATCGGGGATTAAGAGGAATTGCATTCGATGGCGATGAGATTTATATCGCAGCCAGCGACGAACTGTTTTGCTACGACCAATCTTTTGCAATCCAGAATTCTTACAAAAACCCCTATTTAAAACACACCCATGAAATATGCAGAATGGAACGGCGCCTAATACTAACATCAACAGGCTTTGACAGTTTGCTCGCTTTTAATCTTGATACAAAAAAATTCGACTGGGGATTTCAGTTACGACAAGAATACGGCGAATGGACCGGTCATACGTTTAACCCACAAACCAATCAGGGACCCAGATTGGTCAATGATTTTCACGTTAACATGGTCCGTGTCGATGACAGAGGAATCTTTCTCAGCGGCCTGCATACCGATGGGTTGTTGTTTCTGACAAGCAGCAATGCAATCAAGATTGTTTGCGATCTACCTGCTTACACCCACAATCCGCAACTGTGGAAAGATGGGGTATTATTTAATGACACCGCCAGCGACTGTGTTCGCTATGTGCCACAGCAAGGTCAAGAACAGGCATACAAAATCATTACCTATGAAGAAAAAGACATCCAGTTTTCCGGTATCGATGACTCTAATATTGCCCGCCAAGGATTTGGTCGTGGCCTGTGCACGATCGGGGACCGATTTGTTGCCGGCGGATCTTCGCCATCAACGGTGACCCTCTATGATTTTGAAGCCGCTATGGTCGTTGGATCGGTTAATTTGACGATGGATATCAGAAATGCAATCCATGGGTTAGAGATCTGGCCGTACAAGGATTAAAAAAAACCGGGCTAGTGCCCGGTTCTTTTTATCTTATCACTTGAGCTTCGTATTCAATCACCAAGATTGGGTGTA
>ERZ813253.611-NODE-611-length-12201-cov-7.862846_pt1 | contig 12201 bp, 10 predicted proteins | sample MGYA00520893_ERZ813253 | MGnify/ENA primary metagenome ERZ813253 (study PRJEB31669, sample SAMD00080414) | marine metagenome | biome: oceanic hadal pelagic zone biome; feature: marine hadalpelagic zone; material: sea water | place: Pacific Ocean:Izu-Bonin Trench...
TCCTACGAGCAAATCGTCACGCTTTGCTGCGAGGCCTGGAACAAGCTCATCGATCAACCGTGGAAAATCATGTCCATCGGAAGGCGCCAATGGGCTCATGGGTTCTGATTAATGCTCGTTGGTATTAGCCTGAACGGTCTCGGTCTCGGACCATCGGTCACGCCGTAGCGGATTGTCCCCATCGACGCAGGCGTCCAGTTCACGGGCGTAACGGTGACCGGCGAAGACCGCCGCGGCAATGATCGCCGGCGCCTCGCAATCGCCGATCCGCGCGATTGTGCGTGGTGCGCCCTCGGCCCCGTCTTCGATGGGTTTGCCCAGGGCGTGAAACAGGGCGTCGTTGGGCGTACGCGCCGTGACCATGACCACGGCGTCTGCGTTGATCCGCCGTTCCCGGCCAGTGTAGATACAGCGTATCAGGGCTTTGCCGCCGTCGAAGCTTTCCAGCCCGTGCGCCGTGACAATCTCCACATCCAGCTCCATGAGCCGCTTTTGGCTGCGCGCGCGCTCGACCGTGTACTCGGCCCAGGCGGCAATACGGTCCTCGGTGGTTATCAGGGTGATGGGAACGCCGTCCATGCGCAGGCGTTCGGCAAGGACGCATGCCATGTAATAGTGATCGTCATCGAAGACGATCGCACGCCCGCCGGGCAAGCGCCCGGCCATCACGTCGTCCGGCGTAAAGACCTGTTCCGCCGGTCCCAGGTCGGTCATGGGGTTCGTGTGATAGCGCCCGAAACCATCCGCCCGCCAGCTTGCGCCGGTGGCGATGACAACGTGTTCGGCGGCGACCGCGAGAACGTCATCGACGCCGAGTTTACTCTGGCGGAAAATCTCCACATTGCCCATGGACTCAAGCCGCTGCACGCGATAGTCGCGCACCCGCGCCCATTCGGCGAGACCCGGCAGGGCCGCCTCGCGGGTGACCCGGCCGCCGAGTTCCCGTGCCGTCTCGGCGAGCATGACCCGGTAGCCGCGCTCCCCCAGCGCCCGCGCCGCCTCGAGACCCGCCGGCCCGGCGCCGACGATGAGAACCTTCGAGTCCGATCCCTTGGGCTCGATCTTTTCCGGATGCCAGCCGCGACGCCACTCCTCGCCCATGGTCGGGTTCTGGGTGCAGCGGATGGGCACGCTCTTGCCGTCGCCCACGTAACAGATATTGCAGCCGATACACTCGCGTATTTCTTCGATCCGCCCTTCTTCGATCTTTTTGGGCAGGAACGGATCAGCGATGGACGGCCGCGCCGCGCCGATGAAGTCGACGATGCCGCGCGTGACCTGGCTGACCATGGTGTCGGGCGAGGTGAAGCGGCCGACGCTCACCACCGGCTTGGTGGTCACCGATTTGACGAACGCCATATAGGGCTCGAGCGCGCCTTCCTTGACGAACCGCGAGACGCCCATCTCCAGGGAGTAATCCGAGATGTTGATGTCCCAAAGATCGGGAAGTTCGGCCAGCATCTCCAGCATGTCGCGGCGCTCGCCCTGAACCGGCTCGCCATCCTCGCCGATTTTCTCATCGGCGGAAAACCGCACCGCCACGGCGCAAGTCTCTCCCACGGCGTCCTTGGTTTCCTCGATCAGTTCGCGGACCAGGCGCACACGGTTCTCCAGGGACCCGCCATATTCATCGGTCCGCCTGTTGTGGTGCGGCGACAGAAAACTAGACAACAAATATCCATGGGTCGCATAGACATAGACGATATCGAAGCCGGCTTGCCGGGCGCGCAGGGCGGCCTTCCTATGCCATCGCCTGAGGTCGCGGATATCGGACTTGTCCATCGCCCTGGTCTGGTATGGATTGCCCGCGGTGTTCGGCCGACTGTCGATCGCCATGGCAGTCTCGCGGCTATAGAGATTTGCCGACGAACCGCCGCCATACCATAACTCGGCGCCGGCCAATGAGCCGTGGGCGTGAACCTGCTCGGTCATCAACCCATTGGCCTTGATGTCGCCGTCGTCCCACAACGACGTGGACACGTATGGCAGGTCGTCCGATGAGGGATGGATCGAGCAATATTCGGTGCAGACGACGCCCCATCCGCCTTCCGCCTTCATGCCCCGGAGCGCCGCCACCATACGCGGCCTGAGCCAGCCGAGGCCGGTGCAATGGGGAACCTGGTAGAAGCGGTTCCTGGCGGTTACCGGCCCGATCTTCACCGGTTCGAACAGAATGTCGTAACGGGGATCTCGCGTCATATGCACCTCCGGTAAGGGGATCAGGCGTCAGCCAGTTGCGGTAATTCGCGGCGGAAAGGCACACCTTCGGCAACCGGTTCGTCCAGTTCACGGGCATAGCGGTGTCCGCTATAGACGGCGGCGGCGATGGTTCCCGGCGCCAGAACATCGCCGATTCTGGTAAGAGACTTGATGCCGGCCCCGGCCAGGGCGGACCATTCTTCGTTCAGCGCGTGATAGAGGCTGTCTTCGGGAAGCCGGGCGGTGACTAGGACCAGCGACCCGCAAGCGTGGTTCTGGCGCCGGCCTGTATAGACGCAGGCCAATTCGACTTCACCCTCCGCGATGGCGGCGAGATTGTGAAGCGCGACGATCTCCACACCGAGCTCCAGCAGGCGGGTCTGGATGCGTCCCTGTTCCATGGTGTTGTGGGTCCAATGGGAAACATCGGCGGCGGGCGTCACCAAGGGGACGTCATGACCATCGGTGCGCAGCTTTTCGGCCAGCACCCCGCCCATGTAATAATGATCGTCGTCAAACACCACCACCGGACCGCTCAGGTTCTTTCCGGCGATGACATCGTCGGGCGTCGCTATGTTTGCCCGGTCACTGCCCGGGATCGCCGCGTGATTTTGACGCCCAACGCCATCTGAGCGCCACTTGGAACCGGTTGCCAACACCACATGTCCGGCGCCGAACTCGAGAACCTGCTCGGCGTGAAGGCGGCTCTCCAGATAGGTCTCCACGTTCGCCATCGCGCTGATCTGGACCTGGCGGAAATCGCGCACGCGGCCCCATTCGGCGAGGCCCGGCAGCCGTGATTCATGGGTAACACGTCCGCCCAGTTCTCTCGACGCCTCGGCCAAGGTTACCGAATAGCCCCGCTGGCCCAACGCCCTGGCGCATTCGAGGCCGGCTGGCCCGGCGCCGATGATGAGGACCGACTCATCGCTTTTTTTGGCGGGGATTATTTCCGGGTGCCAGCCCTTGCGCCATTCTTCGCCCATTGTCGGGTTCTGGGTGCATCTCATGGGCGTCGCCAGGAAATCGCCAGTGACACATATATTGCAGCCGATGCATTCGCGTATGTCCTCAATGCGCCCTTCCTCGATCTTCTTGGGCAGGAATGGATCGGCAATGGAGGGCCGCGCCGCGCCGATGAAGTCGACAATGCCGCGCTTGATCAGAGAGACCATAGCGTCGGGCGAGGTATAGCGACCCACCCCGACCACGGGTTTGCTTGTCACGGTTTTGACGAAAGCGATGTAGGAGTCCTGATTACCCTGCTCGGAAAATCGGGATGTGGACGAATCATTGGACCAATCGCTAACATTGACATCCCAGAGATCCGGCAACTCGGCCAACATCTCAACGATATCGCGTCCTTCTGTCTCACATGTGATCCCGTCCGGGCCCCGCATTTCATCGACGGCGAAGCGGACCACAACGGCGCAAGTGTCGCCGACGGCCTGCTTGGTCTCTTCGATAATTTCCCGGAACAACCGCACCCGGTTTTCCAGGCTGTCACCATACTCGTCGGTGCGCGAGTTGTGGCGCCGCGACAGAAAATGCATCTGGAATGAGAGATCGTGTCCGGCATACACATAGATAATGTCGAACCCGGCCTTCTTCGAGCGCAACGCGGCATCCACGTGCCATTGGCGCAACACCTTGATATCGGCCTTGTCCACGGCCCGCGCTTGCACCGGGTCGTAGCTGCTGACCGGCCGGTGCGAAGGTGCCAGGGGAATCTCCCGGCTGTAGTGGTTCGACGTGGTAAACCCGCCGTAGCCGGGTTCGATTCCGGCCAGTCCGCCGTGCTCGTGGATTTTCTCGCACATGCGGGAAAATACGGGGATATCGTCGTCGTTCCACAGCCGGCCTTCGATGGCGGGGCTGTGTTCGGAAGTTGGGTGGATATCCACTTCTTCCGTACACACCACGGCCCAGCCACCTTCGGCCTTTACACCACGCATTTCCGCCATGCTGGATGGGTAACTCGAGCCCATGCCGTTACAATGGGGGACCTGATAAAATCGGTTTTTGGCTGTGACAGGGCCAATTTGAACGGGTTCGAAAAGGATGTCGTAGCGCGGGTCGCGGGTCATTTTGAATTGCATGCCTGCGAATTAGCTGGAGCGGAGAAATGGTTCTCAAATATTGCGGCGAGGTAGGCGATGCATTCTTTCTTGGCCTCGCTTCGCGAGAACGTCTTGGGATAAATCAGCATGTTGAGCCACAATCCGTCCATAAACGCTTCCAGGCCCCTTGCAACAAACCCCGGATCGACACGATCATACGCTCCTTCTTCGTTTATCAATCGGCACAATCGTTCCGTCTCATTCATGCGCTCAGTATCGATTTCCGCGCACCTGTCGCGATAGATCGAGCGATACTTGGACTCACCAAAGAACGCAAACCAGACTGATAATTTCCTGCGATTGCAGATGTTCGGGTGGAAATTGGTATCGATCAGCGCCAACAGTTTCTCCAGTGGCGTCGACCCGGCTTTTTCCACCGTCTCGAGCCATTGGGCACGGTGCTCCTCGGCCAGAAATCGGATCGTTTCAGAAAACAGTGTTTCCTTGTTCTTGAAATGGAAATTGACGATTCCGTGTGACAGACTGGCGCCCTTCGTCACCGTCGCCAGAGTGGTTCCGGAAAACCCGCGCTCGGCGATGGAATCGATGGTGGCCTCTATCAGCTGCCGGCGGCGCACCTCCCTCGACGCTGTCCGACCCGGGCTGACGGCATTTTTGAAATTCAGGCTAACCGCATCTTCTTTCACTATTTTTTTCCCGGCCCTTGGTCCGTACCGAGCAGCACGACCGCGTCTTCGGACCAACTGAGCCACACCTGCCGCTCCTGGTCGCGGATGCCGCTGGTGGCGCGGGTAGCGTTCTGGGACGACACGGCAATCGGTTGTTGGATACCGTCTACCCGAACGTAGAAATAGCTGCGATCACCCAAATAGGCGGTGGCGTCCAGCGTTCCCTCGATGGAATTCCCGGTGCCGCCGGCGCGCGTTTCCGAGAGCGAGAACTTCTCGGGCCGGATCGCAACCAGCACCTTATTGCCCGCGGTGAACGCCGCCTCGCGAACCGGCGCCGTGATCCGTCCCAGCGGCCCTGTATCCACCGTCGCGCTATTGCCGCTTAGAGATTCGATTTGCCCATCGAAGAAGTTCATGTTGCCGATGAAGGCGGCGACTTCGCGATTGTTGGGGGCTTCATAGAGCCGGGCCGGTGTATCGATTTGCAGATAGCGGCCCCTGGACATGACCGCGATCCTGTCCGACATGGTCAGCGCCTCTTCCTGGTCGTGGGTGACGAAGACGAAGGTGATGCCGACCGAGCGCTGCAGCGCCCGGAGTTCCAACTGCATCTGTTCGCGCAGCTTTTTGTCCAGCGCGCCGAGCGGTTCGTCCAACAGCAAGACTTTCGGCCGCCTGATCAGGGCCCGAGCCAGGGCAATCCGCTGCCGCTCGCCGCCGGACAACTCATCCGACCGGCGGTTGCCGTAACCGGGCAGCTTGATCATCTCCAACATCTCTTCAACCAGGGCGTCCAGTTCCCGCCTTGGCAGTTTCGCCTTGCGCATGCCGTAGGCGATGTTGTCGCGGACATTCAGGTGCGGAAAAATGGCATAACTCTGAAACACCATGTTAACCGGGCGCTGATGCGGCGGCACCGCCGACATGGGTTGGCCGTCGATGATGATCTCCCCCGATGTCGGCGCCTCGAAGCCCGCGAGCATCCGTAGTAGCGTCGTCTTGCCGCAGCCCGACGGTCCCAACAGCGAGAAGAATTCGCCGGCGCCTATTTCCATGGACACATGGTCGACGGCCTTCACAGGGCCGAAGCTCTTGGAGACGTCACGAATGGAAATGAATGCTTCGTCTTGCGACAAGGTTATTCTCCGCTTGGGGTCTGAGTCCGAATACCGCGGGTCCGGACCCATTGTGAGAAGAACACAACGAAGAAAGAAACCGCGAGGATGAGTGAGCCGAGCGCTAGAACGCCCGGCAGTTTGGCGGGGAACCGCAACTGCCCCCACATGAATAGGGGTAAAGTGGGATCAGTTCCGGACAAGAAGAACGCCATGATGAACTCGTCAAACGAGATGGTGAAACAAAGCAGCAGGCTGGCGATGATGCCGGGGAAAACCATCGGAAAGGTCACCCGCCAGAACGTCCACCACATGTTTTCGCCAAGATCCGCGGACGCTTCCTCGATGGATTTGTCGAAACCCTCGAAGCGTGGGATCAGCGTTGCCATGGCGAAGGGAACGCAGATCAGGATATGGCCAAGGGTGATCGTATAGAGGGACAGTCTGATTCCTAATCTGCTCATCAAGATCAACAACGCAACCCCGAAAATGATTCCGGGGATCACCAGCGGCAGCATGATGAAGCTGACGACGGGCGCGCGTCCCGGCATGCGGTAGCGTGTCACCGCCTTGGCGGCGAAGATCCCTAGGAAAGTGGCGATCACCGACGTGACCACACCGACTCTAATGCTATTCATCAATGCCGCGAACATCGGTTCATTGGCGAACATTTGCTCGTACCACTTCAGCGTAAAACTCTTGAGTGGAAAGGCGACATAGATGGAGTCGTTAAAGGAGAACAGCGGCAGGAACAGCACGGGAATGTAAAGAAACGCCAAATATATTAGCGCGTAGTACTGCAAGGGGCGGTTGCGCCGTTGGATATAGGAAACCTCGCTCATGCAATGTACTCCTTCGCCTTGCGGGTCACAAACATGAACGTCAGCGCACAAGCCGCGACGATAAGCATCATTCCGATGGCCAGCGCCGAACCCATGGGCCAGTTGTTCACCTTGCCGAACTGCGCCTGGATCATGTTGCCGATCATCATCCCGTCCGGCCCGCCGAGCAGCGCCGGAGTGATGTAATCACCGACGATGGGAATGAAAAGGATCAATGTCGCCGCAATTATTCCCGGCAACGAGAGCGGCAGGGTAACGCGCAAGAAGCGCGCCACGGGGCCATCCCCCAGATCCGTGGCCGCCTCCAGGAGAGTGCGGTCGATTTTTTCCAGCGATACGTACATGGGCAGGATGGCAAACGCCGCCCAGGCGTGGGCCAGCGTGATAACCACGGCTGTTTGAGAGTAGAGCAGGAATTCCAGGGGTTGATCGATGAGGCCAAGACCCTTGAGGCCTGAGTTGATGGCGCCGTTATAGCCAAGAATAATCTTCCACGCGAAAACCCGCAGCAGATAGCTGGTCCAGAACGGCAAGGTCATCAAGATGATCCAGATCATCTTATGCCGGTGGACGTGAAAGGCCACGTAGTAGGCCATGGGATAAGAGAGCACCACGGTGGCGATGGTGCAGATGCCCGAGATTGCCAGCGACCGCAGCATCAGGGCCTCGTACACAGGGTGCTCGAATGCCTTGCTATAGTTGCGAACTGAAAGTGTTGTGTCGAAATCGAACCCTTGCTGGGTCCAAAAACTCATCGTTATCAAAATGGCAAACGGAATACAGATCCCGAACGCCATGATCAGAAGCGTTGGCGATAACAAGGAGTACCCGCGCAACGCTTCGCTGCGCATGAACAGGGCGCCCAACCCAGCCCGCAATGTTCTGCGTGGTTCCGCTATTGCGCCGGCTACCGCAGTCCCGTTGCTCAACTGAAACCTCCCCCAGCTATGGCGAACCCATTGAGGACGCACCCATACGAATCAAGAAAAAAAACAGCCGCGGCGGCGTCACCGCGGCTGTCCAATCGCTGGAAGCAATGATCAGAATCCGGCCATAATCTCCTGGAATTCCTGGTTCATCTTGGTCTCGAACTCCTGAGTCTGCGGAACCTGGAATTTACCGGCATCCAGGATTTCCTGCGGATTCCGACTCAGGCCCAAGTTCGCCAACTCCTCATCCGTGAACTGGTCGAACGACTTGATGTTGGAGTGCCCATAACCGTTCTCGCCGATCAGCCACTTGCCGGACTCGATGCTGATCAAGGAGTCGATAATTTCATGCGCCAAATCGGGTTTTGGCGCATCCTTGAGGATCATCGCGCCGCAAACCCAGGTCAGGGCACCTTCCTTGACATTGGCGAACTTCACCGGGATACCCTCGCCCTTGAGCGTAACGGCCGAGCTGTCCCAGGTCATGGCCGCAACCAATTCGCCGGAAGCCAGTGCCTGCTCCACGGTCGTCATATCGTCGGTGTAAAGACGAACTAGCGGACGCTGTTTCCGCAACAGATCGGCGACCTTCTCGAAGTTTGCATCCGTCGACAGCTCGTTGAAGTCGACGCCGGCATAAATGGCCGCGCACCACCAAGTATCGGCCGCCGTGGCGATGACGCCCAATTTACCCTTGTAACGCTCGTCCCACAGCATGCCCCAGGACTCTTCCTCGCCCTGAAGATCGAACAGGTCGGTCCGGTAGGTAATCGACGTCCGTCCCCAGTCCATGGGAATCATATAAGGCTTGCCGTCGGGCATATTGCCCGGCAGATCGACCAGCGAGGGAACCAAGTCCTTGAAGTTCGAGAGCTTGCTGGTATCGACGGCTTGGAACAGGCCGCTGGCGACCCAGCGCGGAATGGCTTGATTGCACGGATGCGCCACGTCGGGCACGAAACCACCGCGGATCTTCGTCAGGGCCTCCTCGGAACCGCCGAACGCCGAGAAGTTGGGCGTCTCGCCGTGCTTCTTGATATAGGGTGCGAACAATTCAGGGACATCGTAGCCGCCCCAGGTGAAATAGGTCGCTTGATCTGCCGCCACCGCCTTTGCCATCCGCGACGCCACCGGCATTGCCGCCAGAGTGACGCCGGCACCGAGCAAAGTTTTGTTGAAGGCACGTCGGGTCAAGTGCCCCGAGCGCACCGCATGTAGTTGGTCTACGACATCCATTTAAAATTCCTCCCAGTGGTTTTTCAGCCGCGGAATTTTCACGAATTCCTCGGGCAGATTCTAGGTCCTAACGACCGCCCCACCATGGCCCCCACACGCCGTGAGATTGTCTGAGTTCCCCGTGGGCGATTTAACGTTCCCGTTACAGTGTTTGACTTCCTGAACGTTCAGTCAGAGGCTATGATTGTCAGGCTGCGTGAGTCAAGATTATTGTCCGCCGCGTTGATCGGAGGTCAAGCATTCCATAAAGAAAGGGCGTCATCATGAGTGATCCCAAAATCATCCGGTTCGAGCCGCACGGTCCCAGCGTTTCGGGCCTGGTCGAATGGGACACGATCGATCCGGGCGGTTTGGTGGCTGGAAACCCGGTGCAGCGCGGGCATATCTACCACCAGGACGAGGCCCTCGGGTATATGGCCGGCGTCTGGGACTGTACGGCGATGACGGAGAAGTTCGGGCCTTACGCGGTGAACGAATTCATGTTTGTGCTCGAAGGTTCGGTCACCATGGTCCTTGAAGACGACACTGAAATCACCGTCAACGCCGGTGAAGCGTTCGTCATACCCAAGGGCCTGCCCTGCCAATGGAAGCAGCCCGGCTATATCCGCAAGTACTTCATGATTTTCGAGAATCCGGGCGCCGAGGCGGCCGATGACGTGGCGTCGCAAGGCCTCATTCTGCCGCAACCGTCGGGTCCGTCGGGCGGTATGGAAATCGAGGAGATTGATGATCCATCCGGCTATATCGGCGATCTTCCGGTGCAGCGTAATCATACCTATTTTGAGGATCCGAGCGGGCAGATGATCGTCGGCGTGTGGGACAGTACGCCGTTCGAATGCGCCGTCGCACCGTTCCCGAGAAACGAACTTATGTGTTTGCTCGAAGGTTCGGTGACGCTGACCGACGGTGACGGGACCGAGCACAACTTCAAGGCCGGCGATGCGGCCTATATACCGAAGGGCGCCGCAATGGGCTGGAAGAATACGGAATACGTACGTAAATATTATGCTATCTTCGAGCCTTCGGCGGCCAATGCGGCGAGCGCCGACGCCGCACAATGGGTCCGTAGCAGGCATTCGTAGTTGGGGAGGTGAATAACACTGGCCACCCCGTTTCGCGCCGCGCTTTCCTATCGGGGGCACTGGCAGCTTCGGCGTTACCGGCCTGGGCCCAAGCCCTACCCACCAATCCGAATGTCGTTGTGATCGGGGCTGGTTCCGCCGGCCTCGCCGCCGCCCGGACCCTGATCGCGGACGGAAAATCGGTCATCGTCATTGAAGGCGCGGACCGTATTGGCGGGCGTGCCTATACAGAAAGCAATACCTTCGGCATCCCTTTCGATCATGGCTGTTCGTGGGTCATGGGGCCGAGCAATCTTCCTTATGTCAAAATGGCCAGGGACTGGAATTTCAATCTCCTCAGTCATGGTAGTGCCGGCGGTGCGCTGTATGTGGGGGACCGCCGGGCAACGCGGGACGAGCAGCAAGAATACGATACGGCGTGGACCAAGGTTGAAAGCGCTGTAAACAAAGCCGGACGGGAAGGGCTGGACGTGGCGGCGTCAAAGGTCATTCCCAAGGATGAGGATTTCTCCGGGGTATCTCAGACCTGGATGGGGGCCATGGACTGGGCGGTGGATTTCGATGACCTGTCGACCATGGATGTGTGGAAGTATGGCGATACTGAGTCCAATTATATGATCAAGGAAGGTTACGGGACTCTCGTCGCCCGTATGGGTGCCGGCCTTCCCGTCCAACTCAATACACCGGCCAACCGCGTTGACTGGAGCGGTGACGGCGTGTCGGTTGAGACCCAAGCTGGAACCATCCGGGCCAAAGCTTGCATCGTCACGGTTTCCACTGGTGTGCTTGGCGCCGGTTCCATACGGTTCACCCCAGAATTGCCCGATTGGAAACAAATGGCAATCGGCAATCTTCCCATGGGGCTCCTCGCCAAGGTTACGCTGCAGTTTGACAACGAACGGTTCGGTCTTGTTCCAAATCAATGGCTGACCTATTGGGTGCCCAATCAAATGCCCGCCGAGGCCTGTTACTTTCTGACGTTTCCGTTTGGCTACAACATCATGATCGGTTTTATTGGTGGTGCCTTTGGCTGGCAGCTTTCCGCGGAAGGCACGGATGCGGCGGTTGATTTTGCCCTGGGTGAGGTCGTGAAAATGTTTGGCAGCAAGGCGCGCGATCATTTCGTCAAAGGCCACCTGACCGGCTGGGCGGAGAACCCCTGGACATTGGGCGCTTATGCAGCAGCCGTTCCGGGTCATTATGGTGCCCGCGCCGAACTAGCGAAACCCCTTGGGGAGCGTGTTTTCTTCGCCGGCGAAGCCGTCGCCGTCCCATACGTGCAGCTCTGCGGCGGCGCCTACTTGAGTGGCGAAGCCGTGGCCCGCGAAGTTGCCGCGACGATCCAATGACGGACAGAAATGCAGTAGAGTCCGGTTCAGACATCCATTTTTTTTGGAGTCATTGTTTGATGACCATGTTTCAAAAATTGGGCCGGATTCCAGTCTGGCCCTATTTCTTTCTCTCGCTATTGGCCGCGGCGTTGGGGATTGTCTTCTTGGCCATTTGGTTGCCGGACGACTATCCCGCTGAAAGCGATCTGAATAAGGTCAGTGGCGAGATCAAGTCCGTCACTATCCGCAACGAAATTTCGAAATCCAGCGCCGGCTCGATGTTGCCGGCAATTGCCTCCGTCTACTTCACCCTCAAGGGCGTGGATGGAGAGTTTCGCTACCCGTCAACGCATCCCAAATACCTGCTGGTGAGCGGGTACACGGGAGGTGCACTTGATGTTTGGGTCGTTGGCTCCGAGATCGGCGCCGGCAAACCAATGACGATTTGGCAAATTCTCGAACACAACCCGTCCAAACACGAAATTTACGAACGGACGTCGATTTCCTATGATGAGATCATCGATAGGCTGACTGGGACGAACCGCTCCATGGTCGTCGCCGGTTATTGGTTTCTTGCTGCCTGTGGCGGGTTTGCGCTTCTTGGCATCGGCGCCCCGAAGTGGGACCGGGGGCGGCCGCCCCATCTCGCATGAGTGCTAGCCGCTCCCTCTTAGTTCTTCTAACGCCGTTTTTGCGCAAAAGTGCGGAGGTTTGG